>Ga0209636_10002500_pt1 | contig 18732 bp, 9 predicted proteins | sample DeeMarSWOR152_54_FD_187464 | JGI IMG/M metagenome (GOLD analysis project Ga0209636, IMG submission 187464) | Marine sediment microbial communities from White Oak River estuary, North Carolina - WOR-1-52-54 (SPAdes) (version 2) | ecosystem: Environmental > Aquatic > Marine > Intertidal zone >... | reverse complement strand
CAATTTCGCTGCTATTATCGCCATGTAAACTGCAGCTACGCCAACAAGAATGTATACAATACGTGAGACTACAGACATATCTCCAAAAATCCAGGCAACAAGATCAAATTTGAAGATGCCTACTAACCCCCAGTTTAATCCGCCGACAATCACCAATACTAAAGCGATCCAATCCACAACATTTAATTTTCCCATTTTCTCTCCTCCTTTATTGTTTTTAATAAAAAAAAATAAATTCGCTTATTTTCTTAAATCAAAGATCACATTCCCATTTTGATTGGATAAATATTTGTTTTTTTCGTTCCCCTGGCTAGAGATATATCACCTGCGAGAAAAAATGTCAAAATTTTTTTTGCCATTTTTTTTGCTGCTCGACTTAAGTTTTTCGAACAATGATACTCAAAGAGAAAATCAGATTAACTTGCTGAAAATAGATAAAATTAGCTGATACGCCCGGATAGTCTAAAATTTACAACTAGCCTGGATTATTCACGAGTCGAGGTTGCTGTAGATGCGAGGCGTCGGCCCATGAAGCTGTGGTCATCCACCGCGATTGGGCCGCAACAAAGCAGATGCAGTGAGATCGACTCGCTCGAAGAGTAAAAGATGCCGCCATAGAGTGATTTAATAGACAGTAAAGAAAGTTCGAATCTTGATCTTGAGAAAAGCCTACCTAACGAGCTCATATCATTGAAAATAATGTATAGTGTCGGCATATTTTATGAATAATTCAGGCTAGTTGTGCGATCAGGGAATTGAGATCCTTGATTTTGGGATAATCAGGCAAGAAGTGGAACCTCTCCCCTGCCCCAGTTTTGTTGTTTAGGATCTGATTTTTAATTTTTTGACAACCTTTTTTTGTTTTATTCCGTATTAATAAATAATATGTTTCTAAATATTAAAAAGAAATAAGATCATGAGGAAAAGCATGAAAAGTCTAACGCGTAAAGAAGAAATCATCATGCTTTCTATCCTCCACCTGAAGGAAAATGCGTACCTTGTCGCCATTGTCGACCACCTTTCTCAAACCACAGAGAAAAAAGTATCGCTCACATCCGTCCATCTGCCTTTGAACCGGCTCGAAAAGAATGAATTGATCCAATCAGAGTTCGGGGAGGCAACCGCTGTCAGAGGAGGACGGAGGAAAAAGATCTATACAATCACAAAACTGGGCTTTGAAACGCTGGAAGAGCACAAGAGGATTTCAGACCTTCTCTGGAAGAATTACTTGAAATATTCCTCTCCAAAGGACTGAATTCATGACAAGACGTGACGGTCTTCTAAAAATATTGGAGTTCTTCCTGAAAAATTTCATCCTTTATGAGGACCAGGAGAATCTGGTCGGTGATTTCGAAGAAATATATGAGCGTGTCTCTGGAAAAAGCGGGAAAGCCGCAGCTCTTCTCTGGTATGCCGGCCAGATCATCAAACTGATTCCCTCTTATTTTAAAAATTACACTTACTGGAGCTTTGCCATGATCAAAAATTACTTAAAAATCGCTTTTCGAAATCTAACAAGGCAAAAAGGTTATTCTTTTATTAATATCACAGGACTTGCCGTAGGAATGGCATGTGCTATTTTTATTCTATTGTGGGTGCAGGATGAATTGAGTTATGACGGATTTCATGAGAATAAGGACAATATTTTTAGAGTGGCAACAGTATTCAAAGAAGAGGGAAATACATTTTATGGTGCACAAACACCAGCTCCCGTCTCCTCGTTTCTCAAAAATAATTTCCCGGAAATACAGAAGTCAACCGCCGTCAACTTTGGCTGGCTAACTGGAAATTCCAGAAATATAATTAAATTTGGAGAAAAATCATTTTACACGGAAGACCTGATTCTGACCGATCCGGCATTTTTTGATATTTTTTCTTTTTCTTTTCTGCAAGGGGATAAAAAAACGGCTCTGGAAAATCCGGATAGCGTCATACTCACTCATTCAACAGCAGAGAAATGTTTTGGCAGCGAAGACCCGATGAACAAAACAATCCAGGTTGACGGAAATCCAGTGACTGTTACAGGAGTTATCACAGATGTTCCGAAAAACTCGCATCTGCGATTCGACGTCGTTCTGCCCTTGATTTATGTGAGAAATACAAATAGAGAATTCTTCTTGACCAAATGGGATGCCTACGGATTTGCGACGTATGTTACCCTTCAAGATGGTGTGGCGATAACTGAATTGGATCAAAAAATCGATGATCTGATCATTAAAAATGACCCCTATTTTGGAGATACTGCCGCACACATATTTTTACAGCCGCTTTCAAAGATACGCTTGTTCAATGTTGATGGAAGCGTGGGATTCATACGGTATGTTTATATTTTTTCAACAATCGCCTTCATCATTCTTTTAATTGCCTGTGTTAATTATATGAACCTTTCCACCGCCCAATCTGACAAGAGAGCTAAAGAAATCGGTTTGCGGAAAGTGGTCGGATCGAAACGAGCAAATATTATCTGGCAATTTTTTAGTGAATCGATGCTTTATTCTTTTATTTCATTCATAATTTCAATACTCATCGTTATCCTATTTCTTCCACTATTTAATGAATTAACGGGAAAACAGATCGCTTTCGACTATGCCAATCCCGGTCTCTTATTTGGATTTTTTGTTGTCGCGCTTTTTACGGGTATCATTGCAGGTTCTTATCCCGCATTGTATCTTTCATCATTTATTCCCATAGAAATTTTGAATAAGTCAAAAAGCACTGGTGCAAAAAAATCTCCATTAAGAAAAATTCTTGTTGTCGTTCAATTTTCCTTATCTATCGGCTTGATCATCTGTATGACAATCGTTTCAGGCCAGGTCAGATATATAAGAAATGCCGAAATCGGGTTTGAAAAAGAAAATGTCATAACTCTCCCCATAAGCGGAAAGATAGAAAATATTGTCGAAGCGTTTAAAAATGAACTTAAACAGAATCCTGGTATCGTCAGTGTCTCTTTAAAAAGCAGCAGCCCTCTAAGTCCGGGAGGGACATCAGGGACAATTTCGTGGGAGGGGAAAAGCCCGGATCTGAAGGTAAACTGGTCTCTTCCAATGGTCGATCATGATTACTTTAAAACATTGAATATGAAAATAGTCGACGGCAGGGACTTTTCAAGAGAAATCAAATCGGATCTGCAAGAGGGCTTTATTCTGAATGAAGAAGCGGTGAAGCAGGGTAACATTGAGAACCCCGTCGGAAAACAAATTACTGTTAACGGCAAGAACGGTATCATTATCGGCGTGGTAAAAAATGCAAAATTATCCTCACTAAGATTTGCGATTTCCCCTCAAGCATATCATTTGTCAAAAACAATGGGAGAACAATTTCAGACTCTTTTCATAAAAATCGACTCAGGCGAAGATGCCCAGCAATTCAATAAAATTACAGCGACTTTAGCTCATATTGAAAGTGTCTGGAAGAAATTTTTACCAGACGCTCCATTTGAATACAGGTTCCTGGATGAGACGTTGGAAAATCAATATAGAACAGAAATAAGAATAAGCAGGATCTTAAATACCTTTACATTCTTAGCCATATTTTTATCCTGTCTCGGGCTGCTGGGGCTGACATCATTCATGGCGGAACAACGGACTAAAGAAATCGGAGTGCGAAAGGTACTTGGGGCTTCAATAACAGGAATAGTGATATTACTTTCCAAAGAATTCGCCAAATGGGTGCTGGTTGCCAATGTCCTTGCCTGGCCGCTGGCTTATTATTTTATGAACAAATGGCTTCAGGAATTTGCATATCGCATAAATATTGGGATTGGAACGTTTATCGCCTCCGCTGTTATTGCCTTAATCATAGCCCTGTTGACGGTAAGTTTTTTGTCGATAAAAGCGGCGCTGGCGAATCCGATTGAATCGCTGCGGTATGAATAATATTTTGAGTTTGTCTCAAAGTGACGGGACTCCGTGTCATCGCGAGGAGTGAAACGACGTGGCGATCTCTTATAAAAGAAATCAATCCTTTTTCGATGAGATTGCCGCGCTCCCTACGGTCACTCGCAATGACAATTGGAGAATCTCTTTTGCTGCATGAACATTAATCCCGTCACTTTGGGACAAAGCAAATATTTTAAACTTTTTTGCGAAATCCCAAGTGTTTCTGGAGTGAGGCTTTCTTTATGAGGGTGCAGGCTGTGTCCAGCGCCCTGATTCCACATCAAGCCACCAGAGTGTAAGTTTTTCTCCAAAACTTTCAACAATCGCTCTAAAATCAGCCTGTTCCACAAACATATCCCTCAAAACCTGCAATTTAGTCTAAATATAGTGTTTAAGAAAGATGCGTATTAGTGGAAACATTTATAATGGGAGCTCTTCAAGCGGAGGTTAAAAAGATTCTGGAACGTTATTTTATTCGTAGCGCAGTGCATCCGCGGGATTTTTAAGGGCCGCTTTTATGCTCTGAAAACTGACGGTCACCAAGGCAATGAAAAGGGCCAACACGCCGGCCAGAACAAACACCGACCAGGACAATTGAATTCGATAGGCAAAATTCCGAAGCCAGTTGTTCATGAAATACCAGGCAACAGGCCAGGCAATAAGATTGGCGACCAGAACCCATTTGACGAAACTCTTGTTCAGGTCATTCACAATTTTTGTGACTGAAGATCCCAATATTTTTCTGATGCCGATTTCCTTGGTTTTCCTATCAGCCACAAACGCCGCTAATCCAAACAACCCTAAACAGGCGATGAAGATGGCCAAAAAAGAGAAGATGGAAAAGAGCGATCGCGTTTGACGTTCATTCCTATACAGATTGTCATAATCTCTGTCCAGGAATGAATATTCAAAAGGTTTGCCGGGTGCGAAAGCATTCCAGGTACTGCCAACAAACTGGACAGTTTCTGAAACATTTTCCGTATGGAGGCGGACAGATATATAGTTCTCGACTCTGTTATAGTATCCTCCGATCAAGAACAGGGCCTGAGGTCTGATTTGCTGATGGAGGGATTCGTAATGATAGTCCTTAATCACTCCGATAACCGTAAAATTTCCTCTGTCCCTGGACCAATTGTTGATTCTCTTTCCGATCGGGTTGTCCCAACCCAATAATTCAGCGGCTGTCTCATTGAGCACAGCTGCATGGGAATCCGTAGGAAACTCCCGGGAAAAGAACCTTCCCTGGGCCATATCCATTTTCAGGGTCTCCAGAAAATCATAATCGCAAATGCAGAGATTCAAGGTGAAACTTTTATCCACGCCTTCCGCGCCGAAACCGATATTGCTAAAGCTTCTTCCAGGAAGGGTGTTGGATCCGGCAACATTAATGATCTGGCTGTGGCTTCGGAGAGCCTCCTTGAACGGTGCGACATTACTCCCCAATGCATTCGGATTACGAACGACTAAAACCTGTTCTTTATCGAATCCGAGCCTGGTGTTTTGGAAGAACTTCAGCTGCTGAAAGACAACCAGTGTACCTATGATCAGAAATGTGGAAATGGCGAACTGGAGAACAACAAGGATATTCCTTAAAAAAGAGCTCCCCTTCGTGCTGCCCGTGGTGCCTCTCAATACAGATACGGGCTTGAAAGAGGACAGGAAAAAAGCCGGATATGAACCTGATATGAATCCCACCACAAGCCCTAGAGCCAATAAGGAGGGAATGATCCAGAGATTGTCGAAGTATCGCAAGTGAAGTTCTCTGCCTATAAAATTTCTGTAGGCAGGCAAGAGGATATGGACTATCAAAAGTCCCAACGCCAGAGAAATGAAGCTCAACAAAACAGACTCACTCAAGAATTGGCGCATCAGCTTGTTTCTGCTCGAGCCAACAACTTTCCTCAATCCGACTTCTCTGGCTCTGAGGGATGATTTCGCTGTGGAAAGGTTCATGAAATTGATGCAAGCGATCAGCAGGATGATCACACTGATCACAGAGAAAATGAATACATACGTTTTGTTGCCGTTGGCTTCAAATTCTCCGTTGAGGTCTGAATTCAGATGGATTTCGGTGATGGGCTGGAGAAAATATTCCCAAAAATCCCCCCGTGCGATTGCTGTGTCATAGTTTTCAGGTCCCACATGTCTGCGGGTGAATTCCTTGAGTTTTTCATCAAACCAGGTCTTCGATGTGCCTTCTTCAAGAAGAAGATAAGTGATAAAGTTGTTCGATGACCATCCTTTGTTATTGACGATGGCCGGGAAGCTGGCTGAAGAAACAAGAAGATCATAGTGAAAATGGGAATTGTCCGGAACATTCTCGGAAACTCCGGTGATTTGGAAGTCTATACGGCCAAGACCGTATGAAAAATCGACCCTTAAGGTTTTCCCCACAACATCCGTGTCACCAAAATATTTGAGGGCCATATCTCTTGAAATAACCATTGTATTCGGGTCAATGAGAACTGTTTCCGGACTACCGGAGATCAAAGGGAAAGTGAAAATTTCAAAAAATGTCGAATCAACGGCATATAATCTGGATTCATAGAAAGTTTTTTCGTTCAATACAACTGGTGTCCGACCAAGATTTAAAAATTTGACGCCTTTTTCTATTTCAGGAAAATCCACCAGGAGTCGACGGAATGTCTCTGAAGAAGAAGAAGTCTGGTTGATTTTTGTGTCTCCGATAGAAGCTCTGACTGCCATGCGGTAAATCCTGTCCGCTTTGTCATGAAATCGATCATAACTCCTTTCGTAGGTGACAAAAAGAATGATGAGAATGCTGCAGGCTATGCCTATGGCCAGACCGGCAATGTTGATCAAAGAAGTGCCTTTGTGTTTCCTGATATTTCGCAGAGCGATTTTTAGGTAATTTTTGATCATGGTTCTCCCTCATAAATATTATTAATCGTAGTTCTCCCTCATGAAAGAAGACGAAAATTCAAACAGAAAAGTTGCAACATATGGATAATTTCAAGAAATTGGATTCATACCTCTCCCCTACTCTGGTTAATATGGGAAACATTCATTTATGTTCGAATATGGACAAAACTTGTTCGGGAATGGACATATAGAGTTGAATAAGTGTTGGATAACCTCATGAGATAACATTGGCACATTTTTTGCATTTAGTTAAATAAAAACAAGGATGATCAAATGGGCAGTAATTATTTTAAAATCATCTTAAGAAATATTAAAAGGCATAAGATCTATTCTTTTATCAATATCATGGGTCTGGCCATCGGGATGGCCTGTTGTATTCTTCTTCTTCTTCATATTCGCTCTGAGCTCAGTTTTGACAGCTATCACCAAAATGCAGATAGGATCCACCGTCTCTGTGCCTATGTCAACATTGGAGGAAAGGAAGAATTCGGGGGGCAAAGCAATGCCACAGCCGCGGAGGTTCTGCGCGATGAATTTCCTGAGGTTGGAAATACAGTTCGGTTCAGATACACGCCCGGGTCAACGGTTAAGTTTGAAGATAAATTGTTTTTTGAGAATAATATTTACTATGCGGACGATACTGTATTCGACATATTTTCCTGGCCTCTGACCAAAGGCAATCCTCAAACGGTTTTGAATTCTCCTTATTCGATTGTGATTTCTGAAGAATTGGCTGAGAAATATTTCGGTACAGAAGACCCGTTGGGAAAAATCCTTAATTTCAATGACCAAGAAAATTATCAAGTCACTGGAGTCATGGAAAACATCCCCCAAAATTCCCATTTTGTTTTCGATGCCCTTTGTTCATTCAAGACTCTCTACATGCAAGGCAAAGAGATGTCTTTCATTTTAAGGGATTGGCTATCTTATAATTTCCAGACCTATCTGCTTCTCGAGGAAGGGGCAGACTATCAAGAAGTGAACAAAAAAATCCGGAACCTTCTCGAGATACATGCCGGGAATCAGTTAGAGACCAAGGGAGCGAAGGAAGAGCTTTTTCTCCTTCCTTTGAAGGACATCTACCTCCGTCCCGTCTGGCAAACAACCGGGCCCATACTCTATGTCTACATTTTCTCTGTCATCGCTCTGTTTGTTTTGCTAATAGCCTGCGTTAATTTCATGAATCTCTCAACAGCCCGCTCAGCCAACCGCGCTAAAGAAGTGGGCATGCGCAAAGTACTGGGAGCTGAAAGGAGAAAATTGATCTCCCAATTTTTAGGAGAATCTTTGTTTCTCAGTTTTCTCTCCTTGGGTATAGCCCTATTACTTGTTGATCTTGCACTTCCTGTTATTAATGCCTTGAGTGGACAATCACTCAGCCTGGACTTTGTGGAAATACCTTGGCTGGTTCCAGGGCTTCTGGGGCTTGCCGCATTCACAGGATTGATCGCTGGAAGCTATCCAGCGCTCTACCTCTCTGCTTTTCATCCTGTCAAGGTTCTGAAGGGAAGTCTGAAATCGGCTTCCGCAAATTCGCGATTGCGCCGTATTCTCGTCGTCTTCCAATTCTCGATCTCGATAACGCTTATCATCGGAACAGGCATCATCATGAAGCAGCTAAACCACATGAAACACGAAGATTCTGGATTCAATAAAGAGCATGTCCTTATTCTTCCTCTGACAGACAGTGCCGTCCGGGATTCTATCCCGGTCATCAAGAAAGAATTTAAGCAGCATCACGGAGTGATTCATGTCGCAGCCTCCTCCACACTCCCTGGATGGTGGCCTCCTAACGGTGATAAAATTCCTGAAGGCTATACACAAGCACAGATGCAGCTTATGGATGAGCTAAACGTAGATGAGGATTTTATCCCCTTGATGGGGATTGAGGTCATTGCAGGGAGAAACTTCTCCAGAGAGTTTGGTACTGACAACCGTCATTCTGTCATCATCAATGAAACCGCGGCCAAAAAATACGGATGGACAAATCCTCTAGGTAAAACAATAAAGACATACGATCCAGAAAGAACCGATCCCTCTGAACCGGGATGGATTTCAAAAACAGTAATCGGAGTAGTCAAAGATTTCCATTTAAGGTATCTTTCCCAAACCATTGAGCCTCTCTTTATCCAAAGTGATCCTGATTTTCCCAAACCGCACGGAGTCCTTGACCTGATGTTGGTCAGGATCAATCCGGAAAAAATGTCTGATACACTGCGCTTTTTGGAAAATAAATGGGCAGAAATCGCACCGAGCAACGCCTTTGATCCTTTTTATCTCGACGATGCTTTCAACGCACAGTTCATTAACATGGAAAGATCCAGAGAAATTTTTTCCTATTTCACGTTTCTGGCAATTTTCATTGGCTGTCTAGGTCTTTACGGAATGGCTTCGTTCACTACAGAACAAAGGACAAAAGAGATCGGAATCCGGAAAGTCCTGGGAAGTTCTATCGCTAACATCGTGTTCCTTCTCAGTAAAGAATTGATGGGATCTGTTCTCTTGGCCAACGCCATTGCTTGGCCCTTAGCGTATATTATGCTGAGAAACTGGATTCAGGACTTTCCCTACCACACAGAGATCAACATATTGATTTTTGTGGCTTCAGCAGGATTCGTTTTTGTTATCGGGCTAGCAACGATATCTTACCAAGCTGTCAAGGCGGCAATGGCTAATCCGGTGGATACGCTCCGGTATGAATAATATGACAAACGGTTTTAACGAAACCCAAAGTGCTTCTGGTAGGCAAAATAAACACTAACTCTACATGTTACTATTAAGTTCATTTTTACCAGGTTTTTTGTCTACGGGCTCCTTTTTGTACCCCTTGCTTCCCGCCACCGCCTAATCCCGAGCTGTGTGGAAGCTTTAAGTTTGTCATTCATACCGCAAGCTGTCGACCGGATTTGCCAGAGAAGCTTTAAAGACATTCCATCCCACACTCAGGAAAGCGAGCGCCAGAGCCAGAACTGAAGCAAGAATATAAATACCGACCCCAGGAGTCGTGCGGTAAGCATAGTTTTGTAACCATCCCTGCAGCACAAAATAAGCAACGGGATAGACAACAATATTTGCCGCAATCACACAGATCAATAACTCCTTAGAAAGCTGATGAACTATATTTCCCAAAGAGGCTCCCAACACTTTGCGAATAGCGATTTCTTTGATTCTCTGCCTGGCAGAAAAAGAAGCTAATCCGAAGAGACCAATACAGGAAATAAAAATCGCGAGGAAAGTAAAATATCTTGTCGCTGACACCATTCTCTGCTCGGTCATATAGATATTATTAAGGTTCTCATCTAAAAACCTTATGTCAGAAATATAACCGGGGATGATCTCCTTGATCTTATTCTGAATGAAATTCACTGTCTCCGGGATGTTTTGAGAGTTGATTCTAATAAAAATATTTCTATAATCAGCAAAACGGTGAACAAATATCAACGGTTGGATTTCATTATGAAGGGAGTAAAAATGGAAATCCTTGATAACACCGATGATCCTGAAATTCCTATTCCATATAGTCAATCGTTTCCCGATAGGAGATTTCAAATCCATTGTTTTCAATGCTGTTTCGTTAATCACCGCAGACTCCGTTTGGTCCGCAGGGAATTCATTTGAAAAAAAACGTCCGTCCTTCATATCTATTTTAAAAGTCTCGATAAATTCAGGATCTACCCTCATCAGGTGCGTTTTTGGCATGACTATGTCAGTGGACTTTCCCTCCCACATAATGGCATCTTCACCTGTTGTTGTGTACTCCTCATCCATTCTCGAACTTGAACGTGTCACACTGAGTATTTCAGGATTCCGCAATAATTCAGTTCGAACTATGGGATATAGGCTGGAAATTTCTCGGGCCAATCCTATGGATATGATATTGTCCTGATTATATCCTAAGTCCTTTGTTTTCATATAGTTTACCTGTTTATTCACCCCGAGCATGGCGATAATCATAAAAATGGAAAGTGAAAATTGAAATGCGATTAAAAATTTACGGAAGAGAAGGCCCTTTTTTCCTGGTTCTATTACTCCTTTTATGGCTCGAACAGGTCTAATTGAAGAAAGAATAAAGGCGGGATAAATGCCGGAAGTTACGCCGGTCAGGATCACAACACCAATTAAGAACAGAGCCATTTCTCCATTAAAATCGAATCTTATCCGAGCTCCAGTCAATTGGTTTAAAACGGGTAAGAATAAATCCGCGATCACTACAGCGATGCATCCCGACAGCAAAGTCACCAGAATGGATTCCATGAGGATCTGTCTTGTTAACTGCTGTCTGTAAGCGCCCACTGTTTTCCGTACGCCAATTTCTTTCGTCCGAAGAACAGAACGGGCTGTCGAGAGGTTCGTAAAATTGACCATTGCCAGCAAAAGAATAAAAACAGTCAGTCCGGAAAAGATATAAACATAGACTATCGGTCCACCACCATTCAATTCGTAGAGATGAATTCTTGTTATCGGCCTTAATGACAGTTTCGACGGCACCCAGTTTGAAGCATGTTTTTCATAAAAATCTTTAACTTGGGCATTAAAAAACTCCGGATCTGTTTCTTCTTCAAGATGAATATAAGTATCATAGTTGCCGCCTCCCCATCTATCGATGCCCCATCCCATATCCCTTAACGCTGTAATGGGGACCAAGCTTAGGGAATGAAGAAAAGAGTTAGCCGGCATTTCCTTTATGACGCCGGTAACGAGGAAACTTCTATTCTGTCCCAAAAGCATTTCCTGCCCAAGTGCATCTTGTCCTGTAAAATGCTTTTCGGCCATATTTTCGGTCAGGATTATTGAATGAGGTTGAGATAAAGCTGTTTTGGGATTCCCCTGAATAAATTCAAAGGAAAACATCTCCAAAAAAGCAGGGTCAACGAATCTCACTCTTTCCATAAAACGTTTATCTTCCGTGCCAAGCAATACTTCTGTCCTGTCAACTGAGCGGGAAGCATTCCTGATTTCAGGTCTTTCCGTTTGGAGAGCATTGGCCAGTGCCCCGGGAGTATTTGAAAAAAAACGGAGGTCTCCGTTCGGAAGGAGTATTTCATTAACAACCTGGTAGAGATCATCGCTGTTTTCGTGAAAACGGTCATAACTGATCTCAAAATTGATCCACAGAGATAGAAGGATAAAACAGGCCAATCCAACAGTCAGTCCTCCTATATTTATAAAGGAATAACCTTTATATTTATTCATGCTTCTTACTACTATTTTCAGATAGTTTTTGAACATCTCGGCACTCCTTGAGATGACTGAGTTATAGTTTACCCTCTATTCCCTATTTTAATAAGCAAAAAATATGCCAAGATTATCCCCTGGAGTATTCGAAAGTGTATAGGACACTCTATGTCCATTCCCGCACAGTTAATGTCCATATTCGGACAAAAACCGCTATTCCGATATCAACTTTATTGTGTGGATTGACTATTGAAATTAGTGAAAAAGTCAGTATACCCTGGCCAATTTCCCATTATTTTACGAACAATTGGCTGCAAAATTTCACCTTTCATACTGCCATGGGCCTATGGATTTTTTTCTTTCCGCTCTCCTTGCCCTAGCCACAGTTTCTTCCCAGACCATTAAAACCGCAACAGCCGGTCCGGCTGATTCGCTTAGGCATGAAAGAGATTTGTGACTATGGCACTTTTGTGTCCCCTTTCTGCATAGCCATATACAAATAATACAAATAGTTGGTAAGATGCATTATTCCCGTATTTTCCGAAACCTGATGATTTCCAGGCCGTCAGATCCATCGGCAAGGTAAATTAGATTATCGACCACCTGAAAGCCGTTCGGTCGGCCGCCGTCATAAAAAGAACCGATTCTAAGCGGATGAGCGGGATCGCGGACATCTACCGCTTCAAGCCCAAGATCCCAGTTGATGACGAGAACATAATCATCGATAAGATACACACCGACTGTACTTCCTCCACTCTCGAACGTGCCCAGCAGGTGGGGATGGGTAGGATCTGTCACGTCCAGTATTTCCAGCCCCTGCAACTTATCGGATACGTAGGCCGTACCGTCAACTACATGCAGAGCATTCGTTTCTCCGCCATTGTTGTGATCACCGATCATGACCGGATTCGCAGAGTCGGATATGTCCAGGATCTTCAAACCTGCTGTGTATTCCGTAACGAACGCATGATTGCCGACGATATCGATAGAGAAAGCGGAACCTCCGTCCTTGTACTGGCTCAATCGTGTGGGTTTGAGCGGATCGGATATATCAATGATATCTACTCCGCCATGCCATTCTGTCAGATATCCGATGTCTCCAACCGCCAGGAACTGGTGGGGATCACCATCGCGATCGCCATACTGTCCGAGATAAACCGGCTTCGAAGGATCACTGATGTCGAAAAGCTTCAATCCGTTTGTATTGCACGAGACAAAGGCAACGTCGCCGATGATTTCGATGCCTCGAGACTGTTCCGTATCATCAACCTGACAGAGTTTCACGATATGCTCAGGATCGCTGATATCGAGTATCTCCAGACCATTGTCGAATTCACAGACATAGGCAAGATCCTCAACCACCAGGACTGTTACTGCCATTCCGCCGTCAGTGAACTGCCCGATCTCTTTGAAAACGATCCTCTGGTCTCCTGTTTGCTGAATAGTGGAACTGAATATTTCTGCCTGCAGGAACAGGACGATGGTAACAGAGATACCTATGGCAAAAAATGCAATAATTACTACTGTGATCGAAGCTCTCTTCATTTTTGAATCTCCTTTTTTTGTAAAGATATTACGCCTAATAATATTTAATTTGGATTTTCTCTCTATCTTATAAAATATAAAGTCATGTTCCACAGTTATTATTGCATTAAACATGCCAAAATTATCCCTCTGGATATTCAAACACATTTCTAGCAATGTGTATCATTATTTAACACTTAATGTTCATGTTTGAACAGAAAACAATATTCCCCATATTAACTTTATCAAACAGGTCTACTATCAGAATTAGCGAGAAAGTCAGTTTACCTTAATGTATGAATTTTACAGAATAAAAAAAAATAAGCGATGTCGTTTTGTGTACCTTAGACAATCCCAGGAGATAATACAGGCCTCTCCCCTCCTCCTGCTTTGATGTTTAAAACTTAATCATCTTAATCTATGTAACCCTTTTCTGTTTTTCTGCGTATAAATAAACGATTCATTTCTAAAAACTTAAAAGAAATTATACAATTAGGGAAAATCGGTCTATTGAGTTTTACCTGTTTTCTAAAAGGAGGTTTGAAATGACTTTATTCTCTTCTAAACTGCGCTTTTCAGCTCTCAAATCGTATGTTCTTATCATCGTTTTAGCTCTCTGTATTATTCCGTCTTCCGGCTTTGCCCAGCGGGATAAATACGCAAAAGAAATAAGGATGATAGAGGATGCCGTTCAAAAAGAATTAGAAAAACTCAAAATCCCTTCTCTCAGCATTGCTTTTTACAAGGATGATTTCCTCTGGAAAAAAGGTTTCGGATACGCGGATATGGAACACAAAATCCCGGCCAAACCGGATACTCTCTATCGGCTCGCTTCCATTTCAAAACCCATTACAGCGGTTGGCATTCTCAGGCTCATGGAGGAAGGGAAACTCGATCTGGACGATGAAGTACAGAAATACGTCCCCTATTTTCCGAGAAAACGGTGGCCTGTCACCATTCGGCATCTGCTGGGTCACCTGAGTGGGATTAGCCATTATCGAAATTATGATGAAGAAGGGCACTTTAAAACCCATTTCTCGACAGAAGAATCGGTTGGAGTCTTCAAAGACTGGGAGCTCGAAGCTGAACCCGGCACCAAGTATATCTATACAACTTATGGATTCAATCTCCTGGGAGCGGTCATCGAAGGGGCATCCGGCGAGCCCTATGCGGAATACATGAGGGAAAATGTATGGAAGCCCCTGGGCATGAACAGCACGAGGATGGATATTGCTGACACCATAATTCCGAACAGAGCCAGAGGATACAGAAGAATCGGGGGGGACGTGAAGAATTGTGAATTCGTAGATATCAGCAGCCGCTTCGCTGGCGGTGGAATGCTGTCGACAGCTGTCGATCTGGTCAACCTAGCCAGGTCTTTGGACGAGGGCAAAGTTCTTTCAAAAGAAACACAAAAAATGATGTACACAAGCATGGTGACTAAGGATGGCCGTGTGACCGAATATGGAATGGGCTGGGGCGTTGATTACATCCAGGGATTCTGGAACATCAGCCATGGTGGCGGTCAACAAGGGACTTCAACTCATTTACTGAGGTTCCCCGGGGAGAAATTCGCCGTGGCCGTTTCCTGTAACGAAGAGGGCCAGAATGCATCCAGGTACGGTTACCTTATCAGTTCCCTGATTCTGGGAGCTTTCCCGTATCGGATGGAGACTCCCTCAGCAGATGGATTTTGGAGACTCCGTCTGACTTTTCTTGTCGGGCTTGGATACTACAGCAAGTTCGGCACGACATTTGCCGTCGACAAAGAGGATTTAAAGGAGAGTTTCGCTTACTTCAATAACCTTGATCCCGCGGCAAAGAATATAAGGCGCCAAATAAACGATGGGGCAGAATTATTCACCGGTGCCCCTTTGGTTAAAGTCGGCACATACATGGCGGAAAAGATAAAGGAACATCACGGGGAGGATAGGCTAGGCGTATTACGCAGAAACGGTTCCATTCCCTTCTTTAAAAACTATATTGACCTCTACAAGAGTGATCATTCGATACCCGACGAGTACACATTCACTGAGGATTTCGAGAAGACATTAGAGGAATGGTATAGTTCGTATAAAAAGACGTGGACTGACGAAACACGGAAGTATTTCCTCATACCTCTTGTGGATTTCGGGAAATACATTGACGACATAAAGAAAAAATTCAAAGGCGAGATCGTTTATCCCCGGTTGAATAGTCTCTTTAATTTATATGCCTTTTACCTCAAAGGCGAGGAGAAACTGGATGAAGGACTCAAAGTGCTCCTGGATGCAGCTCAATTATTTCCCAGTGATGCGAATCTCTTCGATTCGCTTGGGGAGTTCTATCTTGCCAAAGAAGATAAAACTAAAGCGATTGAATATTACAAAAAAGCTCTGGAGATAAACCCAAATTTGAGATCATCAATCCAGGCGCTTGGAAACCTGGAGGAAAAGCACTCGCTCGACCACCTGATCAAGAACACTCGAGTGAAATCTAAAAAGTAAATTTGTTTAATACCTCTATACAGCTTCTCACATTCGGTATCAACTGCCTCTACATACTACAGGGTCAGGCCATCTGGCACACAACTTCATTCTATCCTGAAAAAGTCGTCATATGTCTAAGAATAGATAGACCGGAGATTTATTATTTTTTATCCTTTGGGGGAATGAATAAGGAATCGTCCAAAGGCACGTTAATTTTCACTTCCTCAAAGAGGCCGCCATGAGGAGGCCCCATGGATCCGACATTCCTGATGAAAATATAAGGGATCTTGATCCCACCGACCTCCCTGTAGTTCCAGAGAGATTTATAGGACTCCATGAAAGGCTGTCCCTGGATATAATCCGACCTGATTTCGGTCAGAAGGTTGGTAATCGCGGAGAAGAAGAGATCCTCTTGATATCCGTCCCAGAATGTCCTCCGCAGGTGATAGACAGGAGAGCTTTCGAGAAATTCCAACCCGATAAACGTGTAAGATACTTTCTTTGTGGGATAATCAATCAACCAGTTGTCTAGGCTTGCCATCCGAATATACGGATGCGCGTTTCCTCCCATTTTCCTCCAGCCTTTATCACTAACACCCCATACAGATTTCCCGTCGGTGGCGGTGAATCGGCCGCCGCTCTCCGGACCCTGGCGAAAATAATATGGGCGCTTGTACATGCGGACCATTCTTGTTTGCTGGCCTCTGGTGCTTTGGATGCTGAATACCAAAACCATGGTTTTGACCGCCTTCCAGGCTTTTCTCCCGCCGGTCGCCTCGATATGCCTTTCGATGACTTCTTCGGCTGTTGCCGCCAGTTTGCCTTCGTTTCTTTTTAAGAAATCTGCCAAGGTGGCTTCGTCTCGAATCGACCTCATCTTAGCGATGAATTCGAGACTTTGTTCAGCGTCCCCGGCTGCGTAGTGAGCAACAGCCATAAGCCTGTAGACGCTTGCCGAATTCGGGAAGATTTCAGCCGCCATTTCCAGGGCTGCAACGGCTTCTCGCGGACGTTCGGCCTGAATAAGCTTGTTCCCGAGAGCTGTGAATTCGGATTCGATGAATGAATAGTCCTCCTTTTTAGTTTTCAGCAGAAAAAATTTCGCCCTTGCCCCATCAATTCCAGTTTCCTCCATCACCTGCTCGATCACTGCTGCGGCTGACTCCTTTTCCTCCGTTCCCTCCTCCTGTGCGAAAACTCCTGATGCTGCGAATACTGCCATCAAGATAGCCAAACAAAGCCCCACCATAAGTTGGTGGTGCTTTTTATTGGATTCGTTCATTGTGTCTGTCAATTTCACCTCCATAGAAAAAGGCTGCCTGCTATTAATGCATCCAAATCTATGCCCTATTCCCTTCTGTTATTTGGGCAGGGCCAGTAAATAATCATATGAGTACTTGTGAACAGCCTCACTTTTTTAGTTTTTTTATGAATCCGGCATCCACCCACCAGATATGGCTCTCCCCGCCCCGCTGGCTGAGAAAAAACATATATTTCCCGTCCGGCGTGACAATCGGACATATATCAATGCCGGGAGAGTTGATGGGTTCTCCCAAGTTCACTGGCTCGGTCCATCCGCCGTCCTCTTTGCGGTAGCTGATATAAAGGTTATAGGTCCGGGAGAAAAGCAAGTAGCTACCATCTGGCGCGATGAAAGGCATGCCCTCGTCCTTATCAGTATTGATAGGAGGACCAAGGTTGACCGGCTTCTGCCATTTGCCTTCCACCAGCTTGGAGCAATAGATATCCCCTTCTCCGTACCCCTCAGGGACACCGGAGCTGAAGTAGATGGTGTGGTCAGCGTCCACAGAGATCTGCCAGTGATGGGGATAGTCATTGACCGATGCATCTACTGGTTTGGGGTCAGACCATCCCTCTGCAGTTCGGTTCACATACCAGATCCGTTCCTTGCGAGACTGGGAATCGCCAGGAAGCGGGGTAGCAGACATGAAGTAAACGCGCTCTCCATCAGGCGAGAAAAAGGGTACATCACCCTCTTCATCTCCAGTGAAAGGAGTGAAACGTGGCGCTGTCCAGCGTCCTTTTTTCCGCTCTGACATCAAAATTCCGCCTAAGGAATACAGCCGATCAGGAATCTCGACCATGGGTGCCCACATCACAATATTCCCATCAGGAGAAAAGGCCGCAGTGCTATGAAGCCCCCAAATAGAGGACACAATCCCAGGCGCGAAAAGCTCCGGCGTATCACCGGGAGGCTTCTGGCCCATATAATCTCCTTCGAGAATGGGAAACTGGATAGGCTTATCTTCTGCGCCTTTTTCTATCAGGAGATTGCGCACTTTATTATGCTTCATCTCATCGGCAACGTTCAGAGGGGTCTGCCCCATGATGCTGCGTTCGTTGATCTCCGCTCCCTCGTTGATCAGTCGTTCGACATTTTCAAACCGACCGTCTCTTGCGGCATAGTGCAAGGGCGTCCACCCGTAGTTGTCTTTCAGATTGATATCCAAATCCTTGGTGATCAGAATCTCAAGTATTTTGATTGAGTCGCCGGACGCAGCCGAATGCAGCAGTGTGCCTCCGTTAGAGAGCTTGAACGTGGGATCGCCGCCCGCCTTGGCAACGGCTTCGAAAAGCCGGCTCAGTCCTTTGGAGGCGGCTATGGATAAGAAAAACCGGGCTTCCCGTCCCCCGGAAGGAATGTCTGCTCCTGCATCCATAAGAATATCGACAACTTCTTTTTTGCCTCGCCAGGCAGCCAGCTCGAGTGACGAAGATTGGAATTTGTCCCTGGCTTTGACATCGGCACCGGCTTCAAGAAGAATCCGTATAGTTTCCGG
>Ga0209636_10002499_pt1 | contig 18734 bp, 11 predicted proteins | sample DeeMarSWOR152_54_FD_187464 | JGI IMG/M metagenome (GOLD analysis project Ga0209636, IMG submission 187464) | Marine sediment microbial communities from White Oak River estuary, North Carolina - WOR-1-52-54 (SPAdes) (version 2) | ecosystem: Environmental > Aquatic > Marine > Intertidal zone >... | reverse complement strand
GGATACGTTTTCTTCGATCGTATCATTGTCTTCGGCATGCACCATCAGCATTCCTCCAGCCTTCCGGAGGCTTTCCAGTATTCGCTTTAAATCCGCATCCTCTACCATGAGACCCTCTTCCCGATATGTCATGTAACACTTAATGGTCGGCGCTCCCTGTTCCACCATTCTCGGAATCTCTTCAAGTGTTTCAGGGGTTAGCTGGGTAATAACAGGATGAATCCCCCAGTCAACCAGTGCGTTCCCCGCCGCTTCATTTTTTTTACTCTCGAATGCATCCTGTAACGACTTGCCTGGAGCTTGATTGGCGAAATCGACGATGCTGGTTACGCCTCCATAAGCGGCGGCCAGAGTGCCTCGATAGTAATCGTGCACGCTCACGGTGTTCATGAAATAGTCATTGAAGTGGACATGCGTGTCGACAGCCCCTGGAAGGACAAGCCTCCCTTCCGCATCGACCACCGTGTCCGCCTTGATGTCAGACAAGTCTCCCATGGAGACAATCTGCTCACCCTGAATCAGAACATCCTGCTGGGAAGCCTCTTGACTGGAGACAACTGTCCCCCTTCGTATAAGAGTTTTTTTCAGTGTCTTCACCCTTTCTTATTCCGCCTACGGGCAAAAATCATAGCACTCAGAATAATTGAAGTCAAAAAATCAAATTGGGGACGTTCCCCAAGGTACCACCTTAGCTCAATAACCTCATCTACAATGGAAAAAGGGACAGGCTACTTTTTTTTCAGGGACTGTCCCATTCAATCCTTTTTTCAAGGAAGATAGGAACTGTCCCTCTTCTCAAAAATAAGTTGTCCACTCCTTTTTCTTCCTTTTTATTAAGCTAAGGTGGTACCTTGGGGAACGTCCCCTTATTGACTTTTTATGTGGAGCTTATTAATCTTATCCTGCATTTTTTTCCAAAAAGGAGGAGGCATGAGGAAAAATATTTTAATGCTATTCGGAATTTTATTGTGCTTGGCCTTTGTTCTCGCAGACACGAATAACGCATCCCCACGCGAACGTGGCCTATTATCTGGGGATCAGAACGAAACCCCGTCAATAAAGTCAGTGAAAGTCATGCGTATTTTCGTTCTTGAAGTTTTGGCAAGAAACGAGCCAAAAGGGAGTTCGCGTCCCCTTATGAAGGGAACTTTGTCCCTCCCAAGGAGATTGGAGAATGGCTGTTCTGAATCGGCGTGATTTCATCAAAGCTATCGGAATGGGAACGGCTGGCCTCGCATTCCAAGGATGTGGAAGGGAGAAGAAAAGGACCACAGGGCTTGTTGAAAACCCGAATGTGTTATTTGTTTCGATTGATGACCTCAATGATTGGATCGAGCCCCTCGGCGGTCACCCTCAGGCCAAAACTCCAAACCTGAAACGCCTGGCCAAACAAGCCGTGAATTTCACCCATTGTTTTTGTGCATCTGCCGCGTGCAACCCATCGCGAACAGCTTTATTGACAGGGATTCACTCCTATAACTCAGGGATGTACTCCAATTATCAAATCTGGAGAGAAGTGCTTCCCCTTGCTCAAACCCTCCCCAAATACTTCAGTCGAAACGGCTACTGGTCTGGAGGAGCCGGGAAAATATTCCATAACAACATGCCAGACCCTCTGTCCTGGGATGATTATCATCCTTCTAAAGAAAAGCACATGCCCGATTATTTCCGGCCGAAACCCGGACAAACAGTGAACATGCCGTATTTTCCGAATATGTATCGAGATTTTGATTGGTCTCCCATCGAGATTCCTGATGAACAGACAGGAGACTTCAAATCGGTTAATTGGGTCATCGGCCAACTCCAGAAGGCGCACTCCCAACCCTTTTTCCTCGCCTGTGGCATCTATCGTCCCCATGTGCCCTGGTATGTCCCTCAAAAGTATTTTGATATGTTTCCTCTCGAGACAGTCCAATTACCCAAAGTGTTAGAGAACGACCTGGATGATGTAGGAGAGAGGGCTCGCGAAATCGCTTATCGCGGCGGGAATTATCATAAACATGTCATTGAAGCCAGACAGTGGAAAAAAGCTGTCCAGGGATATCTCGCTTCCTCTACTTTCGCCGATATGTTGCTTGGGAAGCTTTTGGATGCGCTCGAAAAGAGTCCCTACGCCTATAACACGATAGTCGTTGTCTGGTCTGACCACGGCTGGCAGTTGGGCGAGAAGGAACACTGGAGAAAATTCGCTCTCTGGGAAAATGTACTCAGAAGCGTGCTGATGATCAAGGTCCCTAAGGGGACGACCGGATTGCCAGAAGGTTCAAAGAGAGGGGGACGGTGTGAGCGGATAACTTCTCTGGTGGATATCTTCCCCACACTGGTCGAGTTATGCGGATTACCTCCAAAGCAAGGACTTGACGGACACAGTCTCGTCCCCTTACTCCGGAATCCTCAAGAAGAATGGGCCTATCCAGCCATCTCCACATATGACTTTTCTGAATTTTCAGTCCGCACAGAGAAGTGGAGATACACTCGTTACATCGATGACAGTGAGGAATTATACGACCACGACAGGGATCCGCAAGAATGGACAAACCTCGCTCAGAATCCGGAGTATGCGGAAATCAAGAAGCAACTGATTCAGCATATTCCCAAGGATCCAGCCCCTTTGAAGGAAACATCGTATGAACTCATGCCCCATCATCTGCCGCCTTTTAAGAGCAAGGAAGAATATTACGCCTGGAAAGCCAGAAAAAAAAGATAACTTTGTCTGCGAGAAGTGAAAGGGGGTGAATCTTTATTTCTGATTTCCTGAATTGGGAATAAGATTCTTTTTTAAAGAAATTTTCTTTACGAGATTGCCGCGCTTCGTTCGCAATGACAGGAAGGTAAGATGGCTACAATTTACGAGATTGCCGCGCTTCGCCCGCAATGACAGATTGATGAGATTGCCAAACTTCGTTCGCAACGACACAAGGCTGGGATTAATGCCAAATGTAAAAAACAAAAATTAATAACTGAGTACTAATACCCTCCACGCGTTAACCGCGGATGGTCCATTTGATCATGTTGGATAGCTTCGGAGCGCCTCCCTGCATCAGGATGCCGACTCGGAATATCCGCCCTCCCGCCCAGATGGCGAGAGCGGTAAACAGGATCACACCAACAAGCCCGACCCAGGGCTGCCAGGCGGGAATCCCCGCCGGCGCGGCTTTCCTGATGAGCATCAGCATTGGCGTAAACGGCGGAAAAAATGACAGCCAGGTGGCAAATCCGCTGGTCGGCTCCATCAAAACCGGCATGAAGACAAACATGGGAAAAAATACGGGAAACATGGCCGGAAACGTCAGATTCTGGGCGTCTTTGGGATCATTGCAGGTCGAGCCCAGAGCGGCCAACCAGGATCCCACCATAACAATCTCCAGCACTAAAAAGGCAAAAAACCAGGGAATCACATGATAAGGAATGATGTCATTCAACCCAAGTCTTCCGAGAAAGAAAACACCGCCGATCACGTAAACCAACGCACCGGTCAGCGACACAGCCAGGCCGCCCAGGACTTTGCCAGCCATGAACTCATGAGGCTTCAAGCTTCCTAGGAGGACTTCCGCAATCCTCTGTGTCTTTTCTTCCATGGTGCTCTGCAAAAGCGGCATGGCGCCCATCATGACCATCATGAACATCAAGAAGAAAACGACAATGGGCACAAAAATAGCCTCCTCTTCGCTTGTTCTCCTGGCTTCCTGGATCTCACCGGTCTCGTCATCAACTGATAAAAGTCCCATGGCTTCTACCTGAAGCCAGGTCATTATCTCATTGGCCTTTGACTCCTCCAAGCCGGAATCAACCAAGCGGACCTTGCGCAGATAAGGATTGATCGTGTTGTTCAGCCAGTTGCGGACATTGTCCATGGCTGCATTCTTGGCATGGTATTTGATGCGGAACGTGCTCTGCTCCCCTTTCGGATAAAGGACATTCTGGCCGATCTCCAGAAAGGCGTGGAGATCTCCAACACGAATGCGGTCTGAAAGCTGGAGCCTCTGGGCCTGGGGATCTTTCTCATCTGGTTCGACTACATCAAGGATATAAGCGGGCTGTATCTTCTTTCCGGTTTCCTTATCATACACGGACGCCTTATTCCGCTCCTCCACCGCTTTCAAAAGCATATCCGCCACTACCCCCGAACGATCCAGCACAACCACACGTTTGTCTGTTGTATCCACCTGGCCACGCAAAAGATACATGGCAATCGCACTTCCTCCCATCAGCACCGGCATCAGAACCAGCATGATGATGAATCCTTTTGTTTTAACCGCAGCCAGATATTCTCTTTTCACAAATCTGAAAGTTCTACGCATCGGTCTCCTCCTTGGCTTCCGGCCCGGCAATCCTGAGGAAGATGTCATACAACGTCGGTTTGGCCATATCAAAACTGTAAACACGTGTCCTGGACATTATCTCGGAGAGGATTTTTTGATGGTCATTTTCCTGTGCGATACGCAATTCCTGGAGCTGACCGAAATCCGTGATTTTATCCACGCCGTCAAGGTTTTGCAATTTAGAAATTCCGCCTTCAGTGCGGACCCGGAGAGTATCACTGCCGTATTTATCCTGGATCGAGACAAGGGTTCCATCCAGGACCTTTTTCCCTTTGAATATCATGAAAATGAAATCACACATTTTCTCGGCCACGTTCATATCATGGGTGCTGAAAATCACAGTAGCTCCTTGAGACCGGAGTTCGAGCACCGCATTCTTGATCGCTTCGACATTGACCGGGTCCAGACCCGTAAAGGGCTCGTCCAGGATGATCAGCTCAGGATGGGAAACAACGGTCGAGATAAACTGGACCTTCTGTCCCATTCCCTTGCTGAGTGTCTCGATCTTCTTATCAGCCCAGTCGCTCAGGTCCAGCCTATCGAGCCAATAGTCCACTTCTTTATTCACTCTCCGGCCGCTCTTCAACTCTCCGTAAAAGCGGAGGAGGTCACGAACCTTCATCTTCTTGTACATGCCACGCTCTTCCGGTAGATACCCGATGCGGTCGCTTGTGGCACCATGCATCTTTTCCCCGAATATCCGGATCTTGCCGGAATCGGGATAAAAGATGTTCATTATCATCCGTAAAGTCGTGGTCTTCCCGGAGCCATTGGGGCCGATAAATCCATAAATACTCCCCTCAGGTACGTTCAGGGACAAATCATCCACAGCCCTTACTCGGCCAAAGGTTTTTGTGATATTGTCAATCTCGACAACGTTCATTCTTTCCACTCCTACAGGAAATACATCTCTAAAAATTTAAAGTGAAGGATGAGATTGCCACGCTTCGCTCCCAATGATACTCTTCAGGATGAGATGGGCACTCTTCGCTCCCAATCAAATCCATCAGTGCAGATAAAACCATTTATCCTGAATTATTTATAATATTTGTGTCGGCATATTTTACGAATAATTCAGTTTATTTTTTCTATATTATATATACTGATTTTTTCAAAAAAAGATTCAATATTCAATGCCTGACTTCTATTTTTTTCGGGCATAGATGAGTTTGTACATGGCTGGCACAACGACAAGAGTCAAGACCGTGGCAAAGGATAGTCCAAAAATGATGGTCATAACCAGGGGATTCCAAAAAGCAGGGCTGTCGCCGCCAAAGTAGAACTGTGGTCTCAGTTCACTGAATAGAGTCATGAAATTTATGTTTATGCCGATGGCGAGGGGGAAAAGCCCCAGTATCGTGGACAGCGCTGTCAAAAGGACAGGGGTTAATCGCGTGGCACCGGCCTGGATGATGGCCTCAATTTTGTTCATTCCGCTGTCAATCAGCTTGTCCGTGTAGTCAACGATAATGATCGCATTTTTGACGACAATCCCGGCCACCGCAATGATCCCCATTCCCGTCATCACGATGGAGATGTCCATTCCAAATATTGCAAAGCCTAGAAAGACTCCGGTTAAGCTCAAAAGGATCTGAAGAATGATGATCATCGGCTTGGATAGAGAATTAAACTGTGCGACCAGTATGATCAAAATCAGAGCTGTGGCGATGAAAAGAGCTCTGACCATAAAACCACCGACCTCTGCCTGCATATCCTGCTCGCCCGTGAACTTGACCGAATAACCATCTTTCAACTCGAATTGAGGAAGCTGCCTGCTGATCTGACGAATAATCTCGTTGGCATTGTACCCGAAAAGCACGTTGGAGAACAGAGTGATGACCCTCTTGTTATCCAGCCGAGTGATTCCGCCGTAGCTTGTCCGGTTAGTCACATGGGCGAAGGAGGAAATCGGAATTCTTTTTGGCCCGTTGTTCCCGCCGGGAACCATAATCGTCTGGCTCAAAAGGACATCTATGTCATTCCGGTATTTTTCGTCCAACCGCACCATGACCGGATATTCCTCTTCCCCTTCTTTATACTTAGAGACCTCTGTCCCATAAATGGCCGTGCGCAGGGCCATCCCCACCTGAGCGGTGCTGATTCCCAGCCTGTTGGCCTTTTCTCTGTCAATATTCAGGATGAGCTCTGGCTTGCTGATCTCCATACTGGACTTCAACTCCTCAATTCCCCGTATGTTCAATGTGTCGATGAACTCTTCCAATCTATTAGATATACTGACCAGCTCATCAATATCATCTCCACTGATTTCCATGTTGATGGGATACCCGGTAGGAGGTCCCATCATTTCCTCATCGATACGGATTTTAGCTCCGGCGATTCCAGTCATTTCTTTACGCAGTTGATTCAAATACTCCCGGGTGGATATCCCGGTCCTGTATTTATATTCCACAAAGGAGATGGTGACCTTAGCCAGCTTATCCTGAGAAAAGCGTTCAAAAAATCCGGCTCCTGCATTCGAAGCCACGTTGGAAACCACAGATTCCACATCAGGATTGCTGCGACCGATAACTCTGAAAATCTTTTCTTCGACCTGCTTGCAGATATTGTTTGTCACATCGATATGAGTGCCCTCGGGCATAGTGATGTATACCTGAAGACTGTTGGGGTCGCCACCTGGAAAAAAAACAACCCTTGGCATTCTGATGCCCAGAAGGATGAGGGATAGGAAGAGGAGAACAATAATCCCGGCAATAACGCCATACGGACGTCTCCCTCTGAGGAGAAAAGTCAGAGTTTTCCTGTATCCGTTCTTCATCCGGGGAAGGACATGAGTCTGGAATTGGGCGATCAGGTAACGCATGACATATTTGGACAGAAAATAGAGGATGACGCCGAATGCCAGGAGGTTAGCCAGAAGCATCTTCCCCGCTGCATAAAAAACCACAGCCAGGACACCAGCCGCTGACAGGAGAAGGATTCTTTTCAAGCTGAGCTTCCCAGCGACTCTTTTCGTGTCGTGATTGGAAGGTCTTTTCATGAACGAAACCGCAAAAACTGGATTGATCATGTAAGCCACCAGCATGGAAGCTGTTAGTGTAATGATGACAGTGAAAGGTATAAAGGACATAAATTTTCCCGGAATTCCAGGCATAAAGATAAGGGTAAAGAAGGGAGCCATGGTCGTCAGTGTGCCTGTGAAAACGGCCATGGCGACTTCTCCGACTCCACGTCTGGAGGCATTGGCAATAGAAAGGTCCGGGGTAGTCGTGAAATGGCGGTAGACGTTTTCCACGACGACTATCGAGTTATCCACGACAATTCCGAGAACAAGGATGAAGGACATGAGAACAACCATGTTCATGGTGAAGCCAATAACAGGAATGAAAATGAAGGCGATGACAATGGACATCGGGATGGCGATCCCCACAAACAGGGCGTTTGTTTCTCCCATGAAAAACATGAGGACAAAAACGACAACGATAAATCCGAGGATCACCGTGTTGAACAGATCGCTCACGCTGTTTTTTGTTTGAGTACTGGAGTCCCCTGTCATGGTGACAATCAAGTTCTCGGGTGCGGTCTTTTGGTATTCATTCACAATATCCTTGATCTTATCGACAGCATAGATCAGGTTTTTTCCGCTTTTCTTGATCACATTGATCGTGACCACATCCTGGCTGTTCAAACGCGAATAACTCCCTCTGTCCGCATACCCGTCCACGACCTCGGCAATCTCTCTTAAATAAATTCCCTCTCTCAATTGTATATTTTTGATCTGGTCGATATTCTCAAATTCACCGACCACTCTGAGGTTTCTCCGTATACCATCGGTATCGACCTGTCCCCCGGAAACAGTGAGATTCTCAGAGGCGATGGCATTCTGAATCGTAAAAAAGGAAAGTTCCGCAGCCTGCATCTTATAGAGATCGACATTGATCTGGATCTCCCGGTCCAGCGCCCCCACGATATCTGCGCGTGTGATTTCCTCCAGGCCTTCAATCTCATCCTGCAGGTCCTCGGCAACCTTTTTTAACTTCACCAATCCGAGATCACCGGAAAGGTTGATGAACAGGATCGGGATCTCAGAAAGATCGATCCTGGTGACCTCGGGTTCACTGAAAAGGTCGGAAGGAAGCTCTGCCCGGGCATCATCAACGGCTTGCCTCACATCAAGATACGCCTGCATTTCGTCGGCAGTCAGCTCAAATTCTATAAAAATGGAGGAAAAATCCTGGATCGAATTACTGTTGATGTGTTTGACGCCATCGATTCCCTTGAGTTGCTTTTCTATAGGCCGGGTGATCAGGTTCTCCATGTCAGCCGGCGATGTTCCGGGATGGATGGTGCTGACCATGAAATAAGGAAAAACGATCTCCGGAAATTTTTCTTTAGGAGTCGCATCATACTGCATAAACCCGAATATCACCAGAATCACCGTGAATATGTATATAGTAGTCTTATTCGCAACAGATAGGTTCGTTAATTTGAATTCTCTAAATTTCATTTTTTATCCACTTTTTTTAATGTCAGGCCTTTCTTTTAAAGGCTTATTTTGTGCCTGAAACCGCTACCAGTTTTTGACCATCAGCCAGATTCTGGTAACCGAAGGTCACCACATGCTCACCCTCCTGAAGCCCGGAGAGAACCTCGGTTAGGTCGTTATAGCTGTATCCGGTCTTGACCGATCTTCGTCGAGCGATCCAGTCTCCGTCTATCGGCTCGGCCACAAAAATAAACTGCTCCTGCCCTGTCTCCTGAACGATGTTCAACGGAACGACCAGCGCCTCCTGATTTGTGTAATCATTGATTGTCAAAACTGACAGCATGTTCGGCTTGATCCCAGCTTCGGATTGAGGAATCTTCATTTCAATCTGGAAAGTGCGGTTATTCGGGTCGATAACCTGGGAGACGGCATTGACACGAAGATCGAATTCTCTCCCAACGACAGGCATGTAGACATGCACAAGATCATTCTTTTTGACCCGCGAAATGTATATCTCTGAGAGATCGACTTTAATCTTCAGATTGGACAGCTGAACGATTCGAACGGCCCCCATCCCTGCAATCGCCATCTCCCCTTCTTTGATGAGAACCTCGTCGACTGTTCCGGATAAAGGCGCAAAAATTTTCGTCATTTTGTACTGTTCCTCTAAGGTCGCCAATTTCTTTTCCAGGCCTTCTTTGTTGTTCTTGGCTTGAAGGAACTCGATCTCGCTGCCGATATTCTTGTTCCACAACCTTTGCTGCCTTTCAAAAATGGTATTGGCGAGCATCAATCCATTCTCCACTTCAGCGATACTGCTTTCCAGAATGGCTCCATCCAGTTCCACCAGAAGCTGCCCTTTGGTGATTTTATTCCCGGCCTGGACATGGATCTTTTTGACAACTCCGGAAGACTGCGGGGCAACCAGGACATTGTTATCTGATTCAACAGTTCCCTGCACCTGGATAAAATGCCGAAAGGTTCCTTTTTCTACCGGCAAAACCTCGACACTCATAACCTTTTCGTGTCTCACACCTGGATTGGCCTTTTGAGCGATTTCCTGTTTCAGTTTCTCAATCTCTTCCGTCAAGGTTTCTCTCTGCCTTTCCAACCGCGCCAGCTGCGCCTCTTCACTTGGAGGACCGCAGGCGGCAAGAATCAATCCCGTGGCTAATAGAACTGCGTATTTGTAATTTTTCATTGTCATTCATCCTTTGCGGGCAAAGTCTGATAATTACTATTCAGCCTGTCCAATTTATTCTTTGCTGTTAGGAGTCCGGATATGGCTTGAATGAAATCAGACTGAGCCGCCAGATATTGATCATGCGCTTGGGTTAAATCCAAACTGGAAGCGACTCCTTCATTGTATTTAAACAAGGTTGCATCATATACTTTTTTGGATAATTCCATATTCTCCTTGGTATTCAAATAATTCTCATACGCGGTATCCAAGTCCAATCTGGCACTGGCCTCTTCCACAACTAAGCCCTGAGACGCTTGAATTTTCGCGTTCTGGGCCTGCTCCAATGCAATAGAGGCCTGAGCCACTTTCGCTTTCTGGACACCGCTTGTAAAAATCGGCATATTGATATTAATCCCCAAAATCTGTGTGCGGAACCAATTTTCATTGAAGTTGAAAAAATTGAAATCATCACGGAATGCATTCCACTGAAACGAGTAAAAAGCCGAAATAGTGGGAAAATATTTAGCTTTTTCGTTCTTTAAAGCCATCTCTGAAAGTTTTTCCTGTGTTTCAAGCAGTCTATAGTCAATATTCTGCTCAAGGCTAAATTCGGCATCCTCTGTCTCCGAGATATCTATCTGTTGAAGAATGTCCTCTAATTTGTCTGTCAATACAATCTGTTCGTCCAGCTCCAGCCCCATCTGGAATTTTAAAAGTTTATAGGCAATCTCTTTCTGTCTGACGATTGCCTGGAGGCCGTTTTTCAATTTTGTCACACCTATCTGGACAAGATCGGCATCCGTTTCAGCGACAAATCCTTCCTTGTATCTTTCCCTGATCTCATAATGTGTTTTCTCCAGGTTCTCAAGATTCGAACTCAGAATCCTTTCACTCTCTTCAGCGACCAGGATCAAATAATATGTGTTGGTGACTATCTCCAGAATATCCAATTGCGTTTTCTCATGATTCCGATCTGCCAGTTGGCGGAAGATTTTCGACGTCTTTAGCCCGACAATATAACTCCCGTTGAACAAGAGCTGGTTCAATGTAAAGTTAACATTGGCATTGTGCTGCGTGCCAAATTGGACCGGGATTTTTTCATCAAATTTCCCCTCGAAAAAATTCGGGATCAAAACGGTTGCAAGCTCAAGATTATTCATGTAGCCGATTGCGGAGCTTAATTGAGGAAATCCTGTGAGAACCGTTTCTCGCACTTTTTTTTGAGCCGCCTGGATATTCAGCCGAGTCCTCTTGGTCTCATAACTGGACTCGACAGCAAACTTCTGGGCAGATTGCAGGCTGAATTCTCGTACAGCTTTACTCTGGGCATGGACGAGACTGGAGAACAATCCGGCATTTATGATCCATATGACTGTGATGAACAGATAAATCCGCCATCTCCGATTACACTTCGTTATCATTGGCTTTGGCATCATTTCTTCCTTTTATGAATCCAGATGATTGTCATTGAACCAATCCTTTAGATGGAAATCTGTATTCCTATTACTTTTAGACTCGATTATTATTGAGCCTATAAAAGTTTGGATTGAGCCTGATAAGCGGCTTGTGGCAAAAGAGAAAGACTCAGCGGTTAAAATCCAGAAAAAATTTAAAGCTCAATGTTTAAAAACTTCTGCATATCTGCGCTATTCTCTCCCTTCCCAATCATGGCTTCGATAATTATCCTGCCTCACGCGAATGAAGCATTCACACTAAGCCTGAACCCAATAAATGACCATTTAATATACCATTTACGGCCGTAAAAGAAAAGCCTTTTAGGTCAGCATATCTAAATCCGCAAAAGCAAAAATGGATGGATCACGATGGCCAGAAGCGTATATACCGTTTATCAAATATGTCAATAATCGGGAGACTCGCGGTTGGTTATAATCAGCTCGCCTTTCAGGTCAACACGGTCACCTGAAATTTGAATCTCATAGGTCCCCGCCCCTGCGAATTTGTAATACTGGATAAAATAGGGCCGCGGACTATCCACTTTTTCTCTAACAAGGTCCCATCTATACTGATTGAAGCCTTTCCTGGCCTTGTGCGGAATCGACCAGATGACTTCCCCTCTCTTGTTTTTCACGCTGATTGTCACCTCGGCCTCTTTCGTAAGGTAAAAAGTTATCGGAACCCTTTCCATGGTGCTGTATTTCGGGTCACGGTGGGTATCCTTGATCCAGGGCAGACGGGCCACAGGCGTTTCAAAGAGAATATTGGTCTGGGGCTCTCCGTTTTTAAACGCCAGCTGGATTGGCTTGATATTCATCCTGTAGATTCCCCGGCCATGAGTCCCTGCCACCAGGTCCATTTCCCTCTCCTGGACGACCAAATCGGATATGGCTGTGGCCGCCATACCCGGTCCCAGCAACGACCAGCTCTGTCCACGGTCCGTCGATACGTAAACACCTCTGTACAGGCCAGCGTAGAGGATGTTTTCGTTCACGGGATCCTCAAGAATAACATAGGCCACCTCATCGGGCAGGTTGGATGTGATCGATTTCCAGGTCTTCCCATAGTCTTCAGAGACAAAAAGGTAGTTCTTCAGGTCATCATCATTGATACCTGGCACAGCGATATAGACTCGGGGGAGGCTGAAACGGGAAGGACAGATGCTCCGGATGTATCTGTTGGGCAGGCCCTCGGAATGTTCGGTCCATTCTATGCCGTCATTATGCGTAACCCAGAAAGCGCCATTATCCGTTCCCGCATACAGAAGCCCTTGTTCCAGGGGAGATTCAGCGATTGCACCCATGGCAGTGGAGCTTTTTACCTCATGGGCTGACTGCGACAAATCAGGACTGATCAGCTTCCAGGAATCCCCTCTGTTGAGGCTTTTAAAGACATAGTTGCCGGCATGATAAAGCGTCAGATGATTGTGGGGAGAGATGAAGTATGGCGCAACGAACGTGTAGGTCAACCTTCCTTCCTGACCTTTAGGCAGCCGGGGGCGTATTCCCACAGAACGGCCGGCCTTCATATCCTTTCGACGGATTCCTCCGTGCTGACTCGAAAAATAAACGGTATTCGGGTCTTCCGGATCTGGAATCGTGACGCAGCCATCGCCGCCTGACCATGCATCCAGCCAGACATATTCCCATCCATCCGCGTAGATTGGATTCCATTCTTTGGATGGGCCGTACACGGATGAGTCATCCTGAGTTCCTCCATACACGGTATAAGGGTCCTGATTATCAACAGAAATGTCATAGAATTCTCCGGCCGGGAGATTATTGTAATGCATCCAGGATTTTCCCTTGTCATAGCTGACAAAAAAGCCCCCGTCATTGCCCAATGCCAGGTGATTGGGATTCAGAGGATCGACCCAGAGCTCACAATGGTCAAGATGCAGCATTTCGGACGCATTCGGAAAAAGGTGAAACACATCTCCACCGATCAGTTGAAATGTACGGCCGCCGTCAGTGCTATGTGCCACTCTCACACCCAGGGCGAACACCTCGTCATCGTCCTGGGGATTGACATAGCAGTCGGTAAAATACCATCCGATGCTCGAGAAAATATGGAGTTCATCCTTATGGGTCCTTTTCCAGCTTTTCCCTCCATCAACAGTGCAGTACACCTCAGCAGCCTGCTCCTTGTCTCTATTCAGGTTGTCCACCAGAGCATAGACTTTATCAGGGTCGGACCAGGAAACAGCCAGACCGATGCGGCCTGTTCGCGGGCCGTCAGGCAAACCCCCTTTCAGCCTTTTCCATGTTTTTCCACCGTTCGTACTCTTATACACTCCACTCTCTTTGCCGAATATGCCGGGATTATTTTCCCACATGGAAGCATAGATCACATCCGGGTGGGATGGCGCGATAACCACATCATTCGCTCCGGTGCGCTCGTTGACATACAGGACATGCTCCCACGTTTTGCCTCCGTCTGTAGTCCTGTAAAGCCCCCGGTTTGTGTTGGTCGACCAGAAATGTCCCTGCACCGCTACGATGACTCTATCCGGGTTTTTCGGATGAACGGCAATCTCACCGATATGAAAGGAATCATGAAGCCCCATGTTTCTCCACGTTTGCCCTCCATCATCAGAACGAAACACACCGGTGCCCGGCATAGTGAAATTTCTCGCCTTTTTAAGGCTTTCTCCGGAGCCGAGCCAGATGATATCGGGATTTGAAGGGGCCAGTGCTATATCGCCGATACCCAGTGCGGACTGGTTCTCAAAGATAGGCTCCCAGGTGAGGCCATGGTTTGTGGTCTTCCACAGGTTTCCCGAGCCAAAAGCCACATACATCGTTCCTGGGCTATTCGGGTCACACTGGACAGCTTCAACTCTCGCTGAATTCATGACCGGCCCGATAGAGACCCATTTCAGGTCGAACTCTGACTCTTCTTTCAGTTTTAAATACTGTTCCCATGAATCAAGGAGAGGAGTCCGGCGCTCTTGGGCTATGACTAAAAGGCAAGTTCCGACACAAAGAAAAATAAGCGCAAAAAAGAGTAACGGTTTAATCTTCATGATTAAAAATCCTTTATAGAGATTTAACCTGGGCAAGAATTTATATCCCGACCAGCCGTTTTCCATGGAACGCAAAGGGAACTGTTGAATTCTTGGAAACATTCACTATCTTTGCATTGGGTGCAATGGTCAGATCCGTTCCCACTTTCGGGGCTTTTATTTTCTTAATATCAACGTCAAGCTGGCCTTTCAATGCCCGACCCAGATCTACACTGTACTCGGTCGCATACCAGGTACTCAACACGAGGTAATGCCCTTTTATAGAATCCCAGGCATTCTTATCACTTTCTTTCAAGCTCTGGAGGCGCTTCTTCAACGGATTCCAGTTCCTCAGTCTTCTATCCTGGAAGATGCATTGATGCACAGCGCCTATCTTGAAATCAACAAAGCGATTGTTTTCGAGACCGCCATCAATAGATAAGAAAGGAAGTGTAAGCTTGCCACCGATCCCCACTTTACTCTTGCCAGCGATAACATCAGGAATATCCGCTTCCACAAGTTTCGTTGCCCAACTCAAATTGTTCTGTTCGAATATATCTTTAAGATCATCTAAAGGCCAAAACCCATCCCCAGTGCGATTAAGGATTATTCCGGGTAAGTAGGTTTCATTGGCCGCAATAAAAACATACAAGCCATGTCTTTTTAGATATTGAGGAAACGTCACTGCAGGCACTCTGGCACCTCCTTCGCTATCCCCTGTTGGATCGGGCTGTGAGTTCGCCCATGCAGAGTGTCAGGAAGCTTCTCTTTTTTTGGAATATAACCTGTGTTCATGCTTGCGTGTTTCATTTCCTGTTTTTACCACCCCACATTCTTATCTGCTTATAACACAGTCCAAAGTGATGGTCAAACAGGAATGAGCAACAAAGAACAGTGCTTTTGACACAGATTGAAAAGAGATTACCGAGGAATTGTGCAAATCAGTTTGTGTATAGAAAAAACTTAGAGGAAGCGGTGAGCAAGACGAGAATACTGCGCAGGAATCTTAAAAATAACTACCCGCTTTCCACATGAACAGTCAGCGAGCCTACTGAGATTTTCTTTAGTTTTGCTGTATCAGAACCGTCGAGCCCGCACGCGGAAATTGACGTTATCTTTAACCCATTTCCAGAGATTGTCCTGTTGAGCCAGGTCAACGCCTGGCACCATCTGCTGCCTCCACCCCTCCATGACTTCGCCAGCAACTGTCCATATACGAACCCTTCTCGAATGAACATCTTCTCTCCAGTGTTTGGCCACAATGGGATCAAGATAAGTGAGCCGTACAGTGACCCGTCTGGAAAGGTATTCCAGAGGATCCAGGCTAATCTTCTCGTAGGCGGCTTTTTTATCTCGAGTACCTAAAGCCGGAACACCATCTGTTGCAATTATGATCGATATGGGTGCAAGAGTCAGGTTTCTGTCCTTGGTGAGTTGGGCCACTTCTTCGAAAAAAGCGTTAAAATCCGTGATGATGTCTTCTGGCGGAAACCACTTCCGAAGCTCTGCTTCAATCTGGGAGACATTTTTGCCTTCGAGGTCGTGAATCGGATGGAAGGCCTTGGGTTCATCTTTACTTGTTCCCCCTATGGAACCCACGAACAGGGCTCGCAGTTTACTCATTTCACCCAGTTCATTGAGATGACCGTAGATATAGTGAGAAAGGAAGGCGATGGCATCATCGTAATAAGGCGAATTCCGGAAAGAACCGCTCACATCCACTCCGACAAACAGGACTAATCGAGGTTTCCTCTGGCCAGAAGGCATGTTACACGCCGCACAGATCATCAGGAGGAGTGCAAGGCCCGCACTTAAGAGAAACAGGTTTTTATACTTCTGCCTCATGCTTCATCTCCTCTCTTCGGAGCCAGACCTCTAGCCACTAAGATTTCTCGCGTATCCATCACATCCTTCAATTCTTTGAACGGAAGGTTGAAGACCGGTTTAGAAGTCAGCAAGATCGTGCAGAAGTTGAGGATCACTGCCAAAACTTGCAGTATGGGCAGGGTGAGGAATTCAAGGAGTTCATTGAACTTTCGATGAAGCCAATCGATCTCATTTTTAAAATCCTGAATAGGCTGCTGCCACCATCTCGAGACCTCTCTAATATCGGGAGCCGCTTCCCTCTGTGCCCCTTCGGCCTGTTCAACGGGTTGGCGGGAGATCAAAGCCAGAAGTGGAGGAGTGCCATACTGCGCGAACAGGAACCACGTCATGCCTCGAATAGCGATCCATCCAAAGCTTGAGACTGTAAGAGTGAAGAACATTCCGACTCGCATACCAGTCTGCTGGACGATCCATGGCGTAATCGCATCAACCAGTTCACGATAGAGGAACATCACCTCGAATCCCATAACGATCAACTCGATGACAACCATCTGGATGATGGATTTGACTTTCCGGGTCCGGATAGCATCATTCAATGCCTGTAGGGCGGCAAAACTCCCCATGATGATAATGAGCAGGAATACGTACAACAAAGGTGATGTGAGCCCTGACACCTCATCTGTTCCCACGATATCCATCAGAACCTCTGAAATCGTCGGGAACAGGACGAACGAGAAGATCCCAGCTTCAAGCATGCACCAGAAAACAAGGATCAGGAAGGCTATCCAGGGAACTCCTGGTCGGAAGAAACTTTTTGTCATCCGTCCGGTCATGGCGAATGGAGCGAGCAGGATATGTTTAAGGGTGACAACAATGAATTTCACAGCAAGTCGGGCCACAGAAAATATCCATCCCAGGACAACAATTACAAGCCGAAACAGGCCAACCCAGAAAAGCCACACGGCCCGGGCTCCATCCCACCAGGCGAGAAGAAGAGTCGTGATGAAATTGATGCGCTTTGACCGGAAAGGAACTGTGTACAGAGAAAGCTGAGTGCACCAAAGGGCTCCCAGCAAGAGGAGTAGAGGGAAAAAGAGAAATAAGTATTTTCCGATTGCGCCCCATGCTGAGGAAGAATGCACAAAAAAGTCAATAAGTGCTTTTTGCAAGGGGATAATCCACTTAATCGGAACTAAGAGGATTTTAAAAATTTCTTGCCATTGATCAGTAGCTAAGGTAGCCATTTGTTCCATTTGACACCACCTATCTAAAATTTGATTTGCTTTGCCTAATAAATATATTTTCCTCTTGGTCTTTTCAATGCCCTTTTAGGAGGAAATCGAAGATGATTTTTTCTCTCAGAAGTGCCCAATTTAGAGCAGTCCCGTTTCATCTCCAAAGATTAGCTCTACCCATGGCTAGTCTTGAACACACTTTTGCTCTTTTTTTACATCAGGCACCATTGTGTTTTTTTTGATATCTTCATTGAAAATTGCAGTAATATAACTGGCAGTTAGGAATTTCCTGAATTTTTTCGTTTTTTATGACTGTAAGTCATAAAATGAAGTTTCAATCGTTTCTGAATTTAACCATAACATTAAAAACCTGCATCTCTCTGTTTTCTACAGATCTTATTCCTTGACATCTCAAGGTTAAATTTATTATAGTGTAACACTCCTATAGGAGTGTCATATGAGTGTTGAACAAAGGAAACCTAAAGACAGTAAAGTCACAATCAAGATCCCGGGTTTACTGTATAACCGGATATCAAAAATTGTCGCCGGAAGTGGATTCAATTCAGTCACCGACTTCATCGTCTATGTGCTGCGAGACCTGGTTTCTACCAGTGAAAAAACCTCTAAGGCTGAAAAAATCGAAGACACAAGCCTGAGCAAGGAAGAGATCGAGGCGATCAGAAAACGCCTGAAGTCGTTAGGATACCTCTAATCATTCATTCAACAGGCATTCATGGATTTTAAACTTTATTGACCGGAGGAAAGCATGTCGCTGAAACTTGTCCCACCGCATGGGGGCCAACTCAACCCTTTACTCATAAAGGGCAAAGAACTCGAGGAGGAAAGAGAAAAGGCAAAATCACTCCCCACGATCCATCTCACCTCTCGTGAGACTTCTGACTTGATCATGATGGCGATGGGCGCATTCAGCCCGCTTGAGGGTTTCATGGGTAAGGATGATTACACACGAGTTGTCGAAAATAGGCATATGGCAGACGGCACTCTCTGGCCTGTTCCGATCACACTTTCTGTCTCAAAAGAACAAGCGGGAAGTCTTCCGATCGACTCTGAAATCGCGCTTGTGGATGAGGAAAGAGATGAACTCATGGGAAGCATGAAGGTGACGGAAAAATTCACGTATGACAAAAAACTCGAGGCCAAACATGTGTTCCGCACTGAGGATGAAGCCCATCCTGGAGTGGCCAAGCTTCTGGCTCAAAAAGAGTTCCTGCTCGCCGGTCCAGTCAAAGCGTTCAGTGAAGGA
>Ga0209636_10002498_pt1 | contig 18734 bp, 17 predicted proteins | sample DeeMarSWOR152_54_FD_187464 | JGI IMG/M metagenome (GOLD analysis project Ga0209636, IMG submission 187464) | Marine sediment microbial communities from White Oak River estuary, North Carolina - WOR-1-52-54 (SPAdes) (version 2) | ecosystem: Environmental > Aquatic > Marine > Intertidal zone >... | reverse complement strand
AAAATCCTTTTTTTCAGACATTCTATTAATTCCTCCGTCCATAGTTTTTATGGCAATAAACATCAGTAATATTTTAACCTTACTAAAAGACGATATTTAGGAAAAAACCCTGCTATTTGAAGAGAAGAGAAAAAGATAGAATGAGAAAAAAAATGCTAAATTTTAGAAAAATTTGTTTTGTTTTTACAGTTTTAATTTTTAACCTTTGAGGAGTATTTTTTCTGCTGCTATTGTTCCGCTTCCAAGTTCTAGGTCGTAGCCGAGTTCTTTCAATATGATTTCTGAAGTTGCCAAGATTGTTAGTACTTCTCTTTGGGTGCATAGGTTCATTGATGCTATTCTGAATATTTTTCCTTTTACTTTTTCTTGACCGCCTGCCACGAGGATCCCTTTTTCTTCCATTTTTGAGCGGAATTCTTTGTCTTCGATATTTTCAGGGTATTTTACGGCTGTTATTGTGTTTGAGGTGTATTCTTCTTCTGCTAAAAGTTGGAGCCCCATGGCTTTATATCCCTCCCTTACGGCCTTTGTCATGAGCCTGTGACGTTTCACTCGATTCTCAAGCCCTTCTTCAAGAATCAACCTTAAGGACTCGTGTAATCCTTGTACTAAGGTTACTGCAGGGGTAAAAGGAGTATCTCCACCCTTCTCGTAAGACTTCTTATACTTTTTGAGATTTGCGTAGTAATCATAGATAGTTTCCCGTTTATTGATCACTTCCCAAGCGGTTGGAGCTACCATTATAGTGCTCAAGCCCGGCGGTATGCCCAAACATTTCTGTGACCCTGCTACGAGGACATCTATGTTCCACTCATCAGCGTAAACATAGTCACCCCCAACAGCAGTTACGCCGTCCACTATAAGGATTTTACCTTGCTTTCTGGTTATTTTCCCTATATCCCAGACGGGGTTTAGTATCGCTGTCGAAGTTTCGTTTAAAGTCATTGTCACAAACTTAATGTTAGGATTTTCTTCAAGAGCCTTTTCCACATCAGGAGACTTTATAGCTTTACCGTCTTCAACTTCATAGACTATCGATTTTCCGCCAAAAGTTTCAGTTATTTCCACAAAACGACTACTAAACTTTCCGTTAACCAAGTTTAAAACTTCATCACCCGGAGCTACAAGATTTGATATTGAAGCCTGCATCGCTAATGTTCCGGTTCCAGCCAAAACAAAAACATCGTTTTTTGTACACATAACCTCTTTCAACATTTCGTGAACCTGCTTATTAAGCTCCCTAAATTGCGGGGTTCTATGACCTATAACAGGCCTTATCATCGCCCTATAAACCGAAGGAGCAATAGGTACAGGCCCAGGTATCGCCAATAATAAATCCTCTTTTCTCATAAAAATTCCACCGTTTAATCCACAATTAAAACATTATAAAACTATGATATTGGAAGGTTCATGATTAGGCTTGATATACTAATCTGCGCAAATTAAAAACTTGACGTATAACAAAGAATAAAATAGGTGTTTTTTAGACGCCGAAATCGCTTTTTTTGAAAAGAGCGTAAAATTCTATTCCAAGGGATTTTAATCGTTCTTCTGCTCCCTTTTCTCTATCAATTATTGTTATTACTTTTTTCACAGTACAACCCATTTCTTCTACTGTACCTATTGCTTCCATTATAGAAGTACCACTTGTAGTGACATCTTCTAACAATATGACCTTTGAACCCTTTTCGACCCATCCCTCAACTCTTTTTCTTGTCCCATGATCTTTTAGCTTTTTACGCACAAAAAACCCACTAATCGGCCTTCCTTCTTTAAAACTTTTCAAAACTACCGCAGCAATGAGAGGTATGGCGCCTACTTCCATCCCGCCTAAAAAATCAAAATCTTCATCCTTTAAACGGTCTAAAATTGCAGTTGCTATTAGATCGATCGTTTCGGGGTCAAAAACTGCTTTTTTAATATCAAAATAATAGGTGCTCTCCTCCCCAGAAGCAAGAGTAAACTTCCCAAAAATTAATGCATTCTTTTTTATAAGGTCAAATAACCGCTTCAAAACCACTTTTTCGGAATCAACAGACAACACAGATACACCTCAAAAAATTATTAGCAAACGATCTATTTAAATAGTTAAAACCCTTTTATGTAAGAAAATCACTTTTATGGTGAAAGATAATGGCCCCTATAAAACCTTCGAGTATATTTCCAGAAAAAAAAGGTTTCAACCTATCCATAGTAATTGGAGGGCTTTTAGCTCTGGTTTGCATGGTAACACCTTGGTACAAGGATGTGAAGGGTACCAACATTTCCTATAACGGTTTTGACATGGCAGACATTAACTTTTTCGCTTACTTTATTGCCATTATAGGGCTTTTAGCCATCGTAATAGGGCTTGTGGAGAGCCATATTAGGATCAACGATGATTTAATGCAAACGATCTACTTTATTGGAGGCCTGCTGGTACTTATCGGCACATTAGTCCCCTTAGCAGATGAAGGTATAGGCGACATATTTATCGGGTGGATTTTCGGCATTTTAGCAGGAATTTTCATAATCCTAAACTTTAAAATAAACGAATCAATACTTGAAAGACTGCCGAAAGAAAAGAAGAAAGAAAAGAAAAAGAAAGAAGAATAAAAAGAAAAAAAGGATATTTCACCGAACTAAGCATTAAATTAAAAATATCTCAACAATATTATAGTTTTAAAACCCTCATATTTTTTCTTCTTTTAAAAAAAGTAAAGGGTTATATTCCAAATTAAAAAATACCTAAAGAGACTTTTGTTTACCATTTTTTATGTGGATGCTATTAACTACTTTCTCAAGGCTCCATGCCGATAAGCTTGCGTATTCTTGAACCTACTTGCTCGATTAAATGCTCTCTTTCTTCCTTGCGCAAACGATTCAAGTTCTCACCCTGTTTATCTCTATACTCAGAAACCCATTCCTCGGGGAATCTACCGGATTGGATGTCGTTTAGAAGTTTTTTCATTTCAGTTCGGGTGGCTTCTGTGATTATTCTTTTCCCCCTGGTTCTTCCACCGTATTCTGCCGTGTTAGATACGGCTTGCCACATTCCTTCGATGCCTTTCTCGTATATTAGATCCACTATGAGTTTTAACTCATTTAAACACTCAAAATAAGCGACTTCTGGCTGATATCCCGCTTCTACTAGAGTTTCGAAGCCTGTTTTGATTAGTTCGGTTACACCGCCGCATAAAACCACTTGTTCTCCAAAAAGGTCTGTTTCTACTTCTTCTTTGAATGTTGTTTCTAGGACGCCTCGCCTTGTAGACCCTATTGCTTTTGAATAGGCTAAAGCTATGTTTTTAGCGTTTCCTGTAGTGTCTTGGGCTACTGCTATTAGGGCGGGTATACCTCTGCCTTCTTCATATTCGCTACGGACGGCCCTTCCAGGTCCTTTTGGGGCGATCATTATAATGTCGACGGTTTTTGGGGGTATTATTTGTTTGAAATGGATGTTGAAAGCGTGGCTGAATCCTAAAGCCGCGCCGTCTTTTAGATTTTTATGTATTTCTGATTCATAGACTGAGGGTTGTACTTCGTCGGGGATGAGTATTTGGACTATGTTTGCTTTTTTTACAGCTTCGCTTATGGGGTAAACGTTGAAACCTTCTTTTTTTGCTTGGTTCCAGCTTTTACCTCCTTCTCTTGCGCCTATGATTACTTGGAGGCCTGAATCGCGCATGTTTAAGGCTTGAGCTCTTCCTTGGTTACCGTAACCTATTACTACTATCGTTTTTCCGCTAAGAATTTTTAAATCAACGTCTTCATCACGCCAAATTTTCTTTTCTCCAGACATAAAGAATCACGCTCACAAAAATAAAATTCCTAAAAGATAACATAAAAGTAAAAAATACTTTGAAGGTAAATTCTTTGATTTTTCCCTTTTTTATCCTGGTTTTTTCTGTTTATTTGGTTTTTATTTATTTTAAAAAGGTTTATTTTATGTTTTTTGTGTTCTTTGCTTTTTCGTTTTAAACGTAGTCTAGGTAGGGTGTTTCTGGTATTTTTGGCCTTGCTTCAGAGCCTCTTACAAGGGCAGTTATACCTGTCCTTGCTACCTCTATGACTCCAAAGGAGTTCATAAGTTTTAAAAACGCGTCTATCTTCTCGCTATCTCCTGTAATCTCGCAAATCAAGGAAGTAGGGCTTATATCTATTATGTTGCCTCGAAAAATGTTTATGTACTGGATGATCTCGTTTCTCGCGTTAACATCTGGAGATTTCACTTTTATAAGGGCAAGCTCTCGCACAACGGAGGTTTGAGGTTTTAGCTCTGAAACTTTTAACACTTCAACCTGCTTTCTTAACTGTTTTATCGCCTGTTCTAACGTCCTAGAATCGCCTTGAACAACAAAAGTCATTCGGGTATAATTTTCTATTTGGGTGCGAGCGACACTTATCTGGGTTATGTTAAAGTTTCTTCTCCTGATTAATCCAGTAACTCTGGCCATGACTCCCGGCCTATCCTCAACTATAAAAGCGATAATGTGTTTTCTTACCTGGTTTTCGTTTCCATCTTTTCTGCTATTAGAGGTCATTTTTTATACCTCCTTGGCCATGGTTCGCATGGGATAGGTTGATCTGTGCTTCCTCCTGCAGGAACCATGGGAAAAACGTTTTCATTCTTATCAACTGCAATGTCGATAACAACAGTGTGATCTGCTTTCTTTGCCTCTCTAAGCGCTGGTCCTATTTCGCTCGGGTTTTCAATTCTTATGCCTTCTAAGCCGTAAGCTTCTGTAATTTTAACAAAATCTGGCACGGTTCCAAGATCTGTTTCCACGAATCTTTTCTCGAAAAACAAGCTCTGCCACTGTCTGACCATTCCAAGAGATCTGTCATCAAGGATTATAACTGTTACGGGTATGTTTTCCACAAAACTTGTAGCAAGGTCTTGATGCGTCATCAAGAAGGAACCATCCCCATCAACGTCGACGACCCATGAGTCGGGTTTAGCCACTTTTGCACCAAGGGATGCTGGAAAACCGAACCCCATAGTGCCTAGTCCCCCGCTAGAAATGAACCTTCTTGGCTTTCTAATACGTAGATGATGCGCTGCCCACATCTGATTCCTTCCGACACCTGTTACGACGATGCTGTCGTCGTCAAGGACTTTTTGTAGTTCTTTCATTATGTATTGGGGTTTTATCGGTGTTACTGGTTCGTACTCTTCCAAGCAGTCACATGCTTCCCGCATCTCTTTAATCCTTTTTTGCCAAGCAGTCTTTTTATCACTGTTGGAGCTTGAAGAAGTGATAAGGGTTTTTAATCCTTCAATTAATTGTCTCAACACTGTTTTTGCATCACCCACTATAGGGTAATCCACTAATACATTTTTACTTATTTCAGCGCTATCTATATCGATATGGATTATTTTCGACTCGGTAAGAAATGTTGTAAGGTCTGCTGTAACCCTGTCATCAAACCGCATACCCACCGCTAAAATAACGTCTGCTTTGTTTATATTTAAGTTGGCACACATTTTCCCATGCATGCCCACCATTCCAAGGCAGTAAGGATGGTCTTCAGGAATTGTTCCTTTTCCCATTAAAGTTGTTACGACGGGAATGCCGAGCATTTCCACTAGCTCTATTAATTCAGGGCTTGCATTAGAAGCGGTAACTCCCCCTCCGGCTATTATTAAAGGTCTTTCTGCTTCAAGCAAAGCCTTGGCCGCCCTTTTTATTTGTAAGGGATGGCCTTTAATATTGGGATTATAACCGGCGATCTCTAATTCTCCTTCATAAAAATAGACTTCATCCTCGCCTACCTGTATATCTTTTGGCAGATCCACCAAGACAGGGCCAGGTCTTCCCGTTCTGGCTAACTGAAAAGCCATCTTAATAATTAGGGGTATATCCTTAACGCGACGGATCTGAAAGCTACTTTTAACTATTGGCATCGTGATGCCTATTATGTCTGCTTCTTGAAAGGCATCACCTCCTATAAGAGAAGTGGCGACTTGGCCGGTTAAAGCGACTACTGAAGAGCTATCCATCCACGCGTCTGCGATACCTGTTACAAGGTTGGTGGCTCCTGGACCTGATGTTGCCATGCAAACGCCTACTTCTCCGCTTGCCCGCGCATAACCTTCGGCTGCGTGGGCTGCGACTTGTTCGTGTCGACAGAGTATGTTGTTTAATTCGCCCGCTTTTTCATATTCTTGAAGTGCATCGTAAAGGATCATTATAGCTCCGCCAGTTATGCCAAAGATGTTTTTTACTTTTTCCCGTTTAAGGCTTTCAGCTATGGCTTTTGCACCTTTCATAAATGGCACTTTTTTATCACATCCTGTTGTTTCTGTTATATTACGGTTTTGTAGCTGTTTTTTTTTATTATCATATAATTTTGTGCATTATTTTAGAGTTATCAAGTTGATTATAAGGGGATTTTTATCATTTTTGGATAACATTTTTTGCTCTATTTTTTCAGTTTTTAGGCTTTCATAAACGATGATGCCTAGCGCGGTTAAACGAACCCTTATGCCTTTATTATTCTTGTCTCCTGCGATGATCAAGCCTGCTTTTTTTAATATTTTTAGATTCCAGCGAACAGTTGATAAAGGCATGTTAAACTCTGAGGAAAGTTTCCTTATAAGACGGCTGAGAGTATTATTTTCAACATTTTTTTCAGCAACAGCGAGCAAAAGAGAGCGTTGTTTCTTGGTTAGTAGATTGTTCACCAAAAGCAGTATGCATTCGCTTAATTCACATTCGGAACACGGACTAACCGTGTACCTGGCTATCCCTCCGTTCCTGAAGAGAACGATACCTCCTCAAAATCTTTCACTCCATAAAATTTTGAACCCGTAAGAAAGGGAAAAGAAAACTATTAAGAGTTTTTGCAAGAAGTTCTTTACACTTAAGTTTTAAATTCTTTTCGCTTTTTTTCTGATCGAAAATTTTTTAATTAATAAGTCGGAAGACGAGGTTACGTACTTTAAGTTATAAAAGTTTCTATAAGAATTTCGGTAAATAGTTGTTAGACTGATTACTTTAAAATAAAAAACATTTGAAGGTGGTTTATGATGAATTTAAGGCAACCAAATGCTAATGAAGCGACGAAAACATATAATCGTTCAAGAAGCGTTGTTCCTATGTCTGGGATTTGCACAACTTGTCTTGACGGATGTAAAGGCGGTTGTGAGATTTTTATGTCCTCATTCAGAGGCCGTGAGATGCTCTATCCAAAGCCTTTCGGGGAAATAACTTCAGGTTCAGACAAAAACTATCCTGTGGATTATTCTCATCTGAATATCCAAGGTTATGCTGTTGGAGCAAAAGGCTTACCTGAAGAGGTTGAAGCTGGTCCTGATACGGCACTTTTCACCAAAGTCGATACTGAAACAGAGTATGGATGGGGAAAAAAGGTTAGGATACGCATACCCATTTTCACAGGTGCATTGGGTTCTACAGATATAGCCCGAAAGAACTGGGAACATTTCGCAGTAGGAGGTGCTATTTCGGGTATTACGGTCGTATGTGGTGAAAATGTGTGTGGAGTGGATTCCGACCTTGAAGTGGATAGTAAATGTAAGGTTAAGAAGTCTCCGGAGATGGATCGTCGAATAGAGACTTATAGGCGGTTTTACGATGGTTACGGTGAACTTCTTGTCCAGATGAATGTAGAAGATACAAGGCTTGGGGTAGCAGAATACGTATCGTCAAAACATAATCTTGAGACTATCGAGCTGAAATGGGGTCAAGGCGCTAAATGTATCGGTGGTGAAATAAAGGTTAGCACACTAGAAAGAGCTCTTGAGCTTAAAAATAGGGGATATATTGTTCTACCCGATCCAACGCTTCCTGAAAATCAAAAAGCATACAAAAAAGGAGCGATTGAGGAATTTGAGCGACATTCTCGTTTAGGTTTTGTAAGCCGGGAAGCATTTCTGGAGGAAGTAGATCGTCTTCGTGGTCTTGGATTTAAGAGAGTCACGCTTAAGACCGGAGCTTATTCCGCAGTAGAGCTTGCTATGGCATTACGTTACGGGGCAGAAGCAAGGATAGACCTTCTTACAATAGACGGTGCTCCTGGTGGCACAGGAATGAGTCCATGGCCAATGATGAACGAGTGGGGTATCCCGACTTTCTACCTTGAATCTCTTACCTATAAGTTCTGCGAAAAACTCTCTAAAAGGGGAATAAGGGTTCCAGATATCGCTATGGCCGGCGGATTTTCCACAGAAGATGGAGTTTTCAAAGCAATTGCCATGGGTAGTCCATATTTAAAGGCGGTTTGCATGGGAAGAGCTTTGATGATTCCAGGTATGGTGGGGAAAAACATCGGAAATTGGTTAAGCGAAGGCAACTTACCTAAGACTGTTTCAAGACATGGAAACACAGTTGAAGAAATTTTTGTTTGTTATGAGGAGCTGGAAAATAAGTACGGTGAGGAAATAAAAAACATGCCCTTGGGTGCAATAGGTGTCTATACATTCTGTCAAAAGATAAAAACGGGGCTACAACAGTTAATGGCTGGAAGTAGGAATTTCAGGCTTTCAACAATCTCTCGTAAAGACCTTATGGCTCTGACAGAAGAAGCGGCAAAAATTTCCGGCATTTCTTACGTAATGGAAGCTTACATGGAAGAAGTAGACAAAATTTTGGAAGAATGATGCCAAGCATTTTGCCTAAACAGAGCATAAACAGTAAACTACCAGAAACCGTTTTTTAAGTTTTCTAAATAAACGATTTGAAAAGGAGACGAGGTTTTTGCCTCTAAATTAGCTTTTTCTTTTTTCTTTTTCTTGCACTATGAGGGATTTTATAAAGTGTTTATGAGCTAGTTAGGCTGCCGGCTTATGGATTTTAGGAGAGAAGAGGATTGGGTTTTTTTAATAGACGGGTGTAAGCCAGCGTTTGTATTTTTCAACTTCTCCGCTCACTATTCTAAAGTATAGGTCTTGGAGTTGAAGAGTTAGCTTTCCAGATTTTCCATCACCTATTAGCCTGTGTTCTAGCCGCGTGACGGGGGTTACTTCGCCTGCAGTACCTGTTAGAAAAATTTCATCGTAGCTGTAGAGCTGTCCTGGCGTTATGTCTTTTTCCTCCACTTTTAGGTTGAACTCTTTTTCAATAAGTGTTATTATGGTGTTTCTTGTAATGCCTTCAAGATTTGAAGCGTATATCGGGGGCGTGTGAATTTCTGTTTTTTCTTCAAGATATCTAATACAGAAAATATTTTCTCCACTACCTTCACACACAAATCCCCTATGATCTAGGAGAATTGCTTCATTAAACCCATTATTAATAGCGTCAAACCTTGCCAATACCGAGTTAGCATAGTTCCCAGTAGCTTTTACTGTGGTTGGAAGAGCTCTTGGAGAGATTCTTTCCCATGAGCTTATACAACAATGAATTCCTTCCTTGATCGCTTTCTCTCCTAAATATCTCCCAAAAGGCAACGTTATTATGATCGTGTGTACTGGAAGACCTATCGGATCAAGGCCAAATTTACCGTAACCGTAAAAGACTATGGGCCTTATGTAACCCGTACAATGAAGGTTGTTTTTCGTGACGGTTTCAACTACTGCTTCCATTAATTCTTGGGGAGTGAAGGGTATCTCGATAAAATAGACTTTTGCCCCGTAGAAAAACCGTTTAATATGATCTTCTAACCTGAAAATGTAAGCGTTTCCATCTTGAGATCCGGATTCGTAAAACCGTAATCCCTCGAAAATCCCTGTACCGTAGTGAAGAGCGTGGGTAAAAACATGAACTTTAGCTTCATGCCAAGGCACAAAGGAACCGTCAAACCAAATATAGGCGGTTTTAGTAAACTCCTCATCAATAACTGCGCCACACAAAAACATTACCCCCACAAAAAGTAAATTTCATAACCAAGAATGCTTTTTATCATTTTTGGGCAACGTTTTTTGCCATATTCTTTCAATTTAGTGGCAAAAAACCCGAAAAAACTTATCTTATGGAGAAGTGCTAACCTCTCAACCTATGTCAAGTTCTAATAGCATATATGCTTTACCAAAGAAGAATATAATTATACTAATGATTTTTGAGGAGGAAAAACCTATAAAAAATTAGAGAAACCATTCTATTAATGATAAAATATCATATATAAATCAATAATACTTAAATAAAAATTTAAGCTTCATTTCATGAAAAAAATGAGAGAAAACCATTAAAGTTGTTAAAGAAGAGATGCTTTAGAGGCGAATCTTGAGCTTTCTTAAATAACTTTAAAGAGGCGATATTCATAAAACGATAAATAACAAGAGTTTAAGAAACCTTCCATACTTGCCGTGGAAGATTTTTTAGGGGAAAACCTATGAAAGTTTATTCAACGGGTATAAAAGAACTTGATAAGATTTTGGGAGGAGGTATTCCGCATAGCTGTTCTGTTCTTTTGCTTGGAGAGACGGGGACAGAGCCTGAAACGTTAGCCTTTGAAATCTTGTATTTTCACCTTAAACAGGGGGGACAGGGAGTGCTTTATGTTTTCGATCACCCTCCTTCAGAAGTTAGGCATAAAATGAAGAGCTTTGGGCGGGACATTAAAAAGTTTGAGAAGAATGAAGAAAAACTCATTTTGGCCGATTTTTTCACCCATGCCTTTAGTTTAGAAGAGTTTTATGAGCCTGAGAAATATTTTTGTAAAAGACCGACAGACTACACTTATATCACGGACTACTTTGATAATATTTGGCAAATATTACTACAAAAATTAGGAGATAATAGGGGTTATTTGGGCGTTGTTTTTTCCCTTACTACGGTGGCTCATTGGTGTGGTGAGAGAGAAGCTTTAAGACTTGCTTATTTAATAGCTACGAAATATAGGCCTTTGGGATGCACTATTTTTGTTTTGGATCCATCCACTGTGAATGAAAGTACTTTGGGCATGTTAAAAAACAGGAGCGAAGTCGTGATAAACCTCTCCATTGAAGAATTTAAAGGGGTTTCAGAGAAGAGGATAATGGTTTTAAAGTCGCCTCTACCCGCATGGTTAAACAAACCCCTAACTTACACATCTTTACCAGAAAAAGGTTTCTTTATCAGGGAGTCCATTATCCAAGAATTCGAGGCTTTTAAAGAGACTATAAAATTCGACGAAGATACTGACGAATTAAAGGTTTATGGCGCACCAAGTGTTTTGATAACACGTCGCCTTGTTTTAGAACTTTTGGAAAATATGAATAACAAGAAAGTTGAGGAGATATTAGTAGAGGCTATGATTCGTTACCTAAAAATTTTGGAGGTAAATACCCATTTAAAAGGAGAAAAGCTTTTAGAATACTATCTTAAAAGCTTGCCTGTTCGGGGTTGGGGCTTTATTGAGCTTGTTGAATTCAGAAAAAACAAATTTACTTTACGCAAAAATCCTACAGACTTTGCAGGCGAATACAAGGAAGGTCTTGAAGGGTTTAAAGCGCTTGTTAAAGGCATTGTAAAAGGTGCGGGGTTCTATTTTTTTGGCAATAAGGTAAGAGTAAAAGAGAAAAAATGCATTTTGAAAGGTGATCCTTTTTGCGAGTACGAGGTAGTTAAGTTGTCTCCCAAGAGAACAGTAAATGAAACCTAAAAGCTTTAGGGAAGTTTTTGTAGAAGTTTTGCAAAATGTTTTTAAAGGTTTGAAGCGTTTCTTCTAATTGTCTTTTAATCTTAAGAGGTGGAAAGATTTGGTATGGCGGGATCGTGTTCTTCTCAGAACCTAAGGTTAGCCTGCCAGCCTATGTTGCTATTTTTGATACCACTTTGAGGGACGGGGAGCAAATGCCTGGGTGCGCTCTACGCCCAGAAGAGAAGACTGAAATTGCTCATCAGCTTGACATGCTGGGAGTAGACGTTATCGAGGCAGGTTTCCCCATAGCAAGCGAGGGCGAAAGGCAGGCAATAAAATCTATCACGAAAGAAGGTTTGAATAGCGAAATTTGTGGTTTAGCAAGGTCCAACAAGGCAGATATTGATGCAGTAATATCTTGTAACGTGGACAGAGTGCACACTTTTATTGCTACAAGTGCTTTACACATGGAAAAAAAGTTGAAGATGACGCCAGAAGAAGTGATTGAACACGCTGTTTCCGGCGTTGAGTACGTGAAGGATCATGGGTTAAAGTCGGAATTTTCTGCAGAAGATGCTACTCGAAGCGATATAGAGTTCTTGAAGAAGGTTTTTGCAAGCGCTGTTGAAGCAGGAGCGGACGTTGTGGATATCCCAGACACAGTTGGGGTTGCTATCCCAAGAACAATGTTTCACATAGTTCGAGAAGTTAAAAGCGCTGTAAATGTTCCAGTAGCTGTACACTGCCATGATGATTTCGGTTTAGCGGTAGCTAATAGTCTGGCTTCTGTTGAAGCAGGAGCAGAACAAGTTCATGTGTGCGTTAATGGGATAGGGGAGAGGGCTGGAAACGCTTCGTTAGAAGAGGTAGCCTTGGCGCTTCAAGTCCACTACGGTATACAGACAGGTATAAGGACGGAAGAAATATACAAAACATCTCAACTTGTTATGCGGTTAATGCGTGTACCTATAGCTCCTAACAAGGCAATAGTTGGCGCTAACGCTTTTGCTCACGAATCGGGTATACATTCCCACGGTGTCTTAGTATCTCCCAAAACTTACGAACCAATCGCTCCAGAAATGGTGGGGGCTCGAAGAAAGTTTGTTGCAGGTAAACATGCAGGAAAACATGGTGTTAAGGCGATTCTTGAAAGTATGGGGATCTATCCCACGGAAAACCAGTTGGATGAGATAATTTATCGCGTAAAAGAACTTGGAGACAAAGGCATAAAGGTGAGCGATGCCGACCTTGAAGGCGTTGCTAGGGCTTTAATTGGAGAAATACCCAGCGAAGAAAAATCTTTGGAGCTCATCGACGTTACAGTTGTTTCAGGAAATAAGGTGCAACCTTTTGCCGTTGTCAGGTTGAAGGTTAACAGTGATGTTAAAACTTACACGAATTTTGGAGTAGGACCTATTGATGCCAGTGTAAGGGCCGTGAAGATGGTGGCAAAAGATCTTGTGAACTTCGATTTGACTGGTTTTGAATTGCGGAGTATAGGTAAAGGTACTGAAGCTTTAGGCGAGGTTACCGTAGATATTGAGGATGACGAGCGTAACGTTGTTTCTTCGAGAGCTGTAAGAGAAGATATAGTTCTGGCAGGAATAGAAGCAGTTATTGACGCTGTAAACAGGTTAATCCTTACACGCAAAGGAAAAACAGGAGCAAAATAAGAGAAATAGCGGGGAAAATAAAGGTTTAAAAAAGGTTTTTACTAATTTTTCATCCCCAGTCTTTTTTTTCTTTCATTTTATCTTGTAGGAAAGTAGTTGGTGGTCTTTTTTGGGAAAAACGATAGTGGAAAAAATATTGGGAAGAGCTTCGGGTAAAGAAAACGTTTCTGCAGGAGAAATAGTTAATGCTAAAATCTCATTTCTCATGACAAATGATGCCGTTGGAGAACTTACTGTAAAAGCTTTTGAAGAGCTTGGAACAGAGGTTTGGGACAGAGAAAGAGTTGCAGTTATTTTAGACCATTTTGTTCCTGCTACTACAGAGAATGCGGCAAGGGTTCACAGTTTGCTCAGAGCTTTTGCTAAAAAAAACGGGACTCATCTTCTTGATCAAGAAGGGGTTTGCCACCAAGTAATGATTGAAAAATTTGTAGTACCAGGAGACGTGGTAATAGGTACAGATTCACATACATGCACTTATGGAGGTATAGGAGCTTTTGCTACAGGCATAGGGTCCACAGACGGAGCAGCAGCAATGGCTACGGGAGAACTTTGGTTTAAAGTGCCTGAAACTATAAACATAGAGCTTTCAGGGACGTTAAAAGAACATGTTTATCCAAAAGATGTGATTTTAAAAATAATCGGCGACTTAGGGGCAGACGGAGCAACTTATAAAGCATTACAGTTCAGTGGAAAAAGCGCTAAAACCATAACAAATGCAGGCAGATTTACGATGTGTAACATGGCCATCGAAGCAGGGGCAAAGGTCGGCATATTTGAACCAGATGAAATTACTCAAAAATTCCTTAAAGAGCGGGGGAAAGAAGACGGGGGAGAATTTTTTGAAAGCGATCTGGATGCAGAATATTGCGATTTTATCCCCATAAACCTTCAAGAAATTGAACCAAAAATCGCATGTCCTTGGTCGGTTGACAATGTTAAGCCGGTAGCAGAAGTGGAAGGGATAGAGATAAACCAAGCTTTTGCAGGATCTTGCACAAACGGTAGGCTGGAAGATCTGGAAGTAGTTGCCAAAATATTAAAGGGAAAAAAGGTGAACCCAGATATTCGTTTTTTAATCGCTCCAGCCTCAAGAAAAGTGTACCAACAAGCTTTGAAAGCTGGATTCATAAACGTTTTTCTCGAAGCAGGAGTCACTGTTTGTAATCCCAGCTGTTCTGCCTGTTTTGGAGGACAAGGAACGCTTTGGAAAGACGAAGTATGTATCGGTAGCCATAACAGAAACTTTCGAGCTAGAATGGGGCATAAAGATTCAAAAGTATATTTAGCCTCTCCAGAAACTGTAGCAGTCTCTGCCATAACCGGAAAAATAACAGATCCAAGAAGATTAAAAAAATAAACAAAAAAAAGGTTGAATAATAATTATAAGCGGGGTTTTGAAAATGGCGGTTATACATGGAAAGGTTTGGAAATTTGGCGATAACATAGACACTGACATAATTATTCCTGCACGCTACCTTATCTTACCCATAGAAGAGGCAAAAGAAAAAGCTATGGAACCAATAAGGCCAAGCTTCTCTAAAGAGTTTGAGAAGAGTGGCATCATAATAGCTGGAAGAAATTTTGGTTGCGGTTCAAGCAGAGAACAAGCACCAGCAGTCTTAAGGGCTTTAGGAGTAAGCGCGATCGTGGCGAAAACTTTTGCAAGGATCTTTTTTAGAAACACGATAAACCTAGGAATACCCGCAATAGAATGCAAAGAAGCATGCGATAAAATCGAGGAAGGAGAAGAGATCGAGATAGAACCAGAAACAGGAAAAATAAAACTACTAAAACAAGCCATCACTTTACAAGGTTCAAAACTCCCCCCATTTTTGCTTGAAATCATAAAAGATGGCGGATTAATACCTCATTTGAAAAAACGATTAATTATAGGCGTATAATTGTTTTTACACCTAAAAACCCTCATTTAATTTTTTTCTTTACACCTCTTTTTATTTCGAAAGAAGAATTAATTCGCGGATCGTCCTTCCTAATAAACGTTCTTTACACCGTTATTTTTTAATTTCAGGATCAACTAAGTAAAAACAAATTAAAATAAAAGGTTTCCAAAGAGATAACAAAAAACAAAAGCAGAAAACATTTAATAAACAAAAAGTCCCCAAAAAATAAGCAAAAAAAGCTAATAAACAGGTCTCCATAGGAAAAAAGAAAACAAAGGAAAATAAAAAGAGAAAAAACAACAAAAGTATAAAGATCAAGAAAAACACGAATTCAACCAGCTAAAACCACCAGAATCCCATTTAGCTACCCTTAAAAGAAACACCGAACAAACACACTTTAAGCAAGACAACAAAAAACAAAAACAGGTCTCCACACAGAAAAACAAAACGGAAACCCGTCCCAACAGCAAGAACGTATTAAAAAAACGGTTAAACCCATAACACTCCTCCTGCCATCTAAAACAACTCCAAAAACCTACTTCTTACTGCTAGGATGAGCTCTATCGACTTTTGAAACGGAAAAGCAACTTTTTCCTTCATTCAGTAGATCCAAAAGCAAAAATTTTCGATTTTAATTTGTCAGTTGGTCTGATTTTAGTAATATTCAGTATGGATACAATTTTCTTAAACTGTGATCCGCTTGATACGAACTCCTATGCGCCTAAATCTGAATGTACCCCCCATGGGGGCATTCACGAAGCCTCAGCCTACTTTCGGAAGTAATGTCATTTATAAAACTTTTAATAAGCGTTAATATCACTTCTCTAAAACTTTAAAATTAGTGAAGAAAAGCCTGAAATAATCATGATAGAGGTTAAAAAATGTTAGATGAAGAGTTTTCTAGGACAGAATTTAAAGAACTATTTGACGCCATAATGGAAGGGAACCGAGAAAAAGGAAAATTTATAGCCAACGCCTTAGTTGAACAGCAAATAAACCTAAAAGATGCACTCCTTGAAGGAGTAATGAGAACAGTAGTCAGGCTAGGAAACATGCTCAGTAGCAAAAACCCTGAAGACGTGAAAAAGTGGTCCGAATGCCTGATCACTATCTATGACGTATTAAACATCTTTAACAAAAACATTAAACCATCTGAAAAACCAGTAGGAAAAATTATCCTCGCATGCCTAAAAGGAGAAGGACACGCCATCGTTAAAGACATCCTTGCACCCGCATTCCGTGCAGAAGGCTTCGAAGTATACAACTTTAGATCACCAGCAACACCCCAACAAATCATGGAAAAAATCAAAGAAACAAAAGCAGACATCCTAGCCATCTCTGCAAGCATGAGAACGATGATAGAAGAAATAAAGAACCTCGACCAAGCATTAAAAACCGCAGGATTAAGGGAAAAAATCAAAATCCTAGTAGGAGGTTGGCTGGTTAGAAGAACATTCTTCGAAGAACTCAAGCCAGATCTAGACGCGTGGGCAAAAGACGCTTCAGAAGGTGTTGAAATAGTAAAAAGCTTAGCCCAGCAAGCCTAGACCAGATAACTGTTAAGCTGTTAAAATTTCAATACTTAAATGAAGTTAAACGTAGTCGCCATGACCAAAACAAAAAAAGGGATTTTATGAGGAGAGACCGTTCAGACGACTACGTTTGTCAACGATCATAGGTTTGATATCCTAATATAAATATTTTTCCTTTTACATATATAAAATTCTTCCACCCAAAACCGTGGCAAAAACAACTATAAGCCCTCCAATCACCTCCCCCAACAGGCTAGAACCTACACCACAAAAATCATGAAAAGCCCTTACTAAAAGATTAAGAAGATTTAGAAAAATGACAAAAGTTATTTATATATAGTTCGTGGAAGGGCTGGTGGAGCTAGTGGGAGAGATCTCTAACGTCAACATTGACGACTTCATCGCTCACCAGCATCTAGGTGAGAAGCGGAACTACTACGTCGTAAATTACGGCACAGGCGAGTACGTGAGAGAGGCAATGCCCGTATCAGTACGGTGAAGGGTCTGTTGCAGGATTCAAGGCGCTAGTTAGACTCCTAAAAGAGAGTCAGCAAGAAAAACCTACACCTCTTCATCTCCATTTTCTCAGTTAAAGTACAGCCTAGAAATCTAAATCCAAAGGGCAACTTCACAGAACTTCTACTTACAATGCTTTGCACAACATTAGAAATATAAAGGCAAAGAACATCATTTCTTTTACCAAACAAAAGAGCACGATCAGCAGGTGGTATTTCCTTGGAAAATGAAGTTAGAAGACGAATTATGGATGAACGCTTAAAAAAGGTTAAGGATAGAATGAGTAAAGTGAAGCATAAGATCGCTGTGATCAGTGGGAAGGGAGGTGTTGGCAAAAGTGTCGTAACCGTGAACCTCGCCATGGCTTTTGCAGTACACGGTTATGATAATAGAGTAGGTATTCTTGATGCAGACATAACTGGTCCCTCTGTACCTAAGATAATTGGTTTACAGGGTGAGAGGCTTGTAGCCGAGCCTCAGGGCACAGTAATTCCAGCGGTAGGCCCCTTAGACATCAAGGTTGTATCCATGGGCTTTCTGCTTCAAACTGAAGAAACACCAGTCATCTGGCGCGGTCCCCTAAAGGCAAGGGCAATCAACCAATTTTTATCGGATATTCTTTGGGGTGAACTGGACTTTTTGTTTATAGATCTTCCTCCAGGAACTGGTGATGAGCCCTTGAGCATTATGCAACTCCTACCAGAGATGGATGGCGTGGTAATAGTTACAATACCTTCAGAAGTTTCACAAATTGTTGTCAAGAAGGCAGTTACTTTTGCTAAGCATCTGAAGATTCCTATCATAGGCATCATAGAGAATATGAGCGGTTTCATCTGCCCAAAATGCGGCGAGGAGATCGACATCTTCAAAAGAGGAGGAGGACAAAAGATATCTGAGGATATGAACGTTCCTTTTCTGGGAAGAATCCCTATAGACCCTGAAATATGCGAATACTCTGATAAAGGCTTGTCCTTCATAGTTGAACATAAAAATTCACCAGCAGCAAAAGCTTTTATGGAGATTGTAAAAAAGATAGAAGAATTCTTAAAATCAAAAGAATGAGAAACCTGCTGAGTGAACTGTTCCTGCCTTATTACTCTTTTCTGAAACTACTAATCTGAATTAAAGCCGATAATAGGGCTTTAATATTGAATTCTTCACTGTAATGCTTAGTAGTAGAATCAAAAGACAAAATAGTGTAACAATAACTTATAACAGGACGAAAACGGTTCTGGATAAGAGTTTCTGAAAAACCTATTATTGAACGCGAAATCCTTTGCAACTAAGTTTAAAAGATACATTCTACGAAGTAAAAAATCAAGAACTTTTCTTCTTACAAAAAGTCGCTAAGAAAGCTCAAATCCTCCAGGGTTGAGATGAATTAGGGGAGGTGGGTGGGAGTATATACAAATTTGAAATATATTAAAAAATGTATACGTTATTTTGTTTTATATTGTTTATATGAGGGTAGAGAATCCTGTCAAACGAAAGCGTCTTCCAACTTTGTGGACTCACTCGAAGTTTATATCCTCTGTCGGGGCTGTAACTCTTGAAGTTGTTAAAAAATACATTGAAGAGCAGAAGGGGAAATAGAGATGAAGAGGACC
>Ga0209636_10002497_pt1 | contig 18734 bp, 15 predicted proteins | sample DeeMarSWOR152_54_FD_187464 | JGI IMG/M metagenome (GOLD analysis project Ga0209636, IMG submission 187464) | Marine sediment microbial communities from White Oak River estuary, North Carolina - WOR-1-52-54 (SPAdes) (version 2) | ecosystem: Environmental > Aquatic > Marine > Intertidal zone >... | reverse complement strand
AATCAACAAATAGACTACCCCAGCGAACTCCATAGCCTTGTCTGTGGAATCAAGCATATGCTGTAAAGAAACAGTATCTTCAGCTTTGGGCATACTGCATCTCGGCTTCCTTGAGCACCTCGTCCCGAAAGTATCGGCTCAGAGGATTGGGAGTATGCAGGCATAATTCGCAAATCGCTTATCGGTTATCGCATATCGCCGTTTACGATTGGCGATTTGCCCTTTGCAAGTGGCGACCTTGTCCTTTGGTATAGCCAAATTCTTATTCATTAGCAGTACAGAATACGAGTCACGGGTTCCGAGTTACGATTCACGGAGCTTGGGGCTCGATGACTTTTTGTTCTTTGAAGACTCTGCCGGTCAGGTAATCGGTGAAGGTCACTTTGACCGTGAGCGGCTCGTCGAACGCGTCGATCTTGTCGGCGACGTCAAAGGTCAATCTGTAATTGATGCTGAGGAAGGCAAACCAGAGCTTCTTTAGATCGCTCGGCTCCACGCGCCACTCGCCGATCAGCGCCTCACCGTCGGTTTGGTTCAGGTCCCAAAGCTGGACGTCCACGGCGCCGGTCGCCTTGACCTTGTCACCTTCTTCATCTATCGGCTGTATATAGACGATCAGCTCTTCGTATTTTCCGTCCTTGTCTTTATCGAAAAGATTGGTATATCTACCAATCTTGATTGTCTGAAGTTGATAGAGGTTTTCGAGCTTGACCGGGTCAGGTAAGCCGGAGAGGACCTCTACTTGCTCCTGTAATTGTTCGTTCTCTGATTTCGACTGCTCGACTTGTTTTTGGAGCTCCGTTTTTTCCTGCGTCAGTTGCTCAATTTGCTCGAGCAGCAATGCTCTCTCATTGGCGCGTTGACAGCCGGCAACAAGGGACATTAAGCAAAAGCAAAATGCAAAAATCAAAATGCAAGATTGTAGAAGTCGTTGCCGTCTTGCGGCAACTCCACAATTTTGATATTTGATATTTGATGTTTGATATTCAGTATTCATTCCTCTTGCTCCTGCTGCCTGACGATTTCGGGCGCCTTTTGCAATATTCTGTCGGCCAATCCGTAATCGATTGCTTCGGCTGCGTCCAGCCAGAGATTTCGGTCGCAGTCTTTTTCGACTTTCTCAGTCGTTTGGCCTGTATGCTTGGCCAATATGTCATAAAGGCGGGCGCGGAGCCGCAGTATTTCCTGGGCTTCGATATCCAGATCGGTAGCCGGCCCGATCAGTTGTCCTGTGATGAGCGGCTGGTGCAGAAGAATCCGGTTGTTCGCCAACAGGAAGCGTTTGTCTGCCTTGCCGCTGGCCAGCAAAACCGCCGCCATGCTCGCGGCCTGCCCGATACAATACGTTGCGACGTCGCAGCGCAAAAACTGCATCGTATCATAGACGGCAAGCCCCGCTGTGATCGATCCGCCCGGTGAGTTGATGTAAAAATGAATATCGTTTTTGCTGTCCTCATTGCTCAGAAACAGCATCTGGGCGATGATTAAATTGGCGTTCGCATCGTCGAGCGGCCCGCCGAGAAAGACGATTCTGTCCTTCAGCAATCTCGAATAAATATCGTAGGCACGCTCGGTTCGACCACTTTTCTCAATGACTATCGGCACCAAGTTCTGATTAACACTCATTTTCCACTGTTCCTCGCAAGACCGACTCTGGACTATTTGTTATTATTGTTTTTCTCACCCTTTTTCGCTTCTTTCTTCCGGTTCTTTCCCTTATCCTCTTCGTGCAGCACCTCATCAATCAGGCCGTATTGACAAGCCTCCTCGGCGGTCATGTACCTGTCTCTTTCGGTCTCAGCGGCGATTTTCTCGACCGGCTGGCCGGTGTGTTTTGCCAGGATTCCGTTTATCATGTCTTTGGCTTTGAGGATCTCCTCGGCCTGGATTTTGATGTCGGCCGCCTGGCCGCTGACCCCGCCCCAGGGCTGGTGCAGCATGACCTTGGCGTGCGGAAGGGCGTACCGGCTGCCCTTGGTGCCCGCCGCCAGTATGATCGCCGCTCCTGACTGGGCCCTGCCGATACAGTAAGTCGCAACCGGAGAGCTGACAAAGCACATGGTGTCGTAAATGGCCATCGTATCGTCTACACTGCCGCCGGGAGAATTAACGTACAAGCTGATCTCGCTCTTGCGTTTCAGATTGTCCAGATACAGCATCTTCATAATGACCTCAGCGGCCCTTTGATATGTGATTTCCCCGATCAGGAACACGATGCGGTTATCCAGCAGCATCTCGTCGAGGGTCATCTGGCGAAAGCGTTGATAGGGCCCGCCACCCGGACCGTATTGATCGTACACTTCCATACTTTTGGGCCCCATCCTGCAATCCGTCGCAAAATGGGAACCGTTGGCCGTATTTCCTGATAGATGCTCAGTAGACATTCATGGTTTCCCTTACAAAATTAGTGTGTCGTATTTGTTATTTAGTCGGATATTTTTACTCGCGGGTTTCCTTTTTACCTGCCCTGTCAGAAGTCATCGCCTTTTGCATGACATGATTCCCGTCACAGAATTTCCAACAGGATTTAGCCGGCGTCTTGTGTATTCAGGATTACTTTTTCTCGGACTCGGCCGCTTTCGGAGCGGCCTTTTTTGCCGATTTCTTGGCGGCTCTTGCGATCTTTTTGGTCTTCTTTTCGGGCTTTTTCTCGGTTATTTTGGCGGTCTCGAGCAATTTGGCGATGCATTTGTCCTGGCGCACCTCCAACTTGAATTGAGCTAACGAGCCATCGCGTTCCATTTGCTCTCTCATCCTTTCGGGCCGCTGTCCTCGCTGCACGGCTAACCGGGCGATATGGCCGTTAATTTCTTCATCGCTCACATCGATCTCGAGCTTATCGGCGACTTTATCCATCATAAAGAAGGTCTTTAGCTGTTGTTTGGCCTGTTCTTCACTGCTGGCCTGAAGCTGCTCCATATGCTCCTCGATCTGCTCGCGGGACAATCCCCGCATCATCAAGTTCGTATATTGTCTTTGCAGCACCGTGGTCGCCTGCTCGCCAACCACGTCTAACGGCAGGTCAAAATCGGTATGGTCGAGCAGATATTTGTAAATCTGCTCGGTCATTTCCGTTCGCGTTTGACTCTCCAACCGGCCCTGCAGCGTATCGCGAGTTTTTTCCCGCAGTTCCGTTTCGTCTTCGGCGCCGAGCCGCTTGAGCATGTTCTCGTCCAGCTCGGCGGGTTTGAGCCATTTGATGTCTTTGACCGTGATCCGGACGTCCACCTTCTTGCCGCGATATTCTTCCCTGAAATATGTCTTCGGCACGTCGATACTCGTTTGTTTGGTGTCCCCGGCCTTGGCGCCGACCAGCAGCTCGTCGAGCTTCTCGACCGGGACTTCCCCGACAAAACCATTTTGCCTGACGTATATCTCAACGTTGTCCAGTTTCTGTTCTTCTTCGATTCCCTCGGCCTTGAGAACCACGTCGGCAACGATCTGGTCGTCAGGCTCAATGACGCCATCGGCCCGCGGTGTCCATACACCCGACCATCTTCGAATTTGCTCAATCTCCCTGTCGATCTGCTCGTCCGTCACGTCCAGCTTTGTCCGGGTAACCGGAATTGCTTCGAGGGGCGGCAGGTCAAACTCGGGCCGCACTTCGACTTCAAAATCAAACTTCATGGGCCCTTCATCCGGCAGCTTTATATCTTCAAAGTCGATGTCCGGCTCGCCAATGGTCTGCAGCGCCTTGTCCTTGAGGGCCGACTCGCTCGCATCAGCCAGCAATTTCAATTTGATTTGCTCTGTCGCCTCTTTGCCGAATCTCTTCTCCAGGAGCCGCCGGGGTGCGCGACCCTTTCTAAAGCCCGGCACCAGCGCTTCTTTACGCAGATTTTCATATTGATCATCAGTGGCCTTCCGGATTTTCTCTTCCGGTATCTCTATAATGACTTTCTTCCTGCACGGCCCCGCCTGCTCGATGGTCACTGTATTTTTCGGTTCAGTGGACTCTTCTTCCTTCGATGTCTCGGATTGTTCCTGCTCCTCCAGCGCTTCGGATGGCTCGCCTTGCTTCAGCGCTTTCGGTTGTGGTTCTTCGACCATTTCGGTGCTCCCAAGCGATTCTGCAAAATTTTATAGGATAAACAAAAAAGGCATCAGGGAAGCACAACTGGAGCTCCCAAACGCCCTTTATTGCGTTTGAGACTCCCATCCCTTAGCCCGGTCTTCGCGGTTGTCAATCCCGCACCTATTGGGTGTGAACCCACGCTCGATAGGTGCCGGACCCAAACGTATCGGAGACCAACGCCAAACTATACTTAGCCGGTAACTCGCCGATACTATATTTAAGAAACAGTTCCGGAAAGCGGGCGATGAGATTTGAACTCACGACATTCACGTTGGCAACGTGACGCTCTACCACTGAGCTACGCCCGCAATGACTGCAGTCCAAAGTATAAAAGCTAATTTCTTCCTTGCAAGGGGTTTTTTGAAAATTTTGGCATTTGAATCGGCAGAGCCATTAATAAGCGATAAGCTAAACTTATAAATGAACTTAGGTCCCGATTCACTGATTTAGCTTATGCTCAAAGGTGAAAATGTGGTATAATATCGAGCAGTGCAAGGCCCTGAACCGGATTCCGGCTATGAAAATGTGAGAGCCCGGCAGGTGAAAAGGGCATGGACGCTTTGCTGGTCAGGTTCGACAGAAGATCGAGATTTGAATTTCATGGGGCGGCGGTCACCGGGGATGCAAGCCGGCCGGCTTATTTGAGAGGCAAGGTGCTCTAAATGGAAGGGATTCGTCGTTTGTCTGCAAAAGGAGTTGGCTTCGCCCTGTTGTTGTGCTTGTTGATCTTCTTCCAGGCAACGTGTGCGCCCCAGGCAACGTTTCTGAATCAGAAAAACGCTAACCTACCGCCGCGACCGCGGATGGGATCCTATGCCAGTTCAACAGTCGGCACGACGTTTCTCGGCCCCAACGAGCTGGGCCCGCACGGGTACGAGTACAACTGGTCGGAACAGAACGGCATAGTTTACACCTGCAAAGGGGGGCATATCGACATCTCTCACACCCGCAAGGCCGCCGACTGGACCGCATTTCTGGCCGCACGCGCCTTCGATAGAATAAGCAGAAACAAGCGCAGTTTCACCTTCAAGATGAGGGAGCCTTCCGTATATCGCATAGAGCTTACCTATCCCGAAAACTGGCGAGAACTGCCGCAGGCTGAGCAAGAACGCATCGCAAGGGAAATAGCCCTTGCACTGGGGCCGTACCTGTCCTACGCCGCAAATACATGGCATGAAATCCTCACATGGTTCGGCTACGGCAACATTGCAATCTATTCGGAGTTTCCATCGGCGTTTTCCTGGGAAGACACCTTCTCGAATCTTCTCGGAACCCACGTCGCAGCCGAGGCCCTTCGGGACACCGAACATACGTACGACAAAGCGGTGACCCTGGCGCTGGACCGGGAGCTGAAGAATCTGGGCGTCCAAAAGGCCAGTGCGGCCAGGCGTGCATCGGAAAAGATGAGAGGACTGTGGTTTTCGGGCGATTGGCTGTTCTTCGTTCACACCAAGAGCAGGAACTTCGATATAGGTCTCGACGACGGCCTTGTCACGCCCAGGCTCGTCCCTCCCATACCCGAGTGCCGCGGCGCCGAGCCCCAGCCGTATCCGGTTCCGAACCTCGATGTCCTTTCGGAGCATGGATTCTCGATTAAATTTGAGATTGAGCCGAAGGAGTGGGAGAAAGACAAGATACTGAGCGTCATCTACCCGAACGCGAAAGAAAGAGAAAAGCGGCTCGAACCGGCCGTTCACTTTGCCCCCATCATGGACTATATCCGGAAAGCGGCGGCCAAAAAATATCCCTATAATGGAGATCCGCAGGACCCCACACCGCGAACGACATTCGATTTCCTCGAACACGTGCTGCCGCAGACATCAACGGCGACGCCGAAGTAGATTCCAACCTCTTCACACTCCCGGCTGTCCATTGGCCGGCTGATGGTGCCCTCGACCCTCACGCCTGCCTTAAGAGGCCAAACACACCGAAAGGCCGCCCGAAAATTTGACCTTCAGCCGACCTTGTGTTATAATAACGGTGAATTGCGATGCGGCTTTTCTGTATTACAGCACCGACTATCTCAAAAGCTGTTCTACCGAAAATCCGAAGCACCTCTGCTTTCGCAGGGGTAAACTCGTCCCCGTGAAAACGGGGATCCTAAATCCTAAACAATATCGACGTACCAAAATAACAAATTTTCAAGACAGAGACGGCGACCGCAGCCGTTTCGAGCGTTTTGAATTTTCGTCGCTTGGATTTCGAATTTGACACGATTGCCGTAAGAACTTATACAATAATAGCTGATTACTGCCCTGTCGAATCTCGGCAGTACTTTAATGATAGTAAACAGTGAATCGTGTTTCGGGGGACAAAAAAATGAGTGAGAAATATTCGGCTGCGGAAAAGAGATGGATTTGTGCGGGTTTGATCTTTTTGGTATCGCTCGGGCTGTTTGTCATCATCTTAACGGTGAACGGCACGAAACCGGAGCCTGTTTTGGCTGCGCGGGACAATAAGGCTCAGGCGAATCAAGCGCCGGCTGAGCCGAACGACCCGAACGATAAACGCAAGCTGCGCCCCGCGCACAAGCACGAAACTTTTGCCGAGCGGATCGAGGAGCGGGCCAGAATGGTTGCATGGCAGATCCAGGGGCGGGATGTGAACGATCCCAATGTCATAAAGGCGATGCGAATGGTGCCGCGGCACGCCTTCGTCCGGTCGGGCGAGCAGCGCTATGCCTACGCCGATTCTCCGTTGCCCATCGGCCACGACCAGACCATCAGCCAGCCGTACATCGTGGCCTTTATGACCGAGGCGCTGAAACTCGATCCGAATTCGGTCGTCTTGGAGATCGGCACCGGCTCGGGCTATCAGGCGGCCGTCTGCGCCGAGATTTGCCGCGAGGTCTATACCATCGAGATTGTCGAGGAGCTTGCAAAGACCGCCAAGAAGCGCCTCAAAGAGCTCGGCTATCCGAACGTATTCGTCAAGTTCGGCGATGGCTTCTTCGGCTGGCCGGAGCACGCCCCGTTTGACGCGATCATCGGCACGGCCGCCGCCGGCCGCATCCCGGAAACGCTGATCAAGCAGCTCAAGCCGGGCGGCCGAATGATCCTGCCTGTGGAAGGTCGCTTCGGCCTTCAGTATCTGATCTTGATCACAAAGGACGAGAAGGGCAATCTGGAAAAGAAAAACGTCATGCCGGTCCGATTTGTCCCCATGACCGGCGAAGTCCAAAAGCCCGAAAAGAAATCCGAGAAATAGCTTCGCGGCCCGGACAAAATATAATTACCTCGAATCGTAACGGAGAGAAATTGCTTCATCGCGGAGTTTACCCTGAGAGTAGCCGAATCGTTCCTCCTGAGAAGACAGATGGTTCTTGGAGCTTAGGGGTTGAGATTGCCGCAGTCGCTCCGCTCCCTCGCAATGACAACGATACTCGGTCATTGTGAGCGAAGCGAAGCAATCTCATTCGGTTAGAAACTCCGAGTCCTACGGAGCTGATTAACAGGTCAAGTGCAGGGCGGCGGCGACGTCTTGGCCCTTCTCGCGCAATTCATTAAATCTGGCGGTTGCTTTGTGCGTATCGAGTGCGATAAGTTCGATATCGTGTTGCCGGAGAACCTGCCGGGCATCTTCGGCGACTTTCATCAGGCCCGATGCCCCGCAACCGACTACAAGAATCGCAGGCTTGGCGGTGATGACAGGCTGCACATCCTCCGCAGATAACACGTGGCCTTGTTTTCGCCACCAATTCGCCTGGACACAATCGCCTAAAATCAGACAGTCGCTGTTGTACGTTCTGCCGTCGATAACAAGGTTTCCGAACTGATACGAATCAATGTGCATTTTCGCATCCCTCGACAAAGAAGAACACCCAATACGCTGGGTACTGCTCCGAAACCAGCTTATAACGAAAATACACAATTGCAAGAAAAACTACGGACCACGCCTGAGGCGAATCGGCAGAACATTTTTTCGCTGGCGCTCTTTGTCCTTTTTGTCCGATACATGCTACAGTTCTCTTGCTATCGGCGTCAAATTCGATATACTTGTCCGGAAGCGTTGAATTTCTGGAATCAGTATTTATGGCAAAACAAATCGCGATTCTGGGCTCGACCGGGTCGATTGGCAAAAATGCGCTGCGGGTAATCGATTCGCTCGGGCCGCAGTACCAAGTCGCTGCATTAAGCGCTCACAGCAACGTGCAGCTTTTGGCTGAGCAGGCAAGGCAGTACAAGCCCAGGTTTATCGCGATCACGAATCCCGACTACGCGGAGCAGCTTGGCGAGTTGGTTGGCGATCTGGAGGCTGAGATTCTGGCCGGTCCGGGCGGGCTGACGGCGATTGCAGAGCTCCAAAAGGTGGATACGGTTCTGACCGCAGTTGTCGGTGCGGCGGGTCTGTCGGCGGCTCTGGCCGCTGCGCGGAAAGGCAAGAGAATCGCCGTCGCGAACAAAGAGCCGCTCGTGATTGCCGGCGAGCTGCTGGTGAAAGAGGCAAAGAAGAACGGCGGGACGATCCTGCCGGTGGACAGTGAACATTCGGCGGTTTTCCAGGCGATGCGCTCGGGCAGCCCCGAAGAAGTCAATAAAATCATACTGACCGCCTCGGGCGGGCCATTTCGAGAGGCGAGCGTTGAAGATATCCGGAACGTAACGTTGGAGCAGGCCCTCGCGCATCCCGTCTGGGCGATGGGGCCGAAAATCACCGTTGACTCGGCGACGATGATGAACAAGGCACTGGAGATGATCGAGGCGCATTGGCTTTTTGAGATGCCGGTCGAAAAGATAGATGTCCTGATTCATCCTGAGTCGATCGTCCACTCACTCGTGGAATTTGTGGACGGCTCGGTGATAGCGCAGCTCGGCGAGCCGGACATGTGTCTGCCCATTCAATATGCCCTGACGTATCCGGCGCGTGTTGCGGGAATTGCCAAGGACCTCCGGCTCGAAGAGATAGGCAGGCTGACGTTCGAACGACCGAATCTCGAGACGTTTCGTGCGCTGTCGCTGGGTTATGAGGTTGCGCGAGCCGGCGGCACGGCGGCCGTCGTCTTCAACGCCGCGAACGAGGCGGCCGTCAAGGAGTTCTTGGCGGGCAGAATTAAATTTGTTAATATAGTCGAGTTGATCGAACATTGCCTCAATAAGCACAATGTCAGAACAAATGTGTCTCTCGAAGAGCTGCTTGAGGCCGACGCCTGGGCCAGAACAGAGGTAACCGAATTGGCGTATAGTGTATAAATTGGGGCTTGTCCTGTGATATTGGAGACGTTTGGATGTCTAAGCGAAAAGGGTTCTTTGATAAACATCTTCGGGTATTTCTGCTGCTGATCATTTTTATCGCGGTCGTTTACCTGATCGGGCGAGACGTCGGTGCTTTTGGCAATGTCCTGCTGGTTTTGCTTGGATTTGGGGCGGTGGTTTTGGTTCACGAGTTCGGCCACTTCGTCACGGCCAAAGCAGCCGGTATCAAGGTCGAGGCCTTTTCGATCTTTATGCCACCGATCCTGCTGGGCCTGCAAAGAACCGAAGATGGCCTTCGGATTCGGATACTGCCGGAAATTTTTCCTAACGAAGACGATCCGTCCGGTGACGGCGCGCTGATTTTCACTGTTGGCGGCAAAGGCAAGGCCAGCGAAACGGAATATCGCATCGGCCTTATTCCGTTCGGCGGCTTCGTCAAAATGCTGGGCCAGGACGACGTCGGGCCGGACAAGTCCAGTGACGACCCCCGCTCGTTTGCCAACAAGCCGGCTCACACCCGCGCGGCCGTTTTGGCCTCAGGCGTTGTCTTCAACGTGATTAGCGCCGTTATCATTTTCATGATCGTCTTCCTGATCGGCATACATTTGCCGCCGGCTGTTGTTGGCGGGGTGGCACCGGGTTCGCCCGCCGAGCGCGCAGGTCTGAAGGCCGGCGACGAAATAATCAAGATTGCAGACAAAGATAAAGACCTTGACTACAGCAATATCGCGATAGCGGCGGCCCTGTCCGGCAGGGATGAAAAGGTCGCCATCAGAGTCAGGCACGAGGACGGCTCTGAAGAAGATTTGGAACTTGTGGCCGAGCAAGTGCCGGGCGAGCCGATGAGGACTTTCGGCGTTTCACCGCCAAAGACGTTGACAATTGCAGAACTTGCCGAAGATGACCCCAATGAACTCTTTGAAAGAACAGGCCTGCGTCCCGGCGACCGAATTACGGCTGTCAACGGCATGGAAGTGCAAAGCCACTGGGAACTGGAGGAGATGGTGAAGAACACGCTTGCTCCCGAGGTGACATTATCGGCCGAGCGAATGGACAAGGATAAGGGATTGGAGCTGGTCGAGAGCAAGAAAATTGGCCTGGAGCTGACTTCGCCCCGCAACGGGCACGTCTACTCTATGGTACCGCGGTTTCGGATGGAGAACCTTCGAGTTACAAGGTCAGCCGGGATGAAAATTGCCGCCAAGATGCGTGGATTATTGGAGAGGATCGGCATCAAAGCACGATCGAAGAAAAGACCCTTTTTGCAGAGCGGCGATGTTATCTTGAGTGTCGGCGAGGTTGCATACCCTACAGACGAGGAGTTCCGCGATACGGTAAAGAAACACGGGAATAAGGAGTTGTCGATAAAGGTGCTGCGAGTGGACCCCAACGGCACTGAAAGGGAGCATACGATCAATGTCAGACCAAAGCCAGGCGCAGATGCCAACGAAGCAAGAATAGGAATTGTATTTTATAGCATGTTTGATTTTGATCATCCGGTTGTTGCCAAGACTATTACGATCGAAGATGGCCCGGAGGCCCTGAAGATTCCTCCGGGTGCTGTCATAACGGCCGTCGATGGGGCACCCGTGTCAAACTTCTACGATATTATCAGGCAAATCAAACGATACCCTGGCGAGCGTGTCACGATTGATTATCGTCTGAATGAGGAAGTGGCGGGGTCTGTTGCGTTGGATGTCGGCAGCGGCGAAAATTCTGTCGCTGTCGGGTCTACTTTTGCCGAGCTTATTCCTTTTAAGCGTTTGGAAAGACCTTACAAAGCGAACGGACCTCTTGATGCCGTGGCGATGGGATATAGAAGGACCGTGATGTTTGTCGCCCAGACCTACGTGACGTTGAAGCGTCTGGTCGGGGGACTCGTCAGTCCGAAGAATCTGATGGGGCCTGTTGGCATCATCACATTCAGCTATCATATCGTCGCTGAGCAGCCCAAGGTGTACTACGTTTACTTTCTTGGTCTGATCAGCGCCGTAATCGCGGTGTTCAACTTCCTGCCCTTGCCGCCTCTGGATGGAGGACTGGTCGTGCTTCTGCTGGCTGAGAAAATCAAAGGTTCGGCGTTGAGTGAGCGGATACAGACGATTGTCGCTTATGCCGGCTGGACGATTATAGGAACACTTATTCTCTACGTAACGTTTAACGATATTGTCAGGAGCTTCGTTAGCTGAGGGCTTTGGACCGCAAGCAGAAATACAGCATAGCTTTGTCCTGACCGAAGAAAGGATTCGAAACTGCTGGGTTTGCTGGAAAGAATATCTTCGCAAGAGTACCACGCGGGTGTATTCAGCGCTCTAAAAGAGCAAGACAGCCAGGTCTACCGGTTAATAACCCAAGAGTACGAAAGGCTGCAAAATACAATCCAGCTCATTGCTGCGGAGAATCAGTGCTCACAAGCGGTCTTGGCGGCTCTCGGCTCGGTCGTCCAGAACAAGACAACCGAAGGTTTTCCCGACGCCCGATATCACGGTGGCTGCGAGGTTGTCGACGACGTGGAGAAACTGGCCATAGCCAGGGCCAAAGAGGCCTTCGACGCGCAATACGCCAATGTGCAACCTCATTCCGGCACCAGCGCCAACCAGATTGTCCTGACCGCCCTGCTGGAAAGAGGCGATAGAATACTCAGTCTCGGCCTGGACCAGGGGGGACATCTGTCCCACGGGGCAAAGGTCTCCTTTAGCGGCAAATTTTTCGACGTCGAACGCTACTACGTCGACCGGGAGACTTTTCTTCTGGACTACGAGGCGATCCGGGACAAGGCGCTGGCGTTCAGGCCAAAACTGATTATATGCGGTGCCAGCGCTTATTCGCGGGTCATAGATTTCCAGAAGTTCCGCCGGATCGCAGACGAGGCCGGGGCATATCTCTTGGCGGACATCTCGCACATAGCCGGGCTTGTGATTGCCGGCGCGCATCCGTCGCCGATGGACGATGCGCATTTTACGACGACGAGCACATACAAGCCGGGAGGTCCCAGAGGCGGCCTGATACTGATGGGCGAAGACTATGACCGGAAAATAAAACTCGCAGGTAAGCAAGCAGCGTTATGGGAACATATCCAGGCAACCACATTTCCGGGCGTACAGGGCACACCCTATTTGAACAATGTGGCAGCCAAGGCGATTTTCTTCAAAGAAACGCTCTGCGATGAGTACAGGGCCAGACAATTCAAGATCATAGAGAACGCCAAGAGGCTCGCAAATGGGCTGCGGGATTTAGGATACGACGTGCTCACCGGCGGCACAGACAATCACATGGTTCTGATCAACGTCGGCAATCTGCGAGAAGGCATGACGGGCCGCATCGCACAGAAGTGCCTTGAAGACTGTGGAATCATCATCAACAAGAACAGGCTGCCTTACGATAAGAAAAGCGCGGTGGTAACCAGCGGTATCAGATTAGGCACCCCTATTGTCACAAAAAATGGTATGGGCGCCGAAGAGATGGACCGTATATCGGCGTTGATAGATGCGGCCTTGAAGCAGGTCAAAATAACAGCGAGCACAGAATATGAGATGGACGAGCCCATCAGGAATGATATCCAGGACCAAGTAAGACAGCTGTGCCACAAGTTCCCCATGCATTGAACGCCGAACATCGGCATCAAGCCACGGCATTTCACTCATACCGGCGTAACGCGTTCCACCGCGGGCACCCATATTGATGCGGCCACCGTCGGGCGTCGGCTCATTTGAGCAGTCAGAATCCGGGACGCCGCCATCAGCCCTCAAGTGCTGTTCCAGCCACGTTGATTCCGCTGAATGCGCACGGCCGACAGAGCGTGCAGAAATCAGAACCACGATGAGGGGCTTGAGAGCTGCTGAACGGGTGCCGGTATTTTGCCTCCCCTGAGTCAGATTCGTTTTTCTGCGACCATGAGCACTCTTCTTAAGAACGGCGCCTGCAGCCTGTAGAGCTTCTGCAGAATCCTGTTGTTCGGAAACATTGCATAGAGCCGGCCAAAGGGCATCCAGCAAGCAACCATAGAGGTCAGAAGGCACAGGGTACCTTTGAAAAGGGCGTTTTCGTACCTGGCGCGGCTCTTCGCGAAGCCGGCGCTGACCAGAAGCGCCTCCAATCTCTGCCACGTGGTTATGTAATTGTGGCTGAAATCGCTCAGGAAAAACAGGTATTGAAAACTGACGTAGTCGGGTGAGTAGATGACCAGTTTTCCCCCGGGATTCAGTATTTCATATATTTCCTGAGTGAGTCGAAGGGCTGCGGCCATTGTATCCATGTGTTCCAGGACGTTCATCATGACAACCGCATCGAATGTTCGATCCATTGGGGGCAGAGGCGGCACGATATCCTGCATCACGCGAATCCCACGTTGCTCAAGGGCGGCAGCCATTTTCTGATTGGGCTCAATGGCGACGTAGTCGACGCCGTTTTTGAGGCAGGTATCAGCAAAGACCCCGCGTCCGGGTCCTATCTCAAGCACGCAGTCGCCTTGTTTGACCTGAGCAAACTCAAAGACCCGCTTCGCGACGCCGGCCACTAACCAGTTGCCCAGCTTCGTGGCTTTATTTTGACCAAAGTGGTCGTAAAAAGTGCTTGTTCTTGTGTGTGATTTCATGTGCCGTGCTTCGATTCACCCGTCAGGTTCAGTTCAGCCGCAAACGGTCAGACAGCGCGGACGGTCGGCTCTTGCTGCTAACTCACGTCTGAGATAGCATAGTGGATTCTTGCACCACGTTCAAGGCCTATCAATAAAAAGGCTTTTCAGTTCTTTGTGTTCCCGCCGGTTGCCAGGCGCCCCGATCGCGTTACGGCCTCGTGCTCCGATGAGGGGCTGAGGAAAGTAATGTAACCTGCGCATTGCAGATTCCTGCACGGTCGTTGCAGCACGCTATGCGCTTTTTCCAGTTGATTTTCGGCGTTGCCGCGTGTAATATAGGAAGGGTTCGACCGGGCATAGCGTGTTCAAAGACCAAACAGACAAGGCAGTACGGTTTGGCTGTGATGGCAGAAGGAGTATGTTATGCGTATCATCCGCAGAGTGCTTGGTGCCGTTTCTAATCAAGTCAGGATGATGAAAGGATTACTCTTCCACAGTAGGTTTATCTCGCCGGAATTGGAGAGAGAAATCGTGGATCAATTTCACATGCTGTATTACGATTCGCGGATGTTCGGCAAGACATGGGTCGACACCACTTTCCTCGGGACAAAGGTCGAAAAGTGTCCTCTCGACCTCTGGATCTATCAAGAGATCATCCACGAGATCCGGCCGGAGATCATTGTCGAATGCGGCACATTTCTCGGAGGGGGTGCATTATACTTGGCATCAATTTGTGACCTGCTCAATCACGGGCAAGTAGTCACGATTGACATCTTGGACAGAAAGGACAAGCCGCAACACAGCAGAATAGAGTATCTGCTCGGCTCGTCCACGTCCCCCGAAATTGTGGAGAAAGTCAGAGCTCGGGTACAAGGTAAGAGCCCGGTGCTCATTATCTTGGATTCGGACCACAAAAAGGCGCACGTGCTCAATGAGCTGAACATATATGGGGAGATGGTGACCAAGGGAAGCTATCTGATTGTGGAAGACTCCAATATAAACGGCCACCCCGTAAGACCCGGCTACGGCCCCGGACCGATGGAGGCGATTGACGAGTATTTGAGGAACAACACGTCATATGTGGTGGACAAAACAAAAGAGAAGTTCTACCTGACATTCAACCCGAAAGGTTATCTTCGAAGAGTCAAATAGCGGGCAGAAAGAAGGTGGGCAGATGGGTGTGACGCTGTCGGTCATCATAGCATCCTACAATCATGAGGCTTACATCGCCAAGACGTTACGAAGTCTCGAAGCCCAGACATTCCAGGATTTTGAGATCATACTCATCGACGACGGAAGCGATGACCGGACTGTTGAGGTGGCCAGGGGCGTCGAGTCACGGGCTAAGATATTCACCCAGGAGAATCAGGGAGTAAACGCAGCGCGCAATCGCGGCATTGATATGTCTGAAGGCAAGTATCTGTGTTTTATTGACAGCGATGATACGGAGTTGCCTGACAGGTTTGAGCGGCAGGTGGCCGCACTCGAAGCCAACGCGGGACTGGGGTTGGCGTATGCGGATGCACTGATTGTTGACGTACAAGACAATGTGCTCGGCAAATTGAGCGATGTCTATCCCGTGGTACCGGGCAATGTGGCCGAGAAGCTGGTTGCACACTATTGTTTTGTCCCTTTTGTCAGTGTCATGGTTCGCAAAGAAACTTTCCTCAAGACCGGCTTGTTCGATCCATCGAGGGAGGCTTTGGGGCACATGAAATGGATAGAGATTGCCTGTATCAGTAAGACCTATTACGATCCCAAGCCACTGGCCTGCCGGCGAAGACATCCGCTCAACACCTCCAGAACCACAAAAAAGGCTGAATGGTGTGCTCGGACGCGGGCCGGATTGAGCAAGCTCCTGCAAGCGCATCCCGAGTTGCGTACGGCCGTGGGAGACAAGGCGATTAAAAGGCGATTCGCTCGCTCTTACTTCCTCTCGGGCTTCTATGCTGCCGCGGAGGGCGACATAACCCAATCCCGGCATCACTATTACACGGCCCTGAAGAAGAATCCGGCATCTGTGACAAACTGGGCTGGCGCTATTCTTGTCTCGCTTCCAATCAAGCGATTGGTAACCGGTGTGCATCGGTATGTAGGGGCGAAGAAATTGATTTGGTGAAAACACCGCTCGGGTGGAATCGCCCGGAAAACCAAGTCGAGATATCAATCGCTGGGCTGTTCGGAATGAGCAGCGCCGTGGTTTTTTCCAACGTCAGGATGTTGCGCCGAGACCGATTTGCGATCTGTCCTGAGTGTCCAGATGAGCAGGCAAATCGCGCCGATGACGACCATCAGAACTCTGTTCGAAAGGATTATCAACGACATCAGCAACGCGGATGGGGCATTTACACCGTATAGGGCCGAGGATTCGATGAGTGTGGCTTCTCGGACCCCCAGGTTCGCAACGGAGATGGGTAACCGGCTCAGAAGACAGATGAGGGAACATTGACCAATGAGAACGAGAATGGGCAGGTCTATTTGCGCGGCCTTTGCCGAAAGGATGAAGACGATGATTCCTCCGACGATCGCGCCTGCGAGCGTCAGAAAAAGTATGTTCAAATGAAACCTCCAGCCGGAATTCTGGAATCCGGAGAGTTGCTGAAGGATTTTGACGCCGGCCTTGCGAAGCTTCGGTGGAAACGGATTCAGGATACGGGATAGGCGTTCGGTAAGTCTCGGGCCGGTCCTGGAACTCAACAACACCCAACTGGCGATGATAATAACGGCCAGTAACACCGCACAAATGGCAGACAATTTCCAGTTGGAGCGCGGATTGATCATGATGAGTGCTGCCAGTCCAAGAATGACCATGACCAAGGTTGCAGTGAACTGGTTGTAGATCATGCTGCTGAGCACATTGCTTGGTTTGCCTGTATGCCGTTTGAGCGCGTACCATTTGACCGACACATCCAGCAGGCCCGGCAGGACCATCCCATATAGCGCGGTGACGGCGGATACGCCAAAAATCGTGGCTACGTCAACATGGCAGCCCTGCTTTTTCAGGATGAGCTTCATCTTGTATGATTGAATCCAAAAGCCCGCCAGGGTGACGATCCAGATGACGACCAGCAGAAGCCAGTTCACCTGTTTGGTTATGTCCAGTAGTTGCCGAACGTCAATCTTGGCAAAGACCCAGATCAACAGCGCGACCGTTACGACTGCTCTTACGGCAAGTTTTATCAGATTCTTTTTTTGCGGTCCCAATGCTATTGACGCCTGCCATGCCGACAATGTGTTAAGAAATCTACAGTCAGGCAAGACATTATGCCTGTCCGGTCTTCTCGAGGAAAAGCTCAAAGCCTATTCTGTGTTTTGTGACTCTGTCGTCCATCATCAGTTCTTTGAGCGATATTTCCTCTACCCTGGATTGTCCCAGTATGTGTCTTTCGAACGTGTCCCGGAAGACAGAGTGCACGATCTCGAAGCCGTAATCCCGGAGCGTCTGTAGGAAATCCTGCATCTTGGCACAAGAGACCCGATGCGGGTGGATCTCGACAAACATTCGCTTGAATTGCGGCGACTTGAGGGTCTGCTGCATTCCGTGTATTACCTCTGTTTCATAACCTTCAACGTCCATCCGTAGGAACGTGATGGACTTCTTGCCTTCCAGAAAATGGTCAACGGTATCGGTTTGTACCTCGACATATCTGGCGTCGCGGCCATCCGAGCTGTTGATTAAGCTGTGCAGATTACAGGCCTGGCCCAGATAGAGTTTGGCCAGGCCCTTTTCATTGCTCATCGCCATATGGCTGATTTCTATGTTCCGGATGTTGTTAAGAGCAACATTCTTCTCTAACAGCTCAACGTTCTCGGGGCCGGGCTCGACCGCGTAGATATAACCTTTGTCCGACAATACGCCCGACTCAATCAGAACGTAGTAGCCTATATTTGCCCCAAGCTCCAGAATGACGTCATCGGGCCGGATAAATCGTTCCATGATTCTTGTCGATCTTCTTTCCCGTATGCCGTCCAGGATCAGTTGCTTGTGAATGCTTTTGCCTCTGACATCCAGGCCGGCCTTTTCGGCGCTCAGGTACATCTTGCGACCCAGCACATTCCAGGCCCTCTCCTTTCGAGCCAACAGCAGGATGGTCACCCACCTGATATTTCTTATCAGCATCACAGCGACGAAATATAGATATCTTAAAAAAGCTGATGTACGACTCACTCAAACACCTCTGAATTAGTCAAAAGCTCTGGTTCGGTCGCCACGATCACAATATCATCCGGCGATTGTCGGGTCTTCAAAGAGTTTTTTCAAACAAGAAATCCTGCGCAGCTCATTGCGGTTATTGTGCGATCACCATGTAAGCCCATGGGATGTAGAGCCACGAGTTGAGCTTAACGATCTCGATATCGGTAAATCCCGCTCTTTTGAGCTTTTCGATAATCTGTTTTTTACTATACGTGTACTTTTCCACTCCTCGTATGAGTCCGGCAGCCCTGACGTAGAAAAAGCCCAAGCCGTAAGTGTCGGGGAACGTCACGATCAACTTTCCGCCGTCATTGAGCACCGACTTGGCTTCGGCAAGAAATGTCTGAACCTGCCCGGCATCGAGATAATCCGTCATCCACGTTGACAGGACGACGTCAAATTTCTCGCCCCGGACGATCGAGCTTAATTCCGTCGCATCGCCCTGGTGAACCGTGATCGGCAATTCACATAAATGCGGATTCTGGTCAATGCCCACCACGGTGTTTGTGTCCAGCAGCAGTTGTGTGTAGTAGCCTGAACCCAGCCCCACATCAAGGACTTTTTTATTTCGTATCCGGCGGACGGCGGGAATCAACTTCCTGTTCGCGGGAACACGGCACACGTAGTACATCATTGATTTCCGAACACACTGTTTGGCAGTCGTCCCTTTATATCTCTCGTATCCTGTCATCATAA
>Ga0209636_10002495_pt1 | contig 18740 bp, 16 predicted proteins | sample DeeMarSWOR152_54_FD_187464 | JGI IMG/M metagenome (GOLD analysis project Ga0209636, IMG submission 187464) | Marine sediment microbial communities from White Oak River estuary, North Carolina - WOR-1-52-54 (SPAdes) (version 2) | ecosystem: Environmental > Aquatic > Marine > Intertidal zone >... | reverse complement strand
GGCCAGGAGATTTTGGCCTCCGTCCCGGAGATGGAGCGAGATGTCACTGGATTGCCTATGATCGAGAAGATGGCCGAGGCCATGTTCGGTGAGGGGAGGTGAAAAATGGGCACTATTACACAGACCACGAGGCAATATGTAGCGGCCCATCCGCAGCTCAAGTACGTCTTTTTTGGGGGGAAAGGAGGGGTTGGGAAAACGATCATGGCCGGAGCCGCGGCCCTGTGGTTTGCCCAACAGGGGAAGAAGACGCTTCTGGCCTCCACCAATCCTGTCCACAGCCTGAGCAACCTTCTGAAGCAGGACGTCTTTGGCAAGGCGGCACTGATCTGCGACGAGGAAGGCTGTTACGCCCTCGAGATCGACACCAAAGATACCATCGAACGTTCCAAGGCGGAGATTCGGGAAAAGATCGGCTGGTTCTTGAAGTTTGCGGACATCACCGTGAAGGCCGAAGAATTCGTGGAGTCTGCAACCATGAATCCCGCGTTTGAAGAATCTGCCATGTTCGAGAACATGCTCGACCTGATATTCCGAGACGAATATGAGATCTACGTCTTTGATACCGCGCCCACGGCCAATGCCCGGAGGCTCCTGGGGATGTCCAAGGTTTACTCCCTGTGGGTAGAGAAGATGCTCACGAGTCGGGGGGAGGCCAAGGACTTGCGGAAAAAACTCTCCTACAGCAGGAAGAGAAAAGAAGAGGAAGACCCCCTGCTGGATTACCTTCTCCAGTTCAAGGACCGCATGGCCGATGCAAAGGGGTTATTGACCGATCCAGAAAAAACCGCTTTCTTTTTCGTTACCCTGCCGGAAAGCCTGCCTATTGCCGTCATTAGCCGATTCATCGGTTGGTTCCATGAATTCGGGATACCCGTAGGGGGGGTGATCGTTAACGGAGTGATCCAGAAGGAGACGGTAACGCCGGAGTCGCCAGAGTTCGTCCTCAATCGTGTCAAGATGCAGGAGGGGCACATGGAGAAGATCTGGCAGATTTTTGGGGATGGAACCAGGGCCATCGTTCCACTTTTTGAGACAGAGGTCCAAGGGCCGGCAATGCTCAATAGAACGGCTCAATACCTATTTGCCTGACAGGCAGTCCAGTATGGGCTTCTTCCCAGTCCTTCAGCAATTCGTTAGGCCCAACAACTTTAAGATCTGAGCGTCCACGTCTCTTATCCAAGCCCATCCGTGATGTCCCTTTCCTGGAGCATCCTACGTTTCCAGGTAGCTAGCCTAGGAACCACGTGGGGGAGGATGCGGAGGGAGTAGTAAGGACGGAGGATCGGGACTCCCAAGAGATCACCCATGGTGATCAAGATGAAGAGATGCTCCATACTCCCGCGGGTCTTGAGGGCGAGTTGGACAGTCTCATAGCCGACCATTCCGTAGATGAACTCCCCGGCGGCCTTTGTAAATCTTCTTAAGATCCCTTCTTTCTTCTCTTGCTGTTCGACCATGGCCAATCTCCTGTTACGCCCCATCCTGATTCGATTTTCGCACTGCTATAAACGCCTGCTTTTCGGGGCCCAGCATAGTAAAATTCAAAGTAATGTCAAAAAATATCAAGAGTAAGGTGTCCAGAGACAAGGCCGGAGGAAGTTCAGTGGCACTTCAATCCCGAGAGAGATCCAAAGATTTCCAGGAGCTCGGCCTCCTGGCACGCTCCAGTGAAGCTGATCATAATCGTGCGCCCCAATTCCGAGCAATGGAAGGAAAGACACAGGGTTCTGGCCAGCTTTTTCTTGAGGAATCCCACACCCACCTCTCCGAGATAGTAAGAGGCTTCGTGGCCATTGATCATCAATGATCCCTGGGAATGGACCTCAACACCCTTGGTTTTGAGTTGGTCTCGCTTCCCCCTTTTCACCACGATGGTCAAATCCAGGGCAACTTTCCTCAGGGGATGATAGACGATCTGGTCTGTTTGCCCGGCTTCCACCCAAAGGAGATCACCGTGTCTCACGTTGGAGTGCACATCCGGCTGGAGGTAGCTTCTGGTTATCCTCCAGCCATCGGGGAGCGCCAGGGTCAAGAAACGGGTAGACCCGAAGAGGATATTGTTGGCGGATATTGCGTGCTCGGTGTTGGAGGCCATTTCCCTGGCTCCCTTACTGCGGACCCAAATGGCTTTGAAGGATGAGATCCAGGTGAGATTTATCCCTGCCCATGTATTTCTCTTTTCTGTTCACGATGAAAGCTGGGTAAGTCTGGGTCCAATGACGGATGGATTTGAAAAGACCGCGAAAAGATGAAACGTTTATGATCTCGATTCGAATCTTCTCCCTGTATTTTTGGGCCAGTTCACTAAGCCAGCTGGTGAGCAAGTGATGGGCTTCTTTCACGTCCTCTGGATTTCATTGAAGTCAACCTCATCTCTTTTTCCAACCAGACCCACCTGGTCTGAAAAGAATTCATTCTGCGGTCAATTACAAAATGAGACAGGGATTAAAGAGAGCACTTCCAATGTAATAGGTTCCATCTTTTCACCTGAAAAGAAACGGGAAGGCCTGAAAAAGACCTTCCCGTGGTGTTGTTGTCGGGTGATTTCCTACCTCGTTTCCCCTCCCGGGGGCGTTGCAGAAGCCTCGGCAGCTCCCTTGGCAGTTCCCTCACTCACAAATCGGGTGATGGACCCCATGCCGTCTTTGACCAAAAAGATCGCCAGAATGACCAGCAGAAGCGCGATCAGTCCGGTCACCCAATAGCCGATGGCTCGGTCAATGGGTACATCTGGGGCCGTAAAGAATGTCTTGAAGCCCGAATAGGAAATGACCAGCGCGGCGCAGATGGTCGTGATGCCCAGAAATAACGAGGGATAGAGGGTGAGGTTGTAATTCTTCCTCTCCGAGGCCAGCCAGCAGGTACAGATGAGCAGGGCAATAGCAGCCAGCATCTGATTGAACGCCCCTCCCAGCATCCAGATTGAAGCCAAGACCCCGGTGAAACAGAAGACCGCGAAGATGGCGATGGCAAAGAGGGTAGAGAAGTGGATGTTCTTGAAAGCTGGCCAGACTTCTCCCAGCACATCGGAGCCGTAGAGGCGCATGAACCGGACCCCCAGATGGATCAGGGTCAGGCCAATGACTGCAAAAACGATGCTGGCGTAAGTCATAGCGCTCGACTGGGGGACGCCAATGGTGCCGAGAAAATTGGCCATTCCACTGGAGAAGACAAACCCCGGCCCTTTCTTAAAGGCTGCCGCAAAGCCCTCGAAGCTGCCGAAGGCTGAGGCCGCGATGATCAGGGCCAGCATCCCCGTGAGCATCTCCAGAAGCATGGCACCGCCAGCCACAGGGAGCGTATCCGTCTCCTTTTCGATCATCCGGGCTGTTCCCGAACTGCTCACCAGCGAATGCCACCCGGAAACCGCGCCGCACATGAGGGTCACGAACATCAGCGGCCACAGGGGCCTTCCGGCCCAGACGAAACCCGTGTATGCCGGAAAATTGCCGAAGGATGGGTGCCCGATGAGGATGCCCAGTCCTGTGCCTATCATGGCGATAAAGACCACCCAAAACCCCAGGTAGTTGATGGGCTGGGCCCAGCGCCAGATGGGCAAGGTAGCCCCGAAGTAGCAGAAGGCCAGTACGAACAGGGTCCATATGAATTTTGCCTGGGTGATCGACCCGAAGATAAGGGGAGATTTGTCACCGCCGCCGATTGCTCTGAAAAGGCTCTGGATTGGCCCCAGGCTGGTGAGAAAGAAAATACCGATAAAGGTCGCGACCACGGCGATCACGGTGGCGGTAATGATGCCCATTTTCCACTTATAGATCATCTGGCCGAACAGAAGCCCCATTGCGATCCAGATGAGAATACCCAAAGGAACATTAGGGTTGGACAGAACGCCAGAGATGGCGATGGCAAAAGCCCCGAAACCAAACATCAGATTGAAGTAGATGAAAATGCTGACCAACGTCCGGCCCCGAGGTGATATCAGGGTATAGCTCATTCCTCCCAGGCTCATCCCCTCTCTCCTGATGGAGACCTGGGCCGAAGTGTAATCATGGATCCAGCCCAGGAAAGCCACACCCAGGAGCAGGTATAAAAAAGCCGGGAACCATCCCCAGTGAACAGCAATGATGGCCCCCATAATTGGGCCCAACCCGCAAATGGATTTAAACTGGAAGCCGAAGAGGACGTTCTTGCCAGAAGGCATGAATTCCACGCCGTCCATATACATCACGGCCGGTGTGGTCTTCTTGTCGTCAGACTGAACGATTTTTCTATCCACATACCGGCCGTAGATTCGGTAAACCAAGATCACCCAAACAATGCCTATGATCAAGACCAAAAGTGAATTCATCGTAACTCCCTCCTTTTCTATAGGATGGAAAACCCTATGGACGCTTTATTCGGGCAAGGCTGAATAAAGCCCCCTTCCCATTCCCGTCTCATGTTTCTCGGCATCACCTCCTTCCCTCGGGATTTACCGTCCTCAATTACAAAACCTTTGATCCTCCCAGGTGGCGGTAAGTCGGTACGATTGCGAGTCTGCAGGGGAAAGAATCCGCCACCTACGAGTTTCCTCCTTACTTTCATTGGTCTCTGCCCATAACATAAATTCTAAGAGGTGTCAAGTATAAACCGAAAAAAAGCAGAGCCCTTGCTTTACCATGGTCAAACCTAAGACACTACTCCATTGACACACGACCCTCTCCCCTCTATACTGCAGCTCATCAAAAGGCAAACCCCTATCACTGAGTAGACGTAGGGACTGAGGGCAGAACTCGTTTGGCCTTCTGCTACGAAATTGGATTATTGATGAGTGTGCTTGTGACGACTGACGGAGGAGGAATCATGGAGAAAACCATACCGATTGAGAATACCGCCCAGGGCTACCTGGAGCTGTTGCGAGATCGGGGCGTCAAGTACTTCTTTGGCAATGCAGGTACCGATTTTGCCTCCCTGGTAGATGGCTTTGCTAAGTTTGCTGAGGAGCGGAAACCATACCCACGTCCAATTACAGTGCCTCATGAGTTTCTCGGTGTGAGCATGGCCCACGGCTACTACATGATCACGGGAGAACCACAGGTCGTCATGGTGCATGTGATCGTGGGAATTGCCAATGCCTCCGGTGCAATCATGAACGCTGCCCGGGTCAATGTCCCCGTCATATTCAGTGCTGGTCGCACCCCCTTCACCGAGGTGGGGCACATCGGCTCACGGAACGTGCAAATCCACTGGGCCCAGGAGTCGTTCGATCAGGGAAGCCTGATTCGAGAGTTTGTCAAGTGGGACTACGAGCTGAAGTACTTTTCCCAACTGGAGTCGGTAGTGGATCGAGCGCTGGCTATCGCTATGGCTGAGCCGCGCGGGCCGGTGTATCTTGCGCTCCCCCGAGAAGTGCTCGCGGAGGCTCACCCAGAAATAACCTTCACCACAGGCGGAAGACAGCAGATCGGTGGAGCGCTGCATCCTGATCCAGCACAGATCCAGGAGGTGGCAAAGCTCTTTGCCCACGCTGAGCACCCTCTCATCATCACCGCCGGGGTGGGGAGGGACCCACAGGCGGTAGAGGCACTGGTCATGTTTGCCGAGTCCTTTGCCATCCCAGTGGTGACAGGATTGAATAACATGTATATGAATTTTCCTACGACCCATCCCCTCCACCTCGGTTTCGACCCGGCTCCCTACCTTAGGGAGGCTGATGTGGTGTTGGTCATTGACTCTGATGTCCCCTGGTTCCCGACAGTGGTAACACCCAAAGAGACGGCACGGGTGATCCAGTTGCGCCCGGATCCACTCTACAGTCGCTATCCCCTTCGTGGCTATCCGACGGATATTGCAATGGCTGCTGACCCGGCAGCGGCGCTCCGCCTGCTCACTCAGGAGATGGTACGATACCAGGGGAGAGCAAAGCGAAAGATCGGCAGGCGCTTTGAGGCGCTGAGGAAAGAACATGAACGCCAAAGGCAGGGTTGGCGGGAGCTGGCAGAGGCGGTCAAGGATGATAAACCCATCGATATGGTCTGGCTTTCCGCCTGCATCAATCAGGTCAAGGATGCAGAAACGATCCTGATCAATGAGTACGATTTGCTTCTAACGCAGGTGGATCTGGACATACCCGGAAGTTTCTTCGGTTCTTCACCGGCCTCTGGCCTGGGCTGGGGTGTGGGTGCGGCGTTGGGGGCAAAACTTGCCGCTCCGGAGAAGACAGTCATCGCGACGGTTGGGGATGGAAGTTATCTCTTTAGTGCTCCTACTGCCAGCCATTTTGTTTCCAGGGCGTACGCCTTACCGATAGTGGTGGTCATATTTAACAATCAGTGCTGGAATGCAGTGCGACGAGCTACCCAGGGAGTTCACCCGCAGGGGTGGGCAGTGAAGACCAACCATTTTCCCCTCACCGAACTTTCGCCGTCTCCGGCCTATGAGATGATCTGCGAGGCAAATGGAGGGTACGGGGAGCGGGTCGAGAATCCAGAAGAAGTGGTTCCCGCCTTGCAACGAGCGCTGCGAGTGGTACGGGAAGAAAAGCGGCAGGCGGTACTCAACGTAATCTGCAGGCATCCATGACCGCTTTTCCTCACACTCAAAGATGGAAACTTCCCCCCGTGCTTCCTGTGGCTTTGCACGCCGATAGAACGGGGAGCGCTGTTTCCTAACGCTCTATCTGTCTATGCTCGCCTGAATTGTTGCTTCCAACAGTAAAGACTATCAGGCCTTTGTATTGTGGTAGCCTTTGGCAATGGATTTTTGGTATATCTTTCTTGTGGAGGATTTGTTGCTTTTGGATCAGGTGCAGGAATGAGAAAAGCCAGGAAGATCGGGTTAGCCTTGGGTGGTGGTGGGGCAAGAGGATTAGCCCACATAGGGGTCATGAAGGTGCTGGAAAGAGAGAAGATCACACCTGATATTATTGTGGGAACGAGTATGGGTGCAGTGGTGGGTGGTGCCCTGGCAAGCGGGATGAAGGTTGAGGAGCTTGAGGAAAGGCTTGAGTCTTTTTTAGAGAGCAACCTTTACCAATCATCTGAGCTCAAGGCCATGGGTGATGCAGAAAGTGGAGCGGAACAGAGCCTGAGCAGGCGGATTCAATCCTATTTCAAGACCAAAATCAGGTTGGCCCAGGGGATATTTAGGGCTAGTATTTTGCCAATAAGGGAGATAGAGGAGTTTATTGAGTTTTTTGTACCTGACATTCAAATGGAAGAAACCGTGATACCGTTTAGGGCTGTGGCAACAGATCTGCTAAGCGGTGAATGCGTTGTCCTTAAAAGAGGGTCTTTGAGGCGTTCAGTGCTAGCGAGCTCGGCTGTTCCTGGGGCTTTGCCACCGGTTGAGATTGATGGGCGACAGTTGTCTGACGGTGGTATTATCTGTGTCGTGCCTACACGATGCGCCCGGGAAGAAGGCGCCGATGTGGTCATTGCCATACCTGTAGATAGGGATATAGCCTTGGTCTCAGGGCTTCAAACAGCTGTGGACATATATGTAAGGGCTGGCGAGATACAGGGTTTCCACCTGGAGAACTACGATCTCAAAGATGTAGATATTCTTATTAGACCAGAGTTAGGTGGCACCCATTGGACTGATCTTTCTCAATCAAGGGAGTTGATCTCCTTGGGGGAGGCAGCGGCCATAGAGAGGCTTCCCGAGATCAGAAGGTTGGCGAAACCAATGGCAAGGTGGGAATTGATGGATAGGATTAAGAGGTCAGTCAAGAGATTCTTTATTATCCGGCCATCAAGAGATGGGTAATTATGCTGAGATAAATCAGGAGGCCGAGTATATCGTTTGATGTGGTAATGAATGGTCCTGCAGCTAATGCCGGATCGATATTGAGCTTTCTCAGCAGAAGAGGAACAAATGCTCCAAAGGAGCCGGAAAAGAGTATCACCGTGATCAGGCTGACCCCAACACCTAAACCTAATTGAGGATCAGATAACCAGAAAGTTACCACAAGACCTAAGAGAATGCCGCATAGGATACCATTTATCAAGGCTGCCCACAGCTCTGTCATAAGCCTCTTGCCAGTATGAGCTATGCTTATGTCGCCTGTGGCCAGACCCCTGATGACAACGGCAGCTGCTTGAGTGCCTGTGTTTCCCCCCATTGCCATTATTACTGGTATAAAGAATGAGAGAGCGAGTATTTGTTCAATGGAGCCATGAAAATGGTTGATTACGATAGCCGACACAAGCCCTCCCAGAAGCCCTAGCAGGAGCCATGGAAGGCGTGCCCTTGAAATCTTCAATGCGGACCCTTCACTGATTTCCTGATCCATAACACCTGCCATCAAGGAGAAATCCTCACTGGCCTCCTCTTCGATGACGTCTATGATATCATCGTTAGTAATTCTCCCTATCAGCTTGTGATGACCGTTCACGACCGGTACGTGGGTGAGATCGTATTGTTTGATGATCCTGGCTACCTCCTCTTGGTCAGTGTCTGCATCTACACTGATAATATCGGAGTTCATTATATCTTTTATCTTTGTGTCTATTGGCTCAAGGAGAAGATCCTTCATAGAGACAACCCCTACCAATTTGTCATCATCATCAACCACCCACACATAATAGAGTTTTTCAACCTCTTCTCTTTTTTCCCTTATTTTTTCAATGGCTTCTCGGATGGTGGAGCTGGCATTGACCGAAACAAACTCCAGGGCCATGATACCGCCAGCTGTATCCGTTTTATATCCGACAAGGCTCTGCAATTCCTCGGACACCTCTGGCTTAACCAATCCGATTATATCCTCAGCCCTTTCTTCGGAAAGGTGGCTGAAGATATCGGCGGCATCATCTGAATTAAGTTCATTGAGAACATGGGTGAGTCTCTGGTCATCAAGTTCATTGGTAAGGCTCTCCTGGAGGGGGGGTGATATTTGGGCCAAGACCTGGCCAGCCCTTTCAGAAGAAAGGAGCTTAAATACAATGAGCCTTTCATGGCTCTCCAGGTGTTCTATCAAATCAGCAAGATCTGCTGGATGAGGCTCGGCAATCAGCCTTTCCAGATCTGAATAGGCTTGTTCCTCGATCCTGTTCCTTATGGTATCGAGGAGAACATTATGGTCTGGTTTGGTCATTTTTGATTCCTAAATCACCAATCATTTGTATAGCTTTGGGCCCACTTATAACCCTGGCCCAGTCCCGGCCCATAGGATTAATAGGCTGATTAGAACCCGTACTGGCTTATAACATTAGTAGGCTGATTAGAGCGTATAGCGCCAGGGCGGGCTTCAGGCTCTTCAACTTATTCTACACTCTCCCTAGCTTTTCCTTTAAGGCTCTGGTCCTGGCCTCGATATCCTTTGAGGAAAGGATGTCTGAGATAATAGCAACCCTCCGTATCCCTTTATTCACCAATAGGTCTACGTTCCTTTCGCCTATACCGCCGATTGCTATTACCGGAACAGAGGATAATTCTTGAACTTCCAGGATCAGATCCACCCCAACAACGGGGTCGGTCTTAATCTTGGTCTCTGTCTTAAATGCAGGACCTATTCCTATATAGTCCGCCCCGTTATCTATTGCCTTCCGTGCCTGGTCCAAGGAATGGGTAGATATACCGATTATCTTGTCTTTCAGGAGAGGCCTGGCATATTGTATGGGTATATCATCTTGACCGAGGTGAACACCATCAGCCTCCAGGATCAAGGCCAGATCAAGATCATCATTAACCATAAAGAGAGCCCCCTCCTGTGCGGTTAATTCTCTGATTGCAAGGCCTAACACTAACGCCTGCCTTTTGGACATATTCTTTTCGCGTAGCTGGATTACATCGGCTCCTCCCCTGATTTGGGCAGCAATCATTTCAATAGGGTCTCTCCCCATCAGGAGATCCCCAGGGGAAAAGCAATAGAGCCTGACATCTTCAAGAGATTTCAATGCCAAAACTACCCCCGTAATCTTTCGATCAAGAGTTCAGCCACTTTTTTTCCGGAACCCAACATCCCGCCGAAGATGGGGCCCATTCTGGGTCCCCCAAATACATTGTTTGCGGCCATCCCGGCCACATACAGCCCGGGAAAGACTTCACCGGTGTTGGCAACGGTAAATTGCTCCCCCTTCTCTGCCCATAGGGGCATTTCTCCAACCACATCCCCGGTTTTTGTGTTCAATCTTACGTCCATCTTTCGGGTCACGATTCGGCAGATATCCGCCGGATGACCGGTCCCGTCCACTACAAATGAGGCTTCGATGCCAAGGGGATCCACATGGAGTCCCAGGCTTTCCACGGGAGACCAGCTAATGACAAGGCCTGACACTCTGCACTGCCCTGCCTCTTCCCTGAATAACACGTCTGTCACTTTTACCAGATTGAAGATAACCGTTCCTGCCTTGATGCACCTGGAAATGATGGTAGAAGCAGCCTCCACGCTGTCCATGGTGTAGTAGCCGTCCCCCTTTGGGCGATATGCAATTCCCATCTCTTCCACGATATGAAGAGCATCATCCTGAACGACAATCTCGTTGAACATCATGCCGCCGCCCCACATACCGCCACCAGGTGCCAGCTTGGATTCAAATATAGCCGCCTTTGACCCTGCCGTGGCGAGATAGTAACCGGCTATTAGATTAGATGGGCCTGCTCCCACAAGAGCAACATCAACCTTTAAAGATGAAAGGAACTTCTCCATATAGGACTCAACAATGGATCTGGAGATGGTGAGATCATCTAATTCCATTTTTTCTCCTCCTCAGGAAACATCCTACACTTACCAGGGACAAACCCCCCTTACCCATAAGGGACTAAACAAAGCCGGCCTTTTGAAAGGAGCGTCGTAGGGTTTGGAAAGACAGAATACCCGTTTTGGAGGACAAGTCAATAAAATATTGACATTGACTTGATAAGTCATATTTGATATTCAAATCCGAAGTGCCTAAAAATTGTAAGTGGCTAGAGTTCCTAAAGTTGAGGAACTAAGGCATCAGAACTTTAGCTCACTTTAAACCCTAGGCACCTGTAAGTTTTGCCATTGCTTATCTGATACCCTAACGCCTAGAGGGATACAACATGGATTACAAAAAAACACTCACCCTTCCAAACACAAAGTTCCCCATGAAGGCAAACCTGGTCCAAAGGGAGCCTGAGATATTAAGAAAATGGGAGGAAGAGGATATTTACTCAACGATAAGGAACACATCTCGGGGAAGACCCACCTATATCCTGCACGATGGCCCACCATACGCGAATGGCCATATCCATATGGGGACTGCATTCAATAAGATCTTAAAGGATATTGTTATTAGATCAAAGCAGATGGACGGATATGATGTTCCCTATGTGCCTGGATGGGACTGCCATGGGCTTCCGATAGAATCACAGGTAGACCACGAACTTGGAGACAAAAAGCTGAAGATGACCCAGTCAGAGGTCAGAAGAGAGTGCCGCAAGTTTGCTGATCGGTTTATAAAGATTCAAAGGGATGAATTTAAGAGACTCGGGATCTTTGGTGAGTGGGACACGCCGTATCTGACAATGAGCTATATTTATGAGGCCACGATTATCAGAGAGTTTGGCAAGTTTGGGCTTGATGGAAGCCTTATTAAGAGCAAGAAGCCCATCTACTGGTGTAATTCTTGTGGCACTGCCTTAGCGGAGGCAGAGGTTGAATACGAGGATGAAACAGCTCCCTCTATCTATGTAAGATTTCCCTTTGTTTCTGATCTAACGGCGAACCACCCGTCCCTTGCTGGCAAGGATATCTTTATAGCTATATGGACTACGACTCCCTGGACCATACCGGCCAACCTTGCTGTGGCCCTTCATCCTGATTTTAAATATGTAGCTGTTGATACAGAGAGGTACGGTGTCCTGATATTAGCCGAAGGCCTCTTGGGGCATTTCTTAGAGAAAGTGGGCATTGAAGAGCATACTATTCTGACCCGGTTTGATGCTCGCGAGTTAGAAGGTCTTAAGGCAAAGCACCCTCTCTATGCTAGAGAGTCGGTAATAATTCTGGCTGATTACGTTACGCTGGATGTGGGCACGGGCTGTGTTCACACCGCACCCGGCCATGGGCAGGAGGACTACGAAAGTGGGTTACAGTACAATCTTGACATATATTCTCCAGTTGACGATGAGGGGAGATTTACAGAGGATGTGGAATTCTTTGCTGGTCAGGAGGTCTTTGAGGCAAATCCAAACGTTACCCAGAAGCTGAGTGAATCAGGGGCACTGCTTAGGGAGGAACCGATTACCCATTCCTACCCGCACTGCTGGAGATGTAAAAAACCTGTTATATTCCGGGCCACAGAGCAATGGTTCATCTCTATGGACAAGGTTGGCTTGAGAGAAAAATCCCTCAAGGCCATTAGGGAGGTAGAGTGGGTCCCCAGCTGGGGGGAGGAACGGATCTATGGTCTGGTTGCCAATCGCCCTGACTGGTGTGTCTCCAGACAGCGCTCGTGGGGTGTGCCGATAATTATTTTTTACTGCATCAAGTGCGGTAATCACCTTATCACCCAGGAGATTGTGAATTATGTAGCGCAGCTTGTGGAAAAGCATGGCACCGATGTCTGGTTTGACCAGTCTGCTCAAGAGCTCTTACCGAAAGGGACAGCCTGTCCCGCATGTCATGGGGATAGATTCAGAAAAGAGACAGATATCCTGGATGTGTGGTTTGACTCTGGTGTGAGTTTTACCGTTCTTGAGCGCAGGGACAACCTGACCTACCCTGCCGATCTATATCTGGAGGGAAGTGATCAGCACAGGGGCTGGTTCCACAGCTCTCTCCTATGTTCCGTGGGAACAAGGGAGAGGGCCCCCTTTAGATCTGTCCTAACACACGGATTTGTGGTTGATGGAAGCGGAAGGAAGATGTCCAAATCGAGGGGCAATGTCATCTCTCCGGAAGAGGTCATCAATAAATATGGCGCTGAGATATTAAGGCTCTGGGTGGCCTCCGAAGACTATCGGGGTGATATACGGCTTTCCCAAGAGATCCTAGACAGGCTGACAGAGGCCTACCGGAGGCTCAGGAATACCTTCAGGTATCTGCTGGGGAACCTTTATGATTTTAATCCGGTGAGCGATAGCATCCCTTATCAGGAATTATTGGAGCTTGATAGATGGGCCCTCCACCGGCTTCAGGAATTAACGGAAAGGGTAGTGGAGGCCTACAAAAGATTTGAATATCACTCTATATACCAGGCCATCTATAATTTCTGCGTCCTTACCCTGTCTTCATTTTACCTGGATGTACTGAAAGACAGGCTTTATGTTTCAGCTGTCAAGTCAAAGGAGAGGAGGTCTGCACAGACAGCCTTGAGTGAGATCTTGGAAGTACTTGTGAGACTTGTGGCCCCTCTTATCCCCTTCACAGCTGATGAGGTATGGGGGTATGTTCCCAATCAGGAAAAGCCAATGAGTGTTCATGCAGATTTGTTTTTACCTGCCAGAGAGGAGTTTAAAGATAGCTCATTGATAGAGCGCTGGGAGGTGCTGTTGAACGTCCGAAAGGAGATTACCAAGGCCCTGGAGCTAGCCCGAAAGGATAAGATCATTGGCCATTCCCTGGATGCCGCGTTACATTTGGCCCTTCCTCAAGATCTCTTGAAGGGATTACAAGACTACAGGGAAGAATTGCGGTCTGTTTCTATTGTCTCGGCCGTTGAATTCGTAGATGAGGGGAAAATTGAGGGCGGTTACGAGAGCCAGGAATACCCTGGATTAGTAATCGAGGTCATATCTTCACCGTTCCCTAAGTGCGAGAGGTGCTGGACCCATGACTCTACGATCGGCCATGATAGAGAGCACCCTACGCTATGCAAACGATGCGCGCAGGTTGTTAGGGAACTAGATTTGGGCCTTGAGAATTGAAAAGAGATTATCTCTTATTTATTGGGCCAGCCCTGAGTGTTTTGCTCCTTGATCAGATTTCCAAGTGGCTGGCTAGCAATCACCTGGAACCCAATCAGATCCTTTCTATAATCCCCGGATTTTTCAATCTAGTGTTCGTTAAAAACAGGGGGATGGCCTTTGGCATTCTTAGCCAATCCAGATCTGGATTTTCCTACTATTTCCTCCTGGCAACAACTATAGTTGCCATAGGTGTAATCCTTTTCTTTTTTTGCTGGACCAAAAGGGAGCAAAAATGGCTGACTGTAGGGCTTTCCCTTATCCTTGGAGGGGCCATCGGCAATCTCATGGACAGGATACGGCTTGGATATGTGATCGATTTCTTGGATTTTTTTTTAAAGGCCTATCACTGGCCCGCATTTAACATGGCCGACACCGCAGTCACCGCAGGTACCTTCTGGCTTTTGATCAATATCATCGCAGGAAAGAACCTCAAGGAAGATAAGTTCTAAATGTCGTTTCTATAGTAAACGACCTAAATGAGTGGACATTCAGTAGCCTGTCATTGCGAGCGCAGCGAAGCAATCCCATGAGATTGCGGAGCCTGTTCCGAGCGCAGCGAGGAATCTCAGTTTCTATGATGTCAGGTCATTCTATCTCTCAGTTGTCAAGGAAAGGCTCCGAGTTTGCTTCGGCTTCGCCTCGCAACCACTGTCGTTTCTCGCAATGACTGCTTTCTATTGTCGTTCACTATAGTCCACCTAAGACAACAGATGCACATTGCCGATCCTTACCCGGGTAAGACCGGCTTCTCTGGCTGCCTGAAGGCACTCTTCGGCCTGCACCCTGGTTGTTCTTGGCAGATCCCTCATCAAGAAATGTGGGTAAAACCCTAACAGGGAGTAAGGGATATCAGGGCTGCACCTACCGATAAAAGAGGCAATTTCATAGACCTCTTCCCTGTCTATATATCCCGGCACGAGGAGGGTGCTGGCTACAAGGAGGGGCACCTCTTTCCTTTTGTGGATATTCCGGGCGACAATCTTAAAATTCTCTAATGTCCTTTTGTTGCTCACCCCGCACAAGGCCAGGTTAAGGTTCTCTGTCCATGCCTTGAGGTCAAACTTTATGCAACCTCCGGATCTGAGCGAGATATCGATCATCTGGGAAAGCAGGCCTGGATTCATGGAACCATTTGTTTCCCAGCAGACCCGCAAGATCCTTCTGGGGTTTTCTTGCATTGCCTCTTTTGAAACATTTACTGAATGAATCAGTTGAGGAGTGGGGTCTCCGCCAAAGTAACAGATGCAGGCGGTTTTGCTATCGACGGAGCTGGCAAGCTGAGATGCCGATATTGTGTTTCCCGCGCTGACTCGCTCCCTGAAGTGCCAATTCTGGCAGTATAAACAGTTGAAAGAGCAGCCATTATAGAAAACGGCAAGGTTTTTGTAGCCATGTTCCGGGCCCCTATTATAGGCATACTGGGGGTAGCCTATGCCGGTGCCTCCCGGACAGACCCAATCGGCCACACAGTTTGTCGGCAGGGGATCATAGTACCAGTCCACATTGGCATGTCTTGTTCCACCCTTTATCTTGCCTCCTTTGACCGACCTGATACCACAGTACCCGGTGCCGCCTTCGGCGATCCGGCATGAATTAGTGCAAAGCTTGCAGGTAATACCTTCTGGATCTCGCGGTGGCACGGCCGGAAGGTTAAATGGTTTCCGTGATTCTCCGTGAACCTGACGCAGGTGATCGATCATGCCCCCATAGCCCGCCCTCAGGCATAACAGACAGACCCCAAGGGTCTGTGAAATGAGGGGTGAAGAGGAACCACAGTTTCTACAAACACCCATCTGTTTACCTCGTTAACCGTAAAGGGGCGGAATTATTCACGGGACATATTTTTGTCTCTCACAGAGATCTCAGAGGCTCAGAGTTTCGAGCTGAATCCTTGAGAGGAGGATTCAGCTCAAACTGCCATCCCGTTATCACGGGATATGTAGATACCACAAATCTTTATGCGACTCATAACATTGCACAGATAATACGTGCCCCGACAGGGGCTGTAGTTGACCTGATTTTTCCCACTCAAAAAATCAGGTCAACCATTATGGTCATCTCTGTGTTCTCTGAGAGCTCGAACGACTGAAAGGAGTGGGCGAGAGATACTTGGTATCTGCCACTCTAAAGGAGTAGTGTTACGAGAGCCCTAAGATTTCTTTCAGCCTCTTTGCATTCTTGATAGCATAGCCGGCATAATCATTGTCAAAGTAGAGATAGGTCTCCTTGGACCAATGCCTGATTTTTCGGGCATACATCTCCAGTTCCTCCTCAGTATACTCCGAGGCATAGAGTCTTCTGGAACCATGCAGCCTGATATACACAAATGCGGCCGTATCCTCCTCAATGTAAGGGTAGCGTCCGGCCGTATCAGAGATGCAGAGGGCGATGTTGTTGTCCCTGAGTATGCCTATTGCCCTAGCTTGTGCCCAGCTCGGATGTCTCACCTCTACGGCAGAGCGATAATTTCCTTTGAGGCAGTGACAAAAATCGCTCAATATCGCTTCATCAAAGGGGAGACTGGGTGGGAGTTGAAAGAGGATTGGCCCCAGTTTTTCTTCTAAGAGCTCAACAGAGCTATAAAATCTCTCCAGAGGCTCCTCAACATCCTTTATTCTCTTTATGTGGGTGATATATCTGTTGGCCTTTACCGCCCAGAGGAAGGTGTCAGGCGTTCTCTTTCTCCAGTTTTCAAAGGTTTGGGGTTTGGGGAGCCGGTAGAAGCTTGCGTTTAACTCAACTGTTCCATAATGCCTGGCATAGAACTCAAGCCACTTTGTCTTGGGACAATCCTCAGGATAGAATACCTTACTCCAATGATCGTAAATCCAACCCGAAGTACCGATGTGGATCTGGGCTGATCGCTGTGTGTTATTCATTGTTCACCGTTTTCTGTCCATTGAAGTCAGTTGCCTGTTTACTTCTTCGGTTCACTGCCATCCTCTACTTATCGCTGAACAGAGAACGGTGAACTTCCGCAATGCACCAATCTTTTCGGCTTAAACCAGTTTCAATGATACGTATCTTTGTGTATATATCTATATTCAAGCATTATGCAAAGATTTTTCAAGGCAAAAAACCAAACGTAATTATCTTACCGAAAATAGAGGCATGGCAGGGCAAAAGGAAGAGTATTGGAGCAAATACGCTCGTACCTATAATAACGATCAGGAATATGTTATTGGAAAGACAATTCTACAGACGATTACCAAAAAACTATATGGAGAGGGTGATCTGGGAGAGGTGATAGAATTCGGATGTGGAGTAGGATATTTCACTAAAGCGATAGCTAAGAACGCAAGGCATGTTACTGCCACAGACCTTTCAGATGAGATGTTGGAAATGGCAAGGATTCAATTACAAGAATTCCAAAACATGACTATCCGAAAGGCTAATTGTGAAGATACATCTTTTCCATCGGGAAGATTTGATACCGCATTTATGGCCAATTTGATACATGTGGTAGAAAATCCTATGAAGGTTTTCCAAGAAAGCCATCAGATTTTGAAAAATGGAGGATTATTACTTATTGTAGACTTCACAGGTTACAATATGAACTGGTTTGAGAAAATGAAATTAGGCATTAGATATCTCAAGAAGTGGGGTATGCCACCGCGCTATGCCCGAAACAACTTATCTCCTGATGAACTTGTCTCCTTTGTAGAAAATGTAGATTTTAAGGTAGAGGAAATACAACTTTTAGGAGATAAGACAAAGGCGTTATATTTGAGGGGCCGAAAGGAATGAAAACAGCGTATAATTGAGCGTATCTGGCTTCACTGTACTTTGCCGAGATCCGGCCGCGGCTGGACTCCAAGAACGCTCAGGACGTCAGGTAGTTATGCAAGCTAACACACCTTTAACCATACAAGGCCAGAAGATTCCTTCTGTCGTCCTTGATATCTCACGGAGGCTTATAAGAAATGGCTGCCAGGCCTTTATCGTGGGAGGGGCACTCAGGGACTCTCTGCTTGGCTGTCAGGCCAAGGACTGGGATGTAGCCACCGATGCAACGCCGGAGAGGGTTCATGACCTCTTTCGTGACATGACACGCTTTGATCTAAAGCACGGAACCGTCACTCTAGTTACAACAGGGAGACATTTCGAGGTGACCACTTTTCGAGGCACCGAGGGATATGGGGCGAGCATCGAGGAGGATCTTGCCTACAGGGATTTTACCCTTAATGCCCTAGCATATGACGTTACCCATAAAAGGATCATCGACCCCTTTGGCGGGAAACAAGATATGAAAAAGAGGGTCATCAGGGCGGTCCTCAACCCATTAGATAGGTTTAACGAGGACCCTTTGAGGATGATGAGGGCTATCAGGTTCTCTTTAGAGCTTGGATACTCCATTGATCCTGAAACACTCGTGGCCATAAGCTCAATGGCCCAAGTTATTGATAGAGTAGCCACAGAGCGGATACGCGATGAGCTCTTGAGAATATTATTGGTTAGCAAACCTTCAGCTGGTTTTAACCTCATGAGAAAGACGGGCCTTCTCAAGAGGATCCTGCCGGAGCTTCTCGAAGGATACAGAAAAAGACAAAATTATTATCACAAATATACTATGTACCGGCACACCATGGAGACGGTTGACTCCATTGAGAGGGACCCCATTCTGCGGCTTTCTGCCCTGTTTCACGATATAGCAAAGCCGCGGGTAAGGAGAAAGGTCAAGGGGAGATGGAGGTTTCTTGGCCATGCAGATGCCAGTGCAGAGCTTACCAGGGAGATTATGATACGACTGCGGTTTAGCAATGAGGAAATTACTCGAATAACAAGACAGGTCTCCAATCACATGTTTGACTATAGAAAAGAGTTGAGCGACAGGGCAGTGAGGCGTTTTATCAGACGGGTGGGGGTAGATAATATTGACGACCTTATGAGGCTCAGAAGGGCAGATGATCTAGCACATGGATGGG
>Ga0209636_10002494_pt1 | contig 18747 bp, 17 predicted proteins | sample DeeMarSWOR152_54_FD_187464 | JGI IMG/M metagenome (GOLD analysis project Ga0209636, IMG submission 187464) | Marine sediment microbial communities from White Oak River estuary, North Carolina - WOR-1-52-54 (SPAdes) (version 2) | ecosystem: Environmental > Aquatic > Marine > Intertidal zone >... | reverse complement strand
TTTCAATAATTCTTGCTGTTTTTTCCCATGTGTGCTCCTGCATAACAAGCCGTTTCCCCTGTTCACCGAAGGTTTCTCTCAAGTTCTTGTTTCCGAGGAGTATTATTATTTTATCTGCGAGATCCTTAACATTTTCAGGTTCAAATAACAAGCCACTTTTGCCATCCTTGACATATCTTTCCATCCCGCCCACCCTACTTGCAACTACTGGTTTTCCAATGCACATATATTCCAGGACCTTGTGAGGGGAAATTAACTTTCTTTGATCGGTAACCTTGCTTGATGGGAAGGGTGCAACACAAACATCAGCAAGGTTAATTAGGCTTGGTACATCTTCATATGGAACGGGCCCTGTGAATATGGTCTGTTCATTGATATCAACTTCCCGTGCAAGATTTTCTAAATACTTTCTATCTCCACCGTCACCCACTATCAGAAGCTGGGAGTTTGGAACTTTCTCCAGAACCTCTGGAAACGCCTTTATAAGAAATTGAACGCCGGCCCATTTCCTCAGGATTCCGACAAAGAAGACAACTTTCTTTCTGGAAAGATTATATTTTCTCCTGAACTGCTCTGACTTTATTTTTTCTGGCTTGAATTTTTCGTAATCTACAGCGTTCGGAGCGGCTTTAATAAGCTCCTTTTCTATCCCCGTTTCCTTTGAAAGGATATCAGCCAGACCCTCCGAGACCGTAATAATCCTCGTTGCCCTTTTACAGCAGAATTTCTCCAGATATTTCCCAACAATGTATTCGTGTTTTCTGTAATGAGAAGCCCCCCAAACATCATGCACATTAAGGACTATTGGAACCCCGGTAAATTTACTTGCTATCCAGGATGATGTGCCGACCAAGTAAGGGGGGTTGTGTGATAGAATTACATCGATCCTTTCCTTTTTTATAACATCAATCGCCTTTTTTGCCATTAACGGGATGCTAAGACCCCAGTAGAGGGAATTTGGTCCAAAGTATGGCAACCTGTAAACGTGAATTCCCCCATATTCCTCATAAGATGGGGCCTCTTGCTCCAGATTGCATTGCTCGATTGATTTTGGATTGTGAACTAACAGATGGACTTCATGCCCGAATTTTACAAGATTTTTCGCCGTCTGATAAACCCTGATGCTGGCTCCTCCGACGTGAGGGAAGAACCACCTAGCGGTCTGTAATATCCTCATTTTTATAGGATAGAATTATTATCTCCATCACAATAACTCTATAAATTCCTCAACCGTTAATCCTGCTCCATCAAGGATCGCATCTAATGTTCCCGTATCTATTGACTTATGTAACGGAACAACTACCTGTGCAAAAGGATCCTCTCGTCTCATGATTACATGAGAAGACTTCCGCCGTCTAATATAAAACCCCACCTTTCGCAGGGCACGAATTACCTTTTTGCCAGATAAACCTCGAGGTAATTTAGTCAATGTGCCACAACCTCAATCTCTAATACCTTTTTGCCCACCTCTTGGGGGACAGGAATACCATCTTCTATCAGGCATTCAATATAATCGATAATGGCCTCTTTTAAGTTTTTTAACGCTTCTTGTTTGGTCTTACCTTGAGCAACGCAACCACGTAAGGTTGGACAAATAGCCACATATCCTGACTCTCTCCCCCTCTCCAGTATTGCAGTATATCTCATTTTTTACCTCCATTTATTCGTCATCATTTAAATATTCGGAACAGAAGGAAATTAGACAATGAACAAACTTGTCTACGTATTGGGGGATTAATATATTCTCAGGAAAATATATTATGTTGTTAGCAAATGAAAGATATCTATATACATCCAACCGCGGAGGTTTCTGATAAGGTGGAAATAGGTCCAGGAACAAAGATATGGCATCAAGCCCAGGTAAGGAAGAATGCGAAAATCGGAAAGAACTGCATTATCGGAAAATCTGTTTACATTGATTTTGATGTCAAAATAGGCAATGGGGTAAAGATACAGAATTTTGTATCTATCTATCATGGAGTGGAGATAGAGGACGACGTCTTTCTGGGCCCCGCGATGACCTTTACAAACGATCTATACCCAAGGGCCTTTATCTCGGACTTTGAGGTTTATCCCACAAGGGTTAAAAAGGGAGCCTCCATAGGAGCCAATGCCACAATAATCTGCGGGATAACCATTGGGAGATACGCCATGATAGGAGCTGGCTCTGTAGTTACTGAGGACATTCCCGATCACGCCCTAGTTTATGGGAATCCTGCAAATCTCGTGGGTTTTGTCTGCAAATGTGGAAGAAAACTGAAAAAAGAGAAAGAGATAGAAAATTTTGTATTGATGAAATGTGCCAAATGTAGAGAAGAGATCAAAATTCCAGGGGAAATCTATCTTGAGATTAAAAGATGATACCTATAGCGAAACCGATTATTGGGGATGAGGAGAAAAAAGCAGTTTTAGATGTACTAAGCTCTGGGATAATTGCCCAGGGTCCAAGGGTAAAGGAATTTGAACAGGCATTCTCAGAATTCATAGGAACAGAATTTTCTATAGCGGTAAACTCTGGAACTGCCGCCCTTCATATAGCACTTCTCGCCCATGGCATAGGTCCAGGAGATGAGGTGATCACAACACCATTCACATTTATCGCAACCTCTAATCCGATCCTTTTTACGGGGGCAAAACCGGTCTTTGCAGATATAGATGAGGAAACCTTTAATATAAATCCTGATAAAATTCAGGAAAAAATTACCAATAAAACAAAAGCCCTCCTACCAGTGCATCTGTATGGGCATCCGGCGGATATGAAAGCCATTCAGGAGGTTGCCGAGGATCATAGGCTTTTAATAATAGAGGATGCATGCCAGGCTCACGGAGCAGAATTTAATGGAAAGAGGGTTGGTTCCTTTGGCACGGGCTGTTTTTCCTTCTATCCGACGAAGAATATGACCACATCGGAGGGTGGTATGATCACAATGAACAACAAGGGAATAGCTAAAAAGGCGAGAATGCTCCGAGAACATGGTTCAAGGGAAAGGTATGTTCACGAGATTTTAGGCTTCAATCTGAGGATGACAGATATTTCCGCTGCCATAGGCCTGTGTCAATTAAAGAAATTACCTGAGTTCAATCAGAGAAGGATAGAGAATGCTAAATACCTTACAGAATTAATCCGTAATGAGAGGATAATCACACCCAAAGTAAGGGAAAACTGCAAACACGTGTTTCACCAATACACAATAAGGGTAATGGATGATAGGGATAAAATTGCAGATACATTAAACGAAAAAGGAATCGGAACAGGGATTTATTACCCAATACCGATTCATAAACAAAAACTCTACAAAGACTTGGGTTACAATGAGAGTTTACCGGTTTCAGAGAAATTAGCTAATGATGTGATATCATTACCGATACATCCATCCATAACCAGGGAGAATTTAGAGTATATTTCTTCAGTCCTTAATGGGTTATAAGAAAATGAAAAAACTTAAAGCTGCAGTAATTGGCGTTGGAGCGATGGGGAAGAATCATGCAAGGGTCTATTCTAAATTGGATGATACTGAACTAGTTGCCGTAGCAGATGTAAATTTCAAAACTGCAAAAAATGTTGCTGAAGACTTCAGATGTAATGCATATAAGGACTACAGGGAGATGCTGGAGGAGGAGTATATTGATATAGTCTCCATTGCCGTTCCGACAAGATACCATAGGGATGTGGCTTTAAGTTGCATTGAAAAAGAAATCCCTGTTTTAGTTGAAAAGCCGATATCGGACACGGTAGAGAATGCCATGGAGATACTTCAAAAGGCAGAGGAAAATAATATCAAGCTGATGGTGGGTCATATAGAAAGGTTTAACCCTGCTGTTATTGAATTAAAGAAGCGGTTGGATAAAAACGAGTTGGGAAAGATATTTGAAATAAAGGCGATAAGGGTTGGTCCTTTCCCCAACAGGATAAGGGATGTTGGTGTTGTTATAGATCTAGCGGTACATGATATTGACATTATGAGATATCTGGTCAAATCTGAGGTTAAACGATTGTATGCGGAAACCGAGCACAGGATCCATACAAAACACGAAGACCTTCTCTCTGGTTTGATAAAATTTAAGAATAATGTCGTAGGTGTTTTATCTGTCAACTGGCTAACCCCAGAGAAGATAAGGGAGATATCAATTACCGGGGAAAAGGGCATGTTTCTGGTGAAATATCTAACACAGGAGCTCTATTTCTACGAGAATATTGAGGCAAGCAGAAGAATGTATAATTATTCTGACATACTCATGGGGGTAACGGAGGGGGATATAACGAATATTAGAATTCAGAAAAAGGAGCCACTGAAGGCAGAGCTTGAATCCTGGGTTGAATGTGTAAGGAAGGATAAAAATTCTCCGGTTAGTGGTGAAGATGGCTTAAAAGCTTTGGAACTGGCTCAAAAACTAATTAAATCAACCGTAAAAGAAAGGGTGATCGTGCTTTGAAAATATGCGTCATTGGTTTGGGAAAAATAGGTTTGCCTTTAGCAGCACAATATTCGAGTAAGGGCTTTCGGGTTATTGGATGTGATGTAAATCAAAAGGTAGTGGATTCAATTAATAAGGGAATTTCCTACATCACAGGAGAGCCGGAGTTAGATGAAAAGGTTAAGGATTCTGTGGAAAAAGGTCTTCTATCTGCAACGACAGATACTGTGAAAGCGGTGATAGAATCTGATGTTATCGTTGTCATAGTCCCTCTATTTGTTGATAAAGAAGGAAATACAGATTATAGTATAATAGACTCGGTAACTGAAACGGTATCAAAAGGTCTCCAAAAAGATTCTCTGGTAATCTATGAAACAACCCTCCCGGCGGAGGATACCAGAAATAGAATGACTCCAATTCTTGAGAAATCTGGACTAAAGGCTGGAAGGGATTTCTATGTCGTTTTCAGCCCCGAGAGAGTATCTTCAGGGGTTATGTTTCAGTATCTTAGAGACATCCCGAAGATAGTCGGTGGCATAGATGAAGAATCAACAAAAAAGGGGGTAGAATTCTATGAAAAGGTACTGGATTCCAAGGTAATACCTGTCTCAAGCTCGGAGGCGGCCGAAGCTACTAAGCTTTTTGGCATGGTCTATAGGGATGTAAATATAGCATTGGCTAATGATTTTGTGAAATTCTGTCAAGCAAAAAATTTAGATGTCATTGAAATAATTAAGGCGTCGAATACAAACCCCCATTCTCATATCCTGGCTCCGGGGGTTGGTGTCGGTGGTCATTGCGCTCCGGTTTATCCCTATTTTCTGATAAAGAATGCCTCCGATCTCGGCGTTGACTTAATTCTGGCAAAAAATGCAAGGAACATAAATGATGCGATGCCAGAATACACAGTAAATCTTCTTGTAAAAGAGCTCAAAGATCTTGACGGCAAAAATGTTCTGGTGTTGGGCCTTGCTTACAGGAAGGGTGTCAAAGAGACATTCCTAAGTCCCTCCCTCTCCGTGATAGAGAATCTGAAATCCTTGAAAGCAAATGTATATGTCCATGACCCACTATTTTCAAAGGAGGAGATAGAGGAATTTGATGTCGAATTTGCGGATCTCCGAGACCTCGATGCCTTGGATGCTGTAATCCTGGTAACAAATCACAGAGAATATGAAAACCTGGATCTTAAAAATCTTAAAGAGAAGGGCGTTAAGGTTATTGTGGACGGTAGAAATTTTCTGGAGAAGGAAAAAGTTGAGAGATATGGGATCATCTACATAGGGATAGGTAGGTACTAATCTAAAATAAAAGAGCAAGAACATGTGAAGATGTCTAGAATTCTAATAACTGGAGGAGCGGGTTTTATAGGTTCAAATATCGTGTTGGACCTAGTGAATAGAGGGGAAAAAACAAGAGTTCTGGACAATTTAGTAACCGGTGATAAGAGAAATATAGAAAGTGTTAAGAAGGATATTGAGTTTATCGAGGGAGATATAAGAGATTTAAAAACAGTAAGGGCGGCAGTGGAAGATATTGATTACATAATTCATGCAGCTGCCTTACCTTCCGTTTCCAGGTCAATTAAAGATCCTATAGCAACTAATGATGTTAATGTTTCTGGGACCCTGAATCTTCTCACGGTCGCAAAAGACGCCGATGCGAGGCGATTTATATTTGCTTCATCGTCATCCGTTTATGGAGATAGCCCCAAACTTCCAAAAGAAGAAGGAATGTGTCCTGATCCCAAATCACCATATGCCATTTCTAAGTTAGTTGGAGAACAATACTGTAAAATTTTTTGTGATATTTATAACCTAGAAACGGTATCTCTCAGATATTTTAATGTTTTTGGCCCACGACAGAATCCTAAATCAGAGTATGCGGCAGTAGTACCTAAATTTATAGATTTGATGTTGAAGGGGAAACGACCCACCATATATGGCGATGGAAACCAGTCTAGAGATTTTACTTTCGTAAAGAATGTTGTAGATGCCACTATCAAAGCCATTAAAGCGAAAAATACCTCCGGGGAGGTTATAAATGTAGCGTGTGAAGACAGGACTACTATAAATGATCTTACGAAAAAAATAAATGAGATTTTGGGAACGTCTATAAGGCCGGTATATGCCGATCCACGACCTGGAGATGTGAAACACTCTTTAGCAGATATTTCAAAGGCAAAAAGAATTTTAGGGTACAAACCAACATATTTCTTTGAGGAGGGACTTAAGGAAACTATAAAGTGGTTTTCAAGATGAAAGAAACAATATGTATAGTGGGTTTGGGTTATGTGGGATTACCTCTCGCCACAGAATTTGCTATGCGGGGATTTTCTGTAGTGGGGTTTGATATTAATGAGAATAAAATAGAGAAACTGAGAAAGGGCGAAGACAATACAAAAGAAGTGGAATCTGATGTGCTTAAAGAGGTCATTGAAAATCATGATATTAAGTTCACTACAGATGAAAAGGAAATCAATAAGGCAGACTTTATTATCGTCACCGTACCTACTCCAATTACCAAATCCAAGAATCCCGATCTGAGCTACATCAAAAGTGCCTCCAGCATCATAGGAAGGAATCTTAAGAAAGGGGCAACGGTTATCTACGAATCTACTGTGTACCCAGGAGTTACGGAAGAAATCTGCAAATCAATACTGGAGAATGAATCTGGAATGAAATGTGGAGAAGATTTCGGAATCGGATATTCTCCGGAAAGGATAAACCCGGGAGATAAGGAACATACTATATCACGAATAACTAAGGTGGTGGGTGGCATAGACAGAGAAACTACGGAAAAAATTGCGAGGTTGTATGAGAAAATAGTCGATACGGGGGTATTCAAAGCAAAGGATATAAAAACGGCTGAGGCAGCAAAAGTAATTGAAAACGTTCAGCGAGATCTGAATATTGCTCTGATGAATGAGTTTGCACTAATATTCGAGAGAATGGACATCAACATAAGGGACGTGCTCGAGGCAGCATACACCAAGTGGAATTTCAATAGATATAAACCGGGATTGGTTGGTGGTCATTGTATCCCGGTCGATCCTTACTATCTAACCTATAAAGCTGAGGAACTTGGTTATCACCCTCAAGTCATCCTTGCTGGACGCAGGGTTAATGACTTCATGCCAAAACATGTTGCGAGACTAACAATAAAAGCATTAAAGAACGCGAATAAAGCTCTAAACTCCTCAAGGGTTTTATTGATGGGTCTTGCCTTTAAGGAGAATGTTAGTGATGTAAGAACATCGCCGGTAAGGGGAATAATAAGTGAACTCGAGGATTTTGGCGTTAGTGTCATTGGTTATGATCCACTAATTGATAGTATCTATGCTAGAAGGGAATTTGATATTGACACAATAGATAGTCTCGGAGATGCAAATAAAATAGACTGCATAATCTTAACTGTGATTCACGATGTATTTAAAGATATAACCTTGGATAAGCTTAAAAAGATCATGAGATCTGATCCCATCTTGGTTGATGTTAGGGGAATGTTCAATAATTTGGAGGCCAGAAAGAAGGGTTTTAATTATATGACATTATAGATTAACATGATTTCCATTGTGATTCCATCATATAATGAAGAAAAGGGGATAAAAAGAACATTAACAGAGGTTAAGAAAGTTATGTCAGATAGCGGAATAGACCACGAAATAATTGTGGTAGATGATGGTTCTACCGATAAAACAGCCGAGATAGTAAAAAATGAGAAAATGATTAGGTTAATTCAGCATCCATACAACAAAGGTTACGGATCGGCATTAAAAACTGGCACAAAAAATGCTAAAGGAGATTGGGTCATTTATATCGATGCCGATGTCCAACATGATCCAGAGGATATACTCAAGCTTATTGAGCATACTAAAGACTATGACATGGTTGTGGGTGCGAGAACAAAGAAGTCAAAGATCTCTTTATTGCGACGTCTGGGAAAAATTTTTTTGGGTTCAATTGCCAATTACCTTTCTGGTATGAAGATACCCGATTTAAATTCTGGATTTAGGGCAATTAGGAGAGATATCGTAATGGAATTTATGCGCATATTGCCTGACTCGTTTTCATTTACAACCACGATAACCCTGACATGTGTAAAATCGGGTTATAGTATAAAGTATATCCCGATCGAAACCACGGAGGGTGTTGGTACAAGCAAAATAAGACCATTTAGAGATGGCTTCAATTTCATACTAATGATCTTGAGAACTATAACACTATTCGACCCGCTAAAGGTTTTTCTACCAATCAGTATAATCCTATTTATTATTGGCTCATTATATGGGCTATACTATGGAATATACGAATTCAACATTCCGGATGGTGCCATACTGTTGATTATTTCAAGCATTCTCATATTCTTCTTTGGTCTTCTGGCAGATCAGATATCAAGTTTGAGGAGGGAGATAAGATAGGTAATTTAGGGTACATGTAGTAATTCCTTTAACGTTATAAACCTCCTACCCTCTCTACTCCAATATCTTATCAGTTTTTGTAATGTATTTTTTGCAGAATGGGCTTTATAATTGTACCAACTACTTATGAGGAAGTTAAAATCGCCTTTGGGTTTATCTTGAAGCAAATCAAAAGGATGGAGGTATAGAGTGATATGACTCATGGATTTAGACCGCTTCATCAGAAATCTAAATACATCAAAACCCATTGCAGTTATCCAGAGCAATCCCAAGGGAAGTCTTGTATAGGGCATTGTTGAAACTGGTATCTCCAATATACATTTTTTTGAGAATGGTTCAGAAGGTATCGACAAACCACTATATCGCGATGGAAGTATACCCGTTGCCATTGAAGAATCGTATTTAAAACCTAAATCAGAAAGCACCTCAAAGAGATGAGCATTAATTCGGAATTGAGGTGTTCGGAAACCCAGAGGTTTAATCCCTACTTCACTCTCAATCAATTCCTTGGATATATCAATTTGATTAAACAATTCTTCTTTTGATAATCTACTATAGTCAACATCATGTTTGAAACCATGTGAGGCGATTTCGTGTCCCAATCCTGAAACTTCACAGATTATATCTTTGTTGTCTCTAACTACATCTCCAGATGTAAAAAATGTTGCTTTTATCTCTAGTTCATCCAAAAGATCAAGAATGATCGGGACGCAGTTTTCTACCCCCTTATATGTACGTGATCTCCCCCCCCAATCACTTTCTACATCAATTGTTATTGCAATGCTTTTTTCTTTACATTCCATTATTAACCATTCATACTTAGGAAGCAAAAAATATATTATGGACTAAGATCAATGGTACTGTATCACTGTTAAAAGTGCTGAAAATGTTTATAAACCATGAATCTAAGTTATTGACTATGATCGTATTGCAAACGCTCTGAAAAATTTATAATGAGGGAAAGAAAGAGTGTTAGACCTTAAGTCATTGATCTTTCATAAATTCAGCATATTTGTCCTAAGTGGGACTATGAGTTATGGGCTGAAACTGGGGATTACCGCCTTCTTAACGGAGATCCTGGGTTGGTGGTATTTCAGATCTTATGTAATCTCCCTGACGTTGGTTATCCTGCTTAATTTCTTTTTGAATATGTATGTTGTCTTTGATTCAAGGGATAGAAAATTTAAAAAATTAGGGAAGTACATACCTACTGTGACATTTTTTTTCTTTGTAGATGCGCTGTTGGTGAAATTTATGACAGACATTATGAATCTTTACTATATACTATCCATAATCCTGGTTACTACGGTCTTGCTTGTAGTGAAATTTGTGGTTTACGATAAATGGATATTCAGGGATGGATAATATCAAAATGGACGGGTTGAACTATCCAACTTTTTGGCAACAACTATCTGATTCAATAGTATTTTCCTGCCAATAGATGATTTCTGCAGAATTTTTTCCAGATGTTTCTCAAAGAATATTTTTACTGGGAATGCCAGAAAACATTGAGCATATATCATCGATAAATCGTGTTTTAAAAGTGTTCTCTTTAACTCATTCAATTTTATGGGTGTTTCAAAACCCTCCTTGTACTTTAATTTTAGTTTTGCTGCAACGTCTGCAATTTTTGAATACAACGGATTAGGTGTTGTTATTATTAAAACACCCTCTGGTTTCAAAACACGTTTGAATTCTGATATTGCTTTTTCTGGCTCTGGTAGATGCTCTATAGTTGCAGTAGATATTAAACAACCAAATGAGGAATCCCTAAATGGTAGAAATTCAGCATCCCCTCTAAGGAGATGTACTCCCTTTTTCTTAACTAGCCTCTTGTGGATATCAATCCCAACCAAAAATCTACATTTCTTCCCCTTTTTGATCTCTTCCAGCATTTCGGAATCACCACACCCGACATCCAAGACCCTTGCTTTTTCTGGGATAAAAGGTATTATAGCACCCAATCTCTTTTCAAAAAAGAACCTATTTTTTCCTTCTGACCATCCATTAAATTGCTCAGTTACCTGCTCCTTCCACTGTCGTGATTTCATTTTCTAAGTAAGATTCATCACCCTGTATATACTTGTAATAGCAATGCCCCCCTCATTGTATTCCCATGCCAGCTCAAGGTATTTATCTAGACCCTCCGACCAGGGTTGATCTAGACTTCTATACGGGGGTACAATAAACAGGAGATCTGATTTAGCATACTCTTCACCTCTCTTAGATGGATCTGGATATGTATTTAATGGATAGTATCGGATATTATAGCTGCTGAGATATTCCTTGAAATAGGACGTATCTTCAGTCACCAATGGATCATACCATGTTACTATCATCCCATTCTGATCGACAGTGTATTCGCTTTGAATCCAGTAATAATTCCAGTAGAGGTAATCTACATCGTATTTTTTAAGTAATTCTACCCTCTTTGAATCGTCTTCTCCGTAGAGTATGATAGCTAAATCTGCCTCCCTCTGATCTATATCCAAGAACGGGGAGTGATGTGACATCCTCCTGGTAACCAATCCCTTCCTCCCAGTCACTGCATTAAAAGCAAAGCTCAATTCATTTGTCGATAGGAAAACATCATTAACCTCGGTATTTTCAATAACCCATTTACTCATCTCCTCAAAATGCTCGGGTAATGGATTTTTTCCCACATTAGCCCATCTGTTATTTTCTATAGCCTCTGAGAGGATAGCGGGTTGGGGGATTAGAATAGAAACAACAAGCATTAGAATTAAGTACTTCTTATACTTTTCGATCTTTATTAGATGGATCAGACTTGAGATTCCGAAGAGAATAAGGGTTGTTTTGGCGATAGGTACTGTGAACATCATCGGCTTTGTTGGGTGGAAATTTATCCCCAACAATGGTTCGGTTATGAAAAAATGGAAACTCGTAAAAATAGCAGTTAAAAAAATGAGGCAGATATAGTTCGCAGTTAATTTATCCCAGAATTTTAATTTTTCGGAGAGGAAATAGAGGAACATGGAGATAACACCAACGGAAAAGAGGATGGATGTAGCAGTGGTTATAAAATTTCTGAAATTGAAGAAATTATCCCCGAAGAACTTCATTAAAAAATTTGACTGATACTCGGGACTCGTCAGGGGATATGAAGCTGTTACAATCCCTGATGTTTTACCATGATAGATGAAAATTGGCTTAAACCAGTACAATTGTGATATTGAAAACCCAATTACGAATACTATCAGAAATAATTTTAGGGTAGGTACTAGATTCTCTTTTAGTTTAGATTTATCCAGATTCAGTTTTATTCTGATTCTATCCCCTTTCAAATCCTTATTCAGGGTCATATACTGGAAAAATGCCATGTACAAAAACAAAACCATGAAAAAGACATTAATCACGAAAAATACGGCGCCATGGGAGATAGCACATAAACCATAGACCAACCCAGCTATAACACAGGATCTCAGGCTCCTAGTTTTGAATAAATAGAACATAGAGAATAAGAAGAGGGGCATCATCAGAAACCGTGTGAACATGTCGTATTTTAATACAGGGAAACTGATAAGTGGGACGTATACTACCGCTCCCAATAAGGCAAGATTTTTGTCTTTGAATAGGTAATAAAGAAAATAATAAACAGCAATAAAGGATGCAAGAATTAAAAACTGAGAGAAGTAGAACATAGCTTCGATAGATTCTAGAGAGAAGAGGTTGGCAAATATCGCAACCAAGGTACCGTAAAGAATAAAAAATCCGGGTTCAGAGTCCAGCAAACTGGATGACCCCAAAGGATTTCCCCCATATCTGATGTGGTTTATGGAACCTAATTGAAAATAGTAGTCGCCGCCGTAAATGGGGGATGGTAGAGATTTATACTGGGATATTACATCGTTTTGGAGTAACAAGTACATGAAGATAATCCCAACCAATAGGATGTCCTGCCACCCTATTTTCCTCAACTTGTTCAGATTCAACCAATCCACCTTGTTAATTATAAAATTCGTTTAAAAAAATTCAAATGGGACAGAGCATCCCGCCGAGATAGAGAATCAATAAACTTCCTACACCTGCAAGACCGAAGAGAGCCGTAACCCCCACAGTCCAGATATTTATTGGAATCGGAATCTGAAAGGCAAACTTCAGTACAAAAAGAAGAAAGAGTCCAATAACGGAATTTATCACTAATTTCTTTATCACCTTCCAGAATATATAAATGAAGGCTATCAATACAATCCCAATTAACAGATAAATGAGAAATCCATACATTTCAGTTAATACTTAACCGTGACTACATATATATTATAATCCGATCAACAGCCAGCGCAGGGGTCGGAGTTAGCCGAGCGCAAAACTCCAAAGGAGTTTTGGCTCCGAACGAATCATAGATTCGTTGGACACAAAATCATGAAATGATTTTGCTGTCCCAAAAGTGCATAGCACTTTTGCGGACGACTAAGGTACGGCATGCGCTACGCTTAGCCGTACTTAACAGTTTTTTCCGGTTGTTAGCTAACATAAGTCCCCCACAAGGTGCGGGATGTATTCACATAATCATACGAATCAAGATCGTTACCCACCAAAGCCCGCGTAGGGTAGCATGGATATCCTGAGAGCCTGCGGTAACCTTTTTCTTTCTTGTAAGAAAGAAAAACGTTAACGAAAAAGAAAGAACATTCACAAAAAAGGTTGCGGTCAGCTTTCGACCCGAGTTCAAATCTCGGCGCGGGCAAACTGCCACACCCGACTAAAAATGCTTAAAGAAATTGCAAAAAAAGAAGGGATCTCGGAAGAGAAACTCAAGAGAAGAGTTGATAACGGCTCAGTCGTTATTGTGAAAAATTCCGAGAGAGACATAGCACCCTTGGCGATAGGTGAAGGCACAAGGGTTAAGGTAAATGCCAACATAGGCACCTCTCCAGAGGTGGTTGACCTGAGAAAGGAATTAGAGAAGGCATGGACTGCTGTAAAATCTGGAACGGATACGTTAATGGATTTGTCTATTGGCGGTAATTTGGATGCAATTCGAAGAGAGATCATAAGAAATACAAAGGTTCCATTGGGTACTGTTCCAATATATCAGGCCTTTATAGAAAAGAGGGTTGATATGACCCCTGATCATATTCTTGACATAATTGAAAAAAACTGCAGAGATGGTGTTGATTTCCTCACATTACATTGTGGAATTACCAGAGATATTCTGGAGGAAATCAATAGAAGATTGATACCGATAACGAGCAGGGGGGGCAGTTTTATCGCAGCCTGGATGATTAAAAACAAGAAAGAGAATCCTCTATATGAGAATTTCGACCAGATCCTTGAGATAGTAAGTAAATACGATGTTGTCATAAGTTTGGGGGACGCACTCAGACCGGCAAGCATTCACGATGCAACCGACATTCCACAGATTCATGAGCTTATAAATCTGGGCAGGCTTACCAAAAGAGCGAGAAAGGCCAAGGTTCCCGTTATTATCGAGGGTCCGGGTCACGTTCCATTGGATCAGATTAAAGCGAACGTTATTCTGGAAAAAAAGATATGTGATAACTCTCCCTTCTATGTTCTGGGCCCACTGGTTACAGACATAGCTTTGGGTTATGATCACATTTCTGGGGCTATTGGTGGTTCTATCGCTGCTATGCACGGGGCAGACTTTCTCTGTTACGTTACCCCCTCGGAGCACCTCGGCTTGCCCACGGCGGGAGACGTTAAAAAAGGTGTAATTGCGTCCAAGATAGCTGCGCATTCAGCCGATATCATCAGATTAAAGGATACCAGCAGAGATGACAAGATGTCAAAGGCAAGAAAGGAGTTGGACTGGGACAAGATGTTCAAATTCTGTATCGATGGAAGCGTGAAAGAGACGCACTCTGAACTAGTAGATAAAAACGTCTGCACGATGTGCGGCAAGTACTGTGCTCTGAAGATCGTGAAGGAATATTTGAAGAGGTAAATTAGATTTATACCCATCAACAAATAATATTATGTTATGGATTTAAATTTTATTCTGGAATCATTTGGTCCCATAGATCCGATATTCACGGTAAAATCATTTGTTGCATTATTCGTCATCGTTGATGCCTTTGGTGTCGTTCCGATCTTTATCTCTCTCTTAGAGGACTACAGGGAAGTAGATAAACAGGCCATGATCAAGATGGCCGTTAGGGTTGCTACTATAGCACTTATTGTGTTGACGTTGGCTGGTAACTTTATATTCCAACTTCTGGGCATTGATATATACTCCTTCAGAATTGCAGGCGGTATAATATTGTTAATAATCTCCATAGAGATGCTATTTGGCAGAAAAACCCGAACAGGATCATCGGAGGAGATCGAGATAGAGAAGGAAGAGATCGCCATAACCCCGATGGCCATTCCATTACTCACTGGACCGGGGGCGATAACCACAGGGATTGTTTTATTTGACGAAGCTGGGACAGTATTGAATAAAATAATCTTAATAATCAATATCCTCCTGGTCTTCTGGATTTCCTATGTTATATTCTCGAAATTGAATCTGGTTTATAAAGCTTTAGGAAGGACTGGAACGAAGGTTGTAACCAGAATTATGGGTTTGATGCTTTCCGCAATCTCTGTACAGTTTATAATCTCGGGAATTTCAGAGGCGGTAAAGTCAGGAATTATGGGTTGAGAAATGTAAGATCATTCAGGGCTAATACCCAGCGCCCTCTCCTTTTCCGCAATCTTTAGTCTTGTCTTTATAACAGTATCTGGATTCAGGGAAATAGAATCAATCCCGCACTCAACGAGGAACTCTGCAAATTCCTCGTAATCGGATGGGGCTTGACCGCAGATCCCTATCTTCCTGCCTCTTTTCTTGGCAACCTCTATTACCTGTGCGACTAACCTCTTTACAGCATCGTTTCTCTCATCATAGATATGGGCAACCAGTTCAGAGTCACGATCCAATCCCAGGGTTAACTGCGTTAGATCGTTTGAGCCAATAGAAAAGCCATCGAATACATCTGCAAATTGATCCGCCAGAATTACATTGGATGGAATCTCACACATTACATAGACCTCTAAGCCATTTTCCCCCCGAACAAGACCAAATTCCTTCATAGTTTCAATTACTTTCTTTCCCTCTTCAACGGTTCTACAAAAAGGAATCATAACCTTTATATTCTTTAAACCGAATTCGTCTCTTGCCTTTAAAATTGCCTTGCATTCGAGACCAAAAGCAGGCTTAAATTCCTCGTCATAGTATCTGGAGGCACCCCTCCACCCGATCATAGGGTTGCTTTCCTCTGGCTCATACAGGTAACCGCCAACCAGATTTGCATACTCATTTGTCTTGAAATCCGAAAGTCTTACGATGACATCATTGGGATAAAAGCCTGCTGCAATTTTCCCGATTCCCGAGGCTAATTGATCTACGAAGAACTCAACCTTATTTTCATACGCTTTAGTTTTTTTGTCAATTGTTTCCATTACCTTAGCTAATTTTTTGTCTCTTTTTGCCTTCCTCTTCAATTCATCATAGTGAATTAGTGCTAATGGGTGTATTCCAATGTAGGAATTTATTATGAACTCCTCCCTGGCCAGACCGACGCCATCATTTGGAATCTGGCCCTCGACAAACGCCTTATCCGGAATTCCAACATTCATCATTATCTTTGTTTTTGTTTTTGGCAATTTCTCAAGGTTTATTTTTTCAATTTCGAATTTCAGAAGTCCATCATAGATCTTACCTGTCTCCCCCTCTGAACAGGAAACAGTTACATTTTGTCCAGATTTTAAAATCTTTGTGCCCTTTTCCGTTCCAATGACGCATGGAATTCCCAGCTCTCTACTCACTATGGCAGTATGACACGTCCTGCCCCCTCTATTGGTAACTATAGCCGCTGCGATCTTCATTATCGGCTCCCAATCCGGGTCCGTCATATCTGTAACTAAAACCTGATCCTTTTTGAATTTGGCTATATCCTTTACTGATTCGATGATGTTTACTTTACCCTGTCCAATCATCTCGCCAACCGCCTGACCAGTAACCAAAACCTCACCTCTTTCCTTTAGAACATAGTTTTTCGATATAGACACATCTTTAAGTGCGTGAACGGTTTCCGGCCTTGCTTGTACTACGAAGAGATCACCGGTTCCGACATTAATGCCGTCGCCATCCTTTGCCCATTCTATATCCATCGGTTTAAAATAACCGGCCTTTTCACTGTAATGATCCTCTATTATGTACGTCCATTCCGCCAGCTTCAGAATTTCATCGTCATTTATACAAAAGCTGTCTCTTTCATTTTGTGAGGTTTCTATATTCTTTACTCCATCCCTTGAGTATATCATCCTGATCTTCTTTGACCCCAATTTTTTCCCAATTATTGGCCTCTTCCCCTGCTTTAATGTTGGCTTGAATACATAGAATTCATCTGGATTTACGGCCCCTTTGACAACATTTTCACCGAGACCATAGGAGCCTGTTATAAAAACGGCATTCTTAAAGCCGGATTCAGTATCGATAGAAAAGACAACACCGGAGCTTGCAGAGTCGCTCCGAACCATCTTTTGCACACCAATCGATAAATACACTTGAAAGTGATCAAAACCCTTATCAACTCGATATGATATTGCCCTGTCTGTAAATAATGAAGCAAAACACTTCTTACATGCTTCGATAAGGACATCTGCCCCCTTGATATGCAGATAGGTTTCTTGCTGTCCCGCAAAAGACGCATCCGGCAGGTCTTCTGCCGTTGCACTGCTCCTGACCGCAACATCAGGGTCTTTCTCATATCCAAGCTTTGCGCTCATTTCTTCATATGCTTTTACAATAGCATCTCTCAACTCCATAGGAAATTTAGCCTCCCGGATGAGTTTTCTGATCTTTTTGCCCCTCTCTCTCAGGTTATGTACATCATGGGTGTCTAAATCCGAAAGGATCCTCTTTATATCATCTTCAATCCCCGCATGTTCCAAGAGGTATTTATAGGCATAAGCAGTTATAGCAAAACCATTTGGAACCTTTATTCCTTTCTCTCCCAACTTCTGAATCATCTCCCCCAGAGATGCGTTCTTTCCGCCAACGAGGGGAACATCTTCAATCCCTGTCTCATCAAACCATAAAATAAATCTATCGCTCTTATCCGTCATGAAAATCACCGAAATACCTGTACTAATTGGATAATTATAATAATTAATTATAACAAATAAAAACAACCCGATATTTATGGAGATATAACGTTTAATTAATATTATATAACGAGGTGAAAAATGGCAGATATACCACTTGCACCGGTTGAGAGGATTATAAGACGGGCTGGAGGAGATGTTAGGGTAAGTGAGGATGCAACCAAGGAATTGAGAGACCTCCTGGAAGAAATGGCAGAACAAATATCAGAAAGGGCCGCCAAACTTGCGAAACACGCTGGAAGAAAGACAGTTAATGCCGAAGACATAAAACTGGCGAAGAAATAGTAAGATGGCAGACACAACGATAGTTGGCGCATCAGGATATCTGGGTGGGGAATTGCTTAGAATTTTAGTAAATCACCCAGAGGTAGATAAAATAATTCCCATATCGAGAAGTTATGCGGGAAAACCCGTATCCTCTTTGCATAGAAATCTTTACAGGATATTTGACGAGAATTTTGAGGATCTGAATCTGGAGAAAATTGATTCCGATGTTGCTTTTTTTGCAGCCCCTCCAGGAGACTGGTTTAAATCCATTCCAGGGTTATTGGAAAGGGGGATAAAGGTCATCACCCTGGGGGGTAAATTTAGAATACAGGATTCAAAAATAGATAAAGAGGTTTACGGGGGTTATGAAAATGAAGGGCTGTTGAAAGAGAGGGTTTATGGATTACCCGAGCTCTATAGAAATGAGATAAGAAAGGCGAGATTTGTAACAAATCCTGGATGCTATCCTATATCCGTTATTCTGGCTATTTTCCCTCTTGTAAAATTTG
>Ga0209636_10002492_pt1 | contig 18750 bp, 15 predicted proteins | sample DeeMarSWOR152_54_FD_187464 | JGI IMG/M metagenome (GOLD analysis project Ga0209636, IMG submission 187464) | Marine sediment microbial communities from White Oak River estuary, North Carolina - WOR-1-52-54 (SPAdes) (version 2) | ecosystem: Environmental > Aquatic > Marine > Intertidal zone >... | reverse complement strand
ATGACGGAGATACCTAAATCCTGAAGCATCGTGATAATTTTTAGAGCAGATTCAGTAGACATATCTGTTTCTTTTAAACTGTTAATATAGCAGTGCCAACAGTTGTAAACACATTTGTTCGTAATAGAAAACGATGCATAAATTGGGATTACAACATCATCCTTCTTGGTTGATTGCAGTGCTGTTATAAACCTGTCAAATGCTTCACTTGGAAACGGAGGTAAATCAGAAGAAATAACAAATTTGCCGTTATGTAAAGTTAATTTCTCATATCGTGATAGGAACAAAACATAAAGTAGGAATCTTTTTGGAAACTGCTTTATGTTTTTTGTTCGCAAGATTTTAAAAGCTTGATATTGAAGTCTTATTTTTTCTAACATTATTATTTAATTCCTAATTTTTTGTAAAACAAAGGCATCTCACTCTTAGGGCATTGCCTACAAACTTCAATGGATTTTTCATATGGTAAAGGATACTGTCCATCTCCAATTTTCCTAACAAGCCTATAGTTTTCTAACATAAAACAAAAACCCCGCGGTTTATTAAATGCATTATTAATCTTTTGCCATATGTCTTCAATAGGTTCTTCCTTAATATTTCCAAAAGTTAGTGGTACAAAATCACATGGTCGTAAGTTTCCATCAACATCAACATAGACAATATTATATCCTGCAGCACACCCTAATAGGTCCTTGCTTTCAAAATATGGAAACACAGAGATTCTTGGATACTTTTTATATTTCCTATGTTTGTTAACCAGCTTATGGTATCCAATGAGTTGCTCCCGTTCATCGGTATTTAATACACAACTATCCGACTCAAAGAGATTCCCTACAGGGGTTGGTTCAAACATCATAATCTCATGAACAGAAAGGTTCTTTGCGAGTTCAAGCACCATCCAAACCTCATCTTTTTGTAACATTTCCCTTGTAACGACACACGATAAACCAGCATAGAGATTTGCATTCTGAGCGTTTTTCAATCCTTTTATCGCTATATCGTAGGCTCCTTTGTATCCCCTAAGAGTATCATGAATTTCAGGCGTATAATGATCTAAACTAACCATCACACCAAAAAGCCCTGCATCTTTCAACTCCTTTGCTCTCTCCTCAGTTAAACCATATCCAGAAGTAAACATAAAAACCGAAGAGCGATCATCAATACTTGCAACAATCTCAGTTATATCATCTCGTAGAAGCGGTTCTCCACCAGTAATCGAAAACGTAGATGTCCCCATATTCTGAAACGTTTTTATTGCATCTACTATAGTATCTAATGATAAATCCACGCCTTTCTTTGGGGCAGCGCTGCAATGCCAGCAGTTATACCTGCATCTATCTGTAACTGCGATGTTGACAACTCCAGGGATTTTTATTCCCTCTCGTGCTTTGAGCCCTGCTTCAAAAAATCTGTCAAATGATTTACTGGGAAATGGGGGAAGATGTATAGAAAACACTATTTTGTCTTCAAATTTGACGACTTTCTCATATTTAAACATGCTAAGGAAGCTAATTAACGTTTTTTTGGGCATTTTTTTAACCTGTTCGCTTCGTAGCATCTTTATAATTTTTAATAACACAAATAGTTCCATTCAGTACCACCAATGAATTACAATTAAAATATTTATTTTGAATATCTTAGGCGAACAGTTATATATATAAGTTACCGAATATAATTAAAATCATGAAAAATATTGTGTCTATTCTTACACTGTCTTCTATGACTGGAGTTACATTGATCATTCTTGGATTTTCTTACCCAAAAAGCAATGTGCTTAATGGGCTTATTTTAGTAGGATTCTGCATACTTTTAGGAATAGCCGTAAAAATGATGGACCAACTCATAGACGAAATAAAAGTCAAATCATATAGAATATGGATTGTTCCACTTGCTATTTTTATACCGACTTCTATGGTGTATCTAGCATTAACAGAAGAACCAGTAATTGGTATGGTCATTGGCACAGTGATTGGAATAATAATTGCAGGCAAATTAGATCACCCGGCATACGTAGCAAGCGTCATTTTGTTCATAGCACTAATCTCTATCGCCTTTTTATTACATGTAATAAACATAGAGACAACAACACTCTATATTATCCCAGTAGCTGCGGCTGGGTCCTTCCTTGATGAATTTGGACATGAACACTGTAAAAGTAACAAAAAAACTATCATCTTCATATTCAAACACAGGTTCTTCTTGAAGATTTTTGCCTTTTTTGGTGTTATACTAGGTTTTGCTCAGCCTATTCATCTAATAGGATTCCTCTGCTTTGACATTTTTTATGATCTTATAGATACAGTAGGTAGATATGATGTTAACAATGCTTGATCCACTTGTTAAAACATCGGCAAAATGGTACTCCAAACAATGCGCCACATGTGGTACTACCAGGATTGAAGCAGTGTTAAACAATTTTAAAGAGAAAACATCTTGCCTGGAATGCAAAAAATATCTTACTTTTGGAAACATCTTACTTAGAACATTAACCATGTACATGAAAATGGATAGCAAAGAATTAAGTGATTTATCTTCTGATAAAGAGGTTATGGCAACAATCAACGCGCTTATCCGCGGCGTAAGCAGACATGGCCTTACAGCTATCAAAATCGGTATGCCACTCTACGTAGTATTTGACGTCACAAGCAGATGTAACTTAAACTGCATTCCTGCTATTCCTCAAAAAAAACAAGAAGAGATGACAACAAGTGATGTCTATCATATAATAGACATGCTGCACGAGGCAGGTACGGGAATAATAGATTTCGGTGGAGGCGAACCACTATTAAGAAACGATATCTTTGACATACTGTCTTATTCAAAAAAATCTGGACTATACACATCGATTTCAACCAATGGGACACCCCTAAGCACAAACTGTGTAAACCACTTAAAAACACTTAATATAGACCACGTTTGTATAAGCCTAGATGGTAAAAAACCAGAAACACATGATCATATCCGTAACAAAAAAGGAACATATGAAAAAACGATAGAAGGAATCAAAAATTGTACAGATGCAGGCATCGACACAAGGATATCAACTGTTTTTATGAAAAGCAATATTGGTGAACTAGTAGACATCTATAATCTATTAAACTCGCTCGATGTAGACGGATGGTATATATATGATTTCGTTCCAGCTGGAAGAGGAAAAGAACTACAAAATGAGGTACTTGACCAGAAACAACGAAAACAACTCTTCGAATATCTGCAAGGCATCGCAGTCTCAAGCAAAATAAAACTAAACCCGTATCCATATCTAATAACCATCAACTCCGCATATGGAAAAGATACATATTTTTATAAAAGATATGGGAGACTAACAGAGTTTTTTAAAGGCTGTTTATCAGCACGGTGGGTATGTTGTATCTCAAGTAACGGAGATTTATACCCGTGTCACCTTTTACCGCATAAACTTGGGAACCTAAAAAGAAAATCCTTCGAAGACATATGGTTAAACAAAAACAATCCTATTTTAAGGGAACTACGAGACAGAAAATTATTAAAAGGAAACTGTGGAAAATGCAAATATAGAGATTTTTGTGGTGGCTGCAGGGCACAAGCGTTCTGGAGAACAGGTGACTATCTTGAAAGTGACCGATGCTGGATTTAACAAGATATATTAACACCAAATCCTCTCATTTTTACAGATGACAACAAAAAATATCCTGATTTTTGGTGCAGGTTTATCAGGCCTAGTTTCTGCTATAAATCTGGCTAGAGAAAAATACAATGTTACAATATACGAAAAAGAAAAAGAAATTGGTGGGACACAAAAATGCCATCCATCAACCAATATGACACCTATGCATATTCAACAAATGCAAAGCTACATAGGAATAGAAATAGAATCATGTTTTAAACAATTAGATGAGTTCAGAGGCTACATAGGTCCTAAAAAAATAATTTTTTCTACAAAAAATCTCTATGTCGTTGAACGAGGTCCAAGAAAATCATCCCTAGATTATCTCCTCTACAAAACAGCTTTAAAAGAAGGCGTTAACTTCGAATTTTCACATCCACTAACCCCTGAGAAATTAAAGACCGTCCCTGAAAATTCAATTATTGCAACTGCAGGATACTCTCATATCGTAAGTGCCCTTCATCTACCATATGTTACCTTCAAACAATACGACACACACATGAAGACAAATCTTGAAAACATAACAATAGCTTACTTTGGGGGTTATACATCTGATTATGGATATATCTCAACTAAAAACGAGTTACTATCAGCCCAACTCTCAGGCTCACTGAATCTTTCTAAAAAAAGTTTAAAGAAATTTACGGATCTGGTAAAAGAAACAGAGGGTATTGAGCTGGATGGATGGTCATCCATTGTTTCATATTTTCCTAAAAAAGCAAGACTCTTTACTAAGTTTGCTAGGAAAACATATGTGCTTGCTGGAGATGTAGCAGGTTTTTTGGATCCATTTTTTGGCTTTGGTATCAACGGTGCTCTCATATCAGGAAAAATTGCTGCAATGAGCATAACATCAAAGCAGAAGGCTTTGCAGGAATTTAAACAGTTTGCACCTCATCTAAATCAAGACCTTTTGTTACACACAATTTATTGGCATCTTCCTTTAAAAAAATTAATAGCAATGAAAGTTCATGATAACTATTTATCTTTGGTAAAACAAAGCATACCGGGGTTCACAGATGAAGATTGGTTAAATATTGTTTCAATCGTAGATGAAAAAACTTCTTCATAGCTCACCGATTATTCCATCAGCTAAGAAACTATAATCAAAACCTTAGTTAGATTATTTCAAACTTTTCAAATACTCTTTGATAGCACGTTTTGATGAATACCACATATTTTCAATTTTAACAGCATCTAATTTACCTTGCCTAGCACGAAGACTAAGATACTCCTGCGAATAAGGAGCAAACTCAGCAATTTCCTTTAAAGATATAAGTCTTTCATCATCCACAAAACTTGACAGATAATACATCAATGCTTCATGAACAGCATTTGCAATAAAATTAGCAAGTGGTGACAAATCACCATCATCGGCCCTTTGTAAAACTTGATAATATTTATGCCGATCTTCTTTTTTCAAAACAATAGGTGGATATCCTTGTTTCATAAGATATAAATTTGTTATAAGTCGCGATACTCTACCATTACCATCAAGAAATGGATGAATACGAACAAGTTCATGATGAATAAAAGCAGCCTTCTTTATTGGATGAAGTTTTAATTTCCGGATATTGGAAATAAATCCTTCCATTAACTTTATAATTTTTGAATAACTTGGCGGAGTTGTTTTTGATCCTGTAATTCTCACATTTTCAGTTCGATATTTACCTGATTCTTCCGATACTCCTTTTGTTACTATTTCATGTATCTGTTGAATAATATCTTGTGATATCGGTTTTTTTGCATGAACCAACTTAATCATTAAATCAAAAGCCTCAGCATCGTTTTTTGCTTCAATATGATCTTTTAACGACTTACCACCAATTGTAACTCCCTCTTCTAAAACAAGTTTAGTTTCTTGTAAAGTTAATGTATTTCCTTCTATTGCATCCGAGTGATATGTATGTCGAAGTCTAATATCTTCAAGCAATTTCTTTAATGCATCTTTGGTAAGTGGTCTAAGATTATCCAATTGTTTTTTCTTTTCTTTTACTCTTTTTAGCAATAAATCATCAATATTAATATCGGTATCATGATTTTTCATAATATACCGATATGTCATAACTATTATATATCGTTATCGGTTAAATATTACAAAAGCCGATATATATCAAAACTCTAATCATAACCTTGACTAGACTTTGCTTCCACTATTGTAAAAATTACAATGAGATTCTAATCAAAGCCTTATGATTAGAGACTAAGGTAGGCATTAAGTTTTATGATTAGACTTTAAAATATTCCGCTGGGAAATTATATAAATTAATTTTTTATTAATCTGTTAATTGATTTTAGGGGGAAAAGGAATTACAATTGATATCGAAAAAAGGGGGATTGGAAAATATATACTATTTGCAGATCTTTACTTTCCAGAAGGGATAATTGACACAATTGTTCCAATACTAATTCCAATATTTCTTGTAGAAGAAGGAATTCCTGTAGAAATTGCAACTCTTGTAGCTGGGATTGGATGGATTCCCTGGATTATTAAATTTATGTGGAGTGGAATAATTGATAAATATATTCAATATGGACGAAAAACATTCGTAATTATCGGCAGTATTATTGCTGTTATTTCATTTTTTATTCTCGCTTTTATTAATCCTGTTTCATCAATTATACTCTTTACAATATTTCTTTTCATAAGTCAAATCGGTCAATCATTTCATGATTCTGCTGCTGATGTATGGGCAATAGATGTTTGTAAAAAACATGAGCGTGGAAAAATAAACGGTGCAATGGCAGCAGGTCATACTATCGGTGTAAGTTCAAGTGCGGTAGCTCTTGCATTTATTGCAGATATTTATGGATTCAATAGTATATTTATAGTAGCTGGTTTTATGATATTAATAATACTTATTATTCCTTTATTTACAAAAGAAAAAAAGAAAAAAAGAAAACCAGAAAAGGTAACACCTTTACTAATTAACGAATTCAAAAACAGAACAACAGCCCTAATGGCCATTTTTGCACCAATTACGGTTATTAGCACGGGTTTATTTATGTTTGCAGTTCCGCTGTTTGGAAAAAATGTGATAAACCTAAGTGTATCTGAAATAGGATTAATTGCAGCTGCATCTCCACCTTTTGTAATTGCTGGTGGATTGCTAGGTGGTGCACTATCTGATAAATGGGATAGGAAAAAAACATACTACATATTTGCAATTCCATCAATTATTATGATACTATCAGTTATGTTTACACGTGTTTTACTAATTCTTCTGATACCATATTTCATCAATGTTTTTCTTCAAACAGGTAGAGGAACTGCGGTTCGTGCAATGTACATGGATATAACAAATCCAAAAATAGGTGCTACTCAATATTCATTATTTAACAGTCTAACTGTAATTGGCGTTGTAGCAACTGGGATGTTTTCAGGTGTTTTGATAGCAATTCTAGGTTACATTAACGTATTCATAATTGTTGCCCTAGCAATTATTCCTCCTCTTGTAATATTATATTTTATCAAATTTAATAACAAATCATTAAACAAAATTAAATAATAAACGTAATCAAATCTCAGGTATCGCACCATATTTATGAATCTTTTTAAGTGTGAAATATTGAAAATTTTTAATACTTTCAGGAAACTTTGTAGATAAATCTTTAATGATTTCATGTAATCGAGTGACACTTTCAAGGATAAACTCAAATTCTAAATCTATATTATGACCAATCGACCCCATAATAAACCACAGATTTGGATTTTGTCTGACATAATTCATAATTTCATATTTTTTATCATAATCTTTAAGGTTGATTTCAACAATATATGATCTATAACCAATCTTTTCCCAATCAATTATAATAGAAAATTTTCTGATAATATTGCCTTTTATCAATTTATCCATTCTTGTTTTGATTGTTGTAACTGTTGAATTTAGCTTCTTTGCTATATCAACAGTGGATGCTCTACTATCGGAAATAAGTATGCGTAATATTTTAATATCAAAATCATCCACTTTTATTAATGGTTTAGCAATACCCATAAACGATCTGGTTTTCCTGTCTTTTTCTTCCAATAAAAAACTACAATCAAACACTTCAATATATATTAGCGCTGTACCTATTTGTTCATCTAGATAGTCACGATATTTTCTTTGTATTTCATCATAAAAAGAAAATATTTTTTCTGAAAAATCAGGAAATTTCGAAAATATACCTACTTGAAGGTCATATTTTCCTTCAAATTCAAAGATACCTACAGTATGTTTACTCTGAACGAAAAAATCAATAATTTCCTTTTTAATTTCTGGAGTTGCAAATTGTAAAGAATAATAAAATCGAATTGCACCATATCCTAAAGCAGCAGTATTAATTCTAGTTGTGTATTGCTGTATTATCCCTTCATTTTGAAGTCTATTAATTCTGTATCTTACTAATTCTTTTGATAATCCGACCTTTTTTCCAATATTGTTTAATGATTGTCTGGAATTATCATAAAGGTGATACAAAATCTTTCTGTCCTTTACATCTATTTTAACCATCTCATTACTCAAAATCACAATGAATTATAAATATATTAATATTTTGAGTAAATTTTTAATAGGACATTTGATATGCAAATTTTCTTTTACGAATAATTAGGTGAAAAAAAGATGAAAAGGAAAGTATTGGGCATCTTTGTTGTGACGCTGTTGATTGCAACTGTTGTTCCAGCAGTAGGGAATATAAACAATTCATTCCAAGGTAAAAACCCTGTGGATAAAACCTTGAATGGTGGATGGGAAAAAACCTTTGGAATAAGTGATTTTGATTTTGGTGATTATGTAATGCAGACCAGTGACGGTGGATATATTATAGGTGGAGAGACAATGTCTAGTGCAGGAGACATTGATATTTGGTTGATTAAAACTGATTCTGATGGTAACTTAGTATGGGATAAAACCTTAGGTGGAAGTGATAGTGATGTTCCAAATTTTATTTGCGAAATGAATGATGGCTATTTAATAACAGGATTAACAAGGTCTTTTGGTGCAGGAGATTATGATGCATGGCTGATTAAAACCGATATTAACGGAAATGAGCAATGGAATAAAACCTATGGCGGAACAGGCTATGATTTTTGTTGGAATGTTTTCAACACAACTGATGGTGGATATATTATGGGAGGAGGAACTAATACTTATGGTGCTGGAAATTTTGATTATTGGATGATTAAGACAGACGCTGCTGGTAACGAAATATGGAATAAAACCTTTGGAGGAAGTGATAGTGAATTATTCAGGGGCATGAGAGAAACGGATGACGATGGCTATATTCTTGTTGGATTTGTAACTTCTACGAAAATATCTCAAAAAGTTTATTGTTGGTTGGTTAAGACAGATGCTGATGGTAACAAATTATGGGATAAAAAAATTGAAACAACTGAAAGTAGTGGAGGTACTTGTATTCAACAAACAAGCGATGGTGGATACATTGTATCGGGAGAAAAAGTAGCGTTAAGTTTTGTATTAGGCCCGATTTTCTTTTATTTTGGAGGGGATATGTGGCTTGTAAAAATAGATGCTGACGGCAACACGACATGGGAAAAATCCTATGGTGGAAAACTACTTGAAGATTCCGCAAGGTGTGTCGAACTAACCGATGAAGGCGGTTATATTCTTGCTGGATTTACAAAAGGATTTGGTAGCTCTATTAAACAAAAAATGGGATTACCAATTTTTAGCAAAATATATGTAGTTGAGACAGATGCCAACGGTACAAAGATAGATGAAAAAGAATATTCACGTGGTTTATGTTGGTATATTGATCGCACAAGTGATGGAGGACAGATTATAACCGGAGGCACCAAGCCATATGGAGAATGTGATATAATCTTAATTAAGTTGGATTAAAAACAGCATTTTAGGCTATCAAAAAAAGTCACTCTTCCTCTTTTTTTTCTTATTGGTGGTGTACAAGTAATATGAATAATGTTAAAAATGATTACGAATTTGAAGTTATAGAAGTTTTAGAAAATGTAGCTGTAATTTATAAAAAGGGAAGAGAGAAAAAAGAAGTATTTGATGCAATTCATATTAATAAAGAAGGAATTTTTACAGGTTTCATTTTAAAAAAAGGAAAAACTAATTCATTTAATAATAAAGGTTTGATGAGTCATCTTAGAAAAAAATCATATTATAGTTTTTTCGAAGAGTTTATTGAATGCGGGTTTATTCCAAATCATAATATAAAAAAAATTGAAAAAAGTGTAAAAAGAAAAGTGTATAAAAGAAGAATATAAGATATTAATCAAAATCCTTTTCTAATTTAAGGCTTGCAAAAGTAACATAAATTGGTTTATTGTTCATCTTAATTTCACACCAGAAGATCTGATTTTTTTAATCATTTTAGGATTCCAGATCCAAATGATTTTTCCTGATTCTTCTATATAATCGATTATCATACAGAATGTTTGATACATTACCTTTTTTGGTAAAGCTTTCCAAAGTTCGGTTTTTTTTGGATAGATTTGCCATTTTTTTCTCATTTATAAGATATAAGTAGTGGTTACTGAAATTATTATTTTGTTTTAATGTAATATTCTATACCATTAAAATAGCGACCTTTCTATGACAAAAATAAAGAAATATTTAAATATGATTCTCTAATTTTGTCATACATATGAATGAAATTGATTTATTAGTTTTCAAAAGCTCACATGAAAAAGCAACACCTTCCGAAATATATTATAAAATAAAAGATAGATATGGCTCAATTTTAGAATATAAAACAATATATACAAGCGTGTACAGACTTCAGAAATTAGGATTTATAGAAAAAAAAGAATTAGGAAAGAATATTCAAATTCATCAAACAAATATACCTGTCGCTTTATATTTAAATAATTTAATTGATGAATATCCTCATTATATCAATAAAGGTATCTTTAAAGATACTTCATTAAAAATTCAACTTAGTTTATTGCACAATAATTGTTCTGCAAAAGTTATTACTGAGATTGTTGGTCTAAGTCTTAGAAATACTAAAAGATATTTATCGAAATTATATAAATTAGCAATTATAAGAAGATATAAGGAGGGAAAATCTTCAAATGAATTTAATTGGGAAATAAATAAAAGAAACAATGTGCTAATTAAATTCCTTGAAGCATATGAAGAGTTTAACGCTCTAAGAATTATTCAAAGAATTGACAATAAATCTTCATTAATATGGCAAAATGGTATTGAATTTTTAATAAAAACTCAAAAAAATATAAAAAAGGCAAAATTCAAAAAAACCGGTGCAGAAGTACTTGAAGATTATGGATTAAAATTATTACCCGGAGATAATTTCTATTTTTATTCAAATAGAAAATTGAACATTTGGGATCATGCGTTCTTAACGGTGCTATCTAGAAGAAATGATCCAACACAATTACGTTACTTAGCATTTTTATATCACATAAAACATCCAGATACAGATGAATTCAAAGCAAAAGGTGAATATTACGATAAAGAAGTCATGCAGAAAGTAATAGATCTCTTTGAACATGGACAAGAATCATCAGATCTTAAAATGAAATATATTAGAGAATTAGAACATCTTTATGGAAGATAATAATGAATAATTATAACAAACAAAACTGGAATTATATTAAAAATGAGCTCTTACAGATTGATAAGTTGTTAAAAAAGGAAATCGAATTATTTCTTATTGGTGGTTCAGCAATGAGCTATTATGGAATTAAAGATGCCACTAAAGATGTTGATGTATTATTTAAAAACAAATATGATTGCGGAGAATTTTTTAATGCAGTAACTGAACTTGGCTATGAAACCTCAGAGCAATACTTCCCACCAGTTATCATGATGGAAGCAACATTTTTCATTTACAAGGATGATGAGATTTGGATAGATCTATTCGTTGAAAATGTAATGGGTAAATTTGCACTAACAGATTCAATTAAAAAACGATCTGTTAAAACTAATCTATCAACAAAAAAATTAAAAGTTAATTGTTTGGACAAACATGATATCTTTTTATTCAAAAGTGTTACTCCTAGAGATCGAGATGAGGATGACCTTATTCTTTTATTAACAAAATCTGAAATTGATTTTAAAGTTATTCATGATGAAATAAAAAATCAATCAAAGCGATTCAAAGATTTGATTAATGATTATAACAATAAAATGAAAAAAATAGAAGCAAAAGGTTATAGTGTAGAATACATAAAATAAAGAATAAAATATGTACAGTAATGGGATTATTAAACGGCTTAGCCTAATAAAAATGGGTCCAATACCTTATTGAAAAAGAAATTGAAACGGTTCTCAAGTAATCGACCTAAATTACCTTTAAAAATATTTCTAAGAAAACCAGAATTTTCTTCATATTGAATGTTATTTGTCTGGATGTTTAATGCCTGCTGAGCAATTTCTGGAAGTATGACACAAGAGGGATGCGCGCTGTCTAAATAAATTGTATTTTGAGCCAAATTATATGTTGAATTTTGTGCCATTGGTTCATCAGTGTTTGGATTATTCAAAAACCTTGGGTAATTAGAAGAAGATATTGCAATTCTTATTTTATGACCTGTGTTCCAAATATATGATGTGCTCCATAAATCAACCTCAACTTCATAGATTTCACCAGATTCCATAAACTCCCAATGATCTGCTCCATTTCTGTTTCTCATACGAAGTATTCCGTCTGTGATAAGCATTGATCTACCATAAGGATAAACATCTGTAAGTTTAACTGTAAAATCAGTATCAGAGCAATTTGAAGAAACAAAAAGTCTTGCTTTTATTTGCCCGGTTGCCTCATAAGATTCAGTCAACACATCACTTGTAAAAACAAGTACATCACTAAGATTTTCAATGGAGCTTTGATCAAATGGTCCAGCTGGTTGGTTAAGATTTTGTCCACCATGAGTAGGAACAGGACTAGAGGGATCATAAGTATAAGTCAATGATTCATAATTTGATGGAAAAGTTGTTGATAGTACACCATTTTCATGAATATACCAGCTTGTATCAGTATGAACCGGAGGCCAAGAATCTGCAGCTCGCCAGATGTTACCAGGTGCGTTTGTATCATCAACATCACCCATGACATAATAGTAAACAGAAGGCCAATCATCATAATTTCCTGGTTGATTCATAGTAAACTCATCTACCATATCCCAAAATAAAGCATCGGAAAAATTATTCACACTATTTGCAGGATAAGTAAGTTCCCCTTGTTTTTGTGTACCAGCTCCACCATGTGTCCATGGACCCATTATAAGCTTTGAATTCCCAGCAGCACCTGGTCCACCTTGATATTGATAACCCATAAATCCATCAATTATCCCCTGACAGAAGCAATCATACCATCCACCCATATGAACTGCAGGGACATTAATATCCTGCCAGTTGTCTTCAAGTGATACATTTGTCCAAACTTCAAGTGAATAATTCTCATTTGCATATAATTCTGGAAGAATATAGAGGCTGCCCTGTTTTTCTAACCATTTGTATACTAACTGGTATCTAAATTGTCCACCTTGATAAATTCCATGTTTATAAAGATTAGGAGTAGCAACCTGAATGAATTGACATGCAAGCTCAGGTGGATTTGCCCCTGCCATGTAGTATTGAGTTATTCCAGCAGCCGAAGGTCCCCAAGTAGCAACTTTACCATTTGACCATGGTTGATCAGCTATCCAAGCAAGAGTATCAGGTCCATCTGTATGGCTATTTTGAAATACAACATCCTCACCTTCTGAGGCAAACCTTCCCCTCATATCTTGAATTATTGTGGGCCAACCTTTTTGAGCCCATGGAATCCCAAGAACAAAACCGGTATTTTTATTATAAGGAGTTCTCATAAGTATTGCTCCATGAGGATTAGGATTTTTACTTGGCAGATAAACATCTGTTGCAAGTTTAATACCATCCCTCATTGGAATCATATATGTAGATTTTTGAACACATCCTGTTAAAAGAATTACAAATAAAATCATAACAATTGCTATAATTACAATTTTTTTATTTTTCATATTCTTTTTCAACTCCTGTAACTATCCCCCATATTTATATGGGAATTCTTCTTATAAATTTTACCACAAATAAAAATAATAATAATTAAAAGAAAAAATAAATACAAAAACAGTAATGAAAATACTCTTTTACCAATTATTCTACAAAATGCTATTTCTTTTTCCAAGGAGTCAACCGTGGAATCCACCGTCGAACATTTTTCATATACACGGTATAGTTATTTCCAAATCGTCTCAACAAGGCTTTTTCTTCTACTAAAGGAATATGCACTGCATTTGCAATAAAAAAAATAACTACCCAGAAAAATAAAGAAAGCGACAAAAATAACACAGCTTCTCCCAGTAAAATACAATACATGCCAAAATCATAGGGTTTCTTACATATCGATACAGTCCTTCTACCACAAATTTTTTTGGAGGATCCCACGAAGCGAACGTTCCCTTTCCAACCTTAAAAAAAGATAAGTTGTCGCACTCCCTAGATAGAAACCAATAAAGAAAAAACAAAATGATATACTCAGTACAAAAACATTAAAAGATATAGATATCTTTTCACCGACAAAAACAGAATTCACATATAAAAGAAGCATTGGAATAAATAACCCAGCAGTAACTGGTAGAACAATAATACCTTTTATCAAGGATTTTATCATAGATTCTATAAAAAGTAAGGAAGTATAATACTTATGGTATAGGAAATTAGCTTTGCACGTTAATTCGTAATTTTTTTGGTATTATATTCAGAGGAAAGAAAAGGATGAAAATTATAAACTATAGAATACAATCAAAACATCATACTAAAACATTATGTCTCAAATCAATACAAATCTAAAACTTTTTAATATAAATTATCACAATATATTTTTATTATTAATTATCTTGAGAATCAAGTAAAAATAATGATTAACAAAGAAGGGGAAAATCATGATAAATATTAAATCCAAAAATTATAAAAAATATTTTCTTCCTTAGTTAAAACACGATGATTTTATTTCTTATAACAACAAATTATTTATATTAATCTAGTATTAATACCATATTAAGGTGATATTAATGGTTCAAGCTATTATTAATATCAAAGAAAATACAAACAGAATTTTAAATATTCTTAAAGCAAAATATGGTCTTAAAGACAAGAGTCAAGCAATCGACATTATGGCACAACAATATGAACAAGAAATTCTTGAACCAGAACTAAAACCAGAATATATAGAAAAAGCAAAAAAAATTATGAAAGAAAAACCTGTGAAAATCGGTAGTAAAAATGATTTTAAGAAAAGATATGGAATAAAATAAAATGTATGAAATTTTCTCCAGGTCGCACCTAGATAAAAATATTTCATACGTTGTCAAAGAAAAATCCTAAACAATTAGAAATTATCTTTAAAAAAGTAGAAGAAATTGCTAAAGATCCGCATAGTTTTAAGAATTTGCGATAACCTTTAAATGATTGGAAAAGGGTTCATATTGATAGACATTTTGTATTAACATTTTCAATAGACGAAAAAACAAAAACAGTGATTTTAGAAGACTATGATCATCATGACAATATCTATAAATAATAAAAAAATACTTTAATTTAGGAAGAAAAATTAAACTCAACTGAATTAAGACTTTTATATTTTAAGCTAAAAGTTTTTGGATTAACTTATTTTTTTTATTTTTAGTTTGGTGCTAAGCTTGGTCTTAAATCAAAGTTTAACCAGAAAATTGGTGGTATTATTGTTTGCAGACCTAGTATAAGATATGGAAATATTCTAGGTCTATCCCAGTAATTAAATAACCATATGTTGAATAATGATTTAAAGAAAAATGCGTTCCAATTGTTATTCATGAAATTGTTTTTTGTAATTTTTACACCAGAACAAAGAGATAAGAAAATACCTCCATTTGTTACATTTTTCGGGCCACCGCCATTATCTTTAAAGGTGTTTTTTCTAATTACAATACCGCTGGTTGTTTGGGTTAATGATCCATATATAGTTATGCCCCAGTTGTAGTTGTTACTGATAATGTTATCATGAATTGTGCTGTTAGAAGATTTATAGTCAATCTTAAACCCTTCTGTTCCATTAGTTATTGTAAATTGTTGTATGTCACATTCTCCTGAAAGTGTTACTACTGCACTTAAGTTATTTCCGTCTATGATAGTAGTATCTTTATTTTCTCCTATTAAATCTATGGAATTACTAATTTGTATATTTTCATTGTATGGTGCTAAATCATCATATACAAAAATTGTATCTCCATCTAGTGCGATGTCAATTGCCTCTTGTATAGTAGTGTAGTTATCTGGTCCTGATCCTCCTACATAAAGTATATTACCAGGGTTGTTTGATGTTTTATAAGAATTTTCTTTTTTAAGGTTCATAGGGTTTTTTAATGATTGGCTTTGTGTAGCAGATACAGTGGTGATACCAACTAGCAAAAGTAGTATTACACATACCAAAACCTTTCTAAATAATGCTGTTTCCATTTAAACATACCTCCCTTAAAACAATTTTTCATTAAATTAAATATATTACCCTTATTTAAATTTTATTTATAAAAATATATGAAACAAATGTATATAAAAAATTATTAAAAATTCAAATTGTTGCAGTATTTTTCTTTTCAAATAAAATTCATATTACTATTTTTTTTAATTTATTTCTATAATTACTCATATCTTAGTGCTTCTGCCGGAGGAATTCTGGATGCTTTTCTAGATGCAGGGAAAATACAAATAAGAGTAAAGACAAATGCTATAAAACCAATTATAATAATCGGCTGCCAGTTTACCATAAAGTCAAAACCTAGTTCACTAAAACTATCCCTCCAAATAATATAACCAGTGAAAATTCCTAGAATTGTTCCAACCAAAATACCAATTATAGCAATGGTCGAGGTTTCTATTACAAAAGAAGAAAGCACCATTTTCTTCTTAAAACCAATTGCACGCATCATACCAATTTCTTGTCTACGCTCATGAACCGATCTAATTGTTATAATACCCAGACCTGCAATACCAATTATTAGACCTAAGGCCATGAAGGCATCAAATAAATAAAAAAACTGATTCAATGTGGAAATTATACTCAAAACAACGGTTTTAACAACAATTGTCTGCATACCATTAATTAAAAAAGCACTTTCTATTTGTTTAGCAATATCATCAACGTTTTCTCCTGACTTTACGCTGAAAAGAAAAACAGATGAAGTATTAATTCCAAACTCTTGCTCAACATATACATTATAACTATAAATACCTGTGATAATTGTTGTATCAAGAATACCAATTATTTTCTTTTCAATAAGCTCGTCATTCTTGTCTTTGATTTTTATCACATCTCCAATGTTTAAAGATAAACTAGACTGAGATGGAGGACCTGTGGTTACTATAGCATTTTGTGGACCAAATGTTCCATCAACAATAACAAGGGATTCATCGTTTCTAATTGCTAACCATACTTCCCTTTCACTTGCATATTCACTTGAAAAATTCGAAAAATAAAACTCGTTTTCTTCAATAAAACGCTCATCCACCCCTAGCATTGTATAATATAACTGTTCAGGTGGATCCACTGTTGCAGAAATATTAACCTCACCTGAAGTTAAACTTGTATATTTTTCTATTTTATTCAGAAGTTGTTTATCTTTGAGTTCTGACCCTAAATTTTCAATAGGTGCATTTGGATTACAAAAAGCAAAAACCTCGTATCCGCCGGATGCTTCCTGCACCTGTTTTTCGATATTGGTCCCCATCATACCAATAATCATGGACATTGTGGTAATAGTAAAAATCACAAGAGCAAAAATTGCAATGGTCATACCAGTTCTAAATTTTGATTTAAGTGCATAAGAAACAGCTGTTTTAATAACAGCTGCTCTAGATTTTCCTCGCCCGATTAAAAAGGTAAGACCTTTAATAATTATATTTGAGTTAACCATCACAAGCAGCAAAGAAGCAAAAACAAGGAAAATACCTGAGATGATAAACATTTCAATTCCACCTGAATATTCAGGGAAATAATCAGAGGGAAGCACCCATAAAATAAAAAGCACAAGCCCTACAAAATTAAGAGCAATCTTATCTCCAACCCATCTTCGTAATATAAGACCTGCTCCAAAAATCATCAAAGATATACCAGAAAAAAAAGGGGCAATTTGTTCATTACCAACACCTAAAAATAAAAGAAGCACTCCAAATAAAAAAATAATGAGCCCTGTTCTAAAGACTTTTTTATCACTTCTAGCAATAGTTGGTTCGGGAATGTTTCGAATCGCTCGTACTATGTTAAGTTTTGAAATTCTAGAAGATGTAAAATATATTGTAAAAATGGTGATTAAAAAACCTGAGACAAAACCAATAATCACACTGTTTAAAGTAAATGTAAAATATTTAAGAATATTAATCGCACCAAAAGATTTTAAAATTTCTTCAAGCAAAAAAATGATTCCAAAACCAATTACTATTCCAAAAAAAACTCCAACAAAAGAAGCAATCAATGCGTAAATCGTACCTTCTCCTAGATACATTCTTTTTAAGTGTTTTCTTTGCATACCAACTGCTCGGGCCATCCCCATTTCAGATTTACGCTCTTCAGCAAGCATCACAAAAATATTAATTATAAGAATAACCCCAGCTATAATTGAAAAGGTCCCAAAAACAATAAATAGGTTTGATAACTGCTGCATATTTTCTTTACCATTTTCTAAAACCTCTTTTTTTGTCTGCGTAATTTTAAACTCTAAATCATTGGAAATTCCAACTTCTCCAAATGCAGCCTTAACCTCATCAGTATAATCCATCCCCTTATACACATCACCCTTATTTGAAATAAGAATCTGGTTAATCATCCCATTTTTTTTAAGAACTTCCTGGGCAACGGCAAGTGAAACATATATACTATTACCCGCACCTGCTCTTTCTTCCTCCTTTAGTATATGAGAAATTGTAAAGGTTTTCATTGTTTTAGAAAAAATTGTTACTTTATTACCAACTTTTGCATCTAAATCTGAAGCAAGGCTTTCAGAAATCATTATCTGATTAGATTCTAAGAAACTCACATCCTCTCCATTTTGATTTATAAATGAGCCAAAATTTTTACTATGATTAAAATCAATACCAATAAAAGATACACTGGGCTCA
>Ga0209636_10002491_pt1 | contig 18752 bp, 16 predicted proteins | sample DeeMarSWOR152_54_FD_187464 | JGI IMG/M metagenome (GOLD analysis project Ga0209636, IMG submission 187464) | Marine sediment microbial communities from White Oak River estuary, North Carolina - WOR-1-52-54 (SPAdes) (version 2) | ecosystem: Environmental > Aquatic > Marine > Intertidal zone >... | reverse complement strand
AACTTGGTACTACTGGGTTATTCTGTAATTACTGTATCCCTAGATTTTTATCTTGAATTCTCCACGTAGCCTTTCAGACTCTCTTTTTTCAGATTCATCCAGAGCATGTTTTTCAGATTCTCGTGAGAGCGGAAATCTCCTCTTTTTCTTTAGAGTTGATCCATCAGGCTGGACTTCCTCCCCCCCTTCAGAAAGTGCGTCTGGAAAATCTCCTGTACCATCCTCATAATCCTGCAGAAGTATAGTAGTCTCCTTAAAGTGGTCACCCCGGTCCAGCCTGAAGAATGCTCTTTTCTTCCCGTTGCAGAGGCGGCCAAAGTCAAATCGTATCAATTTTTTTGCGTTCGTGTTCCTGTACTGCATCAACCACTGAAATTCATCGATAGTTAACACGATCTCGTCTAGTAATGCTACTTTCTTCAATTCAGTAGTAAAGTAAGAGTCCCTGATCTGTATTGGTATAGGCCTCCCCCACTCCTGCATTTCATCAATCAGCACCAATAGGAATGCTAGAGGATTCTCATCAAATATGAAATCTTTTAATCTCTCCTTAAAATTGTGGAGAGCAATGGCCTGCGCTGCCAATATGTACCCTTTGTACTCGTCTTTGTTTTCCTTGATCTCCTCAGGTGTTCCAAGACTTCTCAGAAGGGTTAGAGCGCCAACGATGCCGTGATCCAGGGCAATATCACTTCGAAATGTAAATTCTGGATGTCCTTCTTTGCCACCCACAAATTTTTGCGCCTGCGGAACAGGTACGCCATCACAATTGAATCCTGCTCCTCTCCTCATCAATTCCCGCGCTTTTTGTGAAAGACCTTCCTCAAGTATAATCAGATACTCTGTCTGCCGCTTTGATAAGGTCACCTCCATGGGAACGACTTCAATATCCAAGTAGGAGTAGCACTTTAGAATCTGATTGATGAGCGACCAGTTAACAGCAGTGGTCATCTTGGAGAGTGGATACCCAATATCATGGATCAGTCCAGTAACCCACCAGATCTTTTCCTTGATAAAAGAGGTATCCATTTCTGTCAACTCTGCAATGATACCTAAGAGGGTTCCCTGTTCCAGGTCTTGTTCTAAGAGAAAATCTCCCAAAACTGCCACTCTCAACTGGTGTTCAGTGTGGTCTCTGTAGTATTTTTTGACGCTGGTACTGTACAGAAAACTCTCTAAATCAGGTAATGATTGAATTAGATACAATATCCCTTGAGAGTCAATTCCCCTCTCTTTGGTCACGTCATAGAGGGCAGAAGATAAACTCTTCCGTTCCCCTGTGATAAATCCAACATTTATGTCTATTTCAGTCCCCAGGGATTTTTGAAGACTTTTTTCTACAATGCTAGAGACTGTGGTGGTAATGAAATCGCCGATAGAACCTAACCCTGAAATTTTCTCCATAGTTACGGCCAATTTTTCGTCTACTTTTTTGAGTTTTTCATCCATCTCTCTTAATTGTGCCAAATCTCTTTTTTTCCTGAATTCTTCAGCAGCTTCTGGGTTTTTGACTTCTAATGATTTTTCTACAGTGTTCATCAGTTCGTGTACCCATTCACTGAAGCTGCTGCTCTGTTTCATTACTCTTCTGAGAATCCAGTCGTCATTTATGTAGTAATCTACCAATGTTCTCTCCTCAACAATAAGGTATGCGGCTGCCGGGATTTGAACCCGGGTCGCGAGCGTGGCAGGCCCGAGTGCTAGGCCACTACACTACAGCCGCTATCACCTCCATCGTCTCAACATATATAAGGTTTTCCCTTTTTTGGCTGTCTAATTAGTCGGTATTTGTCTCATTCTGTTACACGTGTAACACGAAAATCGGTGGATAATCAAAAATATAATCAAAAATATAAAGGGATTGAGTTGAAGTGTTTGTCAGTTATTGCAGAAGTGCTTTATGTTCTCATCTATGCAAAACTATGTGAACGAACTTCTGGAGTTATTGACTGTGGATCGAGAAATGGGCTTTGGAAGCAACACGGATGAAGTGCTTTTGCAGTGCGGTTAATAGCTCTGCTAGAGTTCTTGCACTCATGCCGTACGTTTCCGGTATCAAAACCTCACGTATGCCCGGTTCCCAATATGTCCAAGTACTTGTTGTCTTACGAGGATCTGAATACCCAAGTATGACATTTTTTCCTAAATAGACCCTACAAACAGTAAAATATTTTATATCTGTCCATTCAAACGAGTATGAGCGGAAAAGAGTACACAAAGTAATTCCATCTGGAGTTAAAAGGAGGTAACCACCATATGACAGTACTAAACATCCAGCGGTGAAAGCCAGTACCACAAAAAACGCTGCCCATACCAAGCCAAAGAGTTCTCCTCTAAGAAATCCCTCTATCCCCACCATTGCCATTCCCACACATATGAGAAATCTAATGAAATTCTATCTCAAATTGGACTCCCGTTGTGATAATATCGACCCATATACAGTAACTCTGTTTGCTGCTGTTTCACCACTTCCTGATATGTACGTACTTGGGTGTACTGCTCATGTATAGCAGTTTGCATCTCTACAGTCTGTGCATCTGTTAACCCCATGGAATGGAACCATTCCACTTCCTCAGGAGTAAATCCAGTTGTTGCATGGTGGTAGTAGTCATTGTAGTGTAATAACGAATCCATAATTTCAGCCACATCTTCCTCTGTATAACCTAGGTTGAGTAAATGTGTTTTCTGTTCTTCAGTAAGGCCCAATATAAGAAGTACTTCCAATTGGCTCCGCAAGCTGAATTGTAACCCATCATATACATTTTGAGAGGCTAACTCAGCTCTACCTATCACTTCGGCAGTTTTTTCTACAGTCTGCAACGTGTGCTCGTATATGGCCTGTAAATTCTTCCCTCGATATAAGTCAAGCTCACCGATGAAAAAGCTTCAGTAAGCACTACAAAAACAGTTCCCCTGACCAAAGAACAGGAAGCAATCTACAAAGCACTGAATTTGTTGTCATGAAAACAGGGGTAAGTTCAGGTCATTTAACTCAATTCCTGTAGGGCATGCATTTCTCAATTTCTCGAGTTGGCAACATCTTTGATTTTTCTCAATTCTTAAATCAAATGGCATTAGAAAGCTACTATAATCTATCAATAAGCACCGCACTGCATCTTTGTCTGCTATCTGACGCGAGCTCTTCGTTCCTTTCGCATTGCTAAAACTCGTAATTCTCTCTGTAACTTGAGATAGCTCTGCCACCGTTCTCTATCGAGGGTGCCATCCTCCAATGCCTGTTTGATAGCACACCCGGGTTCTGTTCTGTGCTGGCATCTGTCCTTGAATTTGCACTGTCGAGCAAGCTCTTTAATGTCCTCAAAAGTTGCATCCAGCTCTTTTTCACCACCCCATAACGTGACAGACCGCATACCCGGATTATCAATGAATAACCCTCCTCCGGGGAGTATAACTAACTCCCTCTTAGCAGTTATATGTCTTCCACGACCATCTCCTCGAACTGGACCTACTATCTGCCTCTCTTCCCCGATCAATGTATTGACAAGAGTTGACTTGCCAACACCAGAAGAACCCACCAGAGCTATTGTCTGTCCAGTACCCAAGTACTGAAGAAGTGGATTTAACCCCCCCCTATCCAAGGCACACACTGCATGAATAGGCACATTGGTGACAACAGCCTCCACTTCTCTCATGCATTTTGCAATATTCTCACACAAATCTGCCTTGTTTAACACCACAACAAGCTGTGCCCCACTCCCCTGTGCCAAGACTAAATAACGCTCCAATCGCCTGATACTAAAATCTTGATCCAATCCCATGACCAAAAAGACAGTATCTATATTGGCTGATATGACCTGCTCTTCTGTTACTCTCCCTAGGTTGCTTACTCCCTTCCGGGAAAAACTGCTCTTTCGAGGAAGAAGCCCATGAATAGTCATCTTACCAGTATTAAGATTTCCCTTAACAGCTACCCAATCACCCACAGTGGGAAAGTCACCTTGTGATCGAGCCTCATATCGGTACCTTCCCGTTACTTTCCCCGTTAATTCACCTATTTCACTGTAGGCTACATATACATTTCCTTGCTTCACAGCAATTCTTGCTGGTGAGAACCCTTTCTCTCTATACGGTTCGAAATGCTTCTCAAAAAAGGGTTCCCACCCTAATTCTTCTAGGTTCATGGTAAACTCCTTTTCTTGACCTATTCACTGCAAAAGTTAATAACACTGAAAAAACATGCCCATATATAAACTTAACGGCTAACAATATGAGCATTCTTACTCACATTGGTCAAATTATCAGTGGTTGCCTCATTTTTGTTACACGTGTAACAAAGTTGAGAAAATCCCCATAAACAAGATAAGAATAAAAAGTCAAATAACTCATTAGGTTTTATCTGAATTCTTAGCAGCAATCTAAAGAATTAATTGTTAAATAAAAGAAATTTCACCATGGAAAATACTGAATTACAGATGAAATGAATTACAAACGAATGATAAGATGCTAATTTAACTGAAATGTTACACGTGTAACACATTTTCTTTCAAAGACGTGACAACTCCTAGAGAGAATTGATTTTTTTGTACTACATTTGAGGAATCTGAAAGTATAAATTGTTCATGCACTGAACCCCTAAAAATCATTAAACCATCAAAAAAAAGAAAAAGGGAATAAGATTACTTTTTCCATCTTTTTTCAATGTCCTCTTTTTTCAGTCCAAATCGCTTCTCAAGGTATGCATAGGTACCCTGCAGATCTCGCTCTAAATCTTTGAGATACTCTGGATTGTTCAGACATGAATCTTTTGGAATTTTTTGGCCCTCCACTGGAACAGCATACATGTCCATGAGTTCGCCCATTCTCCTGTCTCTGAATTTGATTTCCACTTTCTGACCGACGAAAACGTTGGTAGGTGCAGTCACAACCTGCATGGGTACTGTTGTATCACTTCCTTCAACCTGCACATACGCCAGAACAAAGGGCAGCATCTCCAGAAAAGCATCAGCTGAGAACAGCATCACCGAGAAGGTGTGCACCATCCCCTTCAAAGGAAGTTCTACCCATTCAGTCTCAGCTACTCTGCACACAGGGTTCCAGCAGTGCATTCTCGGAGGGCAGTAACTAGTCCCACATTTTGGACATCTAGTACCGTACAACTTCTTATCTATTAACCCTTGAAAGAACTTGGAGACTAACCCATACGAGTGGGTGTACAGTGCTCCATGAGGCCTGTTCACCAGCATGAATTCGCCCATTTTGGCGTCTTCAATTTTACCTGGGCCGCACGGTGCGCGTACGAACTGGTACCCTTCCACACGGAAGTTCCCTTTTCGTGCCCACGTTTCCCACTCTTTATAAATAGGAGTAGATTCATCCTTGATAACTTTAATTTTCTCATCTTTCACAGAAATCACCTCGAATACACAATAACGCCGCCCTGACACCCTGTACCGCCATGGCCTGTGGTTAATGCTTTTTCTGCATCTGGGACCTGGAGCGTTTTATCACCGAATTTCTCTGGAATTCTTCCTGACAACTGCCAGTACAGAACCAGTGACTGCATCAAAGAGGTTGCTCCCACTGGATGGGCAAATGCTGTCAATCCCCCACTGGTCTGGCACGGTAGCTCACCAGATCTCTCTACTATTCCCTCGCGGATCATAATCTTACCTTCCCCCCTCTTACAAAACATCAAATCCTCATACAGCACCAGCTCTACACCATCGTAAGGTGCAAAAATCTCTGCAAGATCAATCTCTCTTACGGGGGTTTTGATACCTGCTTCTTTGTATGCGGTGACAGCTCCCTCTCGTAACGAGCCAAAATTGGCCATGTCCGGGTAGGGTGTTTTAGGTTTTTTCACATTCTCAGGGTATCTCTTTTCATCTTCCGGGTATACACCGCGGTACGGCCAGTCTGCCAACCTATCACCAGGTCTCATGGAGTCTGTTCCCAGCCCTACTCCTTCAAACCACATGGGTGTATCACTGTATTTTCTGGCAATTTCTTCAGAAGCCATTAACAAACAGCATGCACCTTCAGAAATTACTGCACAGTTCATTCTCCTGTACGGCCACGCAACGATTCTGTCTGTATAGTAGTCATCTAATGTTATGTATTCAGTGCCGTGTTCGCTCCTCCATTGAGAGTACGGGTTGTGTGTGGCATTGTTATGGTTTTTCACTGCTATTCTCCCCAGATCTTCCACAGTTTCACCGTACAACTGCATGTGACGAGTTTCCAGACAGGCGTAATACCCATTATAGTAACCACCTACTGTAAAATCCCAGTCAGTATCTGAAGCTGATGCAATAAACTCGTTCGTGGTTGCAGTATCCACTTCTGACATCCATTCCCAGCCGGGTACCAAAATGAGATCGTAGTACCCTGATTTGATCAAGTAATACGCATTGATGATGGCATCTAAAGGGGTGCTCCCACCAGACTCAACGCGATACCCAGGTTTTCTGTGCAGTCCTAAATAGTCTTGGATTATCCAGCCCATGCACAACTGTTGGTTTAAATGGTCACTGAAGTAGGACATCATGACAAACTCGATGTCTTGAGGATCTAATTCTGGTGTATCTTCTAGGAGATCACGGAATGCTATGGCAACGCCTTCTTCAGCATTTTCGTATCTGAACCGGTCACCACGAAAGATACCGCCACCTACTATGGCTACTCTACTCATTGAATACCTCCTCTTACATTGATGTTAAGTGAAGCCGTCATTTGCCAATTAAAGGATTTTGCATTCTCTGCAATGGAACTAAATACAAAATTTGTAATATTTTTCAATTTAGCATAATGGGTGAACGTACTTTGTCCATTTATGAACACTGTATCATAACCAGATGTGAGTGTCTCATCTATCAGGTTGCTCACCTCTCTCAGGCTTCGGCTTCCTTACTACCTTTACAAATATAAATGTTTGCGTATGTAAAAAACAAGAGCTATGAGTAAAAGTTTCGATTTGAATCAGAAAAGATACGAATTAGATTCAAATATACGGGAAATGAAGGATTCTAATCTCCTTGGATGTCATCTTCTCAAGATTGATGTGATAAAAGACAATAAATTGTTACACGTGTAACATATGTGAGACAATCACCCAATGTTTTCACAGTCCCGGTATTAAAAAAGGTTGCATACGTAGAACCATCAAAAAAGAGAGAAAAGGTCACTTTACAAAGTATTGGATATCAGTGATTCTCCCTTCTCGCTCCTTTTCTTTCTTGAACACTGCTTTCACTGGTATTCCAATTTCTACAGATTCTGGGGGTATATTCAACTTGTGGACAAATCCACCGTCAGTACCCTCCATGCGAATGAACGCCCGCACCTCTGGGGTTTCCAAGGGGTTCTCGTCCCTGTCCACGTGCACCACAGTAAAAGTTTCCACTATTCCTTTGTTGGGAACTTCAATCCATTCTGTTAACTCACAGAAGCAGTCCTCACAATACATTCGAGGAGGTAGAAACACTTTTCCGCACTTGGCGCATTTGGTAGCTAGTATTTTCCCCTTCTTCAATTCAGTAAAGAACTTGTCTCCTGCAATCCCGGACGTGTACACGTACTGAGCTTCCATGTCGCCAACCCAGTGGCGGAAGTCTTCAGGGCGCTCAATCCTGTCTACAAAGGTCATTTAGATCCCTCCAAAGGTTTGAAGTACTTGATATCTGTAACTGCGCCTGTTCGTTCTTTTTCTGGTTTCCACACAGCCTTTACCTTCAAGCCGAACGTTAAATCTTCAGGCTTCATCTCTTCGAAGTAGTGCATAATCCCCATGTTTTCTGAAGCTCCATCAATAGCAATGACACCCACTAAAATAGGCTCTTCAATGCGGTTGGCATCCATGTCCAAATACGAGACAGAGTAAGTCATGACCGTCCCCGTATCAGGGAGGTACACCCACTCATCAGTAGGTCTAAAACAGGTTTCACAGAACATCTTGGGCGGAAATATGACTCTTCTGCACTTGTGGCATTTCCTTCCAACCAATTTTCCCTTTTTTAACTCATTCAAGAATCGACTCATAGCTTCACCGCAGCTCCACGCATACTTTACTGCTGGGTCCCACTTCTCGTGCGTCACTTCTTCCATCTCTTTAGAAGACAATGGCTTACCAGGATATTTTTCCATGTTATCAACTCCTCATGACCATGACAGAACCATACTGCATCAAATCACCCCACGCCTGGCACACACCAGTTCTCGCATCAGGCACCTGTCTTTTACCTGCTTTCCCTGCTAACTGCCAGTAGATCTCACCAGCTTTTATGCCCATGGTGGCTGCAATCGGGTTACCCACACCGAGTAGTCCGCCAGAAGGACAAGTGGGCAAATCACCATCTCTCTCGGTGACGCCTTCTCTGGTTAATCGAGCAGCTTCACCTTTCTTGCACAGTAGTAACCCTTCCATGTGGTGTAACTCCTTGTAGTCAAAGGGATCGTACGGCTCTGCTACATCAATCTCCTTGAACGGATTGTGTATACCTGCCATCCTGTACGCCATCTTGGCCGCTTTTGCCACGTACTGCGGGAAGTACAAATCTCTGTTAGTCCACATGGTGGAATCAATACACCAGCCCACACCCTCTACCCATACAGGATTGTCAGTAATGGATGATACCTTATCTTCTGCCACCAAAATTAAAGCAGCAGCTCCATCTGAGGGTGGTGATATATCCAATCTCTGAACAGGCCAAGCCATGACCTCACTGTTTAATACATCATCCACCGTAATATTGGCCGCCAATTGAGCAGACGGGTGATCCAACGCGTTTTTCTTGTTCTTTACTGATACCAATGCAATATCCTCTTTTGATATGTTGTGCACATGCATGTACCTGTTCATCTCCATGGCAAAGATCCACACCAGATTGGGTCTCAACGGTCTATCTAATATCGGGTCCCAGATGTGGCCGAATGCTGACTGCGGGTGCGGAAAACACGAGGACATCTTCTCCTCGCACACCACCAAACATACATCAGACACACCCGATGCCACATGCCACCATCCCGCAATGGGTGCTAAAACACCTGTTCCACCACCAGTGAATACCCGCATGTACGTTTTCTTTGATCCACCGCATCCATCCAGTAGATTCTCACCTTTCATGTGGATACCATCAAACGCGTCAGGTGCAGTCCCACAAACCACGGTATCAATATCTTTTAGTTCCAGCCCTGCTTCATCCAAGGCTGCTCTGACTGCTTCAAAACACATTTCTTTTCCTGTCTCTTTCAATCTTCTCGAAAATATAGTCATTCCTGCTCCAACACATGCTACATGTCTCATCTTCACACCCCCAAAACAATACATGCCCCACTGGCAGTGGGTACACCTCTCCAGGATGCTGCCAGCCCTGTCTTACCGTCTAACTGTCGTGATCCAGCTTCTCCTTTCAACTGCAATACCACCTCTAACGTACGCTGCAGTCCAGAAGCTTCAATTAAATTCCCGCATCCTATAGAACCACCGCTGACATTCACCGGCAGAACACCATTCCTCTCAAAATACCCTTCAGATACTAACCTCCCTGCTTTGCCTGGAGGACACAAATGACAAGCCTCTACATGCTGCAGCTCCTTGTACGAGAATTTATCATCCACTTCAGCAAAATCAATTTCTTTCCTCGGATAACTAATTCCTGCCATCTTGTACGCATTTTTTGAGGCTAATTCAGTGTACACTGCTTTCGACCAATCTCTCTGCTCCAGCCAGGGAGTATCAGAAGCCCAGCCAACCCCCTTTATCCATACAGGGGTATCAGTTAATTCTTTGGCTTTTTCTTCAGATGCTAATATCAAAACGATTGCTCCATCTGAGAGAGGGGCAATGTCCAACTTTTTCAACGGTTCAAACATGTATCGAGATTTCATCACCTGATCCACTGTCAAGTCACCTTCATGCCCTGCTAAAGGATTTTTCATAGCATTTTTCTTGTTCTTCACCACCACGTGAGCACAGTCTTCTTCTGTAGTACCTGTCTTTTCCATGTACTTTCGCATTTCCAGTCCAGCCACGTAGTACGGGTGACCTCCCAACGGTCTGTTGTATACCGGATCAAACGCAAACAGCACCACATCCCGGTAGGTAATCAAATCCGAGATTTTACTGTGGGATTCCACTGCCACCACATCCATTAATCCAGTCTTGATTTGCATGAATGCATTGGCTAACCCATGGATACCGTCACCGCACGTGGTAATCATAGGCCGTAACACTGCACCCATCTGGTCTGGCGTAAACTCGTCAAAGATTGAGAACCCTTCCCAGTAGTCTTCAGCACACGTGATGAAGCTTTTGACATCCCGGCGCGGATTTATTCCTGCATCATCATACGCTCGAGAAGCTGCCTTGTACATGATTTCCTTCCATGATACTTCAGGGGTTATGGATCGGAAGTCTGTGTAGCCAACTCCTACAATAGCAACTCTGGTCATTCTTTCACCTCTTTGTTGTCAGGAGGGTTTCACTCCTCAGTAATTATCTGGAGGTAGTTCCATTTCTACCTTAAATTCTTCATCAGTAGCTTTCCCTCTCTGCATTACTATAAAAAGGTTTGTACAACTGTAAAGGCAAAAACAGTGAAGATTCTCAATTCCACATTCTGAGATTTGCCACACTGGATTACAGATTTCATGGACAACACTAAGAATTTCACCCTATCCAGGATTGTCAATTCTGGGTGCTTTCCTTAATTTTGTTACACGTGTAACATGAAATGCTTTTTACAGGTCTTAAAAATAAACAAAGAGAGGTTTCCATTCGGTGAAAACGTGACAATTCCTACTACGAAAACTCTTGAACATTACCAGGAAACCTATTTATACACAGTGAGAAGAGAGTATATGAACACCTTTGATGCATTACAAAAAGAACTTTTTGAAGCCTGCCTTGAAAAGCATCCCCAAGAAGCGTCGTACATTGGGTATACCCATCACGATGCAGAAATGCCTTCAGGAAAGCTCAACGTCTACAAAAAAGAAATTGAACAAAATAAATACTTTTTAAAGCAGTTCCAGGATCTTGATGAACAATTAGACTTTGATCAAAAAATAACGCGAAAGTTGGCCATCCATAAATTGAAGATCTGGATTTTTGTAGATGAGACTCTTGAGTACTACTTGAAAAATCCAAGTGTTGCCAATGAAGTCTCTATTGCTTTACACTCTTTATTACAAAGGAAAGGTGCAGACAGGTTTTACCCCTTGCTGGCACGATTAGAAAAAACGCCTCAATACATTACAGACTTTAAAACCAGGGTGTTAAACCCCACAAAATTGTGGACAGAAATGGCACGAGAAGGAACAGAAGGGTTAATACAGTTCCTCCCAAATATTGTTGAAGCTGCTAAAAGGGAGATACCCTCCGAGGATGCAGAGGAAATTGAGAATAATGTACGAAAAGTCGAAGACTCTCTCAAGGATTACATTCAATTCTTGTATAAAATACTCCCACAAGCAGTGACACCCTGGCCCATGGGGAGAGAACACTATGAACAGCTTCTCCAATTACGGGAGTTACCCTATACTGGGGATGAGATCTTAGCTTTAGGATGGAAATGGCTCAAAGAAGAAAAAGAGAGACTAAAAAATCTGGCAGAATTGGTTGCCCCTGAAAAATCTGTTAAAGAGGTAACCGGTACCATAAAAGAAATGCATCCTCCTACCTTTGAGGGGGTTTTGCAGTTAAATAGAGAATACATGCAAAAGGCGAGACAATTTGTCATTGACAACGATGTAGTAACGTTACCTGAAGGAGAGCAAATGCTCATTGATGTGACACCTGAATATATTAGGCACTGGCTCCCCTTAGGGGCGTACTTTTCGCCTCCCGTTGCAGGACCAGATAGAATTGGGTACTTCCGGTTAACACCTCCTCACGATCCATCCGTTTTGAGAGAGCACAATGAACCCTCTATTGCGAATGCTGCTGTTCACGAAGGGTATCCGGGTCACCACGTTCAACTCTGGTGCAGTACTACTCATCCGCACAAGCTCCGTTGGTTTTCCTCTAGTGAGTTCATAGATGCCAAAATGGTATCTGAGGGAACTGAAATGGTAGAGGGGTGGGCAGTCTACTGCGAGGAATTAATGATGGAAAAGGGGTTCAACACTACAAAAGAGTACTTGTTTGCTCAGTCACGGTTCATTCTGTGGAGAGCAGTACGCATTATCTTGGATGTTCAACTGTCCAGAGGGGATATGACCTTTGATGAAGCAGTCGCATTCATGGAGGACATGGGCATGGAGCATGCTGCAGCTGTAGGAGAAGTGAGATGGTACACATTGCGCCCTAGTTATCCGTTGTCCTATTTATTGGGGAAGCACATGCTCAAAGATTTAAAGAAAAGAATCCAAGAAATGATGGGAACTCAATACACGGACAAATTCTTCCATGACACACTTCTATATGAAGGAACAATGCCTTTATCCTTTTTTGAGGAGATATTCAGACACAAAATCAAAAAATAAAATCTCAGTATTGGTAGCAACTGAAAAGGCATGTTACACGTGTAACACTTCAGTCAACCCTCACCTATACATCCTCTTGAGGATTCTCGCCACCAGAAATGTCATCCAGAGAGAAGGAGTTTTCTTCTGTCCAAAATCCCATTGCTTAAAGGCCATCCACACCGATTCTGGAGTAAATTGTCCATTATCCTGTTTTGATACGATAACATCTATCATCTCTTTGAGCCGTTCATCACTTCTTAAAGAATCTATTGTTGATAAAACATCTACCACATGGAGGATGTCATACCATACAAAAGGGTATTTCAACTTTCTGAAATCAGTACCGATCCCAAACAGATACAACTTCCTTTCTTTTTGGTGCTCCCAGTGCCACAATAGCATTTCTGCTCCCTTTAGAGCTTCATTTTTCATTTCTGGGATGTGGGTTAACGTCTTGGTAGCCAGCAGCGTCGCATACGGACAGGGATCATCTTTTTTCCCAGGACCCCGAAATGTGGGGCGAGCCCCCTTACATAAGACTCCCTTGTCTGTGACCAACGATTGAAGGTGAGTTACCGCTTTTTGCACCTTCTCGTTTCTTAGTCCCATTTGCAAGAGAGAATACAATGTAACAGGAGCATCACAGGCCATCCACATTTTTTCAGGTTGACCACTTCCTCCAAAATGGGTGGGTATTAACATGTCTATCTGGAAGGCTCCCGCACATGATTGATAAGACAAAACCTTTTCGAGGATATCACGCATTCCGGGATCATCAGCTTTAAATCCTATGTCAGCTAGTACAGTTAATTTGTGGAGAGGGTGCTTTGCATCGTTGTGACGTTTTAAAGGATATGAAGGCCAGTCCTGTAGTTCATTAACTAACAATTTCACCAAGGGATAGGCTACCATTGCTTTTTTTGCGTCTTTGACCTCTTGATCGTCTTCTTTCTTCCCTAAAAATTCTCTTAAAGTATTGTATTTAACCCAGGGCTCTCCCTGTAAAAGCCACTCAACAGGGTCTGCATGTAACAGATTTTTCCACATTCAATCACCATACACCCGCTTTAACACCCGTACAGCTTTTAACGTTATCCATTTTGAGGGCTTTTTCTTCTCTTCAATGTCCACCCACATTTTTCCGTTGAATGTGTTTTCCAGGTTCCATCTTCCGTTTTTGTTCTGCTTTGACACAACCAGATCAAGTGCTTTTTTCATTCGATCATCTTTTACCCCAAGCCTGGTTAATACATCCAAAACTTCCAAAGCATCCGACTGGTAAAACAACGGGAAGCCAAATCGTGTCCATCCGAACTTTGCTTTTCTTTCACCTTTTTCATCTTTTAAATACATGAAAATCTCATTTTCAAGGTAGATTTCGATTTCTTGTTCTATGATCTCCTGGATATCTCTTGTTCTTTCTAGCTCTGGAATCATTGAAAGGGCAATCAATGGCTTTACCCCTCCCATGTAACAATTTTGTGGAAAAACCTTTCCTCTATCAATAGGGTACGCTCTGCAGAACCATCCATAGTCGTGAGTTTCCACCAGAAAATTAATGGCCTTCTGCGTTCTTTCATCTGAAATGTATCCGAAATGAATGAGAAACCTCAGAATATTCCCTGTTAAACAGGCTCCATCAATGAGTTTACTCTTTCTTCCTCTTTCCGTTTTTATTATTTTGAAGCTGAAGTGTCCACTGTTATACTGATAGTTATGGAATACGACCTCGATAGCTTTTTCGATTTTGTCACACAAAGATGCTCCCAATTCTGATAAAATTAACAATTGGTGGTAGGTTGCTTTATACTTTGGAAGATAGGGATTTTCTAACGATATCCAGAACCCCTGTAAATTTTGATTCTTGAGTATTGCTGCCACAGGATGTGACATCATGATATTCTCTTTCGCCTGCACCACTTCAGGATCTGATTCAGGTTTTTCAAGAATGTCCTTCAATGTCCAGTACCTGACTGAGGGATTCTCTTTTTCAAGGAGCCATTCTACAGGGTCTTTTTTCAAGAGAGATTTCCATTTTTCTATTTCATCACCACGTTTTGTGTAACTTTTGGTCTAATAATCTTTTGTGTGAAAAGTGTTGTCCACTGATGTGGTGTTAAGTTGTTACACGTGTAACATAAGTGGTCAGTCTTTTTTCGTTTTGAAATGCAGTAAAAAAATTTGTGAGATCAACTGGTAGGAGTACAAGAAATTTGATAACTTGTGTAATAGTGTCTGGTACTTTTAATATTCCCTTTGCTGTCCTTTGGATGTAAGGGTAGGGGAAAACCTCTTTAATCATTCATCTTCAAAAAAATTATGCACAAGAAATCAGACTCACAAATTGATGAAACAGTAGAGTATTACCGATTATCCTATCTCAAAGAAGGTGACATCTGGCAGGATAACGATGAATTCGATTCTGGTCCTGCATCTGACTTTTTCATTAACTCTCTTCCCAAAAACAGTTTAGTCCTGGAACAGGGTTGCGGAACAGGACACGGGTTCGTACTGCGCGGTGCATTGGCTGGCCACTCAGTGGAAGGGTTTGACATTTCTCTTAAAGCAATCGAAATATGCGCAACCCGGCTTACAGAAAAAAAGGTAGACCCTTCTCTTTTCAACTTGTGGGTTCAAGATATCAGAGATTTTGTTTACCCTGCAGAGCACTACAATGGAATTGTTGATTTTTACACACTCCAACATTTTCCGAAACCACTCCAGAAGGATATCATCAAAAAGGTTTATAACTCTCTTAAACCTCAGGGGCTGTTCCTCTTTGGGCTGCACACTACAGATAAATTCTCTGAAAGTGATCCCAAAATCAGCATTGCAGAGAATGGTCGTGTCACTCTCCATCATTCCGAGACTGAAGTACGACATTTTTACCCGTGGGACGTACATCCACTGGAATCGTTTTTAGAATCTGTAGGGTTTCGGATTGTTTTAACCTATCGTGGAACAGAAAATGGATTTTGTGAAATTGTTTGTCAAAAACCTGGAAAAGTGAAGGATGTTGGTACTGTTGGCTAGTATAACATCGGAGAAAACGAAATGCATGCATTACGGTTTTGCTCCCTGAGAGACAATGCTTTTGTTTAGTTTCTTTTTAGTCGTTTCTTCAATCTTTGGTACTAGGAGATACTTATTGCATAACTACGCTGGTAGTAACCCTAAGCCCTGAAGCACTCCAATGAATTGAGAAAAGATTCATATCAGTAGAAGAATTAGAAGTAACATTATTGGACATTCCAAGAAATAGATTACCACCACAACTGGAAGAAAAGGCTCACACAGTATAACTGGCTCATGTGGAGGTGTAGATGTGGGTATATCAAATACGTTCAGGTCAAGTACAAAAAATGAAAAAGATGTGAAAAGGTTATTGAAAGCCTTACAGAAAGAGAGGAACCCGGAAGTTCGGCAGAAGATAGCAGAAGCTCTCGGGAATTTACGAGACAGGAGAGCAGTAGAATTGTTAATTGCGGCTTTGAAAGATGATAATAGACATGTCCGAGTAGTATCAATCATAGCTTTAGGGAATATACAAGACAGAGAAGCAGTGAATCCATTGATTGAGGCTTTAAAAGATGAATATGCATACTGTCGGGAAGGGGCAGTTATATCCCTAGGGAAAATCAAAGATGAGAAAGCTGTGGAACCCTTGATTCAATTACTAAAAGATAGAGATAGCTACGTTCGAGAGAAAGCAGTATGGGCCCTTAAGGAAACAGCAACATCTGCAGTATACCCGCTGATTGATGCTCTCAAAAATGAAGATAAAAGAATTCGAGCAGGTGTAGCACGGGTTTTGGGAATAATACGGGATGAACGAGCAGTAACCCCCTTGATTGAAGCTTTAAAAGATGATCACGAAGATGTTCGTGAAGCAGCAGCACAAGCTCTGGGGAATATGCGAAGTGAAAAAGCTGTGGAACCCCTAATTTGGGCTTTGGAGGACGAAACCAGCTATGTCCGAAAAATGGCAGCAGTGTCCCTTGGAGAAATCAAAAATACCAGAGTTTTGGAACCCTTGGTCCTGGCCTTAAAGGATGACAGCGAAGAGGTTCGTGAAGCAGCAGCACGAGCTGTTGGAGAGACAAGGGATGTAAGAGCACTAGATCCTCTGGTTCTGGCTTTCAAAGATGAAAACAGCACTGTTCGAAAAATGGCAGCAAGAGCTCTAGGGAACATAGAAGACAAAAGGGTGGTGGAACTCTTAATTCAGGCTCTGAAAGACAAAGACAGCTCTATTCGAGAGGGATCAGCTCAAGCTCTGGGAAATATAAAAGATGAACGAGTGGTGGAACCCTTGATTCAAGCTCTAAAGGACGAAACCAGCAATGTACGGAAAATGGCAGCAATATCTATCGGAAAAATCAAAGATACCAGAGGAATGGAACCTTTGATTCATGCTTTAGAAAATGAATGGATCCAGCAGGATGCAGCAATAATTCTTCAAGAAGGAGAATATGACAAACTAATGGAACCCTTAATTCATGCTTTAGAAAATGAATGGATCCAGCAAGATATGGCAAGAGCACTCGCACAGATTAAAGATGAATATGAAACAGAATTGTTGGTTCAGACTCTTAGAGATAGAGAGAGGAATATTCAGAAAATTGCAGCACAAGCTCTAAGGAATCTGAGGAAATTTGATACTATGGGATATCCTCGAACCCTCTTCTTAGGTCAGATCCAAGATGTTGAATATGAGAACAGAAAAGTTCGAAGAATAGCTGATGAAACTCTCGCGAAAATGAGGGTGACAAGCCCCTGAAAAGATGCTGTATACATACTATGTGATTGCATACTATCCCATATAATAGTATCATAGGCAATTCCTTCTTTTCAATTGTCAACCGTTTGTTACTCGATTTTGTTACACGTGTAACAATTTTCCTAAAGTATTTTCTGAAATTTTTGATATGTGAAAAAAATAATTGAGCAATCAGAACATCCTTTGGGTAGAAGAACAATCGATTTTCAATAAACCCTCTGAACCAGCGTTAAAGAGGATGCAACGAGTGGTTGATACTGGTCAAAAGAATAGTTCCTTGTTGTACATTTTACAGTTCTCATGATGAAATAAATCTAAGCCATTCCTCAAGAAGTTGAAATCACCTTCAATCATTCTTATTTTGTCCTCTATCAATGAAAAACAAGAACTTCAAAAACTTTTTTATGTTTTTATGCGGAAATAGTGCTCCAATATTTCTGATGTATTCTTTGTGCTCCTCTCCAAATCTTCTCACTAACTCTTCATCCTCAAGCCTCGCCTCAACGATAAAGGGGATGAAGGCAATCAGAGCAGCAAAAATAGCGAATAGATTGTTTCTTAACAATGCAAAGCCTAAAGCAAGGCAGAGATCTCCAGCATACATAGGATGCCGAATGTAAGAGTAGATATCAGAGTTGATGCGCCTTCCCTCCTCCGGGAATATCATGTAAATCCCAAGCCCATGCCCTACCTCATCAAAACCAGATCTGTGAATATGCCATTCTAAGAGAAAGCGCATACAAATAAAAAAGACCCCACTAACTATGGCAAGCCAGAATGGAAGCAAAGTGGGACCTTCTACTATGAGAGGGTGAAAAATACAGGCGTTTCCAGTTACAAGAAGCAGTATAATGTAACGGAAGAATAAGTACCGATATGCTAAATTTCCATATTTCTTTCTGTAATTCTCAGCATTTTTTATATAACCGTATGAAAAGGCAGAACTTATAAGTGCAACAATGAGTTGACTGACCAAGAATCCATACCATACTATATCATCAAACCACCAGAAAAAGGTCATAATCCCCAAGAAAATTAGAAATCCGATGATAATGATGCCCCCTATCTTTAAGGAGCTCCTAAATTCTGGAACTTTCTCCTTCAGCAAGTCAAAGCCTCTTTTCTGAGTCATTCTTACCTTCTCTCTATAAGTTGATTTCTTGCTTTTATATTTCGTTTCGAAGTGAGCATTTCATTGCGGGATAAAGAACTTTTTCCTCAAATTCTGCCCTTCTATTCCTTTCTCTTCTGCTATTTTCTGAGCCTATTCTTCAAATTCCAGGTTATCTAAGTAGATGAGGTACTTTTTCTCATTCATTTAAGTCTTCTTAATCTTATAGGCTCACTTCTCCTAAAACCTCATCCTTAAAAAGGTTTCTGTAACAGAAACTGGAAAAATAAAACATCAGAATCCTTTTAATGAGTTCTGTTACACATATGAGCGCGGTTAAAAATTCACAGAATCTGTCATTTAAAGGCATATTTTAATGTCTTTTACTGTGAGAAGTCACTGTGAGATGTGTTCCACTCTGGGAATTTGAGAAGA
>Ga0209636_10002490_pt1 | contig 18754 bp, 15 predicted proteins | sample DeeMarSWOR152_54_FD_187464 | JGI IMG/M metagenome (GOLD analysis project Ga0209636, IMG submission 187464) | Marine sediment microbial communities from White Oak River estuary, North Carolina - WOR-1-52-54 (SPAdes) (version 2) | ecosystem: Environmental > Aquatic > Marine > Intertidal zone >... | reverse complement strand
TCCTGGACGAGAACATTAAGCGGGGTGGAGGTGAACGGACTGCTGTCTACTATAAGGATAAGCGCTACACCTATGACGATATCTATCAATTAACAAACCGAGTTGGAAATGCACTCAAGAATCTGGGTGTTGAACCCGAAAACCGCGTCTATTTAGTCCTCAGCGACTCGCCTGAGCTTGTCGCCAGCTTTTACGGAACCATCAAGATCGGTGCTATATCGACAATGGCCTACACCTTTTTGAAGGCCCGAGAGTATGAACATGAGTTGAATTATATTAGGCCGAAGGTTGTCATTACGGATGATTCGGCAATTGAGAGTCTAAGAGAGGCAGCCAGAAAATCCAGATTTCCCAAATCGTTTTTGGTTTTGGGCAAATCAGTATCTGACCTCCGAGAGAATGAGTCCGATTTCCGTACTGCGGTTCAAAATGCGAGTGAAGAACTCGAACCGGAACCAACCTCACCGGAAGATATTGCCCTATGGAAGTTCTCCGGAGGGACGACGGGCCTTCGAAAAGCGATTCCCCACCGTCACTACGACGCCGTTTTTGCCTTCGAAGCGTATGACCACGTAATCAAGTATCATCAGGACGATGTCGTATTGTCCGTCCCAAAAATGTTTTTTGGATATGGTCGAGACGGGGCAATTGTCTTCCCGTTTCGAGTTGGAGCCGCCGCTGTGCTCTTTCCTGAGCGGTTTAGTCCAGAAAAGGTTTTTGAATTGATCAGAGCGCATCGGCCAACCATTCTCGTGCAGGTTCCGACAGCAATGCGGGCCATGCTGCAGACTCAGAAAGATCAACGCCCTGACTTTGGTTGCGTTCGCCTGTGTACGTCGTCTGGCGAAGCTCTGTCGACCGAGCTGTACAATGAGTGGAAGCAGAACTTTGGCTGTGAAGTGCTCGATGGAATTGGCAGTGCAGAGATGTACTACGTTTTCATTTCGAACACGCTGAGAGAGATCAGACCTGGGACGTTGGGAAAGACTGTCCGAGGGTATGAAGCCCAGATTGTTGATGACGATGGAAAGGAGCTTCCAGATGGTGATATCGGCATCCTGAGGGCCAAAGGAGAGAGTTCGGGGACGCAGTACTATCATGATCGTGTCAAGACACAGAGGACCTTTAGGGGTGAATGGGTCTACACGGATGATTTGTTTTCAAAAGACAAAGATGGGTATTTTCAGTTTTCTGGTCGCAGGGATGATCTTTTGAAGGTCAGCGGTTACTTCGTTTCACCCTTTGAGATTGAAAAGTGCATTGAGACACACCCAGAAGTTACTCAATGTGCTGTTGTTGGGGTTGAAGATAAAGATGGTCTCATCAAATCCAAAGCTTTTGTTGTGTTACAAGAGGATATTGTACCGACCCCAGAGAAAGGAGAGGAAATAAAACAGTTCTGTAAGGCCAAATTGGCGTCTTATAAGTTTCCGAGATTTGTCGAGTTCTTGAGCGGTCTTCCCAAGACGGGACTCGGCAAAGTTGATCGATTCAGGCTCAAACAGAAGGGCATCTAGGGCAAAATCGTTTACTTAACGAGGCATTTGCCCTCCCAAGGAGATTTTCCGGCATCACCAGATGTTAATACGGATCGGATATTGAAGTCGCAGGTATAGTCGTACGGGAGGAATGTGATGGCATATATCGTTGGTACAGATGTGGGGGGAACATGCACGGATTGTGTTGTCCTAGATGACAAGGGGAAAACCACTCTTGGCAAGGCACTTTCAACCCCTCCGGATTTTTCGGGGGGCATTCTCGATGCCGTCAAAATTGCGGCGGAGGATCTGGGCCTTGAAATCGATTCGCTTATAAATCAGACCTCTCTGTTCCTCCATGCCACGACGATGGGAGAGAATGCGATCGTTGATGGCACCATTGCAAAGGCAGGTTTGATAACCACAGCAGGCTATAAGGAGACTCTCTTCGCGATGCGAGGCGGATACGGGAGGTGGTCGGGGCTGACAGATGATGAGAAGAGAGATCCGATATACACGGAGAAACCGATCCCCCTCATCCCCCTCGATATGGTGAGGGATGTCGAGGAGAGAATCGATCGTAACGGAGATATCCTTCGTGATTTGAATGAGAAAGAATTGGAGGAAGTGATAAGGGACCTTGTTGGAAGGGGGGCAGAAACCTTGGGGGTCTGCTTTCTGTGGTCTCTGCGCAATCCGAAGCATGAGATCATGGTGAGGGACACAGTCAAGAAACTATACCCAAACCTATTTGTAACGCTCTCCAGCGAAATTGCTCCTCTCGTTGGAGAATACGAGCGAACGGCAACAGTGGCTCTTAATTCCTGCCTGTACCCGCCTGTCTCAACGTATCTGAACAGTCTTGAGGAAAAACTGAGACGGCTTAAGTTTGGAGGAACCATACTGGTAATGCAGGCTTATGGGGGGCTGTTAACCAAGGAAGAGGCTTCCAAGCAAGCCGTTGGAATCATAGAGTCGGGACCTGTTTCTGGTCTTGTCGGTAGCAAGGCAACGGGTAAGTTAATTGGGATAGAGAATGTTATTGCCACGGATATGGGGGGAACAACATTCAAGATGGGTGTGGTAAGAAAGGGAATGATCGAGTATCAAAGAGAACCGAACGTACTACGATATCACTACCTATTGCCCAAGATGGATGTGGTTTCCCTCGGTGCTGCGGGGGGGAGTATTGTTTGGATTGACTCTCGCTTGGGTATTCCACGAATAGGTCCCATGAGTGCAGGGTCGTACCCAGGCCCGGTCTGTTACGACATAGCTGGAGAGGAGCCTACAATCACGGATGTCGATTTGATTCTTGGGTATCTGGATCCAAGGTTTTTCCTTGGGGGCCGCAAGAGTTTGAACCTGGACAAAGCCGTCAATGTCTTTGAAAAGAAGATTGCAGCCCCACTCAAGATGGATATCATCGAAGCGGCGGCTGCCATTTACAACGTGGCCAACAACATGATCTATGATCTGATTCACAAGACGACAGTTCAAAGGGGATTGGATCCAAGAAAGTACGGTCTCCTTGCCTTTGGCGGAACCGCTGGAATGCATGCGGGGACATGGGGGGAGATGCTGAGTGTTGATAAGATTGTCATTCCAAACACGGCATCGGTGCAAGGGGCATTTGGATTGGTCTCCTCCGATGTGGTCCATGAATACCAGTTCTCAAAGAGCATGCTAGCTCCGGTGAGCATCGATGAAGTAAATGAAATCTATGCTGACCTTGAAAAAAAGGCGATGGCCGCCTTAAGAGCGGAAGGATTCGGGAATGAGAAGGTCGTGATTGATCGCTCTGTCGATATGCTTTACGGGAGGCAGGTTCATGTCGTTACCGCATCGGTAGAAAAGACAGGCCCTCTCACAGATAAGGACATGGAGGCAACCTACAATCGATTCGAACAGTTGTATGAGGAGAAGTACGGCCAGGGATCTGCTTATCGAGAAGCGGGCATGATTATCTCGTGTTTCAGGTTGAGAGCGACCGGGCTGATCAATAAGCCCGTACCCTACAAATATGACCTGTCAGATTCCAATCCTGAAGCCGCGTTTATTGGGCATAAAGATGTCTATTTCGAGAAAGCGAAAGGCATTTTGAAGGCCAGCATTTTCGACTTCCGGAAGCTGAATCCAGGCAATGAAATGATGGGACCGTCTATCATCTTAACGCCAATAACTACAATAGTTGTTTTGCCTGGCCACAAAGCATATTGCGATGAGTTTAAAAACATTGTTATAACATATGAGTAGAATAAAAAAGGCGGTGAAAGAAATGACATCTAGTGTGAGAGTAGATCCTATCACATTTGAAATCGTGAGACACAAACTGTTCCAGGTCGTGGATGAGGCAATCATTGCACTCGAGAACGTATCGGGTTCTCCGATAACAAATGAAGGGCACGACTTGATGGTGTCGCTATACCGGGCGGATGGAGGTTTGTTGGTCGGTGGAGTTGGCTTTCTCCATCACCTTACGAGCGCTGCCCAAGCCGTAAAGCATATTATCCAGAATTATTCAGAGGATCCGGGTATTTTTGAGGATGACCTCTTCTTCCTGAATGATGCCTACACAGCGGCTCTGCATCCGCCTGATGTCTACATGATTTCGCCCATCCATTATAAGGGCAGACTCGTCAGTTTTGTTGCAAATTTTGTTCACGTAACGGACATTGGAGCCATTGATCCGGGCGGCTTTTGTCCGAGAGCGGAGACAAGCTTTCACGAAGGTTTCGTATCCAGAGGGCTCAAACTCATCGAACGGGGCAGGATTCGCAAGGATGTTATGGACACCATTCTGAACATGGTTCGAGATCCGGGCATGGTCGCGCTGGACTTCAAGTCACAGATCGCAGCGAATAATGTAGCCAAGATGAGAATGTGTGACCTGATGGATGAATATGGTGAAGACACCGTTGATGAGGTGAGTCGACAGCTGATCGACCAATCTGAATCACTTCTCAGGAAACGTCTCATCGAGCTGCCAAATGGGACGTGGCGTGCACGGCAGTATATCGATCATCCCGGAAAGGTGTACACGATCAATCTGGCGATGACAAAGACGGACGATGAATTGATTTACGATTTTAGTGGCAGCAGTGAACAGGCACCGGTAGGGATCAATTGTTCCTATTGGGCGGCCTGGGGTGCTATGTTTGCCCCTATTTTCCCTCTGCTGGCCTATGACATTACCTGGAATGAAGGGATAACAAGGCCAATAAGAATCATAGCCCCTGAGGGGACCGTCGTGAATGCGAGGCGGCCCGCACCCCTGACGATTGCAACAATTAGCGCCATTCAGATAATCAATAACCTGTCTACGTTATCACTTTCGAAGATGTTCGGCGCAAGTAAGAAATATCGGGAACGTGCGACAGCCGTCTGGCACGGGAGTCACGCCCATATTACGACCCATGGAATCGGTTTTTCCGGAGATTACTTCGTTTCGCCACTGACAGACACCTTTGGAGGAGCGGCTGGTGCACGTGCTTTCAAGGATGGTGTTGATATCGGTGGAGAGATTCCAAATGTTGTTTCGAGATGGGGTAATGCGGAAACACATGAAGAAATGCTTCCTTTGATTTACGTCTATCGCCGAGTGGTTAAAGATTCAGGTGGTCCAGGGAGGTATAGAGGCGGGGTCTGTCATGAGTATGCGATTACTCCGAAAGGCAGCCCTGCCCACAGTTTGGGAGCAGTCCTGTATGGTAAGGGGGTAATCGCGCCCCATAGTACGGGGATATTCGGCGGATACCCAGGCTGCAATGTGGATTATATCCTATTCCGTGACGGAATCCACTGGAAGGAAGGGGATTTTCCAAAGAACCTTCATTCTTCCTCAGGCAAAGAAGTGGCACACGTGCAGTGGGGTGTATTCGATCTGAAAGATGGCGATATCCTGTACATCCGATTCATGGGCGGGGGAGGTTATGGTGACCCGATCGACAGGGATCCGGATCTTGTTTTGAGAGATGTCCTCGGAGATCTGGTCTCTGTGGAGTGTGCAAGGGATATCTACGGTGTTGTTATCGATGTGGATAAGAAAGCTGTCGATATGAATGCCACTCGGAAGCAGCGGGAGCTGACTCGAAAAGAACGACTCAACGAGAGGGATATCAAGGTCAGAGAAAGGAACATGAATATCAAGGATAGCGACTATCCGATAAGCGAATATTTGCAACTCATGGACCAGAAGGACGGAAAATCGTTTCAGTGCAAGTGGTGCGGAGAAACCGTTTGTGGTGGTCATATGAAATGGAAAGATGAAGTTCCGAGCATGGAGTTTCCGACCACCAAGGCAGGCCCTCTCAGGGCCAGGAATGAAGAGTTCCTCTTGCGCGAGTATTATTGTCCGTCTTGCGCCACCCTTCTTGATACTGAGGTCACGATGAAGGGGCATGATCCACTGTACGACGAGATACTTCACTGAATTCGCGGGGTCCAGACGCAATGGGTTAAGTCGGTCAAATCGACCGAATTAGTTCTTGTTTTCAGGCTCCAGAAAGGGTATCCCTTGAAAGCTGGGGGAATACGGATTGCCTTGGAGCCTTCAACCATCAAAATGAGAGGAGGTGACAGAATGAGGACACAGGAATCGCAGTTTGGTTACATCAAGAAAGGAGGTACAAGAATGAAAAGTCAAGCCTCGAAGTTTAGCCCTATGCTTTTGGCACTTGCCCTTATTTTGGCTTTTTTACTCGTTCCCAACCCTTCCTTGGGGCAACAAAAACTGAAAGTGGCCGCACTCCTCCCGGGCTCCATCTCCGACGCTTCCTTCAACGCAGCCGCCTACCGGGCATTGGAACGGGTAAAGAAGGAGCATGGTGTGGAGTATGTCTATCAGGAGAACGTCCCCCAGGCGGAGTTTGAAGCTGCTTTTCGAGAATATGCGAAGGCTGGATACGACGTAGTGATCGGTCATGGGTTTCAATTTGGGGATGCAGCGCTGAAGGTTGCGAAGAGTTTCCCAAAGACGAAGTTTATCGTCACGGAAACCTATGTTACCCAGGAGCCGAATGTCGCCTCCTATCAGACCCGATTCGGCGACATGGGGTTTGTAGCTGGAGCATTGGCGGCCATGATGAGCAAGACGGGCGTTGTGGGGAACGCTAGCGCAATCCCGATCCCTGTGATTACCGACTATATGGAGGGTTTCAAGGTAGGCGCGAAGTACATCAATCCCGAGGTGAAAGCTCTTACAACATTTGTCGGTAGCCTAAGCGATGTGGCGAAGGGTAAGGAGGGGACTCTCGCTTTGATCGAACAGGGGGCAGATGTCGTAACGAGCACGGGGAACGAGAACAATATCGGGACGGTCCTTGCTGCAAAGGAAAAAGGGGCGCTAGCTATCGGAACCCTTTCCGACATGCATGACGTCGCTCCGGGGACTGTACTCGTGAGTATCATGGTGGACTTCGGAGCCGGTATCGGAAGGCTGATAGGTGAGATCCTGAACGACCGATTCGAGCCAAAAAACTATCGTCTCGGGTTCGAAGAGGATGGGAGTGTTTCCTTATCCTCCTTCCACGAATTCGAGCGCGCGATCCCTTCCGAAGTGAAGCAAAGGCTAAACCAGATCATCAGGGATATTGTTGCCGAAAAACTGAAAACCCTGCCTGAGAAGACATCCTAGTGTTTCGCGGGATGTGTCCCTGGAGGAGACGGAATCGTGCGGTAACACAGCCTCGGCGAGTGGGGTGGTGCATTGGAGATTGCGCTTTTAATGCGCGACATTACGAAACGGTTTCCCGGAGTATTGGCCAATGATCGGGTAGTATTACAAGTAAACAGCGGGGAGATCCATGCCCTGTTAGGGGAGAATGGCGCCGGGAAAACGACCCTGATGAATATTCTCTATGGAATACACCAGCCCGACGAAGGGCAGATTCACGTTTTCGGGCGAAACGTAAAAATCCGATACCCCAGGGACGCGATTCGATATGGTATTGGAATGGTCCACCAGCATTTCATGCTGGTGGACCGGCTCACGGTGGTGGAAAATGCTATCCTCGGGACTAAATCTCCCCGATGGCCTCTGCTAGACCTCCAAAAGGCAAGGGAGGAGGTGAGGAATCTTTCGGCCGAATACCATTTCAATATTGACCTGGATGCGAAGATCTGTGAAATCTCTGTAGGAATGCAGCAAAGGGTCGAGATTATCAAAACCCTTTTTCGGCAGGTGCGCCTTCTGATTTTGGATGAGCCGACGTCAGTTTTGACTCCTCAGGAGACCGAGGAGCTTATTACGATTCTCAAAAAGCTTGCCGCAAGAGGCCTTTCTATCGTCTTTATCTCCCACAAGCTTGAAGAGGTGATGAGTCTTTGCGATCGGGTCACTGTTCTTCGAAACGGAAGGGTAGTGGCTACGGTTTCCGCGACAGAGGCGAACAAAGCCTCACTCGCGCGAATGATGGTGGGTAGGGACGTCCTTTTTCGGACTATGCGCTCTACACATACCGGCGGGAAGGTTCTTCTAAATGTCGAAAAGGTCACGGCCACTAACAATAGGGGATTACAGGCACTCAAGAACGCCTCTTTTCAAATCCATGAGGGTGAGATTTTTGGAATTGCAGGGGTGGATGGAAACGGCCAGGTCGAACTTGCAGAAGTCATTGCGGGCTTGAGAAGACCTACGGGAGGTACGATTAGGGTGCGGGATGTGGACGCAACCGATCTCGGCGGACCTCAAACGAGGGAGCCTGGGGTCGGCTATATCCCGGAGGATCGGCAAAAGAGGGGGCTTGTCCTGAGATTTCCGATTTGGGAAAACCTGATCCTCAAATCATCTACCAGTCCTGCCTTCACATATAGAGGCGTCTACTTCAAGTTCTACGAAATCAGAGCCTCCTCTGAAACCATGATCCGAAAGTTTGACATTCGAGGGCCAGGCTTAGAATTCCCGGCGATGAACTATTCTGGAGGGAACCAGCAAAAGATTGTTCTTGCAAGGGAATTTCAACTCAAGCCGCTTCTACTGATTGCTGCCCAACCCACTCGCGGCTTGGACATCGGAGCCACCGAGTTTGTCCGCCGCCAATTAGTTGAGTTTGCCGAAGAAGGCAATGGGGTCCTCCTCGTCTCTACAGACTTAGAGGAGATTCTTTCTCTCTCGCAAAGGTTTGCAGTGATGTATGAAGGTGAAGTGGTCGGCACCGTGGAGAACAACGGGTCGATTGACCTGGGAGAGATCGGCCTCATGATGGCGGGTTCCAAACGCCTGTACGATGGCAATCGACATATGTGAAATTTTCCATGTCTTTCCGCTCCATCCTTGTTACGTTCGGCTCCATCTTTTTGGCCTTCGCTGCGGGGGCCGGTTTCATCCTCTTTTCGGGGATCAATCCTCTATTCGCTTATGGGTCTCTGTTCAAGGGGGCTTTCTGGGGGATTGACAATCTCTCAGAAACCATTGTGAAACTCTGTCCCCTTCTCCTCGCCGGCCTTGCCGTGGCCTTTCCCCTAAAGTGCCGGATGTTCAATATTGGAGCAGAGGGGCAACTCTATCTTGGCGCCCTAGTCTCAACGTGGCTTGGTCTATCCCTGCAGCTACCCCATCTGCCATTCGTCCTCCTCTTGACCGCAGGGGGCTTTCTCGCAGGGGGAATCTGGGGGGCCATTCCGGGTTGGCTGAAAGCGAGGTATGGAGTTAGCGAGATTATCAATACGATCATGATGAACTACATTGCGATCTTCCTCGTCACGTATATCGTCAGAGGCCCCCTCCAAGAGGCGAGGAAGGTCTTTCCTCAGACAGATCCTATTGCAAAAGTGGCAGAGCTAAACCTCCTTGTCTCTGGAACCCGCCTCCATATCGGAATCCTCATCGGTCTGTTTTGTGCTGTGATAGTCTATGTCATTTTCTGGAAAACCCCTCTTGGATTCCAGATCCGGACGGTGGGCGAGAACCCTGAGGCCGCATGGTACGCAGGCATAAACATTAGCCGTCAGACCGTGTTTTCAATGTTCATGGGGGGAGGCTTTGCGGGTTTGGCCGGAATGGTGGAGATCACGGGAATTCACCATCGACTCTTGGCAGGCTTCTCTCCGGGATACGGCTACAGTGCCATCGCAGTCGCTTTGTTGGGCAAGGCCCATCCTCTCGGGATTATTCTAACCGCACTCTTTTTTGGAGGGTTGAGGCAGGGTGCCGGCAGCATGCAGAGACTTGCACAGGTACCGGTGACTGTGGTCTATCTCCTGGAAGGATTGGTGATTCTCTTTATCCTGAGTGGGGAGTATTTTCTTGAGTCGCGTAAGGAAGGTCTAAAAACGGAAGGAGGATAGAAGCGGTTGGAACATCTGCTAAGTATGGGATTCCTCATCGGCCTCTGTATCTCCGCGATTCGCTCTGCAACTCCGATTCTGTTTGCCTCCCTGGGAGAGATCTACGCGGAGCGTTCAGGCGTTTATAACATCGGCCTGGAGGGATTGATGCTCTGCGGGGCGCTGGCTGGTTTCATGGCCTCCTTCTATTCACAAAATGCATGGGTAGGAGTGTTTGTCGGGGCCATGGCGGGAGGGATGATCAGCTTGATGCACGCCTACGCGTGCGTCTTTTTGTATGTCGATCAGATCGTGAGCGGGCTTGCGATCAATGTGTTTAGCCTCGGGCTGACAAGTTACATCTTCAAAATCTTCGCGGGTAAAGGGACGCTCCCACCAAAGATCGCCGGTCTCGTAAACTTGGAACTTCCATGTCTTTCTCGATTGCCCGTATTGGGTGACGTTTTCTTCTCTCATAACGCATTGGTCTATGTGGCCTTTCTCCTTGTCCCTGTGAGTTGGTGGATCCTTTTCAAGGCCACTCCAGGGCTTCATCTGCGGGCAACGGGAGAGAATCCGGAGGCCGCAGAGACGGCAGGACTCGGCGTTCGGAGAATACGGTTTTCCTGCGTCCTTGTTGGCGGAATCTTCTCGGGAATTGGCGGCGCCTACATGTCTCTTGGCCAACTGAATGTATTCACGGAGAATATGATTGGCGGAAGAGGGTTCATTGCCCTTGCCGCTGTGATTTTTGGGAAGTGGAACCCTCTTGGCGCCATGGCAGGCACACTGCTTTTTGGCTTGGCAGATGCCGCCCAATTGAGGTTTCAGGCTCTCGGTTTTAGAATCCCAAATGAATTCTTCCTGATGCTTCCATATGTTCTTACCATGGTGGTGCTGACGAAGATTGTGGGAAGGACCAGCCCACCGGAGGCATTGGGGATACCGTATAAAAAGTGACGGGACAGTGGGCGACCAATCCTATTTGACCATTCTCTATTCCTTGGGTACGGCCTTTTTCTTCGGCTTGAATCCACTTCTGATAAAGAAAGGATTTGAAGCAGGTGGCGATCCCACGAGAGGGACATTTCACATGCTTCTTTTCCACAGTATTTCCATGGTGTTGTTTCTCGTGATTCTCGGCAAATTGGACGAGTGCCCTCAGATCCTTGGGAGGCGAGAGACGGTTTGGCTTGCCCTTGCGGGAGTCTCCAGCTACGTCTTGGGCATAGGTTGCTATTTTGGAAGTATTGCCAGACTCGGGGCCTCGCGGACGGCTTCGATCGTGAATGGGAATCCAGTTGTCTCGGTAGTTTTTGCGGTGATTCTATTGGGAGAGAGCGCAAATCCGATGACTTGGGCGGGAATAGTCCTCATTCTGGTTGGAGCCTATCTGGTTGGCAAAGGCTGAGGCGTATGGATTCAAAAGGCGTTTACCTCGTTGTTGTCTCAACTCTCGGCTTTGGATTCGCGCCCATTCTGGCAAAGAAGGGCCTCGGCGGGGTCTCGCCCTTAGTCGGGGGCATTGTTTCGGTTGTGGCGGGTCTGTTGACGTTTTCAGTTCTGATGTTGGCTTCAAGAAACTTCCAAGGGCTTTATCGAGACCACCTTAAGGCGCTGCCTTTCTTCTGTGCCTCGGGAATAAACAACACCCTGGCGGTCGGATGCTTTTACACCGCTCTACAAATGAGCCTTGCCATTATTGTCGTGCCTCTGACCAGTGTTTTTCCCTTGATGACCATCGCGCTGTCCCATTTGTTTTTGAGGGAAGGGGAAGGGCTCAACAGACGGATGGTTTTGGGTGCCCTGTTGATTATTGGGGGAGTGATCCTCCTCAACATCAGGTAGCGGGGCATACAAGGATTCACATACCCACTAGCTCAGTCGAAGACATCTCTCTGCCGAGTCTTCCGCGTCTCTTTTCAGCACGCCTAGAGGGTTTCCTCCGAAGCTTACGCGGTGACCCTATCGGGATTCACAGGTGGGGAATACCTGCCCCTTCCCGGCTCTCAAGGCCGGGCTTTTCCCCCCTTCCTGCTTACCCCCGATGGGTGCCCCACCGCTTCCGCAATGTCGCTCAGAGACAAGAGGTCCCCTCAAAATGGGGGAACTCCTCGGTCAGTTAGGGTTGAAAAAGGGCAGGCAAAAGACTATAATTTCGGATTCCCCACTCCGGTCCGCTCTGGCAGAAAGGAGGTGAGAATAGTATTGGATGGTCGCCGAAGGACGGCCAAATTAAGGGGTTTTTCCGGAGCACGAAGCTACCATGTGCCATAGTGCAACAAGAGATAGGAGGATAGGTGATGAAAAGAGTCATGTTTTGTTTTGTCACGATCACGTTATCTATCGGTCTAACCTTTGGTTGGGCAGCAAAACCAGCACCGGTTCAGGCATCTGAACCGATTGTCCTGAAAGCGGTTGTACCCACACCGGTATACATCCCGATTGTGGCCCCTGTGAAGGACATGTATGTTCCGGGTATCAAAGAGGCATCCGGGGGTAAGCTCACCATCAACCTCATGGGTGGACCGGAGGTCATCCCCGCTGAGTCCCAGGTCGACGCGGTGAGGAAGGGGATCATCGACATGGTCTTCACGTGGGTCTCGGATTATCGTCACCTGGTGCCGGTGGCAGGAGCCGTCCATTTGTCGCCATACGACCCTTGGGAGGAGCGACCGGGAAGGGTTTTCGACTACTGGGTCAAGGTCCACAAGCCGATCAATACGCAATACCTCGGGAGGTGGGCTTGGGGAATGCGTTTTAATTTCCACATGCGCGAGAAAGAAATCAAGACACTTAGCGACTTTGCAGGGGTAAAAATGGATGATCCCATCTATATCCATGCCATTCCAAAAGCATTCGGCATGGTTCCCCTGGAGGTTAGTGGTCCGGACATCTTCACCGCCATGGAACGGGGAGTGATTGATGGGTACATCTGGTCGGATTTTGGCAAATACCCTGGCTGGGAAAAAGTGACCAAGTACGTTGTTGATGAACCGTTCCTGAATATGGATATGGTGATTCTGATGAATCAGGATGTGTACACCAAGCTCCCACAGGATATGAAAGACACAATCGAACAGTTCACCGCGAAGTATGAGCGAGAGGCAACTGCTTGGTACAAAGACCAAACCGCCAAGGAGCGAAAGAAGTACATGGATGCCGGGTGTAGGTACATCAAGTTACCACCAAAAGAGGGCAAGTACCTCACCGAGACTGCCCTGAAGGTAGCCTGGGAAGAGGATGTGAAACCAGTGGTTAGTCAAGAGGTTTACGATGAGGCGAGGGCAGTCCTGATCAGATAGACTGGCTGCGCCTTTCTGCGATCGCCCCTTGGATCACACGGGGGTGATCGCAGCCCGCAATCAGTCTCAAAGTCGAGGTGTTTCGGTATCAAGGATTGGTTTGGGCTGGCAGAATCTGAGCATAGGGCTATTGGTGAAGGCTTCATGAATCTCATAAAGAGAGTGCTGTCTGTTTTTGATAGAATCACTGATTTCTTGGCCATCTTTGGATGTCTTGTCGTCGTGGGTATCACGGTCCTCGTGGGTGTGGACGTCCTGATGAGGTATCTATTCAACCGTCCGATTGAAAATGTGTTTGAAATCACCCAACACAGCCTCGTTTTTATGACTTTCCTGGCTGCCCCCTGGGTGCTGAAGAGAGACCAGCACGTAAGGATGGAGGGAGTGCTCAATCAGTTCGACCCGAAAACGCGATCTCTTCTAAACCTCATTACCTCCGTTCTTGGGGCGGTGATCTGCCTGGTTCTCTTCATCTATGGTTTTCAGGGCACCTGGGACTACTACCAGAGAGGTCTTTGGTTTCCCGGTGGGATGAGAATCCCTCAATATCCTATTCTGACCGTTATTGTTGTTGCATATCTCATGCTCTTCATCCAGTTCCTGAGAAGGGGTTACGGATATCTCAGGGAGTGGCGGCGATACGAGGCGCTTGAACCAGGAGGGACACGCAACCGGAAATGAGGTGAAAATCGGTGGAATGGTATCTCGTGTTATTGGCCCTCACAGGAGGGTTTATGCTTCTCATGATGGCGGGACTGCCGGTTGCCTTTGCCTTCATGTTGGTGAATATTGTCGGGGCATTTCTACTATGGGGAGGATTGATGGGTCTGGGGGAACTTGTTCATCGCTCGCGGGATTCTGTGTCTATGTTCGCCTTGCTCCCCTTGCCCCTGTTTATCCTCCTGGGTGAGGTCCTATTCCGTTCAGGGGTCGTCTCGGGCACGTTGGATGCCCTGGATAAGTGGTTCGGTCGCTTACCTGGCAGGCTAGGCCTGTTGGCGATTGCGGCGAGCACCATCTTTGCCACGGTGAGCGGCGTTTCTGCAGGTAGTGTGGCGATGTTGGGATCAACTCTAGGGCCCGAAATGGAAAAGCGGGGATACAGAAAGTCCATGACCCTGGGCCCTATTCTCGGTGGCGGTGGCCTGTCGATCATGATCCCACCAACCGCTTTGGGTGTTCTGTTTGCCGCCCTTGCTGTGCTCTCCGTGGCAGATTTCTTGATTGCTATCATCATCCCCGGACTGTTGATGGCCCTGCTCTATGCAACTTACATCGTTATTCGGTGCTACCTCCAGCCCTCCGTGGCGCCTGCTTATCAAGTCCCTCCAACCCCGCTATCGGTTAGGCTCAAGGCGGCGGCGAAGCATATCCTGCCATTGGCAGCCATCATTTTCTTGGTGACGGGTGTCATCTTTGTCGGCATTGCCACCCCGACCGAAGCAGCCGCAACAGGAGCCATTGGTGCCTTCATTCTGGCTGCCTGTTACGGACGTCTGCATTGGCAGGTGGCAAAGCAATCTATTGTTCACACCCTTGAAATTTCAGGCATGATGCTCCTGATCATTACCGGGGCCAAGACATTCAGTCAAATTCTGGCATTCAGTGGAGCCTCTCGGGGAATGATTGAATTCGTGCTTGGCATCCCCCTTGCCCCGATCATGATCATCCTCATGATGCAGGTCATTATTCTGTTTATGGGGATGTTTTTCGATACCGTCTCGATCATGATGATTACGATTCCCGTGTTCTTTCCCATCGTCCAAAGCCTAGGTTTCAATCCTTTATGGTTTGGGGTGATGTTTCTCCTCAACATAGAGATGTCGGTGACGACACCCCCGTTCGGTCTGAGTCTGTTCGTGATGAAGGGGGTGTCCTCACCCGATACGACGATGGGGGATGTGATCCGGGCCGCTCTTCCCTTCCTCGGTGTGGACGCGATCGTAATGGGACTGATGTTGGCGTTTCCTCGGCTGGTGTTGTGGTTGCCGGGCGTAATGCGCCAGATCAGTTGAACTGAGAGGGAAGGATGAAAACCGCATATACCCTTCCAAAAGGAGGAAAAAATGCCAGACAGTTCGCACCCTTCAGAGCATGAGTATCGTCTCGCGACCTTCGCTCACCGCGGTTATCCCCTTGTCGGGGTTGAGGTTAATGGATGGCTGGTGGACCTTGGACTGGGCTATGAGTACTACAAGGAGTCGACAGGCCGACACGACTTCTTCAAGGCCAAACACGGGTACACGATGATCGACGTGCTTGAGGAGTGGGATGTATTCGTTGTTGCATTCGACGATATGGTCCCTTTCTATAGTCAAGCCTTGAGCCAGAAGCGTTCGAGTCTCCCGTTTGTCTACCGTCCCGAGGAGGTGAAGTTACTCCCACCCGTTATGTATCCAAATAAGGTTCTGAATGCGGGTTCCAACTATTACGACCATGCCCTCGAGATGGGAGCGGCGGAGCCAGTCAAGGAAGGCCACGAACCGTATTTCTTCTACAAGGGTTCCAGGCATAATCTGATCGGTCATGGTGAGTCCATTCGCCTGACGCCTCGGTCGGACTACGTGGACTGGGAGGCGGAGCTTGCCGTAGTGATCGGTCGCTTCGCCAAGAACGTTCCGGCAGAACATGCATTGGAATATGTTGCCGGTTATACGTGCTACAACGATATTTCTGCGCGGGACCGCATGGTGCGTAAGGATGAAACCTTTCTTTTCGATTGGTTTTCTAACAAGGGAAACGATACGTTCGCTCCTATGGGGCCATACCTGGTGCCACGCCAGTTTGTGAAGGACCCGCAGAACCTCGGTATCCGCTGCTATGTGAGTGGCGAATTGATGCAGGACACGAATACCAACCAGATGGTATGGAGTATTGCCGATCTCCTTGCCACCGTGTCCTCGGTCACAACACTCTCCCCGGGCGATGTAATTGCCACAGGCACGGGTGCTGGCGTTGGGATGGCGAAGGGCATTCGCGTGAAGCATGGAGAAATCGACAAAGTGTTTGCCCACATGTACGCCGGGAAAAGCCGTCTATTACGACCGGGAGATACCGTCAGGATCGAGATTGAAAGTGTAGGATGTCTGGAAAATCCAGTTGAAGCGCCCCGGTAGACGGTATTTATGAGAACTGAGATCTAACTCCCAGACCGTTGACTGATCAGAGCAGTGATCTGAATCGTGAGTTGATCGCCTCAGGATGACCGAGATGAGGCCCTCTAGGTAACCCCCTCTGTCCGTAGCGTCTCGATCTCTTCAGGTCCATAACCGAGTTCTTTCAGGACCGTTTCGGTATGCTCACCCATGAGAGGAGGGTGGAGCTTTGCCTGTCCCGGTGTCCGGCTGAGTTTGGTAGGAAACCCAATAGTCTTGATTCTTCCTATAGTGGGATGGTCCATCTCCAGAAGCATCCTCTGGTGAAGTACCTGGGGGTCCTGGAAGACCTCGTCAATGCAGAGAATGGGTCCATTGGCCACTCCAGCCTGATCGAGGATCTCTTCCCATTCCTTGGTGGTCTTTTCCGTCAGTTTCTCCTCCAGGAATTGCGTCAATTCTGGACGGTTTGTCACACGGTCGGCCACGGTGAGGAACCGCTTGTCGCTTATCAGACGTTCCAGTGCCAGTACCTTGGCCAAACGTTCCCACATGGCCTGATTGCCCGCTGCAATATTCATGTGTCCGTCTTTGGTTTTGAAGGTTCCGTAGGGTGACATCATGGCGTGATCGTTTCCCTGGGGTTCAGGTCTCTCGTCTGTTGCAAAATACTTCGCTGCCTGGAATCCCAGTATGGCGATCAGCCCTTCAAGGATCGAGGTTTCGACCTTTTGACCTTGTCCGGACTTTTCCCGTTCGAGAAGGGCTAACAGAATGCCATACATCCCGAAAATACCCCCCAGGGAATCGCCAATTGCAACGCCGACCCGCACCGGACCCGTGTGTTTCCATCCGGTGATACTGGAAAGGCCGGACATCCCCTGTGCAATGGGGTCGAAACCCGCCCGGTCTGCGTAAGGGCCGCTTTGGCCGAATCCAGAGATGCTGCAGTAGATCAGTCTTGGATTGATCTGTTTCAAGGTTTCGTAGTCGATTTTCAGTTTCTTCTTGACATTGGGCCGATAATTCTCCACGACGACATCTGCACCCGTGACCAATTTCCTAAATATCTCGATTCCCTTCTCAGTCCGGATATTCAGGGTCATGCTTCTCTTGTTCCGATTGTTCAGAAGATAATATGGACTCTCTCCTTTCAGGTAGGGGGGGCCGAAATCCCTGAGCATGTCTCCCCTCCCCGGGGGTTCGATCTTCAAGACATCCGCACCAAAGTCGGCCAAGAGCTGAGTGCAGTAAGGCCCCGCCATGGCTGCCGTCAGGTCGATAATCTTGATTCCATCCAAGGGTTGACTCATTTTGTGGTCCTCCTTCTATCAACGGATGTGGACAAGCCAAGAAGAATCTGAAGACTTGTTTTGAGAATTCCAAACACACAGATTCTCAAAGCAGACCGGGTGTTATTTCTCACACATCAATATGGGTTTGTCAACCAAACCTACGAAGACCTCTAGAAGACCCGTTTGTCCGACTGTACCCGTCTTTCTTGAAGAGATCTGTCCGCAAAAGTAATTGCATCAAAAGAGCGTTTAGAATATAAAATAACCTTGACTGGAGCCGAAGAAGGGCTGTCGAAAACGGTTTTTCGCCTGGCGAGAACGGAGATTTCCGATGAGAAAACACCTTACGTGGATTGTGGTCGGTCTGATCCTCGCCTTCACTATTGGGATTGAGGCATACAGGGGGAAAGGGACGCTAGCCGGGGCACTCGTTTTTGCCGGTGTGGTGATTTTCTTTGTCTATTCTTTCTGGAAACGAAAATAGATTGGACGACCGACCTTGGATGGGGGTGATGATGATTTGGAAGTGAGATGCCCAAAATGTGCAGTTTCCTGCGGTCCAGGAGACCTATTCTGTAGAAAATGTGGGGCCAGGCTACAGCTCGGAGCTGGAGTCCAGGCTCAAATCAGTCCGTTCGAGATGGAGGTAATGGCCCTCCTGAAAACTCTGAAGGAATTCCGTGCCTGGATAGACCAGAAAAAGAGAAAGAATGTGCGTTTCATGAGGGTCTATAAACAGAGGATAGAGCGGGAGATTGGTCCATCCATCAGAGAATTTGATGAAAGGTACAGGGAGAAGCAAGAAGAACAGTCACCTCTTTTTCGGCATATTATGGAGGCCTTTTCCGCGTTCAGCCGACCGATTAACCTTATGGAAACGGAGCTTCGGCCATCGGTAGGCATGGGCGTTTTTCTCGAGCGATGGATGGTCACAAAGGCTGCTGAGGACTACCTGAAGGAGTGTTGTCAAGAAGTAGATCGTCATCTTGAGGAGTTGACAAAAGAAATAGAAGCCAGGAGTCAGAAGTCAGGAGCCAGAATGGAGAACGAAGTAGGCGACGAACATGGAGGTTCTTGAAAAAGGAAAGACGATCTCAATTCATCCAGGTCAGAAGTTACCCATCTCGAGGATGCTTGTGGACGCAGGCGGTGTCCTCGCTCTGATATGGGGGGTTTTTGCCGTTCTTGTTCTTTTTTTTTCACAGGCTGGCCGAGAGATTCTACCATATTTCATCGCCATCACATTGCTTCTTCTGGGTCCCTTTGTGGGTGGGATTCTGATTCGACAATCTCGGCAGTACAGCACGATCCTTTTC
>Ga0209636_10002489_pt1 | contig 18757 bp, 18 predicted proteins | sample DeeMarSWOR152_54_FD_187464 | JGI IMG/M metagenome (GOLD analysis project Ga0209636, IMG submission 187464) | Marine sediment microbial communities from White Oak River estuary, North Carolina - WOR-1-52-54 (SPAdes) (version 2) | ecosystem: Environmental > Aquatic > Marine > Intertidal zone >... | reverse complement strand
ATCGACACAATTCCAACAATCTATCTCTTTCCCAATATCGAGGATTCTACCGTCTACCTCTAAAACTCTTGTGTCGTCCAGTGCATAGCCAGTTTCGTCTATGGCTAGAACCAGAACGTCCTCAAGTTCAACATTCATGAGAGATTCTGCGATTTGGGGGTCAAAGATATGATCCCCCATGCATAGGAGAAAATCACTGTGGAAGGCTTCCTTCGCCGCCATTAAAGAGTATAGGTTCCCTTCCGCCCAGTTTCGTGCCGTTATATAGTCAATGTCGATTCCAAGATAGCTGTCGCCAATCTCTTCCTCTATACTGTCCCCTTCGTATCCTACAACTATGTGAACTTTCGCTATCCCTGCTTTTTTCAAGCGTCGAAGGATTCGACCCAGTAGTGGAATTTTCGCTAAGGGTTCGAGAACCTTCTGCTTTGTATATTTCTTGAGTCTACTTCCCTCGCCTGCAGCCAAAACCAAGGCTTCGAGGGAATCGTCTTCGTCATACATACAGAACACAACAAATAACGCAAGACAGTGTTGATGGAAGCTTCTTTTATATCTTGTCTTTGCATGCATGGACACTCGTAAGCTTTATATGTTACCCTTGAAGGCACGTGGGCGAACCGAGGTGAACGTTATGTCTACACAAAAAGTGACGATTGAATTGGACGCTGATTTGATGACGAAGCTGAAGACGAAGGCAGACGCCGCCAATAAAACACCGTCAGAAATGATCGCCGAGCTAACTCGCAAAGCATTGAAGGCTTAGAGTCTTCGTCGTTGACCAAAACTCAGTGCACGGGTCCGATTTTCCCCCCTTTTTGGGAGAGTTTATTCTTTACAATAACACGCCTACTTTCCCGCCTGTGAACCGTCTGCCACCCTTGGCGCGAGTAGGCTCGATGTGCACGCATGAATGTGTGCGATGAGTTACTTCACGATCAGGACTGGACAGGGCGCTTCATCGGCCACTCGGTCGCTGACGCTTCCCAGGAAGAATTCTTTGATGCCACCGAGCCCCCGACTGCCCATAACAATGATGTCAAACGCTCCTGCTTTTGCCGTTTCGATGATCGTGGGTGCTGGGCGTCCTTCCACGAGCTTCGTTGAAATCTTCACGCTCGGTTTGCTTTTTTTGGCCTTTTTGAGCGCTTTGGCCAGCATGTTTTCGTGGTGGGTCTTCAGCTCTTTTAGGTACTTCTCCATGAAGACCGGTGCAAGGGGCTGCATGTCTGGCGCCGCATAGGCTGTGAGGGGCACGGGCACCGCATCTACAACCGTTAGCAGTACGACATGGGCTGAATATTTCTCCGCGAGGTCCAGCGCGAACTCTAAGGCTTTGTCCGCCGCTTTCGACCCGTCCAGGGCGACTAGAATGTTTTCAATCAACGCGTACTCCTCAATACAAGTGTAGCCAGTTGCATTCTTATAAGATTCACCAACTACCGCGAAGGAATTCTATCACAGCGGCTAGACGTACATTGCTTCTGGGGCGCCTCGTTTCTCATCAGCTTTCCTCATCTTTCCATGCTGGTCGGCCAATTCCTCCAGTTTCTTCTTTATCGCTTCTGCCTTTTCTAACAGCTCTTCCGTGTCTACTTCCAAGTCATAGACTTTGTTTATGGCTTCAATGAGTACTACAGCGCCTTCAGAGTCCGGGGCGAAGGGGCGATTGCAGGTGTTAGAAAGGCAACTCCTGTGATTTTCCTAGTCAAGCATTCGTTTAGGAAGCCGCCAGCTATGCCGGTAAAAGAAAACGTAAAAGACTATCTAAATTTAGGGTTTTCTCTAAGAACGATGCGAAGCGTAATACACTTTTTGAGCAAAATTCGCTCTGTTCGCGGAAAATAAGACGAAAATGAAGTTTGTTTCATGATGTATTACATTTGCCAAAATGTAAATCGAAAGTGTAATGCAATTGTATTACACTTTTGGAATGTGTAACACGATACGTGAGACAATATCACGCTCTCTCATGGCAATTCTCGCAGCCGCAAAACGTGAATTCACATCGGTCATAATCCTATGTCGTTGGGATATCAAGGCAAATCCGCGCTTGCGAAAACTAACAAAACCATGAATTTATTCACAGACAAGATCGCAACAGGATTACTCTTGTTCTCTTGGATCAAGTAAGTAACTATCCTGAAAATGATGGATATCATAGTCAAAATCGGGTATATTCTCTTTGTTTTGCCTTCTTCTTTCCCCAAAAAGTATAGTATACAAAGATAGCTCCTTGGTTTTTAGATACTCCTTGACTGTGTTAACATCCACAAGTATCCATGACCCGCTATCTCGAAATTCTTCACCCCAGCTTTGAGTTAATATAACGATGTTTTTCTCTTCATTTCTGAAATTCAATGTCCCAAGTTCTTGTTGTAACTTCATTGTCTTGATAAAATCTGCCCTTACCGTGTGTACGTCGATTCCTCGATTCAGTCTAAACTCAGTGTGTCCCGAGATGCCGAATGACTTAGCAGGGCTTTCCGATTTCATGGGATCGAAATATTCTTTTTCTTCAATAGCCAGAGGTATCTCGTGGACATAAGCGTCATGTGGTACCCGCAACTCTGGAAAGATGTCTCTATGAAACATTTCAGTATCCTTTTTTTCTTTAAACTTTTCAGCTATTTCTGAACTCACACACGCTGAACGTATGAAGATATACTCGTCTCTTTCGTCGTCTGATTCAAGTATGAAGCCATCTGTTACAATCCATTTTCTGTCAGGAGAAAATATGATTCCCTCAATTTTGTGGGGGGCTTTCTCTTCTAACCATTCATCCAGGTTCCTGCTATTTCGCTGTAGTAGATTGATGTTCTGTGGTTTCGAAATCCTTTTATCCATTGGAAATAGAGGATCAAATTCTCTGTCTGAGAAAGCTAGATAGCCATAATAATTTTCCTCGGTAAATGGCAATTCATCAATCCACTTCCCTTGCAGAATTCTATACGCCTGCCACGCGTATTTCTTGCCAAAGCGTTCAATTTTGTGTAGGTTTCCGCTTCTGCCATAGTATCTTCTTTGCAATTTACCATCGATGAAGTCGTAGGTTTCTCTTTCATAACCGAGTTCTTCAAGAATCTTCAGAGCCTCGTCTGTTGCATCACATCGATGTTTGTTGAAGTAGTGCGCCAGAGAACCGTAAATGTATGTTTTCATGTCCATTAATATAGGATAATTCTGAAAACCTGTCCATCGCACTTCAGGTCTTGCGGATCTCCATACCTTTTTAACAATTTCTGCTGGCATATTTGTCGCATTTATCGCTGCAATTTCTTTGGAATCGAATATGGTATTGTCCAGACGAGATGCGTTCAGCAAGATATCCTTTACGTATTGTCTTATCATAAAATGAGTCGTATAGTATTCACAATTTTCATTGAGAAAAGTTTCAAAGATCTTTCTAGACATACTAACAACTTTATCCGGAGCAAAAATGCTAATCGCATATATCACCGCAAAAATTCTTTCTCTAATGTATAAATCCTCATAAAGCCAATGCTTTTCAAACAGCTCCAAAATGTCTTCGGTGGAGTCTCGGGAATATCGATATAAGAGTTCGGTACATCTGTATCTTAGTCCTACAACAGTAATCCCCAAGATGAAAATTAGAACCTCAGCCATATTTTTTAGCATTTCCTGCCTTTTCGCCGCATCTTCATTTTCTTTTTTCAACAAATGGACGAACTCACTAAGGAAATTTTCCACTTTCTTTTCATTCTCAATCGCATACATTCCAAGAGATAGATCCAGTTCCTTCTTAGAGAGTCCAGATAGAATCTTAGGTAGAAGTGTTATGTTGATTTTTCTCGCCAAGGATCTTGGAGAACTCAACAGAATATCTATCACCTTTGTACCTGACTCCCGATTTATGTGAAAGGCTTCCGTGATATAGGAGAGTGTTTGTTCATCTATGCTGTTCTCTTCTAGACTTACAATTCCATCTAGACAAGCTTCTGCAATCACTGCGTTCTTTGTGCTATACTCCCAAAGGCTGAAATCAAAATCCTCTTTCAAAATACAGCAGAGAAAAGCTAATGCCCCATGACTTTTTGGAAACGGGTTCGTTCCATCCATGAGCTTTCGAATCTTTCGCTCTAACAGTCTAGGATCTCTCTCATAAACAGTCGTAAGGTACTTTGCAACAATGAATTCTAAGAAATGTTCATAAGCGAAGTAGATCAGTTTCCTATCTTCAACCGGTCTCTCTTCGAAAATTATTTCCTCACCTAAAACCTGGAGATAAAGAGAATCTTCACTTTCTATATCCTCTTCAAAAACACTTGGAATTTCTTCATATTCAAGATAATCTCTTCCATTTTCAAACATTTGCTCCCCTAGCTTGACAAGTTTCGTTGAAAGGATGTACTCATCCCTGAATTTGGTTGGTCGTCGATCCTTCATAAGTTCATATTTTTTCCTCAAGTATGTCTCGAATACCTCCCTCATCCTAAGTTCTTCAAAGTGGCCTAACTCAGTTCGTTTAATCCTTGCTGGCTCTCCATATGCTTCACAAAAGAATCTTAAGAGGAGAGGATTTGACAGGTGTTGTTCGACCTCGTAAGAGAAGCTACACTTAATCTTGTAAAAATCAAAGTATCTCTTGACAGCCATTATCCGTTCTTGATACGTATAAGCTCCCATCATTCCTCTTACTGTCGCTATGTTTTTGACTCTATCTTGAAAGGTAAAGAGGCCAAAGTAAATATCTCTGCAGGTAAGTACAACCTTGACCCTAGGAAACTGACTTATTTTATTTAAAAAGGAAGCCAAGGCTTCGTTAAATAAGTCAAGATTGCGGTTCTCATTAATCCCATCAAGAGCAATTAAAGCAAGCTTATTTTCTGTTGCCAAGATGCCATTTAGCGCTTCTAGAAATTCATTAAAGGAAGAAAATACTCCATCTATTCCTAATGCTTTGAGGAGATAGCTTTCAATACCATACTCGTCGAGAATATTCATTCTTCCAGATAGAAAAATAATCGGATACTCTTTGTCCTTAATGAGCCTGTTGCAAAAGTCACACAAGAGATTAGTTTTGCCATAACCTGCCTTTTCTACGATTAGAAGAAATTGCGTTGCGATTATTTTAAATGTATTGTGGAGCTTTTCAACTATGGATATGTTTTGTTGTAGAACATCAACGATTCTTCTAAGTTCATTCCCGAGATCCTGTAATTTTTGTCTGTTTTTAACATTAGGATCCCGTATCCTTTTTTGGAGCATGTTGGGAAGTTCAGATTGTAATCTTAGGTAGTTTCCAGATAGGTCTGATGCCCACTTTTCTAGTTTGTCTGTGGATTTGATAAAATCACCAACATCTATGGTTCTATTTTTGACTATTCTCTCCAACAATGTAGCTATTTTTTGATCCTCTTGCAACAAACTCGTTAAATTCTCTATGTAATCAACACTCTGAGCCAACCGGATTAGTTCTTTGTTATTCGCGAGAACTTCCTTTACTCCGTCTAACATTGCTTGGAATCTCAAGGATGACAAAGTGAACCATTCTAGGTACGGTTCAAATTCTCTGTGTACATAGAGTTGAGGAATATACTTAGTGCCGATTTTTGAACCTATTTCCTGGTTAATCTCCCTCATGAACAGATCCTTAGAAAAGGGTTTGTAACCAATATCAAAAAATACTTTGACTATCTGAGGATATCTTCTTGTTTCCCTGTCCAACTCGGTTTTTCCCCAAAAAAGGATATTTTGGAAGCCCTTTGACGCACTATATTTAACGGTATTAGTTTTCGTTTGGGCGCTAATGTTGCATCCAGTTACAAAAATCACCACATCTGGTCTAAAATCAAGACTAAGGCGTGTATGCTCTTCTAGTTTGTCTATCTCCTTCTTGAAGTGTGAAAACCCAATCCTCTTGTAATGTTTACATTGGAAATACCACATTTCTCTTTTTGGGGTAGTAAACTCTTTATATGCAATCACGTCTCTTCCGCTGTCGCCCATACCACCATAATGCTGAACAATATCAAATTCCTTAGAGTCATGTATAACCCAAAAGCAAAGTCTTTCGAAATCAGTTGGTGAAAGATGGAAAAATGGTAGTGGATGAGCCGTTTTGGTGATTTTAATCTTGTTCACTGTCTTTCCATAATAATAACTCAGAACTGATATAAAAAAAATGATGTTTTACCTTTTATGCATGCATGGCAGGACTGCTATTGCTGTGGCTCTTGCACAACATTCTACATCAACTTCCGTTGGCAAACGTTATCAGTAAATGGGACAACCTCATTCAGAGAGATTTTGTCTGGAAAGCGGTTACACGAGCGGGAATATCGTCGCTCGACAGTGTCATGGATGCGATAATAATCATCTTTGGATTCGTAATAATTGTTCTGTTAGCAATGATCGGGTGGAGTACCTTCATCGGAGTGATAATACTCTTCAATGGATGGTACATCTTATTCATACTCTTCATGATCGGATTACGTTCAAGTGCCAGAATAGGAATAGAAAGAGGACACCGAAACATAAACCAAATTTCCTATATCTCAATACCACATTTCGCAGACTTGATATTGCTCTGTTCGCTTTCAATGATTGGCATATTTAGCTTTTCAGTGGTGTTTCAACTGAGCGGGTTTGTGGCAGTTACTTTTTTGTTCGTAGCGATTTCATTGAACATAGGCGCTCTAGCCACAATTTCTTGGTGGTTGAGAAAGCAAGAAAGAAGATGCCGGTTCTCAGAGAGAAATGAAGAAGAGAAACTGAAACTCAAGAAAGATCTGATAGGAGATCGATATCGGCTTTATGCTACCGTATTTTTCCTAGGTCTTCCTATTGTGACCGCTGCCAGAGTATTCTCTGCTCTTATTGTGTGGATTGGTATGATCGGGGGACTCGTGTTCCTCTGTTTCGGCGCTGATTTTTGGAAGAGAATTCAAAGCCAGAAGGCTGGAGTCTACGCAAGTCTGCTGACCGCATATATGGGAACAGGTATTTTCATGATCTTAGGTGCCGCAATATACGGATTGCCTGAATTGAAGACATTTCTTGTCCCCGCAGGAGTCTTTTTCGCAATTCTTCTTGTAGTTTATTGGCTTGCGATATTTCGCATTAAAAGAAGATGGAAGGGGAAGTGACAGTGCAGAAGATCTGTAGGGGCTGTAGAGACGAGAAAGATGTGAGAGCAATTCTAGACGAAGTGTGGGAGCAGTCATCTAAAGCTCAAGACGTTCTGATTCAGACTCTTGACAGAAATCGCAGTATGTTCAATTTCAAGAAGATGATTGCATAACTTGATTTCCTATTTTAGGTAGCCGCGAATTCCGCGCAGTTTTCTTAGGACAAATCGTACAACCAATCGCTTCGTTTTTGTTGCATAGCTTTCCAACTCTCGTATTGAAGGTCTTCTCTCGAGCGGTGCTCCCGCCCAACATTTCACCAGCAACTCTTTGAATGCGCTTCTTGTAATACCAGAGCTATCAAACTCCTGAATCTTTGCACTACCTCTCCCTTCCAATATGTTCTCCAACTGACATAACCTCACAATTCTGTGTTTATTGTAATATCGCTTAGAATCATCGATTAGCCAAACATAAGCAGGGCAAAGTAGAGGACGCTGTTTGTCCTTTTTACAAAACTCACACCATTCGCTGAGATGTTTCAGTTGCTCTCTGTCGAATTGGTATCTACCTCCACTCTGCAACTTGAATTGTGTCAATGCAAACTTCCCGTTTTGGATTTCTATATAGACATCTGCTCCATTGTATTTCTCCGATTTTCCATGAACGATTTTCTTCTTTATCCTAACTCCATGAATCTCTATGGTTGCCTCTTCTGGTCTTTCATTCTCAACAACAATTCGTCTGGCTTGATCTTTGACTTCATTGTAAATGTGGTCTACTTCGTCTGGTCTTTCTCTTTCAATTTGTGCTTTAAGTTCTCTGACTTTCTTGCCCCAACTTTGCGCAAATCTCTCCACTAACCAAGCCATATAGTAGAAAGAAGTGTCCATCTCCTTCGGAAAGTCATCATAATACATGTAAAACACCAAACTATCTTACGGGTAGATCACCTGTTAGTTCCCTTGCCAAGTCTTTGAGGCTTCCGTACACTTCTCCTTTGTATGTGTAATAGTTCATATCCATCTCCTTCTCAAAATCCAAGTAGTCGGCAGGCATTTTCACACCTTTCACAAGACTCTTCACTGAGTTGACAAAAGCTTTCATTTCTTTAGAAATAAGAAGTTTCTCTTTGTCTAAAGTCCTCTCTAACCACTTCAGTTCATCTTTCAAGTGCCACAAATGATATGCACGCATCGGTATTTGATTCTGATAATGCTTGAGAACATAATTTAGAATCTCAGGAATACGCTTGTTTGCATCCTCTTCCGACTTCATAAATATAGTCTCTATGAATTGTGCTACAAAATGATACCCTCTTCCGTGATGTGCTACGACAAAGTGTTCATAGGTTTCAGTTTCCCTAGCCTTCTTATGGAGTTCCAGAAGCCCGCCTACATCCATCAAAAATGCGGACCAATCTGTGTGAGGAAAATACTGTTTGAAACATTCAATGCACAGTTCTCGAAGTGTTCTGTCGTCCTTGTTAAGTTTTTGATCTTTCAAGAAATAACAAAAATAAGTGTGAAACTTCATTATTTCTCTCAGACGCTCTCTCTTCGTTTGACTTGGCTTGAAAGGATATTCAAGTCTTTGATCAAGTTCAATCAATGAGAAAAGGGTCCTAGTACTATGTATCATTGCGTAGTATGCGACTGTTGTACTCCAACATACAACTTGCTGTCTGTACAATGTGTGAGCTACAGCCCAATTGTATAAACATGTCGAAAGATGTGAATGAATTCCGATGCATTTTCTTGCTTCTGTTTGAGATTCGAAATAGCTCATACTTGTAACCTTCACAGAACTTTCTAAGTTTCTACTTTATAACCCAGTTTTGTTTTTATAAACTTCTAACTTCTCCGCTTCTTGGAAAGTTATAAACTGAGAAAACCTGAATGAACTGGGTGAACTATATAGAAGAACTTGCTCCTGAAGAGAAGAGACTGGCTAGAGAAATCGAAGGCTATGCATCCGTTTTTGATTCTGCTTGGAATAGGTTTCTCGAAGACGTCAGAAAGGGAGAGACGATTCCTGCTAATGAGGCGGAAATGCGTTGTTATCTCTTTTCGCAGTGTTTAATCACACTCAAGAAAAAGAAATTCGGTACGCCTTACGAAATTGGCGTCGAAGACATTGAAGTGTACGGCGGTAACAGGGCAGACCTAACCCTTGGATTTTTGGGTGAACAAAGATGCATTACTGTCGAGGTAAAGTATTTCCCGAAAACATATTCTATACGTCGTGACCTGGCGAAACTCCGAAGATTTATTCAGAAGAACAGATTCGCTGTTGGATACTTTGTAATGATCGGAAGGAAGAACTACCAGTATAAAGATACTCTTGATCTAGAAAAGCTAGGTTTCAGAGAGGAGGATTATAAATGGCAAGAAGTAAACTCTTCTTTTGGAAATAAGAAGTTTCAGACATTGATAGTGTTTATACACTAGGAACAACCGAAAATAGAAATAAGTCTTTGAATAGACCCGCTTGGACTTCAATTGAAAGCCGAACAGAGAGACTTCCAAGTTATCTTTCCTGAGACCATATGATGTTTGAGAAAAATCGAAGACCAGTAATAGTTTCCTTCCTTGCTTCTGCAGATCCAGCTGCTACTAATTTGCCGTCGTCATCAAGTAATCTTGATACCAACTTTTCTAGTGGCTCCTCATCTTTGAAATCGCGAGCATGAGGAATGTTAAACAAAAGGAAGTAGTCGTCTTGTCCTTCGATTTTCGAAATCTCTCTAGCTGCCAGACTTTGAATTTCTGAGGTGTTTTGACGATAAACCACTAGGACTTTCAATCCTAAGACCTGAGACAACTTTTTAATATCGAGCTTTATTTGCTCAAGTGAATTGGATTTTTGATGTTCAAGAGCGAGAGCGTATTCGTATTTCCTTGGATAGAACCATACCATGTCAATCCTTTTGCCCCGTAATGCTCTGGGACATTTCCAATCTTCCATGTCTGTGAGAGTTTCTTCATTTTTAACAATGTATCCTAACATTCTTCCTAATTGATCAAAATAGGATAAAGTCCTTTGACCCCAAATACTCCAACTTACATCACAGTCTAGTCCAAGAGAACTGTAGTATCGGCAAAGCCCGAAAAACAATTCAGATGGTTCCATTCCATTCAACTCGATAAGATTTCTAAGCTTCTAATTTATAATTGGGTTGAGATTTTATAAACTTCTGACTTTTCTTTAGGCTAGAAAGCTATAAACTTAGAAAATACATGTTATTCAAGAAAGCAATGAGGTTATAAGAAAATGGACGTTTCCGAGGAGATCGTACGACCACCCACATTTGAAGATTTTTTTTATGCTAAGATTGACCGTCTTTCTTTATCGACACATCTGCGGCAGAATGAGAGGCAGACGGCTGAATCATATCAAACGAAGCTGAGAGACTATCTCAATTCAACTAGGCATTCGCGAAGAAAACGTGCAGCATTAAAATTGCTAAAGGAACTTTGGGTGTATAGACACTCCAAGGAAAGAACTTATCCTATTTTTGAGAGTTTCTTCAAATTTGAGCCAATGCTTTTCAGAGATCCAAGCTACCGCGATCATTTCTTTCATCAGATTAACGTTTTTGTAATTGGACATTATTTGATTAACAAACTTCTTCACAATCAACGGATTTACAATGTGTTTGACTTTGCAGGAGACATTAACTTCACGTGGTTGCTTGCTTCCACGTTTCATGATGTTGGATATCCGATTCAGAAGGTTTCGGCTTGGATGACTGATTTTTTCCAAGATTTCATTGGTGCAAGACCCTTGTATCAAGTATCATTGGACACTATGTTAACACAGAATTTCTATGATTATGTTAGACATTTAGCTACGTTCCATTATGCCCGAGAAAAGGGAATGGAATTGCCTGGATTTGGAGTTGGGTCTCAATTTACAGATTGGCGACTGTATGATCAACTGTTAGTTGGACTCAAGAATAAGAATCATGGAGTACTAAGTGCTCTATTGCTGATGCATCGGATACTTACTCAGGAAAGCTTTGCTAGGTCGCAGGAATATCTCATTGCAGATTTTCCAAAACAAATATGCACAGCAGCGCATGCCATAGGTTTGCATCACTTGAAGGCCACAAAGGAGAAAGTGAGGTTTACAGTAAATCCATTTGGTGCATTGCTGATACTTTGTGATGAAATACAGGATGAAGGCAGACCATCAGCTAAACCGATGCCTTTCACGAGAATCGTTGATATAGACGTCGAGTTTGATGGAAATAGGCCGACTGTGAAATGTCTATTGGAAATACCGAATCGCCAAGTCAAAGAACAGAAGTCCAAATTGAGAGACAGAATCACGATGGATCAATTCTTCACACTGCAACTGCTAGATACGAGGGATCAAAGTGTGATTGCAACAATCAATTAGACCATCCATGGCATGGAAGGAATGAAGAGGCAGAAGAGAGACACATTAGATTCCTAAATCGCGAAGGAACTTGAAGAAATCTTCCAGATTTGCGATAGTCCTCGTTTCCACATATTCTGGAGTCCATTTCTGTCCTTTCCCAAAAGAGGCTAAGTAATATCCAACCGTATGCGGATAGTTTTCTTCGATTTCAGGTTTACTCAGAACATCCTCTAAGTTTATTCGTACTCCCGGTTGAGTCACTCCCCTCTTTCTGTCCCTATACGCTACTCCATATTTCATGTAATTTCTGCCCTCATTTCCAACGCTTGGAAAATAGATGACCGAATCAATCTCTTGGAAATGAAATCTAGCGGATAGCATTTCTCACTCACCAGACTTTCTAAGTTTCTAATTTAAAAATGAGTTAAGATTTTATAAACTTCTAATTCTCCCTCAATTAGAAAGCTATAAACATAGAAGATCAAATTCATGGTGGGATTCACTGTGTGTGGGATTCTTGTATTTGATATTGAAACATACCGTCCTGATTGGAGAAATGGACGGACAAGACGCGAAAAGCTCGACCCTGCAAGAAACACTATCATAACAACGGGAGTTTTTGATGGCAAGGAATTATCGATTTCACCTCTCATTAGAAATTTAGAAGAAGAAAGAAGATCGATTGATTTCTTCATGAGGAAGCTTGAAGAATCTAGGGGTTCAACTCTTGTGGGTTATAACATTTTGCATTTTGATATCCCGTATTTAGTTTACAAATCAAGGACTATTGGGAGGAATTGTGACCTAACTCGATTCCAGCCACTAGACCTTTTCTGGATTCTTCCCTATTGGTTGCACAACACACTTGATGGTAGGGAATTCTTCAATGAAGGACCTCGTCTGGGAAATCTGTGGAAGTTTGAGGATGTTGTGAAGTACATCTTAAGAGAGAAGGCGAATCCATTTTCGAACTTTGAGGTCTTAAGGCTTTGGGAAGAGAAGCGGTTTGATGATATTGAAAAGCATCTGGAATTGGATCTGATCTATACCTTTTCATTTTTCCAGTCTCAGGTTGTCCAAGAGACATTGAATAACCTACAGAAACAACACCTTGAAACAAGCAACTGTGGAGATCGTTGCCCATACCGACAACCACTTCAACAGACTCCAGATACAGTATCATACTATTGCACCCTCTTACGGGAAACCGCTTCTGAGGAGAGAACTCTGCCAGCGATTGATGTGATCGATTACCCTTTGCCCGGATGGGATGTTTCTTGGACTCCCCAATGCCTAGGACAGCAATTGAATAAAACAAAGGCAGGAAATTCACGGTGAAAGCTAGGTTCAAACTAACAATCGAATTAGTACCAAGTTCTGTATGGCGCTCTTCTCTCTACCAGCTACTGCCCAGAAACGTATGGCACAGAATAAAACAAGAAATATATGCAAAAGAAGGACGCAAATGCTACATTTGTGGTTCTACGGAAGGGCGACTTTCTGCTCATGAGTTTTGGGAATACGATGATGAGAAGCATATTCAGAGACTAATTGCAGTGCATCACCTGTGTAGTCTCTGTCACAAAATTAAGCATATCGGATTTTGGTGTCACACTGCAGAGGGAAGAAAAAGACTTAAACAAGAAGCGTTGGATCGGGACGATCTGATAAGACACTTTTTTCATGTAAACAACTGTGCCAAAGAAGAATTTTTGAAACATGAGGATGACGCTTTTGATGTATGGCGAGAGCGATCAGGGCATCAGTGGAAACAAGATTTTGGGAAATACCGTCAACTTGTCAAAAGCTAACCTTTTTGAACTGTTTGCGCCGCGCGCGCAATCTTGTCTGAGATGAAAAGATATGTCACTAACAGGATTAACGCCAGAATGAGACCATCTAAAATCCCTATTATCCATGGTCCACAATAGGCATCTACATTTGGTCTAGTTGCAAAAATGTATTCTGAAAACAATAAGATGGTAACTAGAGCTTTCCACAACAAAGTAACCGTTTCTGTCTCACGAGTCAAAGAGGGACCTCCCGGCCAAGTTTGAGTTCCTCGCTCCAATTCCTTCCCCTGTACGCACTAACTCTTCGACAAGCGCTTCCAGCCTTTTCTGAACCATTGCACTTACAACAGCAGTATGCTCTCCCATGGTGAACCCACATCAGACATATAAGACTGCCTTTCACATACTTAAAAAACGACGAAAGGTAGGCAGTTGCTCATTATGACTAGCCGGAAAACGATGCGTCAAATAAACAAGCAGAAATGGGCAAGAATGCGCCTGATTTTAGAAAAGTTGGAAGAAAAACCATTGATGTCAGAAGAGATATATGAACTTGTTTCCAGAGGGCAACCCAATAAGATAGTAAGACGAACAGTTCAGAACTATATGGCTGAGCTGAAAGCCCTAGGATTAGTGAAGTATGATGCTGAAGCAAGAGTTTATCAATTGACTCAGACTAAGAGAATATTCCGAAGCAAGCATGATTATGAAATTGCTCTAAAACATGCAAAGCATTTGGTTTTGTCTACACCTTATAATCAGAGATTTGATCAGATGAACCCAAATGCAACGTTGGATTTGATGGTTTTTGAGTCTGAGAGAGATGTAGACAATAAATGTTTTGTGCAACATTTGCGAACAGGCTACTTCAAAGTCTATGCGTTGATGGAAAAGTATAGAGAGTCAATGGATGAAACTGGCCTTTCCAAGATCCCAAGCATTCCCAAATTCGGGTTCAGCGGCTCAGCATGGGCAGAGCAGAGCCACATGGCTGGAGTGCAAGAAAATATTCCAGAGCGCGATTTTGAAAAACAAGTACTGTTTGAAAGAACTCCAACGAAAGGAGACAAACTAATGATACGGGTAAGCCCGTTTTTCTCAGATCAGGCTGAATACATTTACATTACCAGGGAAAAAATGCATGAAATTGTTGATCTCAGAGACTTGCTAGTAGGCAGAATTTATTCCATCGTTAATGATGTTATCAATGGCATTCCATTACGAGGATATTGTAAACATTGCCCTGAGCGGAAAATCACGATAAAGGGTTAATTATGAGCATACCTGCCATATCATTGAGATAGAATCCGTTGATCATGTGGCTGAGAACTCGTAGGAGAAATCAAACTACAATGTTTCTCCATTCTCAAGATCCTCGATTACACGGTTTAAATCTATAGGCTCTTTTCCTCGGTTTTCACGTTCAACTTGTTCCAGAAATTTCTTTCTTTCTCTGAATTTTTTCTCTATCTTGTCTGAATACAATTTGATGATCTTATCAAAACTGCTATGCCTACTTAACTCTTTAAGAACCCATGGTTTGTAACGCAACGCTTCATATCTATCTAGGTTAAAATGGGCTGTGTCAATCAGATACTGAGCCACTACTCCTTCAAAACTTTCCTCGTTCCTCCACTCACGGAGCCAAGCATGTTTAAGCCAATCTTCTGGCTCTTCAGTTGCCCACTTCATAGCAGTGGTATGCACATATGTTTATTTAGGTTTCTGTGGGACATGGTGTCTCATGACGCGTTTGCTTGGCTAAGTTAGTGATAGAATGGTACCCATTTTTGTTTGCGAAATATTTTCCCTTACATTTTATGAGGTGAAAAGAAGCCCAAATCTGGCTCCGTTTTTCGTTTTGAAATAATCCCAAATTGTCTCACCGCTTTATTCATAAGGCCGTGCATGCAAGCGTTCACCTGCGATTAGTCTCCTGCCTGCTTCTCATAACAACATACTAAAATCAAGTATATTCGTAAAAAGGGGAGATAATTTATTATTTTGTACGAATAGACTTCTTCGTTGACGACATATGATAAGGGAAGTTGATCGCATCGAATTGAAAGATGGAACAGAGCTAGAGATCAAAATGCAAGACGAGTGGTTTAAGAAGGAAGAGATGAAGAAGGCATTAAGAAACATACTAGTAGCCACAAGGGTCGATAAAACCAAATCAGTACTAAGGTTCTTTTTTATACATCCAAGCTACCTCAGAGCTTTTGAAGACCTAGGTCTACCGTTGCTGTTCGTGCCAATCGTGACCAACTACGCAAGATATCGCTCTAAGATAAATGAAATCATACAAACATCAAAAGAAACAGCTAACGTTGAGTTCTCTGAATTCGGCAAGAAAATAGCTCCAATAATTGCGGAAGTACTCATAAACCCGCTCACCCAATGGCTAGAGGAAACTGAAAGATTGCCGCAGAAATCAGAAGAAGAGTTCAAGCAACAATTCATTGTTCGTGCTATCGAAAAAGTGCAGGAAACAACTGGCGAAAAAAATGCGATGAAAAGATTCGTAAAGAGATATGTCTCGCCAGAAATATTCTCAGGAGCATTGGGCCTCGCAAGAACGGTGTTCTACCTTTTCTCAAGCACGCTCACGGAGAACGGCTTAAGACGATTTAGTTTACTGGCGCAAGAAATTTGTGACCGAGATACTGAGTTGTGTAACGAAATTATGGATTCTCTCCTTGAGTGCGGTCTGGTTACTCCACTGATGACCATTAGTGTTTGCATGAACAAATATTGCAGACATACTGAAATGACAATTTCCAACAGAATACCTGAAGCTATTTGCGGAAAGTGTAAGGGTAATACCCTATCAGTGACTTTCACTCTCATCAACGAACCGTACTTGTGGTTAAAAGACAAAATGCTCGATTTACATGCCTTTCTCTATTCATATATAGACTCAAAGAGCATCCAAGATCACGTAAATGGTAGGCTGACGCCCGACCTTCAGTGTTATCTCACTACTTACATCCGAAATACCTCTAATAACAATGAAAGCGAGGTTGATGCTCTGCTATACTCTAGGAAAAATAAAAAGGCGTTAGGAATAGAAATCAAGATACATCAAGTCCGTAGTCAATTACCTTCAGAAAGGCTTCGTGCTATTCTTAATACTGACCTAAAGCAATTCATGAGAGCCATCGGCCAAATAGGTCTAACAACTGGTTGTTACATCACAAATCTCAAAATCTCTGAAGAAGAGATACAATACATTAAAGAAAACATCATTCCCCAATTGGTCGAAGGTAGCGGAGTGAACATCGAAATCATCAGCGCAATAGACGAAACAACCTTCCTAGATAAACTCGATACATTAGTTGAAAACATCCGAAAGCCCACCTAGTGTGTCATAATGCGCGCGCATTATCCTTGTATGACTAACGTTGTTCACTTACTGTCCAAGGTTCTGGTGCATCTGAGACTCTTGGGAAAATACTGAAGACGAATCTTGGTCGCTTACTCTTGAGGATGACATCTGCTTTTGGTGGATATTTCATGTTTTCCAGTATCGTCGATATACGCGCTCCGATTTTCTTTTCCGCGATCAATCCTATGAACTCTTCAGAGGACATCACGCTGATCTGTCTCTCATTATCAGACTGGAGCAACGCCATTCTGCGGTGTGGATATAGAAGAATTCGGTGCTTCTGTGTGTTAACCCAATTTGGGTGTATGTCCGCTACGTCGATGTAGAAAGTCTGGTTCAGTAAATGCGGGAGTGAATTGCTGAATTCATTCTGGGTGTAGATTGCAGGAAGTGCATAGTAGGCAACATTTCTTATCCCGCCAGCGAGAACATAATAGAGGATCAGATGTTGGTCATTGTATGTGTTGTTGTTTATATCAAAGAAGTAAATGAATTGGCGTCTGCCTACTCGCTGTCTCCTTTTCGCCCTCTTGAATTGCTTTGGACTAGCTACCCAATACGGTGGAAATCTTCCCAAGATTCTTGAATCATAACCAAGGTGACTTTCTTGTATGAGAGTGGTTCCGAAAGCAAAAGCATTGGGATCATAACGCCGACTAATCTGTAATAATTCATGTATGATGTTGAGTTCTAGCGTTTTTTCGTTAACCATATATGAACCTCCAAGGAATTGTATACAGAGCCCTTATTCATGCAGTTTGATCATGTTGCCTTTAAAATCAATTTCGTAGGCGTGCCAGTAGACTCCTCTTTTGTCATCGTAGAACCCAAAGATTATCAGATAAACTTCACCAGGGTAAGAGGTGACTTGTTTCTTGATTATCTCCGCTGCTTTGTCACGGTATTCCTCTTCCTCGTCTTCAGGGTAGAAAATGCCAACTTTGAGAGGAGCGGATATTTCGTCGAATTTGAACAGAGTATATTCCATGTTGGAAATGTCGTTCTCGTGTTCCACTAGGACCTCATTCCTCCACGGGGTACTTTCCCAGCCCTTCGGTTTTGGGAGATCTAAATACCACACCTGATCTATATGTCTCCATTCAGGGTCAATCTTATAACCAAACTTCTGTCCTACCCTTCCGATGAGCCCAAAATCCTTCTTCTTCCGACTTAGTCCTGTACCAAGCATTTTGGCTGTCCATTTCGGATTGTCATCGTAAATCTTCTCCCAGTTTATCTTTTTCTTCGCCTTCTCAAACTCCGCCAAGAATCCTAGAAAGAAGGCTCTACATCCTAGCGTCATACAGATAGACCCCAGTCGCGCATTTATGCAATATTCGAATTAAAAGTCTTAAGGTATGGAGGCCAGCGGCGTCTTTTTGTGAAAATTTAAAGAAACAAACGACCTTCCAGATTACCCTTGGTAAGATGAAAAACATTCCGAGTTTCGGTTTCTCATTTTGGAATCAGCCCTACATAGGGTTCCTCGGTCATTTCTACTGTCGCGTAGAGCGCTAAGGCGGTGGCCCACCAGACATCATCATGGGTGCCCTGCGGATGATTGAACGCTATAGAGCCGTCTTTGCGTAATTCAAAGCGCTCGACATTCAGTTCGGTCACCCACTCGCTGCGATACGGCCTATCCCATGTGAAATAAGGATACCAGAAGCGATTAGTGACCATGCGCTGCTTCAGCAACGTCGCCATCTCCTGCTTCCGGGGCAACGTGAAGTGCACCCCCTCCACATTCTCGACATCACTATGCTTCATATCCTCCACCACATAATCTTGGTTCGTACTGTCCACCCGAATCTTGCAGAAGCCACCCCACCGATCCTGCAGCGTCTTCACGTAGCCGATGACGCTGGCATAACTGGTCTCCAACGGAAAAATCCGCAGATGCCGCAGGAAGAAGCGCCCTTTCACCTCTTCCACCACCACCAGCGCGCTATAATCCTTGACGCGCCCCAGGTCCAAGCCCGCATACAGATTCAAATTGCGACAGCTGCGTTCAAACCGGAACAACTTGAGTTCCTCGCCCAGCGTCTTCTCCGTCGCAATACACTTAGTAATCAAGGCTTGACTCAGCCACGCCGTCT
>Ga0209636_10002487_pt1 | contig 18768 bp, 16 predicted proteins | sample DeeMarSWOR152_54_FD_187464 | JGI IMG/M metagenome (GOLD analysis project Ga0209636, IMG submission 187464) | Marine sediment microbial communities from White Oak River estuary, North Carolina - WOR-1-52-54 (SPAdes) (version 2) | ecosystem: Environmental > Aquatic > Marine > Intertidal zone >... | reverse complement strand
CGGTGTTCCAGTCCATCATCGAATAGTTGTACAAGCTACACCCCTCTACGCGGTGAAAGGATACATCGAGATAGACAAAAAACGGTGCATATCTTTTCCTTTGGCAAAGCTTCGTCCAGTGGAGAAAGACTTCTACAAGTTTGGTGGCGAGGCGTCACTTCATATGCTCAGAAAAGACGTGCGAGTTCCAGGCGTGGGCAAGCGCCTCATGCTCATCGAACCTACGCCGGAAGGCCATGTTGAAAGCACCGTTGCGGGTCGAGAGGAGGAGGTTGCTAATCTTTTAGGCGTCTCCGTCAACACCGTGTTAGATCGCGTTCGCGCCCTCTTGCGCCGTGACGAAGTTGGCAGAACAGGGGTCTTTATTGAAAGAGAATTGTCACTTGACGAAACGTTTGAGTTGGTTCTGAAGAAACTTGCGGATCAAAATCCAGCTGTCCGTAGGCGCCTCAAGTTTTTCGAAAAATAACCAATGCCACGGATGAGTTTTTAGCCTAACGGGAAGCGGAGAAGGGCGGCGACGCCACCCAGTGAAAGTAGTTGAGTTCCCGCCTCGTGCTCCGTACTGATGACCATGATCTGTCCACCTTTTTCTTCAACTTCCTTCATGATTTTCTCCAAAGCTTTTCTCTTTTCATCCGAGAATTCTCTTAATTTGGTATCTGCCACAAGAAGTTTTTCAACTGCACCGTAAGCGCTTGCTTTTTCAACTTCAACGAACCCGTATGTTATGTCTCCTCTTCCTTTTCCAAGTCTTGCCAGGACTTCCTCCATAACCTTTGTTTCTTCAGCTATGCGCACATGCTTCAGCGCTTTTGTAAAGACTCCGGAACGCAGTGCTTCATGTATTCCGGCTACGCCTGCGCTGTTCACACCTTTTACGTCAATAACAGCGTTTGCAACGTCTAGAGCCTCTCTCTTCACATACTTAAAGAAGTCATTCTTAACGAATCCGGGTCCAAGGATGACTATCGGACTGCGAAGGCTTATCCACGCTTCTCTCAGACAATTTAAAGCTGTTTTAAAAAATTCACGCACGGCGCCTGCCCTTTTTTCCACCTCCAACTTTCCTGGAAGCCTCGTTTTTTCCTCCACCTTTACGTCAACGCCGTATTGTCGCAAAACCGCCACGCAATATTCTTCGTCATCTATGGACATTACGATGAGGGGCGCCGCCGTAACCCTGCTTGCTCTCTTCAATCTATCGACTTGGTGTTTCAGCCACTCAGTTTTCACAATGGTTACGGGCTTGTTCACGGTTACATCTATGGTGTGATGCGATCCATTTACATTTATTTTTTCAGGCGCCTCGCAAACGATTCCATGTATTCTCAGTCGGTTGAGGATTTTGTCCCAGAACACTTTTTCAACTTTTACGCCTAAAAGAACTGGAACCCTTTTTCCTCTTTTCGGACGGGCGTACTGATCTTCAACTTTCACTTCTCGGGTAGTTCGGGCATGTACCTCATCTTTTTCAAGAATTATGTTGTAGAGGTGCCATAAATCGTCTAGGCTCTCCGGTAAGATCTTTGCGATACCTTTCTTGAGGTTCATCTGCAAGATTTTCAAAAGAATGCTCCCTTTTCTATAACTGGCGTATGTGCAATAAGTCATTGCTGAAAACCGTTAAAAACGTATTGGCACGTTATCTTTGTGGAGAAAGGCTCGATGAAGAAGACGTTTTGGCTTTTAGACGTTAATCAGAGAATTAAAATTGGCTTTGTAACCTATCCTCTATGCGTGCACTAATAAATTTGGACGTCTGGTGCAATCAGAGTAGATAAAATGCGCGCGCAGAGAATAGAAAATAGAAAGGGGGGGAGGAGACTACTTTGTTTTCTCAGTCGCTACTAGGGTTATGGTCGACTGAATCTTGTCTAAACGTCGCACCTGCCAACTAACAATTTCCCTAAGTTTCTGCATAGTATCCGTTTTAACTATCGCTACAAGGTCGTAAACACCGAAAACCACGTAGGCTTCTTCTACCGCATCGATTTTTTTCAGTGCCTCCAGAACTTCGTCTTCCGATCCCGTCTCTGTGTTTATTAACACGAAAGCCATGGCCATAGAATCATCTCCACATAACTCATCTGGTTTAATATCCTAAATAATTTTTGCGCGTGCGCGTTTTCAAAAGTTTTATTATACTCTTGTCTTTCAAGCTATAGAAGACCCATTTTCCTTCATGTCTGTCCTTTAATAGGTCCACTGATTCTAGTATTCCTAGATGGTGTGAGGCTGTAGGCTGAGTTAAATCTAATGCAACCATAATCTCGCATACGCACATTTCTCGGATACCTAGGAGCATTAAAATCTTCAGCCTGGTTGTGTCAGCGAGTGCTTTGAACAATCGACTTTGCGTTTTCACAGTGTTTTCATCTGTTATTTCATGAACGAGTTGCCTAAGCTCTGAAGCGTATTTTGAGACATCTTCAGCAGGACAGATTCCAGACTTTACCAAACGCTCAAGTCTTTTGCTTATCTTTGGTTTTTGTTCTAGAACCATAGCATCATCCTCATTTAAACTCTGTATCAAAATATTTAAATATGTTTTGAGCGCTTTCTCATATTGACGAACTTAAATATGTGACTCCACTCGCTTGGACTGATGAAGGGACCTAGGCGTGGTTGAAGATGGCCGTAAGCTTGGTATCTTTGAAAAGTATCTAGCAGCATGGGTTGTTTTATGCATACTGATGGGATTATTCCTAGCACAATATTTCCCAGTTCTCAGCATCACGATCAACAACATGCAGATTGGAGGAATATCGATCCCTATCGGTATATGCTTGTTTTTGATGATGTATCCGGCTCTCTTAAATCTACAGTTAGAGGAATTGAAAAAGCTATTCCATAATCCTAAGCCAATTATCCTTACACTTGTTTCGAATTGGGTTTGGGCTCCATTGGTAACTGCCTTTCTGGCTTACTATTTTTTGGCTGGACATAATCAACTAATTGTATCCCTAATACTATTGGGCTCTAGTCCATGTACAGCCATGGTCTTGGTATGGGGAGTTCTCGCAGACGGAAACCAGGAACAGAACATCATAAACACCAGTTTAAACACGATCACAATTATGTTCCTGTATGCCCCGATGGTCTCTCTATTGACTGGCATCCAGAACATCTCGGTTGATAGGATAGTCCTCCTCATATCCGTGTTTGTTTTTATCGGGATTCCATTGGTTTTAGGCTATATCTCAAAGAAGTATATTACAAGTAGAAAGGGGGAAAAATGGTTCCTTGAGGTCTACAGACCAGCAGTGGGGAAAATAGCGATAATCGCTCTTTTGACAACATTAATTGTTCTATTCTCTCTGAATGGGAATGTGTTAATACAAAATCCAGAGGAAATTATACTCGTTTCCATCCCGCTGTTGTTAGGTTTCATCATAATTGTCGGACTCAACTTATTCGTTACTAAATTTGCAGGTCTCCGGTATAGAGAAGCAATAATATCCGTGATAATAGGTTCTTCCAGTCACTTCGAGATCGCAATAGCTACCGCTATCAGCCTTTATGGACTAGGCTCACAAGCTGCACTAGGGACAACAATGGGCCTGTTCTGGGAGGTACCAATCATGCTCAGCCTAGTGTATCTAGGCAAAACACTGAACCATAAAGGATTCTGGAAAAATGAATGATAGACGAAGAAATATCGAACCAATTTCAAAAAGCTTCAACAGAAAACAAATAGGCGAAACTAACGGCGCGCGCGCAATCCAAGCGCACGTCTAGCCTCCTATCGTAATGCCGCCCATCGATATTTTCTTTCCGTCTTTCTTCACTACAAAATTGATGTGAATAAGCTTGTACATGGACCATCTGGGTCCTTTTAGCCAAGGTTTTATGGCTGGGCAGCCGTCTGTCATTTCGTTCATGCCTATTGTGAAGATTAGGGTGTGCCTACAGTATTTGCGAACGTTCATGAGTTTCAAATGCTCATCCAATCTTTTGCTTAGGATTTTATACTGTTGAAAGCAGAATATTACCTTGAAAGAAGTGTTTAAAAGTTGTCTAAAATCCTATTTTGGTTGTTGGACGTTAATTACGAAGTCAAGGATCATCGACCTGAAGTTTGGATTTGGGGCATAGATGAAGAGGGAAAACGTATCCTCATCATCGACCGAAACTTCCTCGCATATTTTTATCTTCTAATCAAGGAAAAGGAGAATCCTCAGGCTGTAATGGAAAGAATGCAGACACGGAAAGAAGACTTTCCGTTTCTTGTTAAGTTGGAAACCGTGGACAGAAGATTTTTTGGGAGACCTGTGAAGGCAATTAAAGTTTTCTGTCAGGATCCCGATCTCGTAGGCAAGTATTCTAGGGTTCTTAAAAAAGTAGAAGGCGTCGAAAAAAGTCTTGAAGACGATATTCGTTATTCCATGCGCTACCTCATAGACAACGACGTAACCCCCTGCGATTGGCATGAAGTGGAAGTTGAAGAAACAGAAAACGAACTTGGAGTTCAAGTCGACGGAGTTTATCTGGCGAAGTCCTTTCCTCAAAGTGTGAAAAGAACCGAAGTCCCCCAACTGAGGATTTTGGGCTTTTCAATGATTTGTTACAGTCCTAAAGGTACGCCCAAACCAGAGAAAAATCCGGTGGCGATAATTTCCGCGGCTACAAACACTGGCGATGAAGTACAGTTTGTAGCGGAAGATTCTGACGACAAAACCGTTATAGAATCCTTCATAAAGTACGTTCGGAAGTTTGATCCCGATATCCTTGTTGGTTACGGTACCAATAGAAAGGATTGGCCATACTTCCTCGTTCGTTCTAGAAAATTGGGCGTCAACTTATCTGTGGACAGGGCAAAAACTGAACCTCACAGAAGCATTTTTGGTCACGTGTCGGTCATGGGGCGAGTGAACATCGACTTTTTCGACTTCGCAGAAGATTTTCCGGAGGTGAAAGTAAAGACCTTAGAAAACGTAGCCGACTTTCTTAGCATCATGAAACTTGAAAAACGCAAGATCATCGAAGACATAGACTTCCCCACGTATTGGCAGAACCCAGAAAAACGTCCCCTGTTGCTGAAGTTTTCCAAAGAAAACACGCAGTGCGTTATGGGCATAGCTGACGCCATGCTAGACTTTGCTATGCAACTATCGAATCTTGTTGGCTTACCCTTAGACTACGTAGGAGCCGCTGCTGTTGGCTTTAGAGTTGAATGGTTCCTGATTCGGAGAGCCTACAAAATAGGCGAGCTTGTTCCCGAAAGAGTTGAACGTCCATACTTCCCCTACGCAGGAGCAATTGTTCTTGAACCTAAGCCAGGAGTTCATGAAAACATAGCTGTGCTAGACTTCAAGGCCATGTACCCCAACATTATGATCACTCAAAACGTTTCACCAGACACCTACGTATCGCCTACCGAACCAGAACCCCCAAGCGGTGTGAATGTGGCTCCAGAAGTAAACCATCGATTTAGAGTTGAGCCACTAGGCTTTTACAAAAGAGTTTTGTCTCACCTTATTGATGTTCGAGATGAAATCAGGTCTAAACTTGAAAAGCTTTCTCCTAAAAGTGCAGAATACCGGGTTCTCGACGCCCGCCAAAAAGCTGTAAAGGTAATCACCAATGCCTCATACGGCTATACTGGTTGGATCGGGGCTCGATGGTACATCAAACCGGTTGCCGAAGCCACAGCAGCTTGGGGTCGCCAAACAATTTTGAACGCCATCGAATTTTCTAAGAAAACTGGATTAGAGGTTGTGTACGGTGACACAGACAGCCTTTTCGTAAAGTATGACCCTGAGAAAATCAAAAAAATTTCTGAAGAAATCGGTGAGAAGTTTGGATTAGAGATAAAGTCTGACAAGATGTACGTCCGTGTTTTGTTTACCGAGGCTAAGAAACGGTATTGCGGGCTTTTGCCTGATGGACGACTGGACATAGTGGGTTTGGAGGTGGTGAGGGGAGACTGGGCGGAAGTCGCTAAGAACGTGCAAGAGAGGGTGTTAGAAATAATACTTAGGGAGCAAAAGCCTGAAAAAGCTGTGGAATTCGTGCGGCAGTGCATTTCTGATCTGCGACAAAAAAGAGTGCCTTACAGAAAACTCATTTTATGGAAAACCTTGACCAAACCAATCGAAAAATACGCTGTTAGAGCTCCGCATGTGGAAGCTGCGAAGACGTTGATAAAGGAGGGCTGGGATCTATCTATGGGCGACAAAATCGGTTACGTCATTGTCGCTGGTCCTGGCCGACTGTACCAAAAAGCGAGGCCCTATGTTCTAGTCTCCTACGACGAAGTGGACCTCGAATATTACATTTCGAATCAGATATTGCCCGCTGCGTCCCGAATTCTATCCATGTTTGGCGTAACCGAAGAGAAGCTGTTGCCTTCAAAAACGCCTAAAACCCTTCTCGAATTTATGGAAGATTAACCTTCAATTTCGGTGAACGTTAACAGATTTACCTGCAACGGCTGCTTTATTGCCCCTGAGACACGAGCGGCTACGAGGTACTTAATGTTTTTTTCAGCTGCAACGTCTACAAGTCTTTGAGTTATAACACCGTCAAAGACCACCGTGTCCACATCCTTCATTCCCTGAAGTTTCTCCGCGAGTTCACTTACAGGCAGCCGCTCTATCTGCTCCATCTTTTTGTTTAGTAGCACAGCCTCTAAGGTTCCTCCAAGTTCTTTTGCGGTTTTAACAATTTGTTTAGGAACTAGTATTTTCCGCCGCTCTCTCTTGGCTTTGACTTTTTCTATAGGAATCTTTTCTTTGAGGGCTTTTTCAATTTTTTTGGGGCTTAACTCTTCTACTTCTTTACCTGGTGGCGCTCTGGCAATGTACTTAACGTTAGTTACCTGCAGCAGTTCTTTGAGAATAAGGTCTCCGCCTCGGTCTCCGTCGAGGAATGCTGTGGCTTCTTTTTCTCGGCATAATTTTATGATGGTTTGTGGGATTTTGGCGCCTTCGAGAGCGATGACGTTTTGTATTCCAGTCCTCAACATGGCTATAACGTCTGCTCTTCCTTCTACTATGATTATTTCCTTTGCACTTTCAATGTCTGGTCCCGCTGTTAATTCTTCAGGTCCATATTTTTCAACTCTTGCTAACCTTAATGTTTCTGAAACTTCTCTGAAAATTTCGTCTGTGCCAGGCATGGTTTCGATGTTCCATTCATGGAGAACTTCCTTCGCTCTGTTTATGATTGTCCTTCGCCTTGCGTCGCGTATGTCTTCTATTTTATCTAAAGTGACTTTTGCTTCGCATGGTCCTACCCTGTTTATGCTTTCGATGCTCGCTGCGATGATTGCTGTGGTGACTCTGTCTAGGCTTGTTGGTATGGTTATGGTGCCGTTTGTTTTGTCTTGTTTTGATTCTAGTTTGATTTCTATTCTTCCTATTCTTCCCGATTTCTGGAGTTCTCGGAGGTCGAGTTCGGGTCCAAACAAGCCTTCTGTTTGTCCAAAAACTGCTCCGATGACGTCTGGTTTTTCAACCACTCCCTCCACGTCGAATCGGGCGCGCATAACATACTTTACCGTAACTGTTTGTGATGATTTCATTATTCTTCACCTCAATCATGAATTTGTCCTCACTATAATTAAGAGGCCTTCTAGCTTTAATTTGTTTGTATCTATTATAGTTTACGACTTTATGCTCCTACTTTTTTCCTTAGAGTTTCCAGATATGTTGCCAAACCTTCTATGTCTTTGACGTCGTGTCCCACAAGGCCGCGAAGCCCTTTCCAGAAGACAAGATTTGGGGTTATTTTTGTTTCTTCTAGGCGACGAGCTAAGCGGTTGGTCCATTCCTTGCCGCGTCTGTCAAAATCCATTAGAAGGATGACTTCACGTTTTCTTCTTCTTTCTACTTCGCCGAGAACGTCGAGGAACGACTTTCCAGAGGATTTTGCCGAGATGATATCCCCTTCTAAACCCAACTCCTGTAGGGCGTTGATGTCATTTCGTCCCTCCACGATTATTGGAGTGCCTTTGGTTGATTCTGTTGTGAGTCTTTCTAAAAGTTTCAGAATTTTCTCCAGTTTTTTCTCGAATTTGGTTGACAACCTTTCTACCTTGTGATCTCTATTTTCATCATTTTTTCTAGCAGTTGTGGATGTTTACGGAAATGTTCTCTAACTGGTTTCAAAATTTCGATGAGGGCTTGTGTGACGCCGTTTTTTAGGTCTAGGGGATGGATTTTGCCTTTAACGTAGGCTTTTTCCATTTCTCCGTAGTTTTCGAAGTTTTCTGGGCCTCCGTATTTGGTTGGTCTCGGTATCTCTAGGTTTTCTCTTTCGGCGAAAACCACGTATTTTGCCAATTCAAGTATAGGGTTTCCCTTTACCTGTTTTGGGGGGCAGTAGGCTTCTTTTATTTTGGTTTTTATGTCGTCGGGGGTGTCGTGGACGAATATGCAGCTTTTGGGTATGCTTTTAGACATTTTTGAGCTGATCTGTACGTTTAGGTCCACGTTTTCGTCAAATTTTTTTTCAACTGTTTCGGGTTCTTGAAGTCCCATGAGGAGATGAGTGTGGACGCACGACGGTTTTCTCCAGCCGAGCTTTTCAGCCACATCTCTTGCCAGCATGTGAGCTTTTCTTTGGTCTATGCCTGCGCAGGCTACGTCGAGGCGCATGTGGAAAATGTCTGCTGACTGCATGCAGGGATAGTACATCCATGCTGTTTCAACGTCGGTCATGCTCATTTCGCGACCCATGATTGGTAATGCGCGCCATGTTCTTTGTAGCGAAGCGCTTTTGGCTATTCGAATGACTTTTTCCCAGTATTCTATGTCTTTGGCTATGTCTGAAGCCCAGAGGTATTCTACGCTGGCGGGTGTTACTCCGAGGGCTGTGAAACTTTGTTTTATGTATTCGCCGCAGATGCGGATTTTTTCCATGTCACCGCCTAGTTTGTTGTTTATCCATGAGTGCCAGTCGGCGAGAAAGACAACGAATTGGAAGCCAGCTTTTGTCATGTCTTTGATTTTGGATGCGCAGACCAAGCCCATTCCGATGTGCATTATTCTGGGTGAGCGTGAAAGGGTTCACGGCTCACTGTCCAGAACACTCGAAGCCCCAGTAGGCTCTGGGCTTAGTCTTGGTTTCCAGTAATGTGCGCATTTCTTGGGGAGTTATGACCTCTTCTGTGTTTCTCGTGACAAGGTCTATTCTCTGTTCCAAATCCAAGCAAATCGCCCTCTTTCACCCTTTCATTCGCTTTTGCCAACTTAAAAGTTCTTGTCGCGGGCGTTGTGTCCCACGTAACTAACACTCAACCTCACAGCCGGAGCCTCACGCTCCTCTCAGGTGAGCTCTCTCTGACGTGGGCTGGTAGGCGCCCGCGCCCACCGTGTCCCATGCTTGGGTAAACCCTTCGTCAACGGGTAGGTGAAACCACCAGCCTCTGTTGGGTCCGTCTGCATGAGCCCTGCTCGAGGTTCCGGTGGGATTCCGCTCCAGCTATTGTCATCGCCAATAGAGAAGACTAAGCCATAGACATAAAACTTTCCTAAATCAGAAGGCTGGTAACTTTCATTGTGTTGTTTTTATGATTCTTTGTAGGTCTATTTCGAAGGCGCTTGTTGGATTTTCCAGTTCAAAATTGTTGAGAACTTCTGGGTGGATTTCTCCTACAACGCCAATCTTTCTACCTCTAACATAGATTGCAGCCACTCTTCCCTGCAAGAAACTTGGATGCCTAGTTTCTTTAATCTCCCAGTTTTTCAATCCGAGGTTGGCGAGCAAAGCTTCCACATAAGACTTTATCTCGGTGAAGTTGGCGGTTGGGTGGGAGGAGACACATGCCACGTGAAGTCTTCGTTCTGTGCGGGTTTCAGTCTTCTCGTTGATTTCTATCACGTCGGAAACCTCGAACATTCGTTGGGGATAAGCTTGGTGTTTGTTGTCTGCCAGATTCTTCATTAAACTGGGCAACAAATCGTTTCGAACTATGGAATACTCTGTGGAAACAGGGTTCGCCAACCTAATCATCTTGCCAGCTTTCCTTCTCATTTTTTGATAGTGGTCAACTTCGTTGGCGAGAATGAAGTTCATGGCTTCCACGAAGCCTAGTCCAACCATTATTTGCCGAACGTAATTCGCCGCTGCATTCACGCTGTGTTCTCGGCCCGTTGTCACAGTCGCTGGCTTCGTAGGTTTCAGTCTAAAATAGCCGTAGCCGATGGCAACCTCCTCAACCAAGTCGATTTCATGCATTATGTCGATTCGATAGGCGGGAATCAGAACCTCCAAAACCCCTTTGCCAATCTTCCTTGCGTCAAGTCTAGACTTCTGGAGGGCTTGTATGGTTTTGGCTTCTGAAAGCTTGAGACCCAACAACTCGTTGGCGTAGTCAACCCTCAACTCCATCCGCTGAGGCGTCAAATCAGGAGTAACCAAGACATGATCGGGATATTCAACGCGAATGCTCTCTATGGTTGCGCCCATGTCTGCCAACGCTGTGACTAGAACGTTTAAGCTTCTTGAAATGGCGTTAGGTTCCGTGCCAGTTACATCGATAAACAAGTTTCGCGTCCGACTACTCACTCGTGTCAGTTCACCATTGATGATCGGTGGGAAAGAAAGAACTCGCCCCAACCTGTCCACTATCAATGGGTACCTTGAAGCCCAATCCACGTGACGTTTATACGCTATTCCCTTTTCATGCTTCTCCAAAATTTCCTGCAGAGTCATCTCTCTCGTCTTGTCTAAGGGAACAAACTTGACATCGTTTGGGGCGCTGGTTGTGTAAGCGAAGGGAGGTTCAACAGCGTCTAAGTTGTGCACTCCAATAGAAGCTTTTTTCCGGTCTCTGCCCACCCCCCAGTGAAGGTCCTCCTGTATCTCCATAAGTTCCCTAACAGTATCATAGTCAAGCTTTACGTTGTGTATAACAGCGGACACAACGTAAGGCCTAACCTCCGACACCGTTGGATCCACTTTCAAAACAGTTTTTCCTTCCTTCACCTCGTACTTGGGCAGTCCAGTCTCCCAACCCATCAGTCCACGGAAGGCTCTAGCCACTCCACCGTAACTTGAAAAGTCCACACGATTCGGGTTAAACTCGATTTTCACGTAGTCCGGCCCGACTTCTTCTGTGTCAACGCCAAGCCAAGGAAGCCATTTAGCCATCTCTTCTACACTGAGGTCTCGCCCCACAAACGAGGAGAAGCGGTCTCTGTCTAGAGTTATCGCTGGCATACCGGGGTCCTCCTGATCCAGCCCAGATCGTTTTTGTACAAAAGCCGTATGTCTTCGACGCCAAGTTTAAGAAGTATCAGACGTTCCAAACCTCCTCCCCAAGCCAAAACTGGATGTTTTATGCCGAGGGGAGCCAAAACTTCTGGGCGAAAGATACCCATTCCACAAAGTTCCACCCATGTTTTAAGCTCTGGAACGTAAACCGTGGACTGCATGGAAGGTTCCGTGTACGGGAAGTAGCTAGGCCAAAACTGCACTCTTTTCAATCCAAGTTTAAGGTAGAACTCCTTTAACGTTCCCATCAGGTCTTGCAGGGTCACCTTTTTGTCCATGACTATTCCTTCAATTTGATGGAATTCTGCGAGGTGTTTGTAGTCTACCTTCTCGTTGCGGTAGACACGGTCCACGGAAAAAACCTTTACCGGCGGCTCCTTATGCTCAGCGAGGTAACGAATAGTCACTGCGGTTGTGTGGGTTCTCAGTATCAGCCTCTTCGCCTCGTCAGGACTCCAAGCGTATTCCCAACCTCTCGAACCCGTTATCCAACCGTCCTCATGGGTCTTGCCTACAGCGTTCACAACATCTTTTTCAGGCAGTTTTCCCTTTCTTGGTTGCGCCAGATAGAAGGTGTCCATCATCTCTCTAGCCGGGTGGTCTTGAGGTTGGAACAAGGCGTCGAAGTTCCAGAAGGCTGTTTCAACGATGGGGCCTCGAATTTCTGTGAAGCCCATCTCTAGGAAAATTTCCCTAACCCTCTGAATTATTTGCTGTGCCGGATGAATTTTCCCAGGATAGATTATTGGGCCGGGTGCAGTTACGTCAAAACGTCTAAGTTTTGCCCCTCGCCATCGTCCAGTTTGGATGAGTTCCGGAGTTAGTTGACTAACTTCCTCAACGATTTCTATTCCTTTCTTAACCAAGTCCCAGCCGGCATCCGTTAATTCCAGTTCCCTCAGGGTTTTCTTACTGATTTCTACAAGTCTTCGTTTTTTTAGAAGGGAAACAGCTTTTTGCAGTTCTTGGCTTAAATCCTCAAGAGTTAGAGGTCCCTTTTCAGCTAGGAGGGACAGAAGCTTTTCGTCATTTCCAATCCGAGGCTCCTTCAACATTTTCATTGCACGTTTCTTCTTTTCTATAGCCGCCCAGCCCTTACGGCTAAGCCACCCTAAGGCTATGGTTAAAAACTTCTTTTCTAACCCTGCATCGTCAACAATATCGTCAACAGAAGCCTCGCCGCCCAACCTGATCAACGAGTTGAGTAAGCGTCTTTCGGGAAGCCCTTTCTTTGCGTGGTAACTTCCCTCTTTAGTTAACGCGATTACGGTTTGCTTTCTTTCATGGGTTCTTACCAAGTTCTTTGTGGTGAGGGAGAGGGCGGCACGCATGACTGCGGCATGAGCTAAATCACTAATCTTAACTATCTGATCGACGGGTCCCCTTCCCCTTAGCTTTTCCAAAGCAAGCAGAGTTTTTTGTTCGTTCTCTCGAAGTTCAGCCACTAATTTTTCCCTCCGCCGGAACCTCCTCCTAAACTCAGGCGTAACAAGGATTGATAAACTGGTTTAGCATTGTAATAAGAGTGTTTTAAAGGTTTCAACTTTAGATGCCCTAAACTAATCGAAAAGGAAGTTAAAGGCGAAAGATTGGAAATTGGCAGGGCATCCCTTCACCTTCACTAGTGAATACCGACAAAGATATTTATAGTTAACTTTTCAAGTTGAAATTGTGGACTCAGATAATTGCCAGCCGCGAAGTGTTGTCAGGGTCATACATTCCGGAGAGCATGTACACGCATCTGTGTCAGATAATACAAAGTAAAGGATGTTGTAACATCAAAAACTTAATAGTTATTCGGTTTTATTTAGTTAGTTCTTGCTTGGAAAGCGTCTGGGAGATGGAAACCGCGGCTTGTCTCCGATCTGAGATGATGTGAAAAATGGTGATGTGCACCTTATGCAAGAGGAAAGAAGCTGTTTTTATGCGTCGTTATTCAGGGGAGAAGCTTTGTGGAAGATGCTTTTGTAAATCTGTAGAGAACAAGGTGCGAGGAACGATTTCTAAGTACGAGATGTTTGAACCGCAGGACAAAATTATGGTAGCGGTGTCTGGCGGGAAAGACAGCGTAACTCTCCTCCACATATTGACAAAGATTGAAAAAGCCTTCCCCGACGCAGCTCTCAGCGCCGTCACGGTTGACGAAGGGATAAAGGGCTACAGAGACGAGGCGCTAAAAGTCGCCGTGAAGAACTGCCAAAAACTTTGTGTAAAACACGTAGTGACTTCCTTCAAGAAGATGTACGGATACGAATTAGACGAAATCGTAAACGTGATCCGAAAGAGGAAAGAGAAGGGGCTAACACCTTGCTCCTACTGTGGAGTGCTGAGAAGAAGAGTCCTAAACACGGCGGCTCGAGAGGCAGGCGTGGACAAACTTGCAACGGCTCACAGTCTGGATGACGAAACTCAAACCATGCTTCTCAACATCATTCACGGCGATGCCCTGCGAATAGCGAGGGCCAAGCCCGTGTTAACGGTGGTGCATCCAAAGCTTGTACAACGCGTGAAACCCTTCTGCGAAGTGCCGGAAAAAGAAATCGCTTTTTACGCGTACCTGAGAAGAATCGAGTTTCAAAGTGTTCCCTGCCCTTACGCCCAAACCGCCCTAAGAAATGACGTAAGAACCATGCTCAACCGCATGGAAGAAAAGCATGCTGGAACAAAATTCACCATCTTCAGGTCCATGGAAAGGATTAGACCGGCGCTGGAGGCGATGGCGGAAGAAACAAAGTTGCAGAACTGCAGAATATGTGGAGAACCGACTGTTGGAGACCTTTGCAAACCGTGTCAGATGCTGCGAGAACTGCATGTTTTTTAGTGAGACCAATGGAAAACTCTTTTTCATAGATATTTTCTACTAAGGCTGTGAACTCCGTTGACTGTGCTTTCCGACGAGGAAATACTTGAACATTTGAAAAGAGGAGAAATTAAAATCACGCCCTTTGAAGTTTCTTGTCTCAATCCTGCTGGTTATGACTTAAGGTCTTCCAGCGAAGTGGTTATACAACCTAAACAGTATGAACTGACAGCCACTTTGGAAACAGTTGAGTTAGGGTTAAAAGTGATGGCTTCTCTTCACATACGTTCTTCGCTTGCACGGGAAGGCGTCGTCGGAAGTTTCGCTGTTGTAGATCCAGGATTTCGCGGGCAACTGACACTTAATCTTCATAACGTTGGAGAGAGGGAGATTACAATACGGGAAGGAGAGCGAATAGTTCAGATAGTTTTCCATAATCTTGGAAGGATGGCGAGAAAGGGTTACAGCGGATTATACCAAAACAGCAGAGGAATAGTTCCGAGCAAACGAAACAAGCTTTGATTAGAACGCGCGTGTTTAGAAGAGTTTGTTACATAATGTTTTCTGTCTTCGGGAAGATAGTGGTCTTTTGGGATCCGTTAGGAAAATCTGTTTTGGATCCGTGGCCAAACTATGGTGGTGGTTATGGTTTCTTTTCTACAATTAACTTCTGCGCGCGCTTCTCTCCCTTAACAACCTCAACGAGGGGCATAGGTATCGGCGGGTTAGAAAAATGCATGCCTCCAGCCCCTTCAGGCTTCGCCATCTCCTCGGTGATCTCGGTTACCCTATAGCTTGAAGTGTTAGTTGCGAGGATGACATCTCCCGAAACGGCTTTTTCGAGTTCCTTCAACAATTTTCTCTTGGCATGCAAATCCTCGGTGATTGCTTCAAAGACGAAATCTACTTCTTTTATGTCTTTCAGCTCCCTCCCAGCTTTTATTCTAAGCAAAACTTCCTCGGGCTTCTCCTTGACCGTTCCCTCCTTCACTAGTTCTTTTAACGTCTCTTCATTTTTTCTGCGAAGAGCCTTGCGAACTTTCTCGGAACTTTCTATCACCAGAACATCAAAGCCTGAAATGGCAAAAAGCAAAGCGATGTTAGACCCCATTGTTCCAGCGCCGATAACAGCTACTGAACCTAAATCTTTACCATTCATTAATGGACTCCTCGTTATGTCCTATTTTCTAAAAATATTAAAGACTTATGAGGGCCAGCAAAGGTTGCGCCCGTACCTCCCTATTTGGAGCCTAATAACAGTGCTATGTTGAAAACAGTATTTTTTCGGAAAAACTCCTGTGCTAAAGAATGGAATAGCCGCTAACTGTAAACTTTTAAGTATTTGCGAACACAAGTTTAAGGTTCTGAAGAAGTAAAATTATTGATGGGAATATAGAAAGGAGTGCAGGATGAATGCCCGGGTTGAAGTTAAAATTCGATGAAAAACTATGCGCAACGTGCCCAACATATGACTGCCTCGTTAGGTGCCAGTACATGGACATAGACAAAGACACAGCCAAAGCTGAGATGGAAAAAATGATCAAGGGCGGAGACTCCTTTGTTCTTCAACAATGTGTAACGTGCTACGCATGTGAAGAATACTGCAAAAGGGGGAACCATCCATTCTATTTGATCACAGACCTTCAGGAAAAAAAGGGTATACTTCCGATTCCTAAACCTCTTGTCACGCAGTGGATCAATATAGGCGTTCCAGGAAGAAGAGACATTCAACAATTTTGGGGTGCCACGGAACCAGCAATCTCTCTCTGCCTTTTCCCTGAATACGTAGATTCAATCCAAGGAAAGCTTTTCGAAGATGTCTCCATAATCTTGGGAAGATACTTCTTCTGTCAACTTGCGTATCTGCATTTCGGAAAGCCATCCTTAATAAGAGAGAGGCTTCCGGGAATAATAGAGAACATCGCCAAGCACGATTTCAAAGAGGTCATATGCTTCCACGATGAATGCTATTCAACCTTTACTTCATATGCACCAGCATACGGCATCGAAGTCCCCTTCAAACCCATCCACCTCTTCGAATACCTCTACAATAAACTTAGAGAACATGAGGATGAAATAAAACCGCTGAACATAAAGATAGCATACCAACGCAATTGTTCAACTCGGCTCGCTCCAAAGAAAGAGCACTTCGTAGACGACATCTTCAGTTTAATAGGAGCGGAGAGAGTTGAAAGAAAATATGACCGAGAAAATGCTCTGTGCTGTGCAGGCATCATCAGAGGACTGCAAAAATACGATCTGTTCGTTGACGTGCAAAAGAGAAATGTAGAGGACATGGTGAATGTTGGAGCCGAATACTGCGTGTTCAACTGTCCAGCGTGTTTCTCTTCTCTATCTGAGGCTGTTGCCAAAAAAGGCATAAAATCCATCATGATGCATGACCTTTGCAAACTCGCGTTGGGCGAGAAACCAGCAGGATGGAAGTGACTAGTATGGATAACATATACAAATCTCTGGCTGAAATAGTGGGTGAAGAGTACGTTTCGAACAGGAAAGAAGAACTCTACATCTATTCTCAAGATCCAGGGATGATGGAACCCCACGAACCAGACTACGTGGTTATGCCGAAGACAACGGAGGAGGTACAAAAGATAGTGAAGCTTGCGAACGAGGAGAAAATACCCATAGTCCCGGTGGGGGGTTCATTGAGCTTATCTGGCTTAGTCATCCCTCATCGGGGCGGTATCACGCTGGACCTAAAAAGAATGGACAGAGTGCTGGAGGTAAACGAAAAGAGTAGATACGTTATTCTAGAAGCCGGTGTCACGACAGGCAAGCTGAAAGCTTACCTAGAGAGACGTCATCCTAACCTAAGATTCTCAATTCCCGATGCACCCCCCTCAGCAACAGTCGCTGGAAACATAGTAATACATGGTCAGGGTCGATTAACTCAACAATATGGCTTCAATTCCGACATGGTTACCGGATTAGAAGTTGTGTTGCCAACTGGAGAAGTATGCAAAATTGGTTCGTGTTCAGTAAGTCCCTACTGGTTTTCACGAGCGCCGTTGCCAGATTTAGCTGGATTCTTTTTAGGATGGTTTGGTACAACGGGAATCATTACAAAGTTGGGTCTTAGACTTTACCCAAAGAAAAAGATGAGAGATGCTGAGGTGTTTGTGGTGGAAGATCCAAACCTAGTTCCAGATATAATATACAGGCTTACCCATACAGAGATGACAGAAGATATAGTCGTTGCTGCCCAACCGTACCCACTCCTGTACAAAGACATCATAATGATATTGATTTACATTACTGGAGATTCCGACGAGGAAGTTGAGTTCAAGAGGAGAATGGTTTGGGATGCGCTTCGCACTTATATCGATAGTAAAGAAGGTGGATTTTCGATGCTGCCACCAGATATGAAGCAAGTTCTTTTGAAAATGCCTTCGTCTGACACAACAAGATTCGCCGATGTAATGAAGGGCGGCGGATTTGAATATTGCGGACCCATCATTCCAGTTGAAAAATTCCCAGAAGCTTACAAGAAACTGCTTGAATTGACTTCCAAATACGGGATCACTTATGGTATGACCGGTCGAGTTATTGGAAGAAGCCACTGCATGATGTTTGCCTTCGGATATCCATTCAATCGCGCAGACCCGGATAATATAGAGAGGACGAAGAAAGCATTGCACGACTCAAACATAGCTAGTTTGGATATCGGAGGAGTTCCTTGGAAACCTGAAGTCCCTGCACAGAAAATGGTCATGGAAAGAATGGACAAGAATACGCTTGAACTTATGAAGCGCATAAAAAAGCTTCTGGACCCCAACGGAATCATGAACCCTGGAAACTGGGAGGCGGAATGATGCAAGCATACGCTAAGCAAATACACAGGTGCTTTAGATGCGGCTACTGCAAGTTCCCAAGCGATTTCACAGACTTTAACTGCCCGTCCTACAGCAGATTCCGACTTGAAACTTACTCCACAGGCGGAAGATTATGGCTCATATGGGCATGGCTAAAGAAAGAAATCGAGTGGTCAGAGCATTTTGCAGAAATTGTATTTTCATGTGCAACATGCAGAAACTGCGTTGAGCAATGTCCAATGAAGTTTAGCGATGACATCGTTGACTGGATCGTAGCAGCAAGGAGCGATATGGTTGAGAAAGGCTTGGTACTACCACATATCAGAGATTTCCTGAATAACATCAGCAAACATGGAAACCCATGGGGAATAGCGAGAAGTAAAAGAGATGCGTGGGCAGAAGGGATAAGGCGATACAAACTAGGCGACGAGTATTTTTTCTATGTGGGATGCGTTGGATCCTACGAAGAACAGGGACAGAGAATGGCTAGGAGCTTTGCTGAGTTATTAGACAAGGCAGAAGTATCCTTTGGAATTCTCGGCGCCGAAGAAGAATGTGATGGAAATGAAGTATACATGCTTGGTGAAATGGGGCTGTTCCAAGAATTAGCTGAGAAAAACGTCCAGAAATTCAAAGAACTTGGCGTGAAAAAGGTGGTTACTCTTTCACCCCATGCATACAACTCCATGAAAAACAAGTATCCGAAACTTGGAGATCTCGAAGTATTTCATTACACGCAACTTCTATTGGAACTGATCCAACAAGGGAAGATAGAGCTATCCGAACTCAAGGCTAAGGTTACGTACCACGATCCCTGTTTTCTCGGCAGATACAACGGTGTCTACGATGCCCCACGAGAGATTCTGAAAAGCATCCCGGGAATCGAACTCATAGAAATGGAGAGAACCAGAG
>Ga0209636_10002486_pt1 | contig 18768 bp, 13 predicted proteins | sample DeeMarSWOR152_54_FD_187464 | JGI IMG/M metagenome (GOLD analysis project Ga0209636, IMG submission 187464) | Marine sediment microbial communities from White Oak River estuary, North Carolina - WOR-1-52-54 (SPAdes) (version 2) | ecosystem: Environmental > Aquatic > Marine > Intertidal zone >... | reverse complement strand
GATCGTCGAAAATATTGAAGGACTGACCAGCCTCCCAGCAAGACCGTCAGCAATTGTTTCTTTAATTGGCGTCTCAATAACCATGTTAACCTGTAACGCCCGATACATGGCTGGAGATGCTTCGCTTTGCACGCCGATGACTTTGATGTCTGGATTTCTTTCTTTCACGGTAATGGCAATCCCACTTATCAAACCACCGCCACCGACTGGCACGAGGATGATATCAGGGTCGGGTAAAACGCGTAAAATTTCAATAGCTATCGTTCCCTGTCCTGAAATCACCTCGGGATCATCAAAGCCAGATACAAAGGTCAACTGACAATCTTTCTCGATTTGACGTGCCATATCTTCGGCTTCATCATAATCGCGTCCCGCCTTGATAATTTCAACATTAAACTGATTTAACATGCGAACTTTCGTCGATGCTGCGTTAACTGGAAGTACAATCCTCGCCTTGACACCCAAAAGATCACTGGCATAAGCAACGCCCAATCCATGATTCCCGGCTGATGCGGTAATTACTCCTCGAATTTTCTCTTCGGTTGGAAGATTAAGCAAACGATTCAAAGCGCCGCGAATCTTAAAAGAACCAGTTTTTTGCCAGTGCTCCATTTTAAGAAACACCTGACCATGGGTCAATTCTGAGAGTGATCGGCACTCCTCTATCGGAGTATTTCTTATATATTTCTTAATTAAGCGGTAAGCGCATTTCGCTGAAATGTTATGGGAAGAATAAATTGACATAATTCGCACTCTTTTCTCTTAATATAAATATGTCACAGGTTGAAGGTCATCTATCTAAATTAGCAAAATAGTTTAAAATTACATTAAAATGATATAAAATAATTATTAAAATGTCAAGGAATTTGTTATTGACAATATGATTTTTTATCACTATATTTTCTTTATGAATAACATGCCAGATATGTATTGTCCCTTTATCAAAATCGTTGAATTTTGAAATTTTTGAAGAAAAACAATTACAATGGTCAAGCATAAGTCCAAAATAACATTAAAATTATTTCCTGTCTGGCTATTGTTAACTATTCTCTCTTCATTTACCTCTTTATCGGCTCAACAACAGGTTGGTACTTTCAAGGGTGTAGTAATAGATCTCCATACTCGAAAACCAATAAGACACGTTATTGTGAAGATTCAAAAAACTCGTTCAGTTACATTAACAGATGCTAATGGGGAATTCATACTCACACAGATTCCAGTTGGAACTTACATTTTAGAATTTATCAAAAAAGAATATCAAACATTGATTCTACCCAATCAGGTCATTTATACAAATAAGACGACTTTTATACAGGCCGAGTTGGTTTTTGGAACTGGTACTGAAGCAGATGTTTTCTATATTGGTGGGATAGAGATCACTGGCATCAAGGAGTTATTACCTGAAAAGGTTGAAACAGTTACCCAAATTAAATCGAGTGATATCGAGCATATTCAAGCAACCAGTTTAGGTGATGTGCTGGATCTGGTTCCTGGTGTTGAGATGAAAAATCAACCAGCACTTAAAAAGCCAGTTATAGCGATGATTCGTGATCCACAGTCTATTAACACGCTGACTTCATTCGGAACAAAGATTATTATTGATGATATACCAATTTCAAACAATTCTAATTTACAGGGAACGTTGTTAAGTGGCGTTTATACAGGGACTGCGAATGGAATCGACTTACGAGAATTTCCAGCAGATAATATTGAATCGGTAGAAGTGGTTCGAGGAATTGCGCCAGCCAATCATGGAGATTATGTTGGTGGTTTAATTCATGTAAAAACCAAATCGAGTCCAAGACCAACCCATCGCCTCAAAGGGAAAAATAATCCGGACACAAAAGAATTAAATCTGGGAGGAAGTTTTTCATTGGGAAAAACAGGAGTGAATTATAACATTAATTGGGGATATAGTGAAAAGGATATTCGGAAGGATTATGATAACACCCAACGGCTCGCTGCTCAACTTAGTTTTAAAAATAATTTGCTGAACAGTAAATTGGGCATGAATAATCAATGTAAATATTCAACCTTGTTTGAAGAAGTGCACACAAATCCAAATGATCCCGATGAGCTCGAGAGCATTAATAAGGGATATCGATTTATTTATGGCAATCAATTCGAATTTCAAATTGATCCGCTTAGTTTTTTAAAATCAAATTTGTACATCAACTACCGCCGTGTCAATTCATACAAACAGTATCGAAAAATAGCAGACAATCGGGTTTGTTCCACTCTAACAGAAGAAGGCACAATGATCGGGATAAGAAAATATGGTTCTTATATTTATCGTTACACAATAATTGGCGATGAGGTAAGTATCGGTCAGGAGTTGGAATGGAGTAGCAGGTTCTTTATAGGTAAATATCTCCATGATATTAAAATCGGTAATGAATTCCAGTATGATGATAATTTTGGCGAGGGACGCACTTTTGATGTTCTTTATCCCTCAAAACCTGGTGACCGTCCCCGATCATTTGATGATGTCCCAGGTACCTTACAACACAGCGTTTATATTAATAACCAGATCACCGGGAAATTATGGAAAGAATTTACTTTGAATTTGGGTTTGAGATATGAGCGTTATACGACGGGCAGATTTGATAAAATTAAATTTTTTGAAACGAAGAATGGTGCATTTTTAGATCCCCGGTTTAACCTGTCTTATTATTTGGGTAAAAACACTCAACTACGACTGGGATATGGAAGGTTCTCTAAATTCCCTTCGTTAAGTTACATTTATCCCGATCCTGTTTATCTTGATGTTCTAGATATTGTCCCTGTCTATCGAGAAACTGATACGTTGTTTGTGCGGGACAGACTGATTACGACTTATGTTTTTGATACATCAAACCCGAATTTGAGGGGATACCAGGAAGAAAAAATAGAACTGAGCATTGATCAGCAGATTGGTGATTTTGGATTTTCCCTGACTGGATTTTATTCTCAAAGAACCGATGAGCCGATCAGCCAGGTGCATCCATTTCTCTATTACAAATATTATCGACCCTATTGGCCTGGCAGCCAAGCGGAATCAATTGCCGACACCCTGATGGACAATTATATTACAAAAATTAACGGCGGCTGGTCAAAATTCGATGGGGTAGAATTTACGCTTAAATCTCGTCTCATTAAAAATCTTAATATGGATTTCTGTTTCAGTGCGACCTATCATCATGTTACAAGCGGCGCGAAAGGATTGAGTTGGGGAACGCTGAGATCGGATTTCGCGATTCCGATTTATAAGAGAAGCCAGTATTGGACGCAAAAACTGCTACTTACCTATCAAGTTAACTATATTTCTAAAGCATTGGGCATCTGGGTGTCATTAACTGCTCAGCAGGTTCCTCATTATCAAATTAAACGATCAGGATTTGCCGATTCTCTGGCAGTGGCTTTTTACAATGGACTGAATGATCAGATCATTCAAATCCCTGAAACCGAACGATTGAATGCGAAATATGAACAGTATCGATTGACGAAAGATCCTCTTGACTACATGACTTACAAATATCCGAACAAATGGATCTTTAATGTTCGGGTAAGCAAATCACTTTTCACAGGGGTTGAAGTTTCATTATATGTGAATAATTTTCTTGATGATCGTGCCTTTTATGAAGATCCAAAACATCCTGGCTATTACTACTCTAGAAATCCAGAAATTTTTTATGGAATTGAATTTAGCATGTTGATGGACAATGTGTTTAAATAGGGGATATTATGAACCGAATAATTGGTTTTTTATTAATTCTGGTATTAAGCCTGATGGATATTTTCTGTTCGCTCGAGAAACCGACTGAAATTGATGGTAGAATATGCGCCAGGTTTGTTGTTGTTGATACTTCGGGGATACTTTCAACAGATTCTTTATCCAATGTTGTTGTTCCATACGCACAGATTATGATTACATCAATTGATTATAATATGCTGCTTCAGTATCAAACCGATGGTAATGGTATCTTCAAAGTACAAAATGCACTAGCCTCGCGTTACAGAATTTTTGCATACAAGCATCTTTCAAGCGAAGATATGTTGAATCTGGGTAAAGAGGGAATTGGCATTATGCTCACTGGCTCAATTGAAATGAATATACCCAATCATCGAGCAGAACAACAGATCGATTCATTAAAAGTTGGGCAAATGTCTATTTCCCCAATTGTCGTAAATGAAATTTATTATTCATGTCCGGCGAATAGTGGTCTCTATATTTCGGATCAATATGTAGAATTGTATAACGCTTCAGATGAAGTCCAATATTTAGATAAGCTGTTAATTTGTCGTGTATATGGCACAAAAGAATATTACAATAAAATAGTGGCAATTGAATATTATCAATTCCCCGGCTCAGGAACAGATCATCCGATTGAACCGGGTCAATATGTTGTCATCGCCCAGGATGCTATTAATCATGTGATAGATGGGGGCGCTAAAGAAAGTATTGATTTATCCAATGCAGACTGGGAATTTTACAATCAACATGTAGCGGATATTGATAATCCTGATGTTCCAAACTTAACGAATGCAGCTCCAGCAAGAGTGGGACTCGATTTCATGATTAATTTAAGTGCTGATGAAGTCTGTTTAATTCAAATGGATGATTTTGATCCAGTGCGTTATCATGAGGAGAATGGTCAAGTTACTAACCGCAGAATCTTTAACATAGTTCAAGTTCTGGATGGAGTTGAATATGCCGGCGAGCAAGATCACAATAAAGCTTTTGATATACGCATAGATGCGGGATTAGCTGGATATGGGATCAAAGATTATAGTGGGAAATCAATCGAACGCCATCACCCAGTAACCGGCGGTCCTGGTTTTGATACTAACAATAGTACCTTTGATTTCGTCAATCTGTATCATCCAACTCCTGGCTGGCAGCACACAGAAGCAGATATTTTTCATCCAAAAAATAATTTAGTTTTCCGCCCTCATTAGACTTGACTAAAAGCTATCGGTCAGAATTGTTAGAAACCTATTTCCAGTGACTGGAAGGTGTGTCTGAATAATGGGTAGAAGTTAGTTGAGGATTAATAATATTGAGTTTCAGATATGGAAATAGAGCGTTAGCATATATTCAGGAAGGAAATGGAACATTGGAACGAATACTACGTAGGGTAATTCGATAGGGAATCCAGGGCTTAGCAAAATAATTGATGACAGAATAAGTTAGGCCAAAATAATTATTTTGTCCAAAATGATTTTGTCTTATTATTAGAATACCCCATTCTAAATAAACAATATTAACCAACAAAAGGAGCAATGAATGAAACGTACTTTGTCTCTGGTGCTCGTCCTTTTTTTCGTTTTCCCATTATTCGCTAAGGATGATCTCTGGTTTAAAGGATCATTCGATGAAGCGATGGCGACGGCAGCGAAGGAAGGTAAGAAGATTCTCATCGATTTCTACTCGTCTGGCTGAGGTGGCTGCCGATTGCTGGACAAGCAATTCTATCAGGATGAACAATTTCATCCTTATCTCACCCAAAATTTTCTCCTGTTTCGTGCCCATCGGGGTAAGCCTAAGGGAGATGAAATCTATAAAAAGTTCTTGGTTCGGGCGACTCCTACAGTCCTTATCGCTATGGCAGACGGCAGGGAAATCGATCGCCTGCTTGGCTATGACGGGCAACCTGATAAGTTTAAAGACAATATTGAGGAAACCCTTAAGGGCGAAAATACTTTCCTCAACTTAACTCAGGCTTACGAAAAAGATCCAATGGACTTAGCTGTGCTTGCGAAACTTGCGGAGAAGTACCGCTCTAATTATATTTTTGACAAAATGGCTGAATTTTCTGATAAGATATTGAAACAATCAGAAAAAGCTAGAAAGACCATATTACCTTTTGGTAAAGATAAAACCGAGGTTTCGGCTTATGAATTTGCCATGTATGCTTCGACTTATTCAGGGTCTGAAGCGGTACTGGATTTTGCCAATGAATTTCCCCAGAGTGCTTACCTTAATGGCGTTTTTGGTGATTTCTGGCGAATCTTACTCAACAAAGATCAGCAGGAACAAGCCATTGAAGTATTCGACAAATTAATCATAAAATTTTCCGAGAACGAATCCCTCATCGGTTCTTATCTTTCGTTCTGTTCAAGGTCAAAAACCAATTACGATCGAGGGATAGAACTGGCTGATAGATTGTACAAATCTAAGGAGGGAAAAGTTGATCTTGGTTTTGCTGAATCCTATGCTGGATTGCTGATAGAAAAGGGTGATACGAAAAGGGTTCAAAACATAACTGAAGAGCTAATTAAAAATAATCCAGATCGCGAAAAAGATATTCGAATGCAGTTAGGTTTCCTATATCAAGATAAGAAGAATTATGATATGGCATTCGAAACTTTTGAGAATCTTGTCAAAGATCACCCTGATTATTATCCTGCTCTTTACCAAATCGGTCGAACTGCTGCTTTTTCTGGTAAAAATCTTGATCGGGGTATACAATGCTTGAAGAAATATCTCGAACATGAACCAGAAGAAGGGCAACCAACACTGGCTAATGCACATTGGCGGATGGGATTGGTTTATGAGCATAAAGGAGATAAAGAATCTGCTAAAAAGGAGTATGAGGCGGCATTGAAGTTAGATCCCGATTACAAGGCAGCAAAGGATGCGCTTGCGAAGCTGTAAGAAAGCAAATAAATTTTTAATTGATAAACCAAAAAAGCGTTTTAATTGAAATCCCTTCCAAAGGCTCAGAGTATTTGGAAGGGCTTTTATTTTGTGTATTTCGTGTGCTTCGTGGGCCGTTAAATTTTAGCTTGAAACAAATTGTTATTTTTGCCGTCTTTTACAAAATTCCAAAAGAGCAGTTGCAATTAGAAATCACAGCATACCTCGTCAACCAGGAACTGGTTGTTCCGGTACGATATTGGAAAGGCGCTGTGAGAATTGTAGGTTCTTCAAATGGGAAAGATATTCATGGACATGGATACATTGAATTAACAGATTATTCTGTTACGAATTAATCCTTAATAAGTATTATAATTTGCAACGGATCAATGAATCCAGCGGATAAAAAAAATATTTCGTAACAGTTTAAAAAAATGAAGAAAACATTCTTTTATTTGGAGAGAAAGGTTAATGGGAATTAAAGCGTAAGGCTTTTACTCCTACCAATCCCATAAAATCCTGACGGATTAATTCCCACTTCACCCAGCTAGATGAATACAATATTTTAAAAATCAGTTGGATTCATTTATCAGTTGGGAATTTAAATCTAATTGTAATTATCGATTGGGATCAATCCACCGCTGCCAATCGGGATCAGTTAGTTCACCACGCGCAGTTGAGTGCACTAATTCCAGATTCCCAAAGCCCTGCTTATCAACAAAAATAAAAACTACACCCCCCTGTATTGAAAAATACTTCCAGATATGATGCTGTTTATGTTGCATATCATATGGAAAACGTTCAATTTCGTCAGGAACTCCGTATATTAATAGAACTCTACCCCGGTCGCTTTTGTAACCTTTTCTAAAGCCAGTGAACTCTTTATTGGCAGTGTTCACCAGTTTTAAATAATCATCACGAAATTCATTTTGAGCCGTTTCCGGAGAATTATCCCGCTTTTTCCAGAATTCAAGTAGAAAATTCTGTTTACCTCGAACGTCTAAGGTTTTAAAAATATCCTTCTCTTCTTTTGTTGCGATATAGGTTGCAGCATCAAATTCTTCATTAAGATTTTCAACAGACATATCTTGGTAAATTCGTTCCAGAGAAGCTCTTAATTTCTCTGCCGCTAATTCTTGAGCCGCGCTATCTGTCAATGCTAAGTCCCCTACCCGATAAATGAAAAATTTTTTCTTTTTTGATGCTTGTGCATTTTTTGCTAAATCATTAACCTCCAATTCTAAAAAATATGTTCCAGAGCGAAAAGAAATAATATTCATTCCGCTGGCTTCGACGGCAGATTCGCCAGGCTTGTTCCTCACTTTAGCCGGAAATTCTCTTACTGTCTGACCATCACCATCTAAAATTCTATACTGCACTGAATAGTCACCCGAGTCTGGATTAGCAGCATCGCATAAATTGTAAATCTCACTATAAAACATTAACATCGGCATTCCTGTACCGTAAAAATGGTCAGGATTGGGAATTACGATGTAACCATTTTTATAGAAACGACTGTTTTCGGCACCAGGCTTAATTTGGGCTGCTAATTCAATATCGCTTATCGTAAGTTTATCAGTTGAAATTGGATCTATCGTGATAGATTGCTCCTTCTTTGCCTCATAACCGGAATTAATATCAGTCAATGAAACTTTTAATAAATAAGTACCGGGTTTAACAGCGAAATAGCCCATCCCAAACAGTTTTTGACCGGGCGTTATTTGTTCTAAGCTATCCACATGATTAACGTTTGACCATTGGTCTAATGCCAGTAACGAATCATTTTGCCAGATTTCTGCTTTGAAGGTGAAAGTAGCTTTCCGGACATTTTCATCAGGTACAAATTTCAGATAATTGCGAAAAATTGAATAGTAGAGTTCAAGTAATACAAAGTTTTCCTGTGCTCTAAATTGTCCAATATCGAAGCTGAAGTAGAATTGATCATCGGGAACAGTCATATCTTGTGATGTTTGACAAAAACTAGAATATGGGAAAAGCAAACAAAAAACAAACAGGTACAACAGAAAAACTATCATTTTTTTAGAAAACATTTCCATCCCTCCATATCTTGATCAATCTAATTTTACGGAAACAATTTTTGAAATCCCGCTTTCTTCCATGGTGATCCCATAGAGGCAATCAGCAGATTTCATAGTTAGTTTATTATGAGTGACAATGATAAATTGTGTTGAATCGGCAAACTGGCTGAGTGCCTTAATAAAGCGTCGTATGTTATTATCGTCAAGAGGCGCATCAACTTCATCCAGAATACATACCGGGCTGGGTTTAACCAGATAAATTCCAAATAGTAAGGAAATAGCAGTTAATGCCTTTTCGCCGCCCGAGAGAAGCGTTAATGATTCCATTCTCTTTCCTTTAGGATTCGCTTTAATTTCAATTGTTGCCTCTAAGGGGTCCTCATTCTGGGCAATGATTAAATCGGCATCTCCCTCAGTGAAAAATTGTTTAAAAACCTTGATAAAATTTTGGCGAATCTCCTGGAAAACTGTATCAAATTTTTGTTGTGCTGTTTGGTTAATATGCGAAATCGTCTCTTTCAAATTCTGCTCTGCTGAAATTAAATCCTCTTGCTGTTTTTCAAGAAAATCAAGCCGCCCTTTTTCCTGTTCATACTCTTTTAGCGCCAGAAGATTCACCGGACCTAAATTTTTAATTTTTTGCTTGAGAATGTCGATCTGTTCTTCATCAATGGCAACGTTATAATTTGGATCGATTGGATTACGTTTCAGCTCATCATCATACTCTTCAAAAATTCGGCGATACATATTATCTGCATTGATTCGTAATTCAGACTTCTTCAGTTCGATCTCGTGAATCATGTCCGAAATGGATTCCCGTTCTTTCCGAAGTTGGGTCACTGTCTTCGCTTTTTCTTCAACATTTTCTCGAAATGATCTATTTTTCTCTTCTAAATCACTAACCCTGGCTTCTGATTTTTCCCTCATTGAATAATCACTCGTTAGCAATTCGCTCAATTCATCAATTCGGCCTTCCAATTGCTCTCGTTGTTCATCAATTGTAATCAATTCCTGCTCACGGCTCTTGATTGTATTTTCATGTTCCTGAATTAGATTTTTTATCTGCTCACTTTCACGCTGAAGATTCCGTTCATTTCCAGTCAATTCAACAATATTCAAGTTTATTTGATTGACTTTGTTCGCCTGAAAACTCCGTGAATTTTCGATTTCGTCGATTTCCTGTTGATGGCCTTTGAATTGCTCGTTCATTGCTGAATGAGCTTCGGTAATAGTACGTAATTCTTCTTCTAAATATTGATGCTGCTGACTATTTTTTTCGTATTGTTTTTTTACCTGTACCTGTTCTTCATCAATTAAGCTAACTCTTTCCCTTGCCTGATTTATTTTATAATCAATTTGTGATAATTCCAGGCGAGACTGTGATAATTGTTCTTGAATTTGTTTGACCTTTTGAGCAGTCTCTGTTTTTAGACGACTATTCTCCGTCCGTTGGGCTTCTAATTCTTTCAGTTGTTGATCAAGAGAGTTGAGTTCGTGTTGAAACTCGTCAACCTGTTGGCTCAATTTTTGGAGTTGATCCTGTCTGCCGATCAAACTTTCGGATTCTGATTGTTTTTTTCCGCCTTTGATGGCGCCCCAACTAAAAATTAATTCTCCCGATAGAGTTACGATATTCACACCCTGTCCTGAAAGTGTTGGAGCTAATTTAATAGCTGTAGATAAATTTTCAACAATCAGGTAAGCGCCCAGTATCACTCGCACTGCGGGCAAATATTGATCACTGCAAGTTACGAAATCTTCTGCCCAACCAATAATACCTGGTTCCGAAGGCAAAGCTCTGTTTGGTGGTGTAGAAGCCAAATTGTGAATCGGTAAAAATGTGACAATTCCTTCCTGACTTTCATTTAACATATTGATTCCAAGATAGGCTTTTTGTGTATCGGAAACGAGCAAATATGCTGCTTTGTCTCCCACAGCCGATTCAATTGCCTTTCGATATTTATCATCGACTGTGATTATTTCCGCTAGAGTTGTGTGGAATCCCTGTGCCGAGCCTGAATTGACCATTAAATACTTCACGCCCCGCGGATAATCCGCATAACTATCTAATAATTCTTTGAGAAAAGTAACTCTCTGATAAAATGATTCGATCTGATTATTTTTTTTCAAAATCGTGTCTTTTAGCTGTTCTATCCGGGCTTGCAAATGTTCCGATTCAAGTTCTAATCGTGATTGAGCTTCCATTAAACTGTCGGATTCGTGTTGTAACTGTTCTTCAGATTTCAGTAATTGTTTTTTTAATTGATTGTCTTGTTCTAATTTGTTCAGCAGACTTTCTTTTTCGGTTGTTAGATTTACCTCCTGATTCTTTAAATAATCCAATTGCGTTGAAATCCGTTCAACTGAGCGCTGTTTTTCTGAAATCGATTGCATCTGGTCAAAAACTTTCTGTTCGACCTCACGCCCTTGAGTTTTCTTTTCAGTAAGGATTTTTTGAATCTCTTCTAATGATTGTCTTTCCTGACTATAAGTACGTTGAACTTTCTCAATCTGATTGGTTATTTTCATTAATTGATTTTCAATTTCAATTTTTTGTTCTTTTTGGGAAGCAATGCGCTGTTTCAGGTTCTCAATTTCATCCTGAATTCTTGTTTTATTTTCTGCAAGAGATTTCAACCGTTCTCTGCTTAATAGAATTTCTTCCTCTCGTTTATGAATAGTATTATTGATCTGATTCAATTGTGTCTGCGCATCCCTGAGTTGCTGTTCCAATTTAATTAAATCCGCTTGAAAAGCTTCGACCTCAGCCTCTTTAAAAGATATTTGAGATGTTAAACTCTCCTTTTTTCGATTCAAGTCTTCAAATTTAGCATTTAATGGCACTAACTGTTCATATATTCTGCTATAATTATGGGTCGCAACTCTTAAATCTGTCTCTTTTAATTCTTTTGCCAGTTCTTGATATCGTCGCGCTCTTCTAACCTGACGATGCAGTGAATTAACTTTGCTGCTCACTTCATTAATAATATCAGCGAGACGGATTAAATCTTGTTCTGTTGCATCGAGTTTTCTTAGCGTTAGTTTGCGACGCTGCTTATATTTCGTAATGCCAACAGCCTCTTCAAAAATGCGGCGACGGTCCTCTGGTTTACCATTTAAAATTGACTCCACCATACTTAGTTCAATAACAGAATAGGCGTCGGGCGCAAGGCCCGTGTCCATTAATAAATCATTAATATCTTTTAAACGGCAGGGATTATTATTTAAAAGATATTGACTTTCTCCGGATCGAAACAAACGTCGTGTAATCATCACTTCCGAATAATCAACTGGTAACACATTTTGTGTGTTTTGGATGACTATCGAGACTTCAGCCATTCCCATAGGTTTTTGATTTTTAGCGCCATTAAAGATGACATTCTCCATTCGGTCACTACGGAGCGTCCCTGCTTTCTGCTCCCCCAACACCCAGCGAATTGCATCAACAACATTACTTTTGCCACATCCATTGGGACCCACAACACCGGTAATGCCAGGCATGAATTCTAATACAGCTTTCTTCGCAAAAGACTTAAAACCAAAAATTTTTAACTTCTCTAAATACACAACCTCACCACTAAAAAATATAAAACGTAACTTGTCATTTTCAATCAGCGAATTAAAAAATATTCTTAATTTTAAGATATTTATTAATAAAAGTCAAGGCTTTTTTCAATGATATTTTACTTGATTTTTAGATTCTTTTTTGTTATTTTTCAATTCAAAAAACTTTGAATTGTAACATGTTGGAAATATGAAGTGAATCAAGAAAAATCATATCGAATCTTAACAATCCCTAACTTACTCTCAATATTTCGAATTTTACTTATCTTCCCATTAGCTTATTTTATTTGGAATAATAATCTTTACCTTGTCTTCCTGATCGTGCTAATTGCCATTGTAACCGACTATCTGGATGGCATTATCGCACGGCGTTTCAATCAAATCACAGAATGGGGTAAGATCTTTGATCCATTAGCGGATAAGCTGGCAATCGGAACCATTTTAATTGTTCTTTATCTGAAGCAACAAGTGCCGCTTTGGCTTGTTCTGATCGTTGTTGGTCGTGATGTGGCAATATTATTAGCTGGATTATTCTTGGCTAAAAAATACCGACTTGTTACACAATCCAACTTTATAGGTAAAGTAACTGCTAATGTTCTTGCCATTATGATAATTGCTTATATTTTTAATATCGAAATTTTACAAAAAATATTCACTCCGTTGGCAATATTATTTGTCTGCTTATCCAGTTTTACCTATCTAAAAAAAATTTTTAAAATCCAAAAAACTATTGACGATAGTTTATAGAAGATTGTTCATATTATTGTTTGATGATTTGATAAAATTTTGTCAAAATTTCACAAACATGTACCCAGCACTTCTCACACTTCTAATATAAATCGGCTGTGATGGATTCGGTTCAAAATATTTTCTAAGTCTGGCAATGAAATTATCCACCGTTCTGGTTTCGATTGCTGAGCTGAGCCCCCAAACATTTTCCAACAGCTCCTCTCTTGATACAATCGTTCCCTGATGATCGATTAAATATTTTAACACCATGGCTTCTCGCTTCGTAAGTCGAAATTGACGATCCCCTGATTTACCATTAAGGTTTTCAAAATTAATCTCATTATTTCCAAACTGATATATGGGTTGCTCTGAAATAACTGGTCGATACCATTTTTTTCGGCGCAACATTCTTTTAACGCGTAATAGTAATTCTTTTAAATGAAATGGCTTGGTGATATAATCATCAGCACCAATTTCCAGACCTTCTACGATATCCTTAGCAGCAGTTCGAGCTGTGAGCATTAGAATTGGAATCTGGAGTGACGTCTCTCGAATTTGACGTGCCACCTGAAATCCATCGTGAAATGGCAACATAATATCCAATATGATTAAATCATAATCATTTTGATGAAATAATCTGAGCGCTTCTTTGCCATCACGGGCTATGGTAACATCATATCCTTCTTCCGATAAATTAAATTCAAGACCGACTGCCAATGATTCTTCATCTTCTACGAGCAGTATTTTACTCCCCTTTAATAAAGAGTCTTCTTGTTCTTTATTCGGCTCGTTCACTTCTTTTTTTCCTTTTAATTGTATGTCGAAGTAATCGATTCGTATGTCTCTTTTTTGCCTTTTTATAAATTGGTATTTCAATTCGAATCACCGTGCCCTGATTATTGCCCGTCTTTACTACCTTAATTTTACCTCCATGATACCGAATTACCTCTCTGGAAATATATAAGCCAAGCCCGGTACCTCTCACATCAGGGATTTTATAGCCATAAACTCGGTAAAATTTTCGAAATACCCGTTTTCGTTCTTTGGCTGGTATGCCCATTCCTTGATCTATAAATTCGATTTGATAATATTTTTCAAAGCAACGACATTGAATTTTAAGTGAAAATTTATTTCCAGCATATTTGATTGCATTATCGACTAAATTAATAAAAATTATTTTAAATGCATTTTTGTCCAGGACACAACGACACGAAGGTGAATTTTCCAAGGAAACATTATTGGTAATATGCCCTGTATATTTAGTTAAGACCTCTTTTAAAATTAAAGGAATTAAAGATTTCATATTGTAGACTTTAAAATCAAATGCCAGACGTTTTTGGTCAATAGTAATCGTCCCTAAAATTCTATCGATCATGAGTTGTAATCGATTGGTGTCCTTTATCATCAACTGTATAAATTCATGAAGTTTTTTTTCCGGCACTTGGCGGGATTCTAATGTTTCCAGATATAATTGTATTGAAGCAAGCGGGGATTTTAATTCATGAGTTATACTGGTAATAAATTGATCCTGAACCCGGTTTACATTAATCTGGCGATTTAAATAAATATAAATGAAATAGAATCCTACCTGAAGCAAAACCAGTAAAACACAACCGAATATAAGTACCAGGACATGATAGCTTCCTGGCATCAATGTCGGTGATACACCATTTCCCACTTTTTTGATTACGATATGGTTGGAAATGTAAAAATATATCCACAACGCTGCCAGCGAAAGCCATGTCAGTTGTACAATAATAAGTACTACAATGGGCTGAATGATATTTTGTAATTTTTTTCTAAATAGCATCAATAAAAATTTAATCAAAAATTCTTTTCAAAACAAGATAAAAATAATAAAGGCTTAAATGTACTGACGAAAAGTCGAGTCAAGTTATATTTTTGTAATAGGATGTTACATCGTGGTACAAAATGTTTCTAAATAAAACATAACTGAATTTCAAAATAGTATTTTCATCAATGATAATTATAGCTTTTATAGCTATTAAAATAAGTATTATTGCAATAATTTTCCGCTTTTATTTTTACTGGCATATTTTTTGTATCTAATTTAATTTAAAATCGGCTTTTATAAATTTTATTTAGCAAATTAAGATGTACAAATTGAACTTACTTTAATTCACTTATCCTAAAAACCAATCAAAAGATTGTTAAGATCCAAATGGACACAATTTTTGAACAAGAAAAGTTTGATAGTTACATAAAAGGCAGTGCTAACCTCGAGGACTTTCCTATCCTATTGCAGTTTCCCAAAGAGTTCAAACGAAACTGGTTTAAACAATTCGATCCCCGATTTATGATTATTTTAGTACTAACGTTCATCTTTGAAGTTTCTAGTATTTTATTCTTTCTTTCCTGGGTCAAAGGTAAAGATAAAAGTCTGGATGTCGATTCGATACAGAAACGATATGCTCATTTGTTATTGGATAAATTTGTAGCTACTGATTTTCCCGACGATAATATTGAATCTGAGGATACCTATCAGACCAATGTTCATGGAGAACTCGGGAATACGGCTTCTTCATTTGCAAATCAGGAAAACTTACCACGAAATATAGGAGATAACTCCTTAAATAATTATCCAACAAATTCTGAACAAGTTGGTTCAACAAATAGTGATATTGCTGAATCTTATACCGGTAGAACATCAATAAATCGAACACCTAATTCTTATAGAGGTGATTCAAGAAAAAGCATAGGCTCTTTAGGTTTGTTACAATATCTATCTGAAGATAATAACAATCTTGCCCGTGAAGAAATAGGTGAAATATTAACTCACGGTGATCGAAACATTCGATATTTAGAAGGTACTCTGGCAAATGTAAAATTGACAAATTTCAAACAACAAAAGGAGCCAAAAGAATTAACCATAAATGGCGCGATATTTTTTGACAGATTAAAAGGATCCAAAAGTGATGTTTCCACCGCAGAAGCACGATCCTCATTCATACCTTTAGAAAGAGCAAATTATAGTATTGTGGCAAAAAACACTGAATTAGAAGAATTTTCGGAATCGACACTCAATAAGACCGGTAGAAAGGTCTCTGCTCGAAAGGCAGAACACGTTACATTAGTTGTTCTCGCTCATAATCGAGCCATTCAGGATTGTTATAAACAAACTTTGAAAAAACATCCTGATTTGAAAGGAAAAGTAGTTGTTCGATTTTCTGTCACACATGATGGTGCTGTTGACCTGGTTAAAGTAATTCAATCAACAATCGACTATGAACCGATGTTAAAATGTATTGTTAATAAAATTCGACGCTGGAATGATTTTGGTGAAAGCGATCCATCTTTAGGCACGGTGAGTTACCGGCAAACTTATGTGTTCGGATATTAGCCCCTCTCTAATGATCAGATCAACAAACGGGTTGAGTTTGTATTGTGGCGTACCCCTTGATTAAATACACTCAATCCGTTTTTATCAAATGATAAAAGGTTAAAGCCTAATTTTCGATCAAGTTTGATTTCTTCTGGAGTCACAATTGCTCGATAAGGTAAAATTTCCACACCTCTTGAATGTGCTTCCCTGAGTTTTCTCCCATACACAGGATCAATATGATCCGCGGGCGTAAAATACTCGCAATCTTCTCGTTGAATAACAAAAAAGATGACCGCCCGGTGACCATTTTCTCGCAATCCTGTAAGCTCCTGCAAATGTTTGGTTCCACGAACAGTCACTGCGTCGGGGAAAAGTGCCATGCCTTTCTCTACCAGAGTCACATTTTTCACTTCGATATAACAGACTTTTTTATTATCTCGGAGCATTAAATCGAGACGACTGTTCTCTCCGACTTTTTGTTCTCTTAATATTTCTTGATAGCCAGTTAATTCTGGAATTTTGTTTTCGACAATCGCTTCATATACTAATTTGTTGGGGACATTGGTGTTAATATCCACCCAAATTGAATTAACAGTTATCATTTCCCAGGTGTAAGCGTATTTTCTTTTAGGATTTTGATGGTAGGATAGCAACACTTCGCTACCTGGTATGTTACAAGAAAGCATACTCCCTGTATTTGGGCAATGGGCTGTGATAAATCTTCCGTCACTTAATTGAATATCAGCAAGAAATCGTTTATATCTTCGAATGAGAATGCCTGGGATTAATTGTTGATTTACTTTCATTAGATTGCTTTGTTTTTAAAACTATTAAACCAGGCAATGTCTTCAATCACGTATCTTTCTTTCTGTTTGGGTTTAATATTTTCAGGATATCCCATGCACATCAGTGATACAATTTTGTAGCTTCGAGGAATATTAAGGAATTTCCGAACTCCTCTGATATTAAACCATCCAATCCAGCAAGTTCCTAAGCCGAGTTCTTGAGCCTGAAGTACCAAATGCTCGCCCGCAATCCCGATATCAAGGAGATAAAAATGAATTCCCTGGATTTGTTTGCCAATACGATTAGCAAGAACATCTAATTTAGCAAGAATAACAATGATTATTGGTGCTTTCGCGGCGAATCGGGTTAGAGAGTAAATACCTGAAAAAGCTTGTGAAGAAAATTCTGTTATAATATCGGGATCATCCAGAATGATAAATCTCCACGGTTGAACGTTTTCAGCCGATGGTGCTAATCGAGCGGCTTCGATACATTGAAGAATTTTTTCTCGTTCTACAGGTTTGTTCTGATATCTTCGAATACTTCGCCTTGATTGGACGAGCTCTAAGAAAAGCTTTTTCATAATCATGTTATATCGATTAGAAGACAAATGACAAACTATGGTTAAATTTCCATAATTTCCCGTTCCTTTGCCTGGAGAATGTCATCGACTTTTTTAATATACTTATCGGTAAGTTCCTGAATATTCTCCTGAGCCCGGTAAGAATTGTCTTCGGAGATCGTACCATCTTTCTCTCCTTTTTTTAGACTTTCATTGGCTTCCCGGCGTGAATTTCGAATAGAAACTTTGATCTCCTCCCCTAACCGTTTTGTCTGTTTAACGAGCTCCAATCTCCTTTCTTCTGTCAATGCTGGAATAGGCAATCTGATAATATGTCCATCGTTCACCGGAGTTAGTCCAATATCAGACTTTAAAATTGCCTTCTCAATTTCATTGATCATACTTTTGTCCCACGGTTGAACTGTGATCAATCTTATTTCTGGCACTGATATACTGGCAGCTTGCTTTAGCGGTACAATGGAGCCGTAATAATTCACTTTAACGCCGTCCAGAATTGAGGCAGAGGCTTTTCCCGTCCGAATTTTATTGAGTTCATAACGAAGATTTTCTATTGCCTTTTTCATTTTTTCTTCGCCTTGATTGTAAATTTCATTGATCATTTTGCTCCTCGCAAACTTTTGTTCCGATGGATTCACCAAGAATTACTTTTTTTAGATTACCTGTAACAGTTAAATTAAAAACGATTATCGGTAAATTATTGTCCATACATAACGTCACTGCTGTAAAATCCATTACCTTCAATCGCTTCTTGACAACATCCAGATAATTTAACTGATCAAACTTTTTTGCATTTGCATTGGTTTTTGGATCGTCATCGTAAACACCGTCAACCTTAGTACCTTTAAGGATCGCATCCGCTTCAATTTCGATCGCCCGCAGTGCTGCTGCGGTATCGGTAGTAAAGTATGGATTACCCGTACCACCGGCAAAAATGATCATGCGGCCTTTTTCAAGATGCCGAATTGCTCGTCGTCGAATGAAAGGCTCGGCAAGTTGCTCCATTTTTATAGCCGTTAAAACACGAGTGTGTACATCGTATCGCTCAAGATAGTCCTGAAGTGCCAGCGCATTGATGACCGTTGCCAGCATACCCATATAATCGGCA
>Ga0209636_10002484_pt1 | contig 18771 bp, 19 predicted proteins | sample DeeMarSWOR152_54_FD_187464 | JGI IMG/M metagenome (GOLD analysis project Ga0209636, IMG submission 187464) | Marine sediment microbial communities from White Oak River estuary, North Carolina - WOR-1-52-54 (SPAdes) (version 2) | ecosystem: Environmental > Aquatic > Marine > Intertidal zone >... | reverse complement strand
CAGACTTGTTTCATCAATGCACATACACCAGCCAATTGAGGTGCAGCCGCAGAAGTGCCGCTGAAAGCTGCCCACCCATCATCGGGAGCAGTTTCATCTCCATTAGGATGCGTGCCGTCGGAAAGGTCTCTGTCAATTGTACATTCTGGCTCTATGGGAAGCATTATGTAGAGAGCTTTCGGTGGTAACCCAACCAACCCACATACATCAGGAACCTTCCGTCCTGGATAGATTGCACTCTCAAATCCGCTTGCATACGGTGTTGCCTGTAGTGAACCATCAGCACCCATAAAGACACCACCTGCTGAAATCACGTCGGGATGCTGCCCAGGGAACGCCCAGTGCCCATTGCCTGCTGAGAAAATGACAATGATGCCCTTGTGTACTGCGTTAGCGACAGCAGCAGCTAACGTTCGCATTGATGCTGAAAGTGGTCCAGTTCTGATATCATACCCCCAACTGCATGAGATAATATCTGGACGCAGCGAAACAGCAGTATTAAACGCACCAACAGTGTTCACAAAGCTCATCTTTACCATGGTGAAATCCACATCAGGCGCTGCTGCAAAGACGTTTGCAGATTCACCAGTACCGTGGCCATGTTCATCGTGGTCAGGATCACTTGCACCTGGGCCCAGAACCACAGGGTTTGCACGGAAACCGTGGTGATCAAAGAAAGGATGACGATACCATCCAGTATCCACCATCACCACTTTGACATTGCGCCCCGTTGCTCTTCCCTTGACGTTCAGTGCTCTCCCCACATCATCCGGCACATCCAGGTGCCAGTACCCCACTGATGGTGGAATAGGAGAAGCAAAATAGTACACTGGTTCATTCAGTGCCACACCTTCCAGTATGTCTGCCAGCGAGCTCTTTGATGGGTCAATCAATCCAGGGACAGCTGTGTCTGGACAATCGAGAAACGTTGCCGTGTCCTCCCGATTGAATTCTTTGATCACATCCCGCTCTTCTGGTACAATTTTCGTCTTGAAGACCCGTTCATAGACTTCAGCCCGAGCGCCAATAGTAATTGTTGTTGGACCCACCTGTAACACCTCAAATCCTTCCTTGCGCAGCTGGCTGACTGCTGATTTCACCAACTGGTGCTCTGAAAAAAAGTCGGCAACTGTCCTGCTTGTGACAAGTTCCCGAGTCTCGAAGAGTGAAACTCCGCCCACAGATTGCACAGATACCTCAGCATACACAATGGGAGGCAGACTGGGTGCACTTTTTGATTTTTCTTTTTTCTCTTGTTTTTCTTTTTCCTTTTCTTTTTCTGCCGTTTTATCACCTCCTTTCAATTTCACGAAATGCATTATAACAATTACAACCAATGTTAACTTTTTCTGTTCAGTACACATCACCTCCTCTGCAAATTCATGGCTTCCATCACAGATTGTTAGAAGAGCTCAGGTGGCCCCAGAAATACAACGTTTTCTACCACATTTTTGAGCGAATCAGGTATCACTGATTCACCTTCAGAGTGCACTGCTACATTCCCTGTCTGTTCATCCTTTTCTAATGTCATTTCCACTTTAAACACTTCTTTAAACCGTTCTAATTTGCCCATTATTGTCAGTGTCACGCCCGATTGCACAACAGTAAATCCTAGCTCCTGAAGGTGCCGTTTTGCCTCTGAAATTGTCTCTGCTGTTGGCATGAACTCATCGATATTTTCTGCTGTGATGACATCTGTATCTGCCAGAGAACGACCGCTTTGAGACTTCAAGATTACCTCAGCCGAAATTTCTTCAAACTTCTTCATCACTGTTCCTCCTTAATAATTTCCCACTTTAATGGGTTCCAGAATCTTCCATCTTTCATTTTAACATTCTCTCACATGCATAATGTCGTGTGGATTATCTCACTTTTCTCTTCCCTCCCAGAGACCTTTTCTTGTGAATCATTTTCCTTTATCTAAGACTTATGTACTTATGTTTTCGAAGGATAGACTTAATGAACTTCCATTTACTTAAATTTTTCGGCTCCACCTAGATTAGATCCCTGTTCTTCTCCATACATATTTCTCTATGCATATAATTTTTTAGAGTAATCCAAACCAATAACTCAGTTCCTTTGAGAAGCTGAAATAAGCTTTAAAACTGCTCATTTTGTCTTTTCTCTGGCGCAGGAAAATCATCCAGAAAACATGAACAGGAACGAGATAAAAAGAGACTGTGAATTTTGATCAACAGGATTATCACATTTAGTGCTGAAATGTTGAATCTAACTAAATCAAAAGATCAGAAGACCAAAAAAATGTTACACGTGTAACAAGTGCCAAGGTTAGAGTTTAGAGGATTTCGAGTGCCAGAATAACGATTCTTGGCCATCACAAATTGTGGGAGAGCACATACCCTGCAGAACTATTTCTCAAAGACACTTCTCGAGGACGAATTCCTCAAAAGCCTAGCTTGTTGCTGGAGTCTGCATCATCATTTTCATTATACCTGTAGTAGGCTTTAAGATGGTACATCGAAAGAGTTAACCCAGAAAGTGTCCACCAATTCAGTTAGAATCTATCTCATTTCATTCAAAGTCTATTTCATCCTGGAGATTAATAAAAACTACTGCATCGAAAAAAGGAAAAAAGCAGAAGAAAAAACAAAACCAAAAAAAGAAAGAGATTTTAATTTTGGTGTGCATGGTTCGCATCGTTTTATTCAACGAACATGATAGCACCACCGGTGGAAGCTACACAGGTAGTATCCATGTAGTCCTCAATTCTGGGGTCCATTTGGTCACCTCCTTTCCATTTTTTAAAGATACTGCCATGTCTCACCTTTGTTTATAAACTTTTTGGCACATGTTAATCATCAAATTGATTGGTGTCTCATTACTTTCTACTCTAATAAACAAGTGTGCAAAGTATATAGGAGGAGATTGTTGAAAAAGTTACGTGCAAATTTTATACCAATTTTCAAGAATTTTTTCTCATTCATGCTCTATAATGTCAATTCAGAAAACTTCTCTAATTCATTGCATGATAATTGACCAGATCATCCGGATTTTGTTTGACAAGGAAAAGATGGAGGAAAAAGCAAGAGAGAAATTCAAGCTTTCACGTCTATCTTTCTCTATATGGTGGAAGCAGAATTCCAACTATCATCAACACGGTAATGAGTGCTGTTCCGAGGCAAAACCCTCCCTCTTCTTTTGTCTGATATCTCTGATGTTCAGCTGAGGCCCTTTCCACCGTGTCTTGTGAGAAGAGATCACTTATTCGAGTGGGGGAAGGATTTTTAGCTATCTCTTCTTGTACATTGAGGATGACGACCTCATTAAACTGGTGCCAGTAATACAGATAAATTATGCCATTTTTTAGATCGAAGATATTTGAATAGAGTGTGTTTGAGGAAGCGCCTTCAGCATGAACTGCGTCCAAAATCTCTCGGAAATACTCCACTGTTAAATCATCTTCATCTTTAATCTTCTCTAACATTGCTACTGCCGTATCGTATCGAGAACAAAGACCTTCCTTCTCTTTTTGGTGGTATGCCAGATTGAAATTGGTTGAAACTAAATATCCATCTCCTTTCTCTTTTCTTGTGAAAGCTAATTCACCATCTGGTCCCGCACTGATGACCACTGCATCACCTGAGGCATCTGCGAGATGGATTTGATACTTGAGAGATGTACCCCAATTATAACCTCCAGCCATATCAATAGCTTCTTCCACTGTGGCACATTCCCTGAGGATAATGAACCCTGGATTGCCACGTAAAGGGGGCAGCCCGGAACGAGAGTTCAAAGCCACCTGTGGCAAAGCATTATAGTCAAAGGCGAGGCCTTTCTCATTGACACCGCCTTGAGGAGATAAGTTATCATACCCAATGTATACTCCACCGTAAAACTGCTGAGTGGAAGGACTAATCCAGTAATACGTGTTCGGATTAGTGTAATCTTCGTTATTTCCAAAGAGAACTGCATCGCCAAAGGAAGCAGTGAAAATTGTGCAGGATTCAGGGGTGGCGCCTGAAAATCCTAAACGATCAGGAACCCATGCCACAAACATACTAACGAGAATCACATATAGTACTGTTTTCTTCTTCATTTTCTTTCCTCCTCTGGATGTCTTGTTGAATGAGCACGTAGGCTCCAAAAGTTTTCACATATAAACTTTGCGGTTGTTGGGGCTGTCAAGTCTTTGGAGGTCAATTTGTTACACGTGTAACATATTGACATGTGAGCACGAGGATCAACCTAAGAGTTTCAACGTGATCGTAATCTTTCTGCTTTACTTTATAAAATTACCCTTTTAAATACATAAGAGAATCAAGAAATCCCAGCAAATTTTTGGCAGTGAATCACTTGTTAACTGTTGAACTTACCTGCATAATCGTTATGCAACACATTTTCCATAACCCTTTAGAGGGATTTCTTCGAATTAGCATTCTCACATATTCTACGAAACCATAATCTACTGTTCATATCTGAGTCTGATAAATCCAATGTATGATAAAATAAAAAAATACCCCAAAGCAGAATAAAAAAGAAAAAAGTTATAAATTCTGACATATGGTCACGCGGCTTTATGCAAGATACATGGCGCCGCCGGTGGAAGCTACACAGGTGGTATCCATGTAGTCCTCAATTCTGGGGTCCATTTGGTCACCTCCTTTCCATTTTTAAAGGTACCACCATGTCTCAGCACTACTTATAAACCTTTCGGTATCAGTTGATTGTCAAATTGATTAATGTCTTATTAGTTTTTATCTCAGAATAGATGTATTGAATGCATAAAAGCTGTTGACTATTCTCCTCACCACGCTTTTCTGATACTTGACATATTAAGGTTTTTTGTATTGAGGCTGTCTGTTAGTACCAAATTGTTACACGTGTAACATCGCGAGGAGGTTATACTCTCTTTATGAAATAACTATGAACACTCCACAACGGGATGTATCCTCTTTTCGATTCTTTCCAGTAAGTGAAGTTCACGCTTTGAGACTCTCAATGAATTCTTTACCGAGTAACTCTTCTCCCACAAATAAGGCAGGATCTCCCCCTGTGTGCCAGAATATTGTGGTATCATCTTTAGAAATATCTCCTCGGTTTACCAACCCTATCAATCCGGCCATAGCTTTCCCCGTGTAGACAGGATCTAAGAAGATCGCTTCTGTTTGTGCCACCAGTTTTATAGCGTCGTTTGCCTCTTTAGTGGGGATGTCATATCCTTCACCTACAAAATCGGTGTAAGCAATAACCTCTTTTGCGTCAAATAGTTTCTTTGATCCTAGAAATTGCGCTGTTTCTGCAGCTTTGTCAGCAATCATCTTGGAAAAGGGTTCAAACATCTTTCCTACTCTGATACCTACTATTTCGGTAGGAGATTGAGCGAGCTCTTTTCCCACCATGAGGCCTGCTTGGGTTCCTCCTGACCCTGTGGCTGTAATGATATAATCTACAGCAATACCTGAATCTGCTGCTTGGTTAACTAACTCCAGAAATGCATTCACAAACCCGACGCATCCTAAGGGAGTTGATCCTCCTACAGGCATGGTATAACAGGTTTTACCTTTTTCCTCCAATTTGTGAGACAAGGATTCCATGAGCTCTCCTGCTTTTAGAACACCTTCATCCAGCCCTTCTGCAGCAATAAAATAAATGTCAGCTCCCATCAGTTTTTCTAACAGCAAATTTCCCCGGTATGTGTCAGGTTCTTCACCAATTAAGACTAAAACAGTTTTTAGTCCCAGTTTTGCAGCGCATGCAGTAGTCTCTCTGGTGAAATTGGATTGAACACCTCCCGTGGTAATAATAGTGTCTGCGTTCTTCGATACTGCATCTGCTAACAAAAATTCAAGTTTTCTAATTTTATTGCCGCCGTATCCAATGCCTATTAAATCATCTCTTTTCATATACAAGTGAGGGATGTTGAGCGCTTTTGATAAGTTTGGTACTCTTTCGAGAGGTGTGGGAAGCCTCCCTATGGGTATTCTGGGAATTTTTTCGAGTTCCATGAACGAGGTGAAGAAATGTCAGATATATACCTTTGGGGTTTTAGGGTGGACAGTCTTTTGTTACACGTGTAACAGGAAATTGATTCAACAAAAATTCTGATGACATTCGTGGACGCGCGGAAATATTGTTATCCACTTTGGGAGGTTAAGTGCAAATTCATTACAAACTACTCAATGTTTGTATCTGGATAAATTCCAATACACTCCAGCTTCTCCATTTTCTTGGGTTACCTTCAGCTCAGGTGTCTTTACCAAAGCTGCACTGTCCGAAATAAGGGACATACCCACTAAAGCAATTTCCCCTAAATGGTAAGTGACCAGTTCCAGTGCATTCTCCACCAGGTGTACTGCCATATCCAATACAATGGTAAGCCTGCGGTACTGTCTCTTTTGCTCCTGGTGTTATCAGTTTTGCAAACATAGGGTTCACCTCCTTTTTTTTGTGGAGTAAAATCAGTTACTGGCTCCTACAGATTCAATTCATTTCAGTCTTTGCCAAAATCACACAGTCCAAAATAGGGAACATACCCGTCAAAGCAGTTCATGTACCCTCTGGGTAAGTGACCATACTCACAATTGAGCGACCGGGGTAGCATCCTTCCTGAAGATATTAGTTTTGCATACATGGGTTACACCTCCTTTGAGTTTTTCACCTGGGTTATAGTCATCTAGGTGTTAGTCCACCTCCACATTTCCTTTTGGGTTATACGGGGTGAAGTAGACATGTAGATCTGACAGTTATGTGTATTCACTTTTGATCATATAAAGATTTTGGTAGATTCAGTGCCTCTCCCTAAAAGATTGTTGAGCAGTCGACCCTACATAACCTGTGAATTTGCTCGAATGCATGTGTGGGCAGGCTAACCTCCTCACTTCTAGTAATACCAGATCAGGTTGTCACAGGGAGTAACTGATGGATTTTACTGTGGATGTGTACTGGTCTTTCTGCAGATCTCTATTTTGTGGGAGCCCCAAAATAAAAGATGTATGAGCATTCAAGCCACAATTCAAGATCTGTTAGGGATTCGAACTCAATTTAAGAGGGTATCCACTGTCTATCCTTCACATAGGTTAACCAGCTCCTTTGTCGCACTTTCCCCAGGGTATCCCACCCAAGAGGATGCAGTCTGCTGTGGGCGTTTCTCCTGTAAAACAATTCTTGGGTTTAGGCGCAAAGTATGTGATTCCGCCAGATATCAGTCTTGCATACATGGGGTTCACCTCCTTTTTTTGGCTGTTCTTGGTTTAGCTTTTATCTTTCCTCATTTTGAGCTGTGGAGACCCAATAGAGGAATCTGAGCATATACTGTGGAGTATTCTTTTGTACTATAAAAACTTTTCGATTAAGTTCTAAAAGGATTTTCTGGTTAATTAATATTTTTTATAGTCAGTAACATTGGGTTATTGAGTGAAAAACAAGAAAGAGAGTTACGGACAATGATGGTTTACTCAAGTGCTTTCCTCACTTCTGATTGGAACCTCTTTATCTGCGGCAAATGCTTTAATAGGTATCTTATTCACCACGCAGAAAGAGATACTTCCTCTTTTTTTTACTTCTTGTGGATTTTCAAACGTATTTATCAGTTCAATGGGAATATCAGTAACTTCTCTGATGGTTTCTTTAATTTTCTCACTGAAATATGTGCACCAAGGACATGAGGGATCAAAAGAAATGAGTACTTTTCCTTCATCTTCTTTCTGGGGAGTAAATTCTTTTCTGGTGTGTACGTATCCTTGCTGCAGGGGGTAGTACAGAAGATAGGGGTCGTTATCCACGGTTTTGAACCCCATTTTCTGATAGAATTTGTGCTGGGGAAACCATCCATGTATTTCAAATGCATGGGTTACCAGAGCTCGTGGGCTAGCGTTGAAATAGGGCTGTGGGGTTTTCATGTCTTCTATTAATGCTTTCAAGAGGGTAGTACCTATCCCTCTTTTGTGATATTGGCTATCGGGAACGAAAATGCACGTTATTTCTACTATTCTTTCGTCAGGATTCGGTACATACTGGATCATGCCCACAGGCTTTGTTCCCACATATGCTAGTTTTGCACAGCTTCCATAGTGTTTTAAGACTTTGTAAACCCATTTTTTCTTCACTTTTATGCCTTCAGTGAATAATGGATCATCCTCTTTCTCTTTAGGAATGCACAGGTTGATTAAATCGTCTGCATTCTCTGTGTTGACATCTTTTATTTGTATGTCCATTTTATACACCTTGATTCATTGTTGGATAATCAATCTACATTAAAATGTTTTTGGGTTCACGGGATTGTCAAAAAGTGGTGCTTAAAATTATGAATCTCTCTAAATATCATAAGGTCAAGATATAACTGATAAAAAGACAGAAGATTGTTACACGTGTAACAATGTTGAGACAAACACCCAATGATTTGAAAACCCTGGGTTCAGAGATAGATGGCCTGATTCTTGTATTCTGGCATTCAAGACTAACGTTTTTATCACTAAGAAATCGGGGTTTATACTGCTCATTTTTTCTCCATTTTTCGATTAAATTCTTCTATGAATTCTTTACCTTTCTTTGTTATTCCTATTTCTCCTTCAATGAGCCCATATTCTTTTAATTCCTCTATAATGGGAGGATGTGATTTAATAAAGATCATTAATTCCTTTCTTGTGCATCTTTGACGTTCCACGATAAATCCTAAAAGTTTAAATGAATCAAATTTTGACATTAGATCAAGTACTTCCTCTAGTTTCTCTTCGTAAGTGGGTTCTTCCATGGCATCATCTCCTTAGAAGAAGCAGGGGTAACCCCCTGCTCCAGTATGTGAAAGCTTCGTGTTTGGATTTCATGACACGTAGATGGTTGACTGCTTTCACTGTGGGGCTTCCCGTACGCAGAAATGGTGCCTATCTCAATCTAGGGTAATGATCTATTTTCTGCAGGCACGAGTTCCATTCCGATAGATTTATATACGTATTGTATTTATAGTTTTCTGAGGTGAAATATGGTGAAGCTTGCCATAAAGAATTACCCCAGAGATTTCTACAGAATATTCAAGCTATTTGGTAAAACCCCCCGGATAACAAAACGTAAGGTTGCAAAAGATCTAAAGATCAATGAAAAGACAGCTGCTGCATGGATGGACATAGCATTTACCCAGAGAATCATAATCCCACCAGTATTGAGACGTAAATCCTTTCTCAATTTCAGAGAGCACATCTACTTTTTAAAGGTGAAAGACCCCTCTGAATTGTTTGAGGAGTTAAGAATCTCAGAGGAGGTGACCTATTACTCAGTGTTAACAGGGCATGCAAATTTTCAGATTATTTCCAGTTCTCCACTTGATTTGAAAGGTGAAATAATCCTTTCAGGTGAGAGGTCGGACTACCACGTATCTGTACCTCCAAAGTGCACTTTCCAACAATCTGTTGAAGTGATAAGACAGAACCTGGATGATTTGAATTACTCTGAATTTCTTCCGTCTCCTTTAGTGTACCACGATACCATTTTTGAACCATGGGATGAAGAGGATGAAATTCTTTTCTGGGAATTCAAAGATGAACTCAGGAGAAAGTTTAAACCAGTGATGCAGGAACATTTGATTTCTTCATCCAAGATCATGGGGTGGTATCGGAGGAGAGAAGACTTTGCATCTGTCATAACAATGTTCTTTCCAGAGGGAGAAAAAGCGTACCTTCCTACTGTTTACTCCATTGAAACAGGGTATGATCAGCTTCTTATTGATTTATTCAGTGAATTACCAGTGTCTACTGTTTTCTACCGGGTGGCAGACCGGTTGATCATGGTTTTGTATCTTCCTTTCTTGGTTGATGCACGAAAGTTTGTTCGCAGAACTTTCAGTCGGTTACAAAAAGAGGAATTAATTGGAGATTACACTAATTCCAATATCGAATATTATCATCGCTCTTAGCCTGGAAACCCTCCACCACCTGGGCCATCTTCGCCGTCTGGTGTTACACCAGAAAGTGGTTCGAAAGGCCAACCGCTTAAAATGTTCATGTTAATCACCTCGTTGTGCTTTTGTGTCTCTTTATAAAAGACTTTGCACGTTCTTTGGTAACATTTTCTTCGTTCAATCATGGTAAGTAAAAAGGATTTTTATTATTTGTGTGCACTTTGTTTGACCAGAAAATGCTATAATTTCTCTGGATGGAAATTGCAGAAAAAGGTGTTTTCATCTTGGCATGAGAAGTCCTTTGCAATGATCTGTTACATGCTTCCATTCTCAAAATATCGAAAACTAGACATAATCAAAAAGCCAATTTTTTTGTTACACGTGTAACACTGCTCTTGTAAGGCATTTCGCACAAATATTCCTCGATTCGCAGCCAACATCTGAAAGTCTCGCAGAATGCCTGATCAGACAGTATTGACTTTATACCTGCAATTTGTAAAAATTTTGAAGAGAAAAGATTATAAGAAAAGCAGTATAAATCCTCACATGAGGAGGTGACGAAATGCATTTTAAATGTGTGGACGGAAAAAAAGAGGAAAACTGTATGAAAAGACGTACTAGCGTTTCTGAGATGAATTCTGTAGAAGATTTGAGTTCTTCTTCCAATAAGAATCTGTTTGAAAAAGAGGTGGGAAAGTGAAATTTTTGAGGGTTTTTTTAGTGATCTTGTTCTTATTTAGCTTTTCTGAGTGTATATATCAGGGAGATACTAATTCTAAGGGTACGACCGATATACAGTCAGAATTAGATGAGGATGGATTTATTGACCTCGTCAACAATATCTTGGCTGACAAAGTAAATTCGGATATGTTTCTCACGTTGAGTGGACGCTCCTTACATATAAAAAACACATTTGATTGTGAGGGAAAAAAGATTCGTGTCTCCATCATAAGACACATGAATGAGATCTACATAAGTATTGACCCCGGTCATTTCACATCAATGCCCCCTGTACCCGATTTAACAGGAAAACCATATAATCCTGAATTAATAGATGTAAGGGGGTTATTTACGCCGCACATTGAACGTCAAGTTGATTTGACTCCTCCTTCTGATTTTGTGATACGTCGGACATATTATTGTTGTCATGAACTATAAAGGGACACTAACTGTGTGCAGGGGGCATGTGTCGGTTTACTTGATTACAGGTGCATTACCCACTGCTCCTCCAGCTCCACGTTTAGATATCTATACATTGTTGCAGGTATTTTGGCTCTTGCGATCGTTCTTGTGGTAATTGTGTTGAGAAGGAGGAAGATACTGAAGGGAAGGTGGTTTACATGAGAAGTAAAATACGTTGGACAATTGTTGTGGCACTTACTCTTATGGTGACGCTGTGCATACAACAATGTGAACAGCCAGTAATTGAAGAGGTGCAGCCAGAACTAAGTGAGGAGGGGTTTATCGACCTTGTTAACACTATTCTCGTTGAGAAAGTCAGTCTGGATATGTTTGACATAAGTGAAGGAGGAGGCTACACCTATATAGGAAACACCTATGACCATAGTGGAAAAGAGATCCATGTTTCAATACACAGGTATGTTACTGAAATTCATGTAAGTGTTATTCCTGGTCATTTTACCGGAATTCCCCAGGAACCTGCTGAGGGGTTATCTTCTCCAGCGGTGGAACCCCATACCCCAAAGATGGTGGATGCAAGAGGGTTACTCACTCCACAAATTGAAAACCAAGTTGATTTGACTCCTCCTTCAGACTTTGGGAAATGTCGGAAATATACCATTGTGGTTATGACTTATAAGGGAACACTCGATGTGTGTAGGGGAGATGTATCTATTCACTTTAGAAATATTGGAGCATATTCCCCTACTCCCACCCCTCCTGGTCCAATATCCTTCATCTCAAAGGTTCTCTACTATGGGTTTATAGCTATATTCGTTCTTGTAATAGTTCTTGCAGGTTATGGAATAGTTGTGTTGAGAAGGAGGAAGAAGCTATGAACGGGCATTATTGAGGATGACTTCGGTAAAAGCTCTACAATTCACCTTTTTGTTCTTTTTGTGGACTCAAAAACTATTTCTATTACCGGAAATTCAGCCTCTGTTCTCTACTGAAATGTGTCACCTATTTTCTTAGTTTCTGACAAGTGAAAACAATAAGAGAAGAAATAACATAGGAAATTGTTATCTCAAAAATAAGAATTGGATAAATATTCTGTGCCAAATTCACGATCCCAAAATATGAATAGCTGGTGTCAGTAATAAAACCGCCCAAGAGATATACAATCTTTGTAAGTGCACCGCAGCTGCACCATTCTATTTTTCCTGCCTCAAAAAAGGAAGTAACACGGCAGGGAGCAAGGGAAAAAATGAGAATGAAAACTAATACAAAAAGTCCAAGATGTGCCTTTGTAGGTTTGAGAAATTTCATGTTCATTGGAAAATATTTTTCAATTGCCCATATAATATTTACTGAAGACGGGAATTTGTTACACTCCCCAAGTACTGGACCAGCAACTAATCAATATAACGCTCATGTGATCCTTTCTGAGATTAAAAGGAGCTTGATCTGTTTAATTTATGATATGGAACCAAAACAAATGATGAAAAGATTCAGGCAGTAGTTCTCTTTCATTCTCAGTACACTCCAGGACGCTCATGATCCTTCCAAAAGATTTGCCAATATTGAAAATGCACAAAGAACACTGAGCGGATAAAAGACTGATCATTTCAATCAGAAATCTTTGTTCATGTTGATTTCTCCAGAATAGCAGATGTAGCAACTGTAAATACAAATTGCCGCAATCTCAGAGTATTGAGACAGTCACTAATCAATTTAGCAGTTTGATTAATTCGAAAAGGTTATAAAAGAAGTAGTATAAATGTCATTTGTATTTGGAGATGATAAAGTGAACCTTGGATGTATGAACAAAAAAAAGGAACAAGTTTGCACAAGAAATGCTAGTGGAATTTTTAAGATAAGCTTCGAATTGGGAAAGAGAGGTGAAAGAAATGAAATTTTCAAGAATTCTTTTAGTAATTTTACTTTTTGTTAGTGTTTTCAATGGCTGTATAAATCAAGAAAAAGATTCTGATGTTGAAACATATTTCAAGAGTTTTACTCTTGAAATTGAAGAACTTCCATTGTTGAACGCACCTGTTAATCTGGTTTGCACAGCAATAGAAAGAGATTTTGCATCAGACATTATTATAGAGGTATTACTCCCTGAAGGATTTGAATTGGTAGATGGAACTCTAAAATGGGAAGGGCATGCAGACCCGAACCAGACCATAACACACAAAGTTACTATAAAAGCTGTGAAAACAGGTAAATGGACAATAAGTGCGTGGGCAGGACCTTCTCATTATCCCCACTATGATGTTGAGAGTATATATGTTAGTGTGACGGAAACGTCGGCAGAAATTTTCACAGACCCGCATTTTGGTAAGTACCTCAGATATTGACGATAGGGCACGAACAGACTATGAGGAACCACCAGAATCAGTCGTATGTGTATATGTACAAGTGTGGGTTCATAATGATTTGTTGTATAAGAGACACCTATGACCTATGACCATAATGGAAAAGAGATCCATATTTCAATACACAGATATGTTACCGGAATTCCCCAGGTACCTGCTGAGGGGCTATCTTTTCCAAACCTTACAAATGTAGGGTAAGAGCAATTGTTACAATTTCAAAGTATTGAGACAGTTACTAATCAATTTAGCAGTTTAATCGAATGGAAAAGGTTATAAGAGAAGCAACCTAGATATTCTCTGCAATCAGAGGTGATGAAATGCACTTCAGACGTATAGATGGAAATAATCGAAAAGACTGCATAAGAGGGTTTGATGGAGTTTCTGAGAGGAATTTCGTTTTAGAAAAGAGAGATTCTGCAGGTGATTTAAGTTCTCTTAGCGAGAATCCATTTAAAAAAGGGGTGAGAAAGTGAAATTCACAAGGACTCTTTTGGTAGTTTTCTTTCTTGTGAGCGTCTTTAATGGATGTATAAATCAGGAAGATGATTATGAGAGTTTGGAAACTGAAATACAGCCAGAATTAAGTGAAGATGGGTTTATTGATCTCGTCAATAATATCCTTGTCGAGGAAGTAAGTCTGGATATGTTTGAAATGCATAATGGACGTTACATATACATAAGAAACACTTTTGATCATGATCAAAGAGAGATCAATATTAGGATCGCAAGATACCCGACTGAAGTTCACATAAGTGTTAGCCCAGATCACTTTAAGAAGGGATCTCCACTTCCAAACCCTTATCCACAGAAAATATATGTAAAAGGGCTGTTTACCTTTCAAATAGAAAGTCAGGCCAACTTGACTCCTCCTTCAGACTTTAAAACGACGCGAACATATAATATTCTGGTTATGGAGTATAAGGGGTGGCTCGATGTAAGTAGAGGGTATGTATCTGTTCACTTCAAGAATATTGGCGGATTATCTCCTACTCCCACTCCTCCTGGTCCAATACCCTTCATTTCATATGTTCTCTACTGTGGGTTCATAGCTATTTTCGTTCTTGTGATCGTTCTTACAGGTTATGGAATAATTGTGTTGAGAAGGAGGAAGAAACTGTGAATAGGGTCTCTGTGAAGTATATAGTAGTTTGGGGGATTTTGCTTCTTTCCTTAATGCAAGAGAGCGGAACCAGTTCTCAGCAACAGATTGAAGCTCATTTAGATTTGATTCAAAAAGAAAATCACATCACAGTTGCAGGATTAATAATTCCAAATAGAGACATAGATGGTGTGAGAATTGTCCTTGACATTCTTCGTTATGATAGAAGTCATGTATACACTCTTCTTGATGGTACGATCAATCTACAGACAGACAGCCCAGTAGCATTGAAAGACTTGAACGATGGAAATGATATCACGTTTTCTTTGGAGTATCTCTATGGAAAATATATTGTGACAATGCGAATCAGTGAAGGTAATCCTCCTCTAGACACTGTAAGGTTAGAAAAAGACTTTCAGACGAAATTGGTTCATATGAAAGAGAATATACCTATCGATATATCCGATGGAGTACCTCAATCTCAAAAGAATCAGTACTACTTACCATGTTGCAGTTCTAAGGTTGCTAAGGATCTTAACGACTACTTCGAATTTAGCTGGACACAGGAGCAGATTGATCTTGCAGCAGAAAAAATAGAAAATGAGATTTATCCCAAATACTCTAACGGCTTCTCAGATCTCAATGGATTTCTCAGTGACTTGAACATTGCTTTAGAGTTAGACTTGAAACAGGAACAGATAGATGAGCTCATATATGCCCTTGAGAGTGGATCATTTTATGAAAAAACAGATGCACCCATTCCACACATTTCTGATGAGATAATAGAACAACTGGCAAAACATTCTTCTGATTCTTCAGCTCCTTTTCTCACTGGGAGAACTGTCATTGCGAGAATATATATGAATGATCCCAATAATTCCTGGAGTGCCGACGACAGGAACATGGCATGGCAGCAAATTATTACTGTAGCAACCCACATTCAGAATTGGGCACCGTACTCTGCAAATGTAAGTCTTGTTCATGTGTCTTTCATATCTACTTTGGAAGCAACTCCTGATTATACTGCTGATGCTCCTGATCATGATTGGATGGATCATGCTGTATACATTCTTGGCTATTTAGACACGACCGAATTCGCTAAAGCTATCAAGACAACATACAATGCAGATCATGTTATACAATTATTTCTCCCTCACACAGATGGACGATCTTATGCTCTTCCCTATCTTACTTGGGGGTATGGTGAGAGAGCGTGCGTATTCTTCTACGCCTCTTGTTACATTGTGTGCATTAGGAATGATGAGGGACCATACAAACATGAGGCCTTACATTTATTTGGGGCATGTGATGAGTACTATGAGAGCCAGTGCAGTTCTTGGTGTAACCAATGCGACCTTACTTATGAAACCTACAGATCTTTTTATCTAAATGAGGGCAATTGCGAATACTGTATGTCAAACCCTGTACCCTGTGTCATGAGGAGTGGAGCAAACGACAACCATGAAATGAATGATTTCATATGTGATTATACAAGAGGGCAAGTCGGATGGGGAGACTACGATGAAGATGGAATTTTAGATCCATTCGACGCATGTCCAGCACAGCCAGGTTCAGATGATAACTATGGCTGTCCATCTTTTGGCTTTGCTGATATTGCCTCTTTCTTTCCATTTGATAACTTTCATGTAGTTGGCGACAATGCTAAATGTACTGATGTTTTGGGAACTGCTAATGTATCGTGGGTGTATGGGAACAAGCATATTTTGAGACCAGAAGGAAAAACACATGTGATTCTCACCAGTGATGAACATGATACTGGCAACCTAGTTATAGTGGGAGGACCAGCCATCAATCCAGTGGCAAGCGAGTTTGATTCATATTTCAGCATTGCCTACAATTACAATCCAAACCCTCCTGATCCCATATTTGAGGTTATTGCAGAAGGTCACATCATTACTTTGCACTTGAATGACTACTATACAGACCCTAAAGAGGATATTTGCATCGTCTATTTAGGAAGGCACAACTACCGCACTGTTCTTCTAATCTGGGGGTACGGTTGGGAAGGTACGTATGCTGGTTCTTTATTCATGAGTGTTCCCCAGGTGTGGAATGCTTACGCTCAGGAACATCTTCTGTTGTTACGGTGGAAAGACATCAATGGAAACAAATTCATTGAATTCTCTGAAGTACACCCGGAGAATGTTCAAGAGGTTCCAGTGACACCACCCACTCCAGGCACGCCGCAGTTGTTAGATCCAGTTTTTAAGTATATTCCTTATCTGTTTGCAGGGTTTTCCTTTCACGTGGTAGGTGACAATGCTAAATGTACTGATGTCTTAGGAACTGCCAATGTATCGTGGGCCTACGGTCTCTGGGGTATCTCCCGGCCTGAAGGAAAAACAGATGCAATTCTCACTGTGTATGAGCACGATAACGGCAATCTAATACCTGTTGGAGGACCAGCCATCAATCCAGTAGCTGATGAGTTTGATTCCTACTTTGGGATCTTCTATGATTACGTGCCGGGTGTGTCTTTCACCATTTCCTGCAAGAATGAAAATAAGTCAATCTCATTAGATTTAAGCAACTACCCTTCAGAAGATATTTGCATCGTTTATTTAGGAAGACATAGTAACAGGAACATCCTTTTAATTTGGGGCTATGGCTGGAAGGGTACATACGCTGGATCTCTACTCATGAGTGATCCCTACTACTGGTCATACTATGGAGACAACCACCTCTTGCTGCTCCGTTGGAGAGACTTGTATCCTTACGAAGGTTATATACAATCATATGAGATTTCTGTGGAAGTTGCTATCTAACTTTTGCTTTTATGATTGAATTCTCATCGTAATTCCATTGTATACACTTTGTAAATTATGAATACATTTTGCCAATTGATCTCTTGAAGACAACCTGCTTAAATAGAGTTGTATCAATAATGTATATTTTGCACAAATATTTTTCAATTCATAACCAAATATTTTCACACAGGTTTTTCTCAAGAGCCCCTAAACAAGAATGAGGTGAGAACATGCATAAGACGTTAAAAAGCTGGCCTTTCGAACCATTAGAATATGGAATATTAGGAGGGCCTGGCAACGGAATGGGAAATGGAAATCCTGATTGAATCTGCATCTCCAGATCCCAGGTTTACCAGTTTGAGAGAGGTACAAGAAGCAGGTGGCGTTTAATGTAGCCTGCTTCTTCTATTTTTTGAAATGCAGTCATGACATCATTTACTCCCTCATGGAAAATTGTGAGGACCACTTCTTTCTCCAGAATATATACATACGAGGTGCACGGTAAAAGGCTCAAAGTGTCAATTAACGCTTTCTCGTGATCTGATTCTACAATGACTAAAGACTGCAAATACCAATCATATCCTTTGGGGAGGAAATAGTGAGCAACATTACAGTATGGTAGAACAGTTTTATAAAAATGCTTTTTCACTGTATCAGCAGCTACACTTACATCTTTGGCAACATGAGCAAAAGGAGTTCTCACATCATCTTTCATGGAATAAAAGATATCCCAGTGAATGTTCTCCCAGGGTAGAAAATCCTCCATTTCCCTTTTTAGCATGCTGTGTTCCAAGGTAGAATAAGCAAATGCCATGAGCGCATTTCTCATTTTTTCTTTCCATCCTTTTGGTACTGTAAACAAAGAAGTGTACATGATACTCTCCTTGGCAATAGAAACACCGTGTTTTTTGAAATCGACATCTTTCTGTCGAGTGGTCACCAGAAAATCGTATGTACCTGCGAGAAAAATCACCTTGGAGATTTTTGGATCTTTGGCAAGATTTTCAAATGTATGTGAAGGGGAGTATTTTGAGGTGGATTTTAAAAAATAAGCAGTAATGTAAGAATTCTCATAGGTTCTCAAATTGAGACTGGGGTTTAATGAAATTTTGCATTCATACATTTTGTGCAAGTATTTTGAAGCAGTTTCGAAAGTACTGCCTCTTCCAGAATATCCGAGTATTGTAGCTAATTCTTTGATATGTACTCTCTCTTTTTCTCTAATTGATTGATATATTAAATGGTATGTTTCGATTTTTTCAGGCAATTCCATACGGATAGATTAATATATTACTATAAAAACCTTTCGGTAGGGAATGAAAGATGGGGAATAAGAAGGAGGGTTCGCCATGTTGAAGAAAATGAAAGAAAAGGGACATGCCGATACAGGCGCGGATTTGATTGAAGGGCATGAAAAAGAGAGGTTCGTCTGTCCTGTGTGCAAAAAGCCATTACATGCAGACAATCTGGTAGACATGAAAAGTATTGTGGAAGATAACTTGTACTACGTGGGTGGGGTCAGGATTATGAATTCTCGAGTGCCTCTTGCATGTG
>Ga0209636_10002482_pt1 | contig 18783 bp, 16 predicted proteins | sample DeeMarSWOR152_54_FD_187464 | JGI IMG/M metagenome (GOLD analysis project Ga0209636, IMG submission 187464) | Marine sediment microbial communities from White Oak River estuary, North Carolina - WOR-1-52-54 (SPAdes) (version 2) | ecosystem: Environmental > Aquatic > Marine > Intertidal zone >... | reverse complement strand
GGAACCCCGGGAACGGAAACATCTTAGTACCGGGAGGAGAAGAAAGCAATCGCGATGCCCTTAGTAACGGCGAGCGAAAAGGGCAGAGGGCAAACCGAACCTGGTGGCGAAAGTCACTGGGGATGTGGAGTTGTAGGACTTCCTCCAATCTCTCATGCGGAAAGCCGAAGTGCCTGGAACGGCACGCCAAAGAGGGTGATAGCCCCGTAGGCGTAACTGCGTAGGGTACGAGGGGAAGTATCCTGATTAGGATGCCTTGGAAATGGCGTCCGAAGCTGGGAGGCATCAACTCCCAACCCTAAATACATCCCGAGACCGATAGCGGACGCAGTACCGTGAGGGAAAGCCGAAAAGCACCCCGGAAGGGGGGTGAAAAGAGCCTAAAACCAAGTGGTGATAGTTGGACACGGCTCGAAAGGATTGATTCTCTCCGAAGGAACCTGCAGCAATGTGGTAGTACGAGGGGAGAGGACTAGGGTCGTGTCGTCCGTCTAGAATCACGGGCCAGGGAGTTCATCATCGTGGCGAGGCTAAGGAGTTTAACTCCGAAGTCGAAGCGAAAGCAAAAAGTCCGCAGCCCGAAAGGGCGAGGGACTGGGTGTAAAAGCGCCCGGAGTCACGGCGATGAGACCCGAAACCGGGCGATCTAGTCCGAGGTAGGCTGAAGCCGATCTTTGATTGGTGGAGGGCCGAACCGGTCCTGATGTGCAATTCGGTCGGATAACCTTGGGCTAGTGGCGAAAGACCAATCAAGCCCGGTGACAGCTGGTTCCTCCCGAAGCTGGCCGTAGTCAGGCTCAGCGCGAGGTCGCTGGTGGTGTAGAGCACCGATTGATAGGATACGGAGGGAAACCTTCGACCTGTCTGCCGAACTCCAAAGCTGCCAGCACCTTAGACCGTTGGAGACGGGGTGCGGGGGGTAAGCTCCCGCTCCGAGAGGGGAACAACCCAGACCAGGGTTAAGGCCCCTAAATGCCGGCTAAGTGTTAACCTTAAAGGGCGTCATCGGCCTCAGACAGCGGGGAGGTAGGCTCAGAAGCAGCCATCCTTTAAACAACGCGTAACAGCGGACCCGTCGAGGTTGGTGGCCCCGAAAATGGACGGGGCTTAAGCCGGCTGCCGAGACCTTGGGGCAGGCGAAGTTTAGTAGCCTGATCCGGTAGGGAGGCGTCCGGCGCGGGCAGAAGCTCGGGCGTGAGCTCGAGTGGACCGCGTCGAAATGAGAATCCTGGCGGTAGTAACAGCAAAGTGGGGTGAGATTCCCCACCGCCGAAAGGGCTCGGGTTCCTCGACAATGATCGTCAGTCGAGGGTTAGTCGGTCCTAAGGCTGTCCTTAATTAGAGGCAGTCGAAAGGGAAACCGGTTAAAATTCCGGTACCACCCAGGTACCTGCGGCAACGCAGGCCCAGCTCTTGACGCTTTGGGGTAGGTTGAGCGAGGTCATCGCCTTGTCTAACCGTGCAAACCCGGGGAGTTCCGTAATGGAGAGAACCGGGCGAACGCGGGAATGGCCTGCCGTTAGGTGGGTTCGGCTGATCCCTTGAGCCCGTGAAAAGAGAGCTGGGAAATGGGACCCTGGGTGACCGTACCTAGATCCGAAACAGGTGCCCCTAGGTGAGAAGCCTTAGGCGTGTCGGGAGACCCCAGACCAGGGAATTCGGCAAAATAGTCCTGTGACTTCGGACGAAGGGATGCCTGCTCTGAAGAGGGCAGGTCGCAGTGACAAGGGGTGGTCGACTGTTTAATAAAAACGTAGCTTACCGCGAGCCCGAAAGGGTGAGTACGGTTAGTGAATTCTGCCCAGTGGCGGTACGTTAAACCTGGGTTCAACCAGGAGAAGCGCCGCTAAACGGCGGGGGTAACTATAACCCTCTTAAGGTAGCGTAATACCTTGCCGCTTAATTGGCGGCTTGCATGAAGGAATCAACGAGCCTCCCACTGTCCCGGTCTGGGCCCCGGTGAACCCATTTGCCGGCGAACATGCCGGAGACCCCCGAAGGGAAACGAAGACCCCGTGGAGCTTTACTGCAGCCTGTCGTTGGGGCGTGGTTGCGGGCGTAGAGCGTAGGCGGGAGCCTTGGAAGCCGGGTCGCAAGGCCCGGTGGAGGCGCCAATGTAACACCGCCCACTTGCGACTATGTTTCTAACCCGAAAGGGGACCGCGATAGGTAGGCAGTTTCGCTGGGGCGGCAGCCTCTCGAAAAGATATCGAGAGGGCCCAATGGTCGGCTTAGGCGGGTCAGAAATCCGCCGTAAAGGGCAAGGCCAGAAGCCGGCCTGACTGCGTTCTCACTACCAAGGAACGCAGAAGCGAAAGCTTGGCCTAGCGAACCTCGATGTCCCTCTTGGTGAGGGCTCGGGATGACAGAAAAGCTACCCCGGGGATAACAGAGTTGTCGCGGGCGAGAGCCCCTATCGACCCCGCGGCTTGCTACCTCGATGTCGGTTCTTCCTATCCTGGCCGTGCAGCAGCGGCCAAGGGCGGGGTTGTTCGCCCATTAAAGGGGAACGTGAGCTGGGTTTAGACCGTCGTGAGACAGGTCGGATGCTATCTTTCGGGGGTGTCGGGTACCTGAGGGTAAGGTGGCCTTAGTACGAGAGGAACAGGTTACCGGCGCCTATGGTTTACCGGTTGTCCGATAGGGCATTGCCGGGCAGCTACGCGCCAGTCGATAAGGCCTGAAAGCATCTAAGGCCGAAGCGGCTCTCGAAAATAGGTACCCACTTCTGGTGGTCCCGAAAGGGATGCTCACGCTGGTGACAGCGTGAGGGGCCGGAACAAGGGCTGGGGCTAGTAGACCCCGTTGATAGGTCGGGGGTGTAAGCACGAAGCTTCGGCGACGTGTTCAGCCCGCCGATACTAATCGCCCAATGTGTTAGTTTCTTAGGCCCGGGGTTCTAGGGCAGACCAAAGCATGGCACGATCCTTTTTTATTAACCCGACAAAGTTACACTAATTTTTTTACCTTCAAGGTGAAGAAATTACTTTATGAGCATCGCCGAACAACTGCAGAAGGTCGGACTGACGGAATATGAAGCAAAAGTGTACTCTAGCCTGTTGAAGGATCACTTGAACAGTGCGACGAAGTTGTCTGAGAAGTCAGGGGTCCCTAGGACAAAAATATACTCGGTTTTGGAATCTTTGGAGAACAAAGGGTGGGTGAAAATATACTCCGGCGCACCCTTGCTTTTCAAGCCTGTACATCCGGATGAGATCTTCGAGAGGATGAAACGAGGTTATGCCGACCTGCTGAAATCGATAAACGCGATGCTCGAGAAGGAGGCGATAGAAATGAAGGAAAAATTTGTGATACAGAACTATGATATAGGATTGAATAGCTTGAAAGAACAAATAAAAAAAGCAAAAACAGTATGGGTATCAAATGCTACGGCCGAGTTTCTAAAAAAAGTGAGTGATTCATTTAGCGAAGATGCAGAGATAAAGGTAGTCCTCTTTCCAGGGGAGAAGGGAATAGCAGGGCCGAACATCCAGTCCAAGGAAGCGGTCGTTCGAATTGTGTGCATGGTTAGGGGCAAGGAGATACCTTCGACAACGGTCATTCTCGATGAGGAGAGGGTGTTTACTACGTTTAAAGACCCAGTAAAAAATCAATATACGGTGTCGGAGTTCCTGTACGATGAGTGTAATCAATGCTTCAGAGGATGGTTCAATTTGGGTTGGGGATCGCCGGAAGGGAGGTGATATAGTTGCCCATAGTGAAAGGAAGGTATGAGGCAAAAATTTCGACAAAATTTGGAAAGGTTGAAGAAGGAATTGAGAAGATCAAGGCAGGGATCAAGAAATCTAGAAGGATACGAATTAGTGGCATCCCGATGAGCTTGCTGAATGAGCTGAAACCTCTGTTAGTAGGAAAGGATCTGAAGATAATCCTGCCGCTGGGCGAGCGAAAATCGAAGGATTTGGAAGGGTTAGGCGAACTCGCGACCACAAAAGCCAGGATCTATGTTGGATACGACAAAAAGGAGGCGAACACTGGCTCGATCTACCTGCCGAACGTGGTTTTTAACGTTATATGGCTCGATGGAAAGATCCTCGAAATCTCGACGATGGAATACAGCAAATGCGTAAAATGCATGAGGGGCACCTTTGAGACGGCATGGAGATACTCAGAGAAATGAGCAATTTAGACACCTAGGCGAATACCTCCATATCTGGCGCCGATGGCCCAAAAAACCGTTTTGCCGGACGAACGGAAGCTGAAGATTTTGTACAGTTTTGCGCACCAAAGCCTTAAATAAAACGAAATCCTATTTTTAAATGGTCACCGTGGAGGTGGGCGCAAACCCGTAGATGTCGGCCCTCGGTCCTTTGCCTTATTTAGGGGTTAGATTTTATGGAAAACCCTCACGGCATCTGCGGGGCGTAAACTTATTTCATTAATATTCAATAGGATGAAATTAAAAAGCGATAAATTTTTAATCTCTTTGAAACATTTTTAAACCCACTAGTAGCGTACGGTGTCAAGTATGATGATTGGAAAACTAAAGGTAAAACCGCTTGAAATGGAAACTGGGCGGAATATCGTCGTGCTCCACGAGGAGTATGCGAGGGAGCTTGGGCTCTATGCGGGAGACCGCGTGAAGCTCATCCTGCCGAAAGCTACGCTAACCGCGATTACCGATGTGACGAGCAGGATTGTGCAGCCCGGCGAGATTGGCACATTTGTCGAGGTGACTAAAGCGCTCGACCTCAAGGCGGGCGATATCGTTTCCTTGGCACATGCTCCACATCCACAGTCCATAGATTTCATCAAGAAGAAAATGGACGGACAGCAGCTCACCAATGAAGAGGTTTATGCAATAGTAGATGACATCGTCGCAGGTAACCTGAGTTCCTCTGAGATGACGGCCTTCATCACGGCCCAGTACATCCGCGACATGACCATGAGTGAGATAGTCGCCTTGACTCGCAGGATGGCTGACTCAGGCGACAAGCTGGAGCTCGATGTAAGCCCGGTGCTCGATGTTCACAGCATCGGCGGCGTCCCTGGTAACAAGTATGCATTGGTCACTGTCCCGATCGTCGCTGCAGCTGGTTTGACGGTGCCGAAGACGAGCAGTAGATCAATAACAAGTCCAGCCGGCACCGCTGACGTGATGGAAGTCCTTGCTGGAGTGTCACTCAGCCTCGAAGAGATAAAGGAAATTGTGCAGAAGATCGGCGCAGTACTCGCGTGGGGAGGCGCGGTCAAGCTGGCTCCCGCTGATGATATCATAATTGGCGCCGAGCGTAGACTGGGCATAGATCCGCACTGCCAGTTGTTGGCGAGCGTAATGTCCAAGAAGCTAGCCGTTGGTGCGGACCACGTTGTGATAGACATTCCGACCGGTCCGGGCGTAAAGGCAAAGAACTTGGACGATGCGCGCAACTGGGCTCATGATTTCATGGAACTAGGTCATAAGTTAGGCCTCAAAGTCGAGACCGCGATAACCTACGGCGGCCAACCAGTTGGCTACGCAGTCGGGCCAGCGCTTGAAGCTAGGGAGGCGATTGAAACATTACTCGGGAAAGGGCCAGGTAGCCTGATCGAAAAGGCGACGAGCCTGGCCGGCATAATGCTGGAGTTCGGCGGCGTGGCGATGAACGGTGCCGGCAAGCAAATGGCGTCCGAAATACTCAACTCCGGCAAGGCCTATCAGAAAATGCGAGAAATAATCGAAGCCCAAGGTGGAGATCCAGATGTTAAGCCCGAGGATTTACCGATCGGTGATAAGAAGGAGATAGTCACCGCCCCGCATGATGGCTACATCACGCATATCGATAATCAAAGCATTATAACAATAGGCCGTCTAGCTGGCGCGCCTCGGGACAAGGGTGCAGGATTTAAAATCATGTTGAAGAAAGGACATAAGGTTAATAAAGGTGAACCACTTTTCGAAATCTACGCGGAGCATGAGAAGAAGCTCGAGGACGCCTTAGCGATGGCTAAGCGATGCCCACCAATAAAGGTCGAAGGCATGCTCCTCGAAAAAATGGCCCATCGCCCTCGAATGGGGTGAAAAGTAGTTGTGGAAAATACCGAAAGAGGCCGCCTTAGTAGCTGCGGATGCTGATGGGCCATTTGAGCTCGTGGCATTCGACAACGCACTGCGCAAGGCTGGCATCGCGGAACTTAACTTGACTTCGTTATCGAGCATTTGGCCCATTGGATGCAAGATCATCAGGATGCCTAAGCTTGAACCAGGTACCATTACGCCAGTTGTGATGTCCAAGATCTCCAGCTCGACGCCCGGTCAGAAAATCGCCGCTGCGCTTGGCGTCGCGATAAGCGAAACCTCCCATGGGATGATTTCCGAATATCACGATATTGGAATTACCCAGAAGATGGCGGGGCGAACCGCTGAGGCTATGGTAAGATATATGTCGGAGAAGCGAGGGCTGGAGGCGACAAAAGTCACCTCCATATCAGCTGGTCATGTTGTTGAAAGCCATGGGGCGGCGTTGGCAGCGGTCGTGTTTATCCGCTAATACTCCTCGCCCATCCCTTCCATTCCCCCTCCGGGTGGGCCAGTAGGTGGCCTGATTTCCTTCTTACTTGAGGCGATGACATCATCGATGCGCAATAACATTATCGCCGCCTCGCTTGCCGATTTGATTGCCTGAGTTTTAATGCGCAGAGGCTCTACAACGCCGATCTCAGCCATATCTGTATTCTTGCCCCCGAACACGTCCAAGCCGAGGTTTTTGCTGTTTGGTTTCTCATGTTTGGCATGTAGGTCAGCCAAGATATCTATCTTATCCAAACCGGCGCTTTCAGCCAAGGTTCGTGGTATAATTTCAACAGCATTTGCAAAAGCATTGATTGCAAGTGCTTCTCGTCCACCAACCGTTTCAGCGTACTCTCGCAGCTGCTTAGCTACCTCGACCTCAGGAGCCCCACCGCCGGCTACAAGCTTGCCGTCCTCGACCGCAGCAGCGACGACACATATCCCATCATGCACTCCACGTTCGACCTCATCGACGACATGCTCAGTGCCTCCCCGTATCAAGATGCCCACTGCCCTTGGATTCTTACATTCCTCAACGAAAATCATCTTTTCCTCTGCAATTTTTCTCTCCTCAACTAATCCAGCTTGGCCTAAATCACTTGCAGAGAGATCCTCAAGTTTTGTGATTATTTTTCCTCCGGTGGCGCGGGCGAGCTTCTCCATATCTGATTTCTTCACCCTACGGGCGGCCAAAATTTTAGCTTTGGCAAAGTAGTGCTGCGCGATATCATCTATCCCTTTCTGACATAGTACAACGTTTGCGCCGGTTGTAACTATTCTATCAACCATTTTGCGAAGCATGCTCTCCTCTTCATCTAAGAACGCTTTCAGCTGCTTTGGATCTGTAATGTGAATTTTGGCATCCGTCTCCGTCTTCTCCACCTCTAGCGCACGATCCAAAAGGGCAATTTTTGCGTCTTTCACACGCCTTGGCATGGCGGGGTTGGCGCGCTCCTTGTCGATGATTACCCCACGTATAAGCTGTGAGTCATCGATGCTGCCCCCAGGCTTCTTTTCAACCCCGACATGGTCAATGTCGACAATGTACTTATCCCCGACTTTGTCAGCAACCTGCCTGACTGCGGTGACGACTAGATCCGATAGCTTCTCCCGTCCAAATCCTATTTTTTTACCAGTCATCGCCGTCATGGCCACTTTTTTGAGTTTCTCCGTGTCACCGAACTCCACCGGGTCAGCTACTTTGTTTAGGACCTCATACGCCTTCTCGGCAGCCATCCTGTAACCGGCAGCTATTACAGTCGGGTGGATCTGCTGATCGAGCAAACCCTCAGCCTCGTGAAGCAGGTCCCCTCCGATAATGACTGCAGTAGTAGTGCCATCGCCCACCTCGTCTTCCTGCGTTTTGGCGACTTCTACCATCATTTTTGCGGCCGGGTGCTCAACCTCCATCTCCTCGAGGATGGTTACCCCATCATTAGTAATTACGACGTCACCCAAGCTGTCGACCAGCATCTTGTCCATACCCCTGGGCCCTAAAGTAGTTCGAACCGCTTCGCTTATCACCCGCCCGGCGAGTATGTTCGTCCGTTGGGCATCACGGCCTCTCAGCCGGCTGGTTCCTTCAGACAGCAACAGTACGGGTCTACCACCTAATGCATTACTCATATTACCACCTCACCTTAATTTATTGAACCGCGCTATGCCTCCTAAATAACTCAATATTCTTCACGGAAACCCGAATTTTTATCCTTTTCGGTAGGAGTTTCATCCCCTGCCTTATAAATGTTTTAATATGAAATCCGATCATAATTCATTCAGTGTGTCTAACATGGTCAAAAAAAGGAGGGCTCTCAAGAGAAAAGCTACGTGGGAAGGAAGGGGTCATGTTAGACAATTGGGGACGCTAGCAGAAGAGCGGGAAGGGCTTCTATCTGAGCTTCTTGGAGCGCCGACCGCCAAACCTGTCGAGACCGTAAAGAGAATTAAACAAGAAGCTGAGCTGGTCGCGCTTCCGCTTGGGAAGGAGGTAAAAGTTCCTAGGGCCGGAAAGGTGATCGATAGTTATGGCCAGATCGAAATCCTCTCCGTCGAGGGCGAAGTACTACCCTTGTATAAATTAAATTTACCTGAGCTGACTCAGCGGGAGCGCAAACTCATCAATGTTGTTAAGGAGAAGGCAATCGATGAAATTAAAATCGACCCCGATAAGATCCCAGATCTAGCCGAGCGACAGCGCGTTTTCACGCGCGAGGTCTTAAAAATCATCCAGCGTGAGGGAAAGGAAGTAAGCCCATCATCAGGGCGCTTGAAGCGTTTAAGTGAGGTAGTAGTACGAGACATGATCGGCTATGGTCCGCTCGACATGGTACTCGCTGACGATTTGCTCGAGGACATCATGGTAACTGGCACGAACAAACCCGTGTACGTTTATCATCGAAAGCATGGAATGTGCTTGACCGAAGTCACCTTTGAAGATGAGGAATCCATCAAAAACATCATAGATAAGATAGCCCGCGTTATCGGCAGACGCATTGACCAACAGACGCCCCTTCTCGATGCTCGTTTACCGGACGGAAGTCGTGTTAATGCGACGATCCCACCCGTCTCCCTCGAGGGGCCCACGATCTCAATACGGAAGTTCCGCAGAGATCCTCTTACCATAGTAGACATCTTAAAATTTGGCACCTTATCCACGGACATCGCTGCATTCCTTTGGTTGATCGTGGATGGTATGGGCGTCAAGCCAGCCAATATACTATTCGCAGGAGGGACCGGCTGCGGTAAGACAACCTCTCTTAATGCTGCTACCACTTTCGTGCCCGAACGCGAACGAATCCTATCAATTGAGGACACGGCCGAACTACAACTACCTCACAGGCACTGGGTCAGATTGGAGACTAGGCCGCCAAACGTCGAAGGGCGCGGCGAGATCACGATGGATGACCTCGTGAAAAACGCCCTACGCATGCGACCAGACCGGATGATCGTCGGTGAGGTCCGTGGTCCCGAGGCGCGGACGATGTTTACCGCTATGAACACTGGGCACGATGGCTGCATGGGCACGCTCCACTCGAACAGCGCCATGGAAACAGTCACGCGCCTCACGGAAGCACCGATGAGCGTGCCTGGGATAATGATTCCCGCGCTCGATGTCATCGTCATGCAACAGCGCATCTATCACCGCCAGAAGGGCCAGATCCGCCGGGTCACTGAAGTTTCGGAAGTAAGCGGTTTCGAAGAAGGCAGGGTTCAGCTCAGCCGCATTTATAAATGGAAACCCAGTAGTGACGTCCTTGAACCGACTGGTGTGCCCAGCCACATAAAACATACAATGGCCAAGTTCAGCGGACTAAGCGGCAGCGACATCGAGATCGAGGTGGAGAAGCGGGCAGCCGTACTTGAGTGGATGGGGCAAAAAGGCATCAGGAATATCTTTGATGTCGGCAAAGTCATTCAAGAATACTACCGAGGCCCAAAAAACGTGTTAAAGCGCATTCGCGCTGAGAAGGGCATCAAACGTCTGTAGTGATAATGGATGCCAAAAGCCAAAAAAAGAGCTCGAAAGCCCGGCTTGGCGGTTAGATTTTTCTCGGCTATCGGTGGTGGTGTAATAAGAACCGGTAGTGGCACGGCTAAAGCGACACGACGCGTGGGCACGGCTATTAAGACTGCGGCTCGCCGTGAGGCTCGGGAAAAAGAGGATGAGGTCACGCGTAGATTACGCGAGCTAAAAAGGCTCGAGATGCTCAGGGAGGAGGAACTTGCCGCCGAGCGCAAATCAACGAAAGAAAAAATTGAAGAAAAAATTTGGGCGGAAAGAATCGAGTTGAAAAGGCCACTGTCCGGGCGTCTTGCTGAAAGCTTTTATGGGATTCTCAAGCGACCAGCACAGCGGATGGTCGGGTTCTTTAAAGGGCTCGGCGATGACCTTTTCAAAGCCAATATGTGGGTTGCCCCAGAACGTTACGTCGCACTTATGATAGGAATGAGTCTCATTGTGGGGGTAGCTACTGTTATTGTAATATGGTTACTAATTTCACCTTTTATCGCACTTCTAGGCGGCTTGGTTGCATTCATGTTTACGCTGATAATTGGCAGGATCCACCCAAGATCTAGGGCAAAGGCACGCTTTACCGAGATAAACCGGGTCATGCCATATACGCTCCGCCATATGGCGACGCAGCTCTCTTCGGGAATAGGCCTCCCCGAAACTATGACATCGGTCAGTCATGCTGATTACGGCGCTCTATCGGAGGAATTTGGAAGAGTTATACGGGACATGCACGCAGGCATAAGTACGGATGAGGCACTCTCGGCGATGAACAGGCGAGTTGAATCGGAAGCACTTCAACGCACAATTCGTCAAATTCAGCGGACCATGCGCACCGGAGGCGATCTCGCAAAGATTCTAGGCGTCCTCGCCAATGAAACTGCATTTGACCTACGCATGAAGCTGCGCGATTATGTTCAATCATTAAACATGCTGACCATGCTCTACATGTTCGTATCCGCAGTCATCCCGGCCATGCTCATCGTCATGATGTTGGTGATGGGCGCTATGGGCGGGGCGATGTTTCCGATAGAAGTGCTTGCGGTTATTTACCTATTATTATTGCCGTCCATGTTGTTCTACTTCGTGAGGATAATCAAGCGCATGGAGCCGAAGGTGTAGGGAATGGGCATAGTCGAAAAAATGGCGGTAGTAGTAAAGAGGGTATTCCCGAAGGGATTCCTGAGTGATATTGAGCGTAAGCTTGAGTCGACTAATATCGCACTTACCGCGGAGGAATTTGTCGCCACCGCTTTGCTCGTTACCATAGGCATTTGCATCGGCATCGGCTTGGTGGGCGTGTTTTTGGGGCCACCCCTACACATCCTCTCGATCTTGCTTATATCCGTCGCATTGATTTTTTCAATGCTCATGCTTGGGGTGCCTTATTTTCTCACCCAGCGCAGGGTAGTCGAACTTGACCGCGTGCTTCCTGATACGCTACGTCAGATGGCGAGTACATTACGCGCAGGTATCGGTATCGATGCCGCGATGGATGATATTGTGAAGTCTAAGTATGGTCCACTATCACGGGAATTTGAGCGAGCGGTGATGGAGATCCGCAGGGGCAGGGCGCTCGGAAGCGCGTTGCTCGCGCTCGCTCGGCGGTCTAACTCGCTTCTTTATGAGCGGGCATTCCACCTCATCGTGGAGGGCCTCGAACGGGGTGCAGCGATCGCAGGCGTTCTCGACGCTGTGTCAGAGGATGTACGGGAGGTGCAGGCCATCCAACGTGAGAGACGTGCGTCCACCATGCAGCAGGTGCTCTTCCTGTTTGTCGTCGCCCTTTTTGCAGCCCCGCTTATCGCCGGTCTAACCGTGGCGGTCGGCGGAATGTTTACAGAAACTGCGGGTACAAACACGATCACAGCCCTGCCGCCCGAGATAAGCACAATCGCCATGCTTTATATCGTGATTCAAGCGTTCATATGTGCTTTAGCAGTAGGAATAATTAGGTACGGCCGAATGTCAAAGGGACTAACGTTCACCTTACCTTTTATGCTCATCGCAGTGGGCGTATTTTTTGCCGCGCGGACCCTGATAGGTTTCATATTTCCCACCTAGCGTTTAGCACCGAGCTTTTTTAGATCCTCGTAGATGACGTCTCGGGAGACATCAAACATCTTTGCGATATGTGACAGGTTAACTGCGTTTGGATCATTGCCCAGCATATGAATTGCTGCGGCTAAGCGCTCTCTCCGTTCATTCGCGGTCAGTTTGCCAACTTTCTCAGGTATTTGCTGATTGACCGCCAATATTAATGTGACATATGTGCGCCTCACAAAGGGGGGGGCTATGGACTCTAGATGAAAGCCAGCGATTTGTCCGCGGAGCTTGCTCAGCTGGACATTTACTTTTTCCTCAGCCCGCCGGAAGGCATTTCCTTCGTTCCTACCTACCTCGTTCGCCCAGATGATACACTTTGGGCGGATATCACTTTCATCCAGGGCCACTGTGACTCGCACGGATGCACCAGCCATGCCCACACTAACATTCGCATCCATCTTAGTTATGCAGCCTGGGATATTTGCCAGCTCTTTATTTAGTTCGGCCGCGACCTTTTCAAGCGCTTGCCTAACGCGCATGGCCCGGTGAGTGCTGTTTAGTACGCGCAAATATCCCACAAATCTAAGAGAATCCACCATTAATTTAAAGCTATGCCTTTTTATCGACAAAAACGTCGACTTTTGCCGCATTTTCGTAGATGGAAGATTTATAACCCTTAAAAACCCGAACAAAGGGTATAGATGATAAAAAATAAAAGGGTGAAAAAATGAGGGTTAAAAATAAGGTAAAGGGTCAGGGCGCTACAGAGTACTTGCTGATGCTAGCGGCTGTTTTGGTCATCGTCGCAGTTGCCATCTACTACGTGACGCGTGCTGGGGGTTACCCAGCAGTAAGCATGAATGCTGCAAATGATGGTGATAATGGAATAAAAATCAGTGTGCTATCAGGATCTATCGCAACGGGTGAATGGGCATATTCAGTACAGGCAACAGAGGACTCCTATATCTGGGTGGACGGAGCTGAGGCGCTAGATGCCCCAAGCGTTAGCTTAGGGGCCTATGCTGATGGAAAATGGTATGTGAATGTAAAGCACAAAGATAGCGGGCATTTGTACTTCTCCACTGACCAAACCATAACAATACCAAGCCCATAAATAGGCTGAGGCCCAAACATAGCAAATTAACAAGCTGGCCGACGTCAAAGGTAGGTTGTAGCGTCGTGAGAGGAAGTTTTTTATCTTTTTTCTTTTATATTATTTAATTGAAGCAGGCGGTAACGATGGACAAGCGCTCTCAAGGTGCGACTGAATACATGCTCCTGCTCGGAGCTACGCTAGTTATTGTGGCGGGCATCGCTTACATGCTCCTCAATGTGTTCAACACGCTGGGTTCGAATGTCGAAGGGCGTATCGAGAACACTCGAAAGGAAGTCATAGATGGCTTGGTTGGCCTGCTCAAGGTTTTGAAGTGAGTTTTTATTTTAAAATAGGTTCAACCATTGCTGCTTAGGTTCTTATTTGCGGTTGCATTAGTAGAGGAGGGTGACCGAATGCTCGAGCCGGAGTACCTGCCCGTGGGTCTCGCCCTCCTAGCGGTTTGCGTGGCCAACTACACCGATCTGAAGGAGCGAATCATCCCCAACAAGCTCACTTTTCCGCTCATCGGGACAGGGGTGGTTTTTTACGTCCTGCTCGGGCTCTACCGGTGGGACCTCTGGACCCTCATCGCGGGGGCCTTAGGAGCCGCGCTAGCATTCGCAATCGGCTATGCAATGTGGCTGACCGGCGGCTGGGCTGGAGGTGATGTCAAGCTGTTTACGGCTTTAGGCGCGCTTCTCCCAGGTATCGGGAGATCTTTCGAACCTCCTCACACCGCGCCTTACCCACTTCTGCTTACGATCTTGTTCAACAGCATCATAGCAGTCGCCCCAGTCCTGTTTGCATACATCGCGATAAGTTGCGCTCGAAAGCCAGGCATCGGTGGGAAAATATTAGCACCGCTTCGGGGGTCAGCTCGCAGATATCTAGAAGCCCCCTGGGTGCTCATCGCCTGTTCAACCTTGGGCCTCGTAATCGCGTCTCACATGGGTGATAGCTGGCCACTCAAGCTGCTGCTGGTCGTCATCCTCGTCGTTGCATTCTACCGCATTCCCTTCAAAGCCCGCGTGCCCATCGCGGGGGCGCTCACATTTTATGGACTTTACCTAGACCCACTCATCGTCCTCAAGGCGTTCATCATCATCCTCTTCCTGTTGCCCAGCTTGAGGCTGTTCATAAGTGCGGTAAGCGTCGCGAACCGCGAGGTGTTGCAGGAAAAGGTCAAGATCACTGAGCTCAAGGAGGGGATGATCCCTGCTGAGACAATTTACGAGAAGGGGGGAAAAATCGGGCGATACAAGGGGCCCAGCTATGGAAAGCTGTTGAAGCTGGCTTTACGTCAACCCTCGAAACTCATTAGGCCAAAGTGGGATCGCGTACTTGTCGACCCTCGAGTGGCAGCAGGCGTCACCAGCGGCCAGGTGCGCGCGCTCAGGCAGCTCGTTCAGCAAGGCAAGCTCAAGGACAGCATAAGGATCAAGAAGGGCATACCTTTCGCCCCCGCCTTTGGGGTTGGGGTTTTCATCTCCATCTTCTTTGGGGATATTTATTGGTATATCGTAGTCGCGCTTTCCGGCATTTAACTGGGCTTATAAAAGTTTATAAGTTGAGGCAAACTTCCAAAGACTGGGGGCGGACATGTCGTGGATTATCTTGCTGATAATTGCGATAATTATCGTACTTTTAGTGCTAATTTCTGTGTACTACATAAATCGCATAATCGTGTTCTCAAACCGGATCGATAACGCTTGGGCGCAGATAGACGTTCAGCTGAAGAAGCGGGCTGATCTCGTTCCGAATTTGGTTGAAACTGTCAAGGGGTACATGAAACACGAGCAGAAGGCGATCGAGACGGTGACTAAAGCTAGGGAGCGGATGCTGTCAGCCGGTGGCGTGGAGGATAAGATAAAAGCTGGCAGGGAACTGGCCGCAGCCCTGAAGACGATTTTCGCGATCGCTGAGAACTACCCGAACCTAAAGGCGAGCGAGAATTTCAAGCTGCTGCAGGAGCAGTTGGATGGAATTGAAAGCAAGATAGCCTATGCCAGACAGTTCTACAATGACTCGACACTTTCATACAACAACACGATTTCAACGATTCCGGGGCGATGGTTTGCTGGCGCCATGCACCGGGTTAAGCGGCCATACTTTGAGATCACCGAGGAAGAAAGGGCACCGGTCAGAGTGAGCTTCTGATGGAGAAAATCAGCTTTTTCGACCAAATTGCTAGGAACAAGAGAAACTCGATCCTGCTATCGGTTCTCATTGTTTCATTAGTCGTCGCGCTTGTTTATACAATCGGGCGCCTGTTGCTCTCCGAATTCGTTATATTTTTCCTGATATTTGCGGCCATCTTTATGAGTGTGCATGTTTACACCTCCTACAACTACGGCGACAAAATCGTGCTCAAGGCAACCAGCGCAAAGCCTGCCGATCCCATTAAGCACATATATCTCATCAACACCGTCGAGGGGCTGAGCATCGCCGCCGGTATACCTCCACCAAAGGTCTATGTGATTGAAGATAATGAGATAAATGCGTTCGCCTGCGGTAAAGATCCAAAACATGCGTCGATCGCGGTTACAACTGGGGCATTAAAGAACCTTAACCGGGCAGAGCTTGAGGGAGTAGTTGGGCATGAAATCTCACACATTAAAAACTATGATATCAGATTCATGACTTTGGTTGCCGTGCTCGTCGGCTTGGTGGCAATTTTAAGTTATTTATTGTTGCGGTCTTATTGGATTTCTCGCAGAGGAGGGAAGGGCAAGGCAGGGTTGTTGATTCTGGTAGGATTTCTTCTGGCGATTTTTGCCCCGATAGTGAGTCGGATCGTTCAAGCGATGATCTCAAGGAGGCGCGAATTTCTAGCGGATGCAAGTTCGGTCCAGCTTACTCGCTATCCGGATGGGTTAGCATCAGCCCTCGGGAAGATAGCAAAGATAAACCAAGGTAAGATGCGGGTGAGTGAGTCTATTTCACATCTATTCATTTCAGACCCAAATAGGAGCCCGCTCGACAAGCTCTTTGCAACCCATCCGCCTGTCAAGGAGCGGATAAAAGCTCTGAGGGCAATGTGATCAACTGACTTTTTCTAAGACCGTCTTAACTTTCGCACCCCGCAGGCCTAACGTCGGGCGCTCGACTCCAACTTTCACCTTATCCCCCTTCTTAAGGCGCACGAGGCTCCTCACTAAATATATGCCAGGCTTGATGTTGCTGCGCAAATCGTAGCCAATTCTGACCATGGTTCTAGTGCCCGTGGCGCTTTCAACGACGCCGTAGGTGTAGTTACGTCCGTACTTCAGCCTAAATGTGATGAATGCGAAGAAGGCAAGGCACACCGCTAACAACATAGGCAAGATCGTTGCGTGAGGCGAATCAAGCGTGAGCTCAGCAGGTAGGTACTTTATAATCAACACAAAAGCCCATGCGATGCCGACGCACATTGCCACGAAAGTCCGGTAGGCGGGATAATCACGCGCAAATGCCAGCTTCAGCTGAGTTGGAACGAGGTATAAAGCGTACGCTGAGAAGGCACAGATGAGCGTGAAAAATACAACCTGTGCCTGTGACAAGACAGCATAAGTTACCGAAACCGCGAATAATGCAATTATCGCAATTTGAGCCTTCAGCATTACATAGTCTGGCCATCCCGCGTGCCTTCGCTCAAAGAAACCCCTAAGCCTGGCTGGGACTTCTTTCCGTTCTACTCTCATCCTTTTCGGAGGGGGTCTTCTTCGAGGTCTGCGCGCGATCTTCCTCGGCAATCTACCAAGGCTAAAGACACCGTCCCCCACCTTTCGGAAGGCATCTGCTACCTTTGCGCCAATTTTCCTTAGCATCTGATCACTTAGGTGATGGAAATCAATTTATCTGCAAAGTTATCGATATACCAATCTTTCATGGCATAAACTCGCACGTAATACGCGCCGACGAGGGATGGCAGGAGTCTCGACTCACCGTAAACGCCATCGTTCTCATAGTACATCACGACCGGACCATCAACCAAGAAGTAAGTATTATCGAGGATCTCAAATGTCACAGATGCACCTGTAACCCCTTCACCAGTTTCATCTGTTAGTCTCGCGACCACATTTTCGTTCTCGCCCGGCGAGTAGACGTCCTTATCTGGCTCGATTATCTGGATGCGGATGTCGTGCTTTACTTCAAAGGTATTGGTATTAGAGCCCGTTCGAGAATTTTTGATGGCATCTGCGATTATGAGATATGGTCCGAGTTCAGCTGTCGTCAATAAGGTAAACGAATTCTCCCAACTGCCATCGATGCCCGTAAGCCCGGAAGCGAAGAATACGTTATCATCGTTTGGGTCAATAACCCTGAGGTCCACGGTAGCCTCTTCTTGAGGTGCGCCATAGGCATTACCGACGTAGACGGTGAACGTAACGTTATCACCGGGCCTATAGGTTGTCATATCAGGGAAGATCATCACAGTAAGCTTAAAGAATTCAAGCATCGTGGAATATCGCGCTACCGCGCTCGGGTCCTGCACCGAAATTATGGCCGCATCAATTGCATTGTCATTATCCGTATCAACGCCTGCGATATCGACGAGCAGACCAGTAGCGGTACGGTAGTTATCAGCGAGTTCCACCAGAGTTAGATTATCAAACGCCTGCCCAGTCTTCATCAGATATTTGATGGCCCGCTCGATGTCTCTGGCGGTATAACTGACCTTATCCATTGCAATTTGATTTGTGGTCGCCTCGCCGCCCATCTCCACTATTTTGAAATATGAGGCGGCCAATAACATCGCTGGAAGTATGAGTAGCAGAGCAAGCCCACTTAATACCAGTCCTCGTTGTTCACCATTTAGCATCATTCGACCGCCTCCCCCCTCCAAACGTGTAAAACCGCGGGTTTAAATTTCGAGACCTCTATGCCTATAGCACGTCTGGCTAGTAATATCCAATCCTCTTTACCAGCATTTGGGGGGTCTGTTGTGTTATCCATCGCACTCTGCGCCAAACGCACGTTGAAGAGTACCGAAGGATAAAACCACTCTGCAGGTCCTGGCGGCCCGGGACTCCAAAACTCCCCCCACCAGATTATCCCTGGCCAAGGGGTCGGATCTATCTGCCAGCCGGAAGGAACGTTATCCCACTCTGCAAGGACCCGAGGTGGCAAAATGGGGTGCTGTACTCGGGGAATGTAGAGATATTGCTCATATTTTTCACCTGAGTACTTTACCTTATAACCTTCTGCGAATGGTGGGGGTGATGTTATCTTTTCCGAGATATCTGTGATGACCATATCGTTAAATTCAGGTTCCCCAACTAATACGGGTCCTCCGACCAGCTCTGATGGACCCGCTAAAACCTCCCCCCATCCGCGGGGGTAAACCTCACCCACGCCGACATATTCCATCAATAGCCAATCGTTGTTGCTTTCTATTGGGTAGCAATTTGTATAGAGCGTTTTTCCGCCGAATACTAGCCTACCTTTATTGGCGTGGTATATGAGCAAACGGCGCTTCGTCCTCTGGCTCCATCGAACAGTGTTGTCGTCCGGCACGAAGATCACGTCGTAGTACAAACCGCCTTCGGGGTCTGATTTGAGGATCCTCTCGCGGAAATCGTCTTCCGTGCTTACACGTGTGACCTCCCAATTCGTGTCCTTTTCCACCTCGTCCATGAA
>Ga0209636_10002481_pt1 | contig 18788 bp, 15 predicted proteins | sample DeeMarSWOR152_54_FD_187464 | JGI IMG/M metagenome (GOLD analysis project Ga0209636, IMG submission 187464) | Marine sediment microbial communities from White Oak River estuary, North Carolina - WOR-1-52-54 (SPAdes) (version 2) | ecosystem: Environmental > Aquatic > Marine > Intertidal zone >... | reverse complement strand
TAATCCCTTGGCGGTAGAGGGCAAGCAGTGCCTGGTCCAGGGTCTGCATGCCGTATTGAGACCCCGTCTGGATAGTGTTTATCAGCTGGTAAGTCTTTCCCTCCCGGATAAGGTTCCTGATGGCAGTAGTAGCCACCATTATCTCTACCGCGGCCACGCGCCCCGAACCATTGCTCCTGGGCACCAGGACCTGGTAGAGCACTCCTTCCAGGGTGGTAGAGAGCTGGATGCGGACCTGGTGCTGGTGGTGAGGGGGGAAGACGTCAATAAAGCGGTCAATAGCCTGGGCGGCGCTGGGAGTATGGAGGGTGGTAAGAACCAGGTGACCGGTTTCAGCCGCCGTCAACGCCGCTGCCATCGTCTCCAGGTCTCGCATCTCCCCCACCAGTATCACATTAGGGTCCTGTCGGAGGACGTGCTTCAGGGCATTGGCAAAAGACATGGTATCATCACCAAGCTCCCGTTGAGAAAATATACACTCCCCGTCTTGATGGACAAACTCTATAGGGTCCTCAATGGTGATGACCTTACGCTTCGCCTGCTGGTTAAGATAGTTCATCATCGCTGCCAGGGTAGTTGATTTGCCACACCCGGCTGGTCCGGTGACCACAATTAGGCCCCTGGTTTTCAAGACCAGGCTCTTACACACATCGGGGAGCCCCAACTCGTCCAGGTCAGGGAGCTGGGTTTTAATCGGGCGGCAGGCAAGACTAATGGTGCGTCCCTGAAGGTAGGCGTTAACCCGGAATCGACTAATACCGTTAGCCTGATAGGCAAAATCTAACTCCAGCTCCTCAGCAAAGGAGATTCTCTGGGCATCAGTAGTGGCTTCCGCAAAGACCTGCTCCATATCCTCCGCCGTCATCTCGGGCAGATGCTTTTGCGGAATAAGCTCGCCATCAATACGGAGAATGGGGACTCCCCCTGCCTTAAGATGCAGGTCTGAGGCACCCTTAGCCACCGTCAGACGAAGCAGGTCATCGATGTGCATCTGTTTACCTCCTCCAATATAATCTCAGGATTTCTCCGCCTGGAGCCCGGCCCTACTCACTGATAACAATAATGAAGGGTATCACCGTAATCTCGGTCTCTATAGTCTCGGTCTCGGTAACCTCAACCTCAGTAATCGTAGTCTCATCGATTTCAGCAATACGGACCTCAGATAACCATCCCTGTTCCTCCAGAGCCCATACGTAGTCGATGACGGTGAAGGTATCATCAGCCTCGCCCTCCACAGTGGTCTGGTCGGTGCTCATCTCTATAACGGTGAAATAGGCTTGGGGGGGAAGGGCACGGGTAACTGAGTCCAGATTAATGGCAAAGTCGCCCCCCCCGCTCAGAATGTATTGATGCTCCTGCTTCAGGGCTCCCAGCTCGTCGACCATGCTACTGATGATATCCTCAATTTGCGTGGCTTCGTTAGAAGCCAGACGTACTTGATGTAGCTCCTGGCTAACCTGGCTAAACTCAGTTTGCAAACATATGGTTTCAACCTCAGCCTCACTCTGGAGCCGGTACATAGGAAATAGTAAACCGCCGCCGATGCCTATCGCCAGAGATAAGAGCACGAATTGCCACGATACCCGGAGGATTCTAGACTTATAGGTAGCGGGCAGTATGTTGAGATTTATATCGCGGAAACGGGTAGCCCCCTTCTGCGACACCTTTTTGAGAGCCAGCCCCATATTAGCGGCATATAAAGCCACAGGTAAGTCAGGCGGGAATTTTAATGAGGGGACCAAGAGCTCAACGGGATATCCTGTCTCGGCCTGGATAAGCTGGCTGGTGTTAGCCTCGGCTGACAGCTCGCCGGTTAGCAGCAGGGGTGTCGTGGGACTAAGGGGATTTTCCGGGTGGCTGCTGTTGTAAAACTCCACCGTTTTTGATAACTCATCGGTTAGCCGCTGAATGTTGTCCTCTATACTCGCCCCTTCCCCTCGGGGAGTTATGGTATGCATAATAGTGGGAATACCATCAGCGACCAGAACAATATCGAAGCAATCAGGCTCCAGAGATACTATTAACGCATCCTCCCGCCCGGCGGCTCTAGCCAGCGCCAGTGGCTTTAGCTCAATGAGGTAAGACTTCACCCCGGCCTCGGCTAATGTCTGAACCACGGCATCGATGAGATTTCGCGGCACACCCAGAACAAAGAAGTCCAGCTCGTCATCTCCCCCGCCAATAGCCTGCCAGGAAAGGTACAGCTCATCCAGAGGTAACGGCATTTCTTTCTTGGCTGCCCGCCGGATAGCCTCCCCGAGAAGGGCTGACTTCATCTGCGGTAGGCTCAGAACGCGGTAAGTAAAGGACAAGCCAGTCACACTGGTGATGACCTGTTTTTTAGCCACTTTCGTCGATTTAAACAGTTCATTAATGGCTGCCCCTACCGCTTTCGGCTGTAAAATAAGACCGTCTCTGACCAGCCCCGGTGCCAGAGGCAGGCTGCCCCACTTCTTTACCTGCCTTCCCCTTACCGAGAGGACTCTTATACTGGTGGCACTGATATTTAGCGTAACATACATTTTTTAGATAAGCTCCTTAATCAGAAGTCAGAGGTTGGGTATAGACAGCTATGTCCAGGCTAGCCATGATAGGTATAGTTTCCTCGGCAATACCTTCGTCTTCAGTACTTTCGTCTTCAGAACTTTCTTCTTCAGGCTGCTGGCTGAGCCTGGTAACACTGATATTCTCGACGATAAGGGTGTCAAACTCCCCGTTTTCCAATTTACTAACGAAAATGATGAACTGGGAGAAGCTCCCCTCAACTGCCACGTTTAACCGAAAAACATAATAGCTATGTTCCCCGATGTTCTCTGCCGACCACGGGTCAGTTACCAGGGGGATAGCCTTAACCTCGCATTCAGCCGCCAATCTGAGAATAGTATCAATAACCCGGGTGGTGTTTACCTGGCTGGGGAACAGGCTTTGCTCCACAGCCAGGTTAGTCTGGGCCGCCTCTAATAGCTGCTCAAGATTCTGGTCAGGCTGTGGTATTTCTCCGACGGCCTGGGTAACCTCAGTGATTTGGGAAGTCAGCTCCGCCTGCTCCTGGCGCTGGTTCATATAGTCCGTCCCCAGGCGGTAATAGACCACTACCAGGACAACAACTAAGATTACGATGGCTAGCCTGCTCTTAACCAAATCTCTCCTCCGATTATGCTCAGCATGTTAAGACTACTGACGACTTATTTCCCAGGTCTGGATATCTATACCGCTAATGTCGAATAGCGGGCACCCATCATAGGGAAGGGGATAATCGCCTTGGATTACCGCCCCATGGTCTAGTTGCACATCCCCACCGACATAGACATCACCACTGATTACCGCCCCTTGGTCTAGGTCAACATTCCCGGCAGCATAGACATTGCCGTTGATTACTGCCCCTTGGTCTAGTTGGACATTCCCTCCGGCACAGACATCACCGTTGATTACCGCCCCCTGGTCTAGGTCAACATTCCCGGCAGCATAGACATTGCCGTTGATTACCGCCCCTTGGTCTAGCTGGATATTCCCCTCAGCATAGACACCCCCGTTGATTGCAGCCCCTTGATCTAGCTGGACATCCCCTTCAGCATAGATATTGCCGGCGTATTCTTCACCTTGGTCTAGAGTGAAATCACCCGGGAATGTAGTAAAGTCACCATCAAAGAACCCCAGGATTATGGAGATGTAGGCTTCAATGGTAGTGCGGCTGCCATCATCGCTGGTAGCTATGGAGGTAATCTTATAAATCTGCTCACCCTGGTTGTCGATAGTAACATCCACCGACCGGCTATTTAGACTAAATTGTGGCAACTCCAGCTCCCCGCCTTCCGGTACTTCTGATTCCCCGCTTTGTAGATGCCAGATGGCATATTCAACCCCGGCATCGGCGGCGTATTGCTCACTTATCGACTGCTCGTAGATTCGAGAGCCAATAAGGCTGCTACCAGCATGGCCGAGGAAAGGAGCGATGGTCAGTATGCCTATAGCTAGAGCCACCAAGGCTAAAGGAAGCGCTTGACCTTTCTGGCTATTCATGATAATTCCTCCTCGGTGGGTCGGAGACAAACCTTATATTGTCTCGTGCCCCACTCACTTATATCCCACCTCCCCACGGGGGACGAGGTTATAGTTATGGTGATAACACGGTCGGCAACGGCGAAGGAAACATCACTGATATTTCGGGCCAGTGTCATCTGAGACTCGTCGGCGGTGCGGTGAAGCTCATTATCAACCACAGCATAGGTGATTGAAGAGTCATCGGGTAGAGTCAGCACCAGTTCACTGCCGCCACTGGCGGCACTCGCCATCTGCCCATCACGGCTGAACCAGTAAGCGGCGTTTTGAAGCTCATGCATGGCCGTAACCCTCTGGCTGCTATAGTCAGTAACGGTGACAATTTGATAAATAGCCGCCCCCAGAAAACTGACGATAAGTCCGGTAATAGCCACGGTTATGAGTAGTTCAGGTAATGTAAAACCTTTTTGCCCCTTCATCATCGGTCCACCTTGTAGTCCTCAACTGTCAGTATAGCCTCCCCGTCTCGGGAGATGGTTACCGTTATTCTCTGGATGTCAGTATCAGCACCAGGGATGGAGCCAGCCTCAACGCCGATAGAATAACCTTCAGGCGCATCCACCGTGGGGTAGGTAGTTGCTGCCGGGTCATAGGGATAGTCTTTGACATACTCAAGTTGAGTCTGTGCCAAGCTCTGGGCCACCATTTCCTGGTTACCCTCACCTACTGTAATTGACCCGGTTGATAAGCCGAGCACCAGAGCCACCACGGCCACCCCCAAGATGGCCACCGCAACTAAGGTCTCGACCAGGCCGAATCCTCTTTCGTTCCCCACCAGACAGGCTTTGGCCCCTGCCCGCCGTTTATTTATACTCGTTCTCATTGTCCCACACTCACCATATCAGTCACTACATAGACCCCAGTATGGAGTACAGTGGCGTTATTATGGAGAGGGCGATGAAGGCAACTATTAGCCCCACGCCGGCGGTCAACGCCGGACCTATCATTGATATAAGGGTGTTGACCCTCTGGTCAACCCTCTGTTCATAATAGTCACCGAGGGTGGCCAGGGTAGAGTCCAGGTTACCCGTTTTCTCGCCTACCGATACCATCTCCACCATAAGTCGGGGGAATAGGTCAATGGTAGCCATCGGCTGAGACAGACCCTGCCCCTGGACCAGCTTCTCTCTGACCTCCTTTAATGTCTGGCGGATAATCCTGTTGCCGACGGTCTGAATGACGATACTCATTGTCTGCGGCAACAGAAGCCCAGCTTTGAGCAGCATTGACGTGGTTCGACAGAAGTGGCCCACATTACGCTGGACATTGATAGGACCAATCAACGGCAGCTTTAACCATAACCTGTCCATGGCCAGTTTTCCCGCCGGTAGCCTCAGGTAGCCAATGATTGAGATGGCGACGATAGCTGCTCCCCCCAGAAGGTAGAACTTATAGTTGATAAGGAAATCGGCAGTAGCCATAAGTAACTTTGTCATCCACGGTAACTCGGTACCAAGTGCGTTAAATAGCCCCACCAGTGGCGGCAGGGCTACCGTAATGAGAATGACAAACACCCCGATGGCCATACACAACACCACCATAGGATATGTCATGGCACCTTTTATTCTTTTCGCCGTGGCTACCTGTCTCTCCATGTAGCCAGCTATTTGCCTCAGGCTGACTTCAAGGTTTCCTGCCTGTTCGCCCGCTTTCAGCACCTGGCAGTAGGTATAGGAGAATGCCTGGGGGTACTTGCTCAGCGCTTGAGAAAAGGAACTACCTCCCCGGAGCTCACTGACCAGTCCCGTGATGACTTTGCTGAAGACAGGTCTAAACGCCTGCTCCTCGAGCAGTTGCAGAGCAGTGAGGATGGTAATGCCAGACTCAATCAGGGTAGCTAGCTGGCGCGAGAAGTCAATCACATCCTGAGTCTTAATCCTAAACAGGGTTGGTAGCAGCTGTTCCCAGCTTAAGCCGGGACGCATTTGTTTCAGGCCGAGGACACGCTGATACCCTGCCCGGTACAGGGCTTCCTCAGCCGTAATTTCCGAAGCAGCCTCAATTGTACCCTGCACCACCCTTTTATCACGGGTATAGGCTTTAAACTGATATGCCATAATTACCCCCACTATAGTTTGACCACCGGCGGTTAGCCGATGGAAAATACACTACGTATCACCTCACTCACTGAGGTAATGCCCTCCTTTACTTTCAGCATCCCGTCACGTTTCATTGTTACCATTCCTTGCTTGAGTGCCTCGGCCTTAACCTCAGCGGCACTGACATTACTAAGCAACATCCTTCTAATTTCCTCAGTCATAACCACGAGCTCAAAAAGACCAGTCCGTCCCCGGTAGCCGGTGTTGGCGCAAAGATTACACCCCGCCCCACTATAAAAGGTGGTCGGCGGCTCATTCATTTCCTCTTCGTAGGCTATTTGCTCTTCCATTGAGGGTTGAGATAGAGCCCGGCAGTGAGCACAGATACGGCGAACCATGCGTTGAGCCACAATGCCCACCAGTGTCGAGGCGATAAGATATGGCTCAACCCCCAGGTCTATCAGTCGAAAAAGCACGCTAACGGCATCATTGGCATGAATTGAAGACAGTACCAGGTGTCCGGTAAGAGCCGCTTGGGCTGCGGTCGATGCCGTGTCTCTGTCCCGTATCTCACCTACCAAAATAACGTCAGGGTCATGCCGTACGATAGCCCGCAGACCACTGGCAAAGGTAATTCCAGCCTTGGTGTTAACCTGGGTCTGATTGATGTCCATAAAACGGTACTCAATAGGGTCCTCAACGGTCAGGATATTACGCTCACTGGCATCAAGCTGGTTAATCGATGCGTAGAGAGTAGTTGTTTTACCCGAGCCAGTGGGGCCACCCACCAGTATCATGCCGTAGGGGCTGTTCAACATCGCCCGGTACTTCTGGAGGGCATCGGCTAAGAAACCCAGCTCAGGCAGGGTGAAAAGGGAGAGCGACTTATCCAGAATACGTAATGTTACCCTCTCCCCGTAGGCTGTTTCCATGCTGGCGGCACGAATATCAATATCCCTATCCTCGACCTCAACCGAGAATTGACCATCCTGGGGGCGTCTTTTCTCGGCAATATTCATCCCCGCCAAGATTTTAACCCGGGACACCAGCGGTGCGTGGCCGGTCAGCGGCAAAGAGAACATATCATGTAGAATGCCATCTATGCGGTAGCGAATGCGTAGCCTATCTTCCTGCGGTTCAAGATGGACATCCGAGGCTCTATCCCGTACTGCCTGGGCGATAAGTAAGTCCAGACTTTGAGCCACCGGTGTCCTGGCAATCAGCTCTGAGGTAAGCTCCGCCTCTTCTTTAACCAGGGGGGCAAACTGGCTTACCTGCTTGTCTATCTCACCGCTGGACCGGTAGCTGAGGTTAATCGCCTGCTCAATGTCAGAAGGAATGCCGAGCGCTACCTCAATACTCATCCTTGACTGAGCCTTAATGTCCTCAATGGTACGGATGTCCTCCGGGTCAGCCATAACTACTATCAGCGAATCACCGACTACGTCCAGCGGAATAAGGGTGTGTTTTCTGGCCATATCTTCAGGGATTAACCGCAATGCCTCAGGTTGGACCTGGTGCCTTTTCAGGTCGATTAGAGGCACATTTAGCTGGACGCTGAGTACCGCCGCCAATTCCTCAGCTTTAACCAGCCCCTGTTTTACCAGGACCTCGCTGAGTTTACCCCCCTCTTTTCGCTGCAGCTTCAGGGCTTTGTCTAATTGCTCGGCAGTAATGAGGTTCTCCTCAATCAGCATTTCGCCCAGGCTTTTTCTGGTTGCTCTATCAGCAAATATCTCCCCTTTATCTCGGTCCATGCTTTTCCTCACTGAATTTACGAGAATCACGGCTATCTATCTCCTCACCAATAATATGTTGAGCCACCCCCCTGACTGCCCCCGCCATGGGGCAGTCAGGGCTGGAAAGTATTACCGGAGTGCTGCCGGGCACCAGTTCCAGGTAAACCCTGGTATCATAAGGTATTATGCCCAGTAACTGAACTCCGGCGCTGTGTTCTACGGTTGACCTCATTTTAGCCAGCTGCCACTCGGGAAACATCCCCTCCCGGTCGATGACCACTGTCCCCAACCGTTCCCGAGAGATACCCAGCAGACCCAGAACGCTAGCTGTGGACTTAACGCTGGGCAGAGCATCAGCTTGGGAGTCGGTGACAATGACGGCCAGGTCGCACTGGCTGAGCACTGTCCTGGCCGCATTAGACGGCTGAAAAGGCAAGTCGACAAGAAGGTAATCGGTCATTTCCCGAAACCTCCCAACCAGCAAACTAACATCAGAGGGCGAAATCTCTGCCTCCTCCCCCGACCACCGGGGGATAGCCAGCACCTTTACCTCTGTATGGTGGACTGCCAGCGCTGCCTCCAGGTCGCCACGAGTGATAGCATCTATGGGTTTCATTAGCAGCTCGGTAATAGTGCCCCCGGGCTCAAGCCCAAGGTACCCGGCTATGCTGCCACCGTAGGGGCAAAGGTCAACCACAATAACCCGTTTACCACCCTGCGATAGAGCAATGGCTACGTTGACCACCAGTGTCGTTGTGCCCACCCCTCTTTTTGAGCCAACGAAGGCGACCATTTCTGGCCTGACAGCAGTTTTCCCGGCCAGGAGACGCCCCACCCGGCTTATAATCTCCGAGGGGTCTGCCGGCTTACTGATATAGTCATTAGCCCCTACCGCGAGTCCGGTGGCTTTATCTATTTCCCGGCTCTTGGCCGAGACCATCAGAATGGGTAGCCTGGCAGTTTGAGGTTCAACCCGTAACCGATGACAAACCTCAAAACCGTCGATACCGGGCAGCATGATATCTATAATGATGAGGTCAGGTGGCTCACTCCTGGCTTTTCTCAGCCCTTTCAGCCCGTCGGGCACGGTGAGCACCTCGTAGCCCTCCTGCTGGAGGGTATACTTTATTAACCTCAAGGCACTCGGGTCATCTTCTATAACTAAAATCTTCTTATTCACCGGTACTACCTCGTCCACAATTAGCCTTCAAGGCAACACCGTTGCCGTCCAACATGGCGGCTATCTTGGCCACCAATTCAGGACGGTGCCACGGCTTAGTGACATAGTCATCGGCTCCCATCTTGAGCCCGGTGGCTTTATCTATTCCCCGGGTCTTGCCCGATATCATCAAAATGGGTAGCTGGGCAGTTTGAGATTCAGCCCGCAACTGATGGCAAACCTCAAAGCCGTCGATGCCGGGTAACATAACATCAAGAATAACGAGGTCAGGTAGCTCACTCCTGGCTTTTCTCAGCCCTTCCAGCCCGTTAGGCACAGTGAGCACCTCGTAGCCCTCCTGCTGGAGGGTATACTTTATTAATCTCAAGGTACTGGGGTCATCCTCTATAACCAGAATCTTCTTATTCATGAGAAACACTCCCAACCTCATTCAGAGGTAATGCGAAACTAACAGTAGTACCTTTGCCTACCTTGCTCTCTGCCCAGATACGCCCGCCGTGTGCCTCAATAATCTGCCTTGAGATATAAAGGCCCAGTCCCGTCCCACCCCTTGCCATTGAGTCCTCAGTTCGGTAGAACCGTTCAAAGAGGTGCGGCATAGCTTCCTTGGTAATACCAATACCGCGGTCGGTGACCTGCACCACCAGCTCACCATCCTTAGCCCCGCCCTTCACTATGACACTACGACCACCGTTACTGAACTTGATGGCATTGCTCAGCAGATTAACCATCACCTGGCTGATTCGTTCCCCATCTGCCTCTATCTCGGGCAGAGTTGCCGGGATATCCTCACTGATTACGATACCCTTATCGCTGGCCAGGCTGTAAAAACTTTCTACCGCCTTATGGATTACGTCCCTTATCGACAGGCGTTGCTTTTGAATCTGAAATCGCCCCGACTCAAGACGCGACAAATCAAACAAACCGTCAATTAGTACCCCCAGGCGCTGGCTCTGCTTATCTATAACGCTCAAGAATTCCCTTTGTATCTCAGGCTGGGGTACCTTGCCCTCGAGCAACAACTTGGTAAAGCCCCTGATGGCGTGAAGTGGGCTGCGCAGCTCATGTGAGACATTAGAGACGAATTCAGATTTCATGCGGTCGAGCTCACGTAATGCCTCCTCTGCCCGCCGCTTCTCCTCAACCAGGCGCTGCTTGTCAAGGGCTCCCCTGACGGCAGCCAGCACCTCATCTATATTTAAGGGCTTGGTGATGTAGGCCGATGCCCCCTCAGTCAGCGCTCGCACCGCATTCTCCACTGAGGCATAGGCAGTAATCATAATCACCGCCATTTCAGGGTGCATTTCCTTCAAAGGGGGTAGTAGTGCTGTCCCTTCCATGTCGGGTAGCTTGATGTCCACCAGAGCCACATTGAAGAATCTCCCCTGTGCCTTATCTATAGCATCTCGCCCCGTCCCCGCCGTCTCTACCTCATACCCCTTCTTATTAAATATGAGCGTCAGGGACCGACATGTGCTCTCATCGTCGTCAATAATAAGGATATTCTCTTTCTCGTCCAACTCTCCCCCCAATCATTATGCCTTTTGTTTCTTCTCCCTGATCTCGCCGACCAACCCCAGCACCTCTGCCATGTCAAGGGGCTTGTAAATACAGGCGTAGGCAGTGTTGTCCAGGGCTTCTTCCACCAGGTCGGCCATCTCCTGGCGGTAGGCAGTCATTACAATGGCTACCGCCTCGGGACTGATGTCTTTGATAGCCAGGTAGGTCTCCAGCCCATTTATGGTCGGTAGCTTCATGTCAATAAAGATGATGTCATACGCCTTCGCCTGCGCCATGGCGATAGCCTCCTCACCAGTATGAGCGATGCCTGTCTTGTAGCCTTTCTTGTTCAGTATGTTCGTCAGGGTGATACAGGTCCCCGGGTCGTCGTCAACCACCAGGATAAGCGCCTCCTCCCTGACCTCCTTTAGCCTTTCGACCAGAGCCACCACCTTTTCGGTGTCCAGGGGCTTGTAGATTATCCCGTAAGCCCCTTCTTGCAGTGCCTGCTGGACCAGGTCCTCAACCGCGTAGGCGGTCATCATCACCACCACGCCTTCAGGCCTGAGCTTCTTGAGCCTTCTATAGGTCTCAACACCGTCCATGAGAGGCATCTTGATGTCCATGAAGGTTATGTCAAATGGCCTCTCCTTAACCCTGGTGATGGCCTCCATGCCGTCCTGGGCAGTAGTGACAGCATAGCCCTTACGCCTCAGGACGAAGGACATCATCTTGCACAGGCTGGCATTATCATCCACTATCAGGATGCTAGCTTTCTCCTCCATACTGCTTTTCCTCTCTGGTGCCGATGGGCAGCCTGACGGTGAAGGTGCTACCTTTCCCCACCTCACTTTGTACCTCAATAGTGCCTCCATGCCCCACCACCAGGGTCTTGGCGACTGCCAGCCCCAGCCCAATCCCTTTAGCCTTGGTGGTAAACAGCGGCTCGAGGAGCCTCCCCAGGTCCTTCTGAGAAATACCCACCCCGGTATCAGTGAAAGAGATGGTCACCCACGCCGGACCGGGGACTTCGGACTTGATTATCAATTGACCACCATCGGGCATAGCCTGGATGGCGTTGAGAATAATGTTGCCGAAGACTTGAACGAGTTGAACGGGGTCGGCTAGGATGGACGGTAACGTCTCGTCTAGCTGCCTCACTAACTGGATATTTTCCGGTATGCTGGCACCAGACACCGCTTCCTGGAGAACGCCGTTGATGTCCACTTTCCGCCGGGTGGGGGGCTTGGGACGAGCGAAGCTGAGGATGCTGCTGATAATGCGCTCGGATGTGGCCACTTCCTTCTCCAGAATGTCCAGGGTCTCCTTTACCTCTGGCTCTGGCTCTTCCAAGGCTATCTTGAGAAAGTAGGCGGCCTGCTTGACCGCCCCCAGGGGGTTACGTAGTTCATGGCTCACCCCACCGGCCAGTTTCCCCAGCACCGCCAGCTTCTCCTGACGCACCAATTGTTCCTGCATTCGCTTGCGCTCGGTGATGTCCCTGATGACAACGAGGTCGGCAGGTCTATCTTCGTAATTAATGAACGTAGCGTTCACTTCTACCGGCACTGTAATGCCGTCCTTCCTAATAAGCACAATCTCGTAGATACTTGTGACCTCTTTGCCTGATATCCGGTCAGCATACCTCTTCATGACCGTCTCCCGGTCCTCCGGTGTAACCATCTTCAGGAAATCAATCCCTAGCAGTTCTTCAGGGGTATAGCCCACAATCTCCAAGGATGCAGCGTTCACGAACTTCATCACCCCATCCTGGAGTATTACGATGCCGTCTCTGGAGTTCTCCACCAGGGCGGAGTACTTGGCCTCAGATTCCCTCAACGTCTTCCCTATCCGCTCGCGCTCGGTTTTTAATTCTTCCAACTCAGCAACTCGTTGCTGCATTTTTGCCAATTCAGCTACGAGTTGCTGTCTTGTCTTTTGCCCGTCTTCCATCTTTGCCCCTCTCCAACATAGCCAGCAATTCCGCCTAACTTAGAGCTAGTGGGCCAACCTTAATAGCTCCCGATGCTTCCCATGCGCCCAAGAGCCAGGTTCACCCCAGGCTATATAGGCCGTCTTCCTGCCCCAGCAATCGGCAAGGGTATTGCCGTTCCTCACCGTTCTAAGCTATAGCCCCCGGTCCGTCCAGCTCCGCTAACCGCCCCAGCCTTATTATTAATCCATTATGCTTCAGCCGGGGCACTACTCATAACCAGTAGTTGCTTGGGCAACATTTCCGTATATATCACAAGAATAGGTGCCTGTGGTTGTTCCCGGCCGCAGGTAGTTGGGGGATAACGGATTGCCGGTGGGAAAAGCTGACATATCATCGGTGGCTGTGGTCGCTGTCACTGTAGTTAGACCTTCTTTAGTCATCATCGTATCCATAGCTGTCTGGACAGTTACCCACTCAGCCTTGGCCGCCTCGGTTTCACCATGCCCGATAAGCCCGGTGACCCTGGGCAGAACCACACCAACCAGCACCCCAATAATGGCGATAACAATGAGCAGCTCCACCAGAGTGAACCCCTTTTTGCCCCGATGAATCCTTTTCAGAAACCGTTTCATAGTTCCACCTCCTTTATTTTTATTTCTTAGATTTAGATTTACCATTTAAATCGACCTCCTTTTCTTACTTGCTTGCCCCGTGGCATCAGCCATAAGCTGATACCGCGGGTTAGGACTAGCAACCCGACCCAAAGAAGAAAGGGGCTAGCCCAAAACTTCTCAGGTCAGGTTGCTAGCCCCTTTTCCCTTTCTATAAACGACCTATTAAGATTTATTATTGCCAGTCAGACACATTTTGTCCACAAAAGTGCCTATTGTCAGTTTACCACTAGAAGCCATTTTTGTCAATACCCTAGCCCAAAAAGTCACTAAAAGTGGCCAAAAATGGCACCACTGGTTGATGGAGAAAGCAGGCTTCCTTATTATATCGAGGCGGTTTATAATATATAAAAAGAGAAAAGGCTCATAGATAGATACAGGAGGATACTATGAGAACAAGAAAGTTAGGCGGGACAGGTCTTAACCTGTCAGTTATTGGACTCGGTACCTTCGCCATAGGCGGTGGCGACTGGTCATACGGTTGGGGACCACAGGACGATAGGGAGTCAATAGAGGCTATCTTACGCGCCCTAGACAGGGGGATTAACTGGATAGACACCGCTCCAGCTTACGGCTGCGGTCATTCGGAAGAGATTGTGGGTAAGGCTATAAAAGGACTAAGCAGTAAGCCCATTATCGCCACCAAATGTGGCATACTCTGCGATAAGGCTGGAGATATAATCTTTCATTTGAGCCGGGAAAGTATCCGCTCTGAGGTTGAGGCCAGTTTAAGAAGACTGAATATAGATGTCATTGACCTTTATCAAATTCACTGGCCAAACCCTGATAGAGATATTGAGGAGGCGTGGGATACCATAGCCGAGCTAGTAAAGGAAGGGAAGGTCCGCTATGCTGGCGTATCCAACTTTAATATAGAGCAACTGAAACGCATCCAGTCCATTCACCCTGTAGCCTCCCTCCAACCACCTTACAGTATGCTTGACCGGAGCATTGAAGACAAAATGCTCGATTATTGCCGGCAAAACAATATGGGTGTTATCGTGTACTCACCTATGCAGCAGGGCTTGCTCAGCGGAAAGTTCACCAGGGAACGCCTTCAGAATCTACCGGCGGGGGACCTCAGGCATCGAGACCCCCACTTTCAGGAACCTCAGTTTAGCGCCAATCTTGAACTGGCTGAAGGCCTATATCCTATTGCCCGGAAGAGTGGTCGGACCGTCGCGCAACTGGCGATAGCCTGGGTGTTAAGGCGACCCGAGGTAACTGCCGCTATCGTGGGTGCCCGACGTCCCTCTCAGATTGAGGAAACTGTTCTTGCCGGGAACTGGGTACTTTCTGGGGAAGATATTTCAGCCATTGACCGACTAATTGATAAGCGTGAGCGGGCACTAAATTTAGCCTGAACTGGGCACTGGAACCGCGGCATAAGAGGCTAATGGGTCGGAAAACAAGCCCACGAAATCTATTACCCAAAATAAATGGCGGTTCGTTGTCTACAGGGAGCCTGTCACCGCGCCAGGTAAATAGATTACCTCGGCAGTACTTTCCGACTTCCTGAAAGAAAAAAACCGCCGGCTCTTTGCCAATGAAAGATTCTTCACGGGCATGGGATATAAATAACAAGGGGGCCAGAAGGACGTCTTTGACTATTCAACAATTGGAGGATTTAGTATCTTCTCTCTCTTCCCCCGCCGGACCCACCGCCCCGCCTATCTCCGTAAGACCAGTTGCTTCTGCTGTCGGAACGAGGACGCGCCTCACTAACATTAAGCGTCCGGTCCTTTAATGTTTTCCCGTTGAGACCAGCAATTGCGGCTTCCCCTTCGGATGATGTTGACATTTCAACGAAGCCAAACCCTCTGGGTCGCCCGGTATACCTGTCGGTTATAATTCTTACCGATGTCACCTCTCCAAAAGCCGCAAATTCTTGCCGTAATTCATCTTCAGTTACCTCGTACGATAAGTTACCCACGTAGATGTTCATATTAACCCCCTTTGCTAAATTGTGTAATAGTTACAGTGAAGACAGCGCTCCAATTGAAACACCACAGAGGCTCACCCTGAAAAACGATTGGATGACCTCCTCTTTTCATTTTGGCAGTTAGAGCTAAGTCATCCAATACTCAGGCGTTCTGTGGTGATTTACAGAGCAGGAACTACGATTATTTAACCAAGCATCCAATGACCTGAACCAAAACTACTCCAATTAGCATACTCTAAAGGGGCTCTCTTGTCAAACCATTTTTATCGAGGTTACGGTATGTTATAACTTCCCCGTACCATAAGGTGGGCAAAGAAGGAGAAAAGGGCTAGTAGTTTTGCCTATTGACAAATGAACATTCTGTGCTATAGTAGTGGTGTATAACTGTAATAGTCAGGGAGGTGATGCCATGGTCAAATCCCGGAGGGGCACTCGCCCGAAGGGGAAGCTCACCAAGAGCCCACCGAAAAGCAAAAACTAACCTTATTCTCCATAGAAGGAAGGGATAATTAGGTTATGTCTTTATTTGTGGAGGATAAGAATACAATCTTAAAAGGAGAAAATAAAGGTCGATGAAAAATAGAATACATAAGATAATGGGAGTAGGCATCACCCTGGTCATAGCCATGTCTCTGGTTATGGGCTTTGCCGCCCCGGCCAGTGCCGCCGAGACCATCAACGAATGGTACAAGTTTAGCTACCCCGGTCCGGGGGCTGACGACGGCTGGCTCTATTCCCCGGATATACTGCGGGTCGGCGAGATAATCGAGGCTATTGACGGCACCCTCTACGTCCATGTCCGGCGCTGCGTCCCCGAGACCTTGTTCATCCTCAGCGATGGCACGATTACCTACAACGCTGTTGAGAATACCGGCATTCCATACACGGGGACGGTAGCGGTTGAGATGAACGGCACCTGGAATAATACGGACATTGAGGCATTCCTGCCCACCGACTTTACCGCCTACATTATGGCTCCCGGCATGAACTTTATGTGCATGCATGGCACCCTCACGGCAACCAGCGTGAGCTTCGAGGGCGGTGTCGCCACTAGCTCCTACATCGCTTCAGGTACAGATGATACCCTCTCGGGAGTATTTGGCATTGGAAATTGTGGGAACGTGTTGATTGGAAATATCGAGGGCGTAGGTTTTATCGGGACCGTCAATGGTGTGGGTGACGATATATTCAAGTCCACCGACGGCGCTCGCACCTGGGAAGAGACCGACTACCCCGGCGGCTGGGTGGTGGATATGGCTGCCTCCAGCCTTGATGCCGACATCCTGTATGCTGCCGATGGTCACTATGTCTATAAGACCGACGACGCCGGTGATGACTGGACCTATGTCAAACAGGACTCCCTTGAGGAGCAGCTATCCGGGGCCTGCCATGTTCCCCCCTGTTGTCAAACCTGCTTTATAGACGGCGTGGCGGAGTGCTGCCCCAGCTGTGTCGCCAGCGGCGACGGGTACCCGTATAACTGCCCTATCACCAGCATTGACGTTACCTACGACGACAGCGACAACCCGTATGTCTTCATCGGCACCCGCAAACACTGCAGCATTCTTGACCTTGATGACGACCAATACCTTGACCCGTTCCCGGGTGAGGTCTACTGGATATGCGAAGCCGGCTACCCATCTAACTGGAGCGGTCTGGGGTTATGTTGCTACCGCAACGGCACCTATGATGCCATTGCCGTAGGCTGTGCCCCTGACTGGGCTGACACCAACGAGACCTACGTTGTCGTCAGTACCGACGACGATAATGGTGACGGTGACCCTGGTGACGTTGACACCGACTATCAGACCCACGTTACCTACACCACCGGCGGTCCCTGTGACTGGCCGGAGTACGCCGAGCTGCTGTGGGACTGCACCACCAATTTCGCCAGCAGGTATGCCTCCCGGATTGCCTTCCCCGATGACTGGGAAGACACCGAGACGCTGTTTGTCGGCGTCGTTGACTGCGCTGACTGTGATGAGTGTGCCGAAGGTACTGGTGCCCCCTGGCATGATGACTACTGGTATGGTTGTGGCGGCGACGTCTACATGGTGATGGACGGCGATTGCTACGACATGAATGTCAAGGGCATTTCCAGCGGCTGTATCGGCGTTGAGGATGTGGATATCTGCAGTCTGGATATTGAGGGCGACACCGAAGAGGCAAGACTGATTGCCGGTGATTTCTGCTGTAACAAAGTCTACTGCAGTGAGGACGGCGGCTGGAGCTGGGATGCCAGCGACAAGGACCCGACCGGTGGGGGATACCTTGGCGAATTTGCGTTAACCCATGTCATCTGGTACGAGGATACGGCCCTGGCAGCCACCGCTGGCTGCGAATGTGCCGTATCAATGTGCTGTGGTGAGGACTACCCCTGCGAGTTCTGGAACCAGATTTCGCTGATTGCCACCGATATAGACTGCGTGCGAGATATTGACCACTCACCGGGCTACGTCTGCGGCGACACCGAGACAATGTTCATGCTGACTTCGTGGGAACCCGATGACGAGTGCTGTTTCTCATGTCAGCTGGTTGATTCAGAACCTAAATGTTATGACGACGTCCAGAGTGTGTGGCGGCACGACGGTACCTACTGGGAGAGGGTCTACTGCAGCGTGATTGCCGGTGCTGATAGCGCACCAGATGAGCATATCTTCTGGAGGCTTCAGGTGTCCCCTGATTTCAATGAGACCAGTGCCGTATATCTCTGGGACGGGTGTTTTGAAATGTGGCGGACAACCGATGCCGGCTGTAGCTGGGGCAAGATGACCTTCCCCTGCTCGCCAAGACCATGCATCCGCGAGGCGGTGGTAATAGACGAGGATACCGTCATCGCTGGCGGCTGGGGTGATTGGGGCGAGTGCTGCGATGGTGCTCAGGGGTATGTCTACAAGACGACCAGGCACGGCGCCAGACCCTGGAGTGAGTACGAGTTCGATGACACTCACGAAGGGGACGTGATATCCTTCGCCCTGGAGCCGGGCTACGAAGACCCGGGCAGTGTCCTGCTCGGTGATGACGAGTCTGGGGTCTATATCTCCGAGGACGGCGGCGAGACCTGGGACCTGGTCGGCGACTTATATAGTCTTGTTGATATCGACATAGATACCTGGGTTATCTTTGACCCCGGCTACCCCTCCAACCCCTTCATCTACGCCGCTGCCGGAGATACCATCGCCCGGTGCGAGGTTGACTTTGAAGCCGACTGGGCAGACCAGACGTGGGAAGCGATTTGCGAGGAAGCTCTAGATTACGCTTCGGGCATACAGGCTGCCGGCGACACCGCCCTCTACGTTACCGATTATGATAGCACAGATGAGTGTGATGGCAATCCGAAGGTAGACCATCCGTGCTGTTACGACGGTGTGGCTGATGAAGGTGGTGTGCTGCGTTCGCTCAACCCAGATGCCGATGATGCGGCTGACGTCATCTTTGAGCGACTAGCTGTAGGGCTTCCCGTAGACCCTGACGGCGATGCAGAGCTATGGAATCTGTGGCTTACCTGCGACACCAGTGACGAAGGCTGCGCTGAGAATGTCCTCTGGGCTCTAGACGACGAAAACTGTGAGAATATCTGGGTCTGGGAGGACACCCTGGCAGCACCGGTCGTCCTGGCTATGCCGATTGACGGTCAGAAGCTGGGGACAACTGAAAGTGCTACCCTCAGCTGGAATGAGCTCTGCGGCGCTGACTGCTACGAGGTAGCCCTCTGGAAGTAC
>Ga0209636_10002479_pt1 | contig 18796 bp, 23 predicted proteins | sample DeeMarSWOR152_54_FD_187464 | JGI IMG/M metagenome (GOLD analysis project Ga0209636, IMG submission 187464) | Marine sediment microbial communities from White Oak River estuary, North Carolina - WOR-1-52-54 (SPAdes) (version 2) | ecosystem: Environmental > Aquatic > Marine > Intertidal zone >... | reverse complement strand
ATCAGCACCCCCTCCTGTTCCAGCTATGGATATGATCTCTTCGTTGGTTTTTACTAATCCAGCATCTGTTGCCTCTGCAGCAATCTCAACTGCAACTTTCATCCCCTGAGAAAACATCCTTAATGTCTCTGCAATTATACTTCCAACAGAGTTCTCTACTAGTTTGTTGGTTCCACCAAATGTGTGGGCAGCTGTTACAAATTTTACTCCTTTAGATTCCAGTTTTTTCCTCAAATTTTCTGGAAATTGTTGTGTATCCTTTCCAGCAAAACCTGCTTCATGTGTTACTATAACTAAATCCTTGCCTTTAAAGACTTCTGCAGCCTTTTCAGCTGTAAAGCCTGTAGTTGAGGCAACAACTATGCTCTTTATCTTGTTTTTTTCTGCATAATCTTTAGCTATTTTTAATGTAGAATCAGTATGTTCTTTTCCTCCAGACTCAAAATAAGTTATTTCCATTCTATCACCTTTTAATTTGTGGGGTCGGGGCGATTTGAACGCCCATCAACTGGTTTCTTCTCTATCATCTTAAAATCAAATCTCCATAACTGGAGCCAGTCGTCTTAACCTGATTGGACTACGACCCCTTGTAAGAAATAATAAGACTGATGTTTTTATATATTATTGTTTTTTCACTACAAAAAATACATGTTTTATGATATCAAACTTTTTGAACATGGGACTAACATCAACTTCTACTATCTTGAGATTTAACGATTTGAAAAGATTTTTCCATTCTTCTATTTTAAGAAAGTTGTACTTTATTGTTTTAATGTTTTTTAAGTTACTTACAGTATCAACGAGTGTTAAAATAACTTTTTGAAATTCTGTTTTATAAAAATGGTCTTTAATAATGACCCTCCTTGAAACTCTTGATGCTTCTTTTAATAGTTTTTTAATATTATTTTCATGGTGTAAGACGTCTATTAGAATTGCGCAATCAAATTCATTGTTTTTGAATGGCATTTTCTTTCCATCTATCTTTAAAAATGGTATTAAATTTGTGGTTTTTTTAGTATCTATACCCAATATCTTTAAATTTTTCTTTTTCTTAAGCTTGGAAGATAGTTTTCCATTTCCACAACCTATATCAAGAACTTTCTCTTTTGTTTTAATGTATTTGTTTAACTTTCTAATTATGTATTTTTCGCGGACTAATGGAAAATATCTGTTTTTTAGTGTTTCTAATAAAACTTTAAACATAAATCTTATTGAATTAAAAAATATATATAATTTAACAATTTATTGATATTATGTTAAAAGCAGACTTTCATGTACATACTTTCTATTCAGACTGCTCGAACACGAAACCAAATGATTTAGTTAAAGTGGCATTATCTAAAGGTTATGATATATTGGGGGTTGTAGACCATAACAAAATAAAGGGAGGTATCTTAACAAAAAAAATTGCTGGTAGTAAAGTATTGATAATACCCGGTGAAGAGATAAAAACAGACTACGGTGATATAATAATCTTTTTATCAGATGGGAAATACAATAGAGATCTAATCGATATTTGTGAGAGAGCTAGAGATTTAAATCACTTTATAATTGTTCCACACCCATTTGATTTTCTAAGAATTAGAACTTCTTTAAGGAACAATATTAAAAAAATAGAAAGTTTCATAGACGCAATAGAGGTTTTTAATTCCAGAATAGTTATCAACTGGTTCAACAACATGGCAGCTGATTATGCAAAAAGAAAAAAGGTACCAAGAATAGCTGGCAGCGATGCCCACTTTTTAGAAGAGATTGGAAATACAAGGGTTTATTTAAATTGCGAAAAAAATATTGATTCCGTATTTAATTTTATAAGAAAAAATAAGGTAAGAATTGAGGGTAAGAGATGTTCTTTATATTCGCATTTCAAAACAAATTTTATTTTACCTTTAGAAAAGAAGCTCAGGTAATGTTATTCACAAAAACTGTAGCATCAAAATTTATTTTATATATCCTTTCTTGTATTTCTTCAATATTTGTTTTTAAATAATCAGGCATCATTTCAGTTATGTTATCCTTTACAAAATCAATTTTTGTGGATATTTCATTATTTAATTCTGCAATAGAAGGAAATGGAAGTATTAACATTAAAATTATAAAGATAGTTCCTCCTACAAAAGCTATATTGACATACATCTTAAATTTTTCTAAACTGCTACGATTTTTAAATATTAAATAAATAAAGAGCAGTGGAAAAGGTAATATAATTGCGATTTTAAAGGGATAAATGAATAAAGAAACAATGTAAAAAACAATTGATATTATCGATAGTATTTTTATTTTCAAGTTACCAAAAAAATTGGAAACATTCTGTTTATAGTAAAAATATGCTACAACGTAAGATGAAGATAAAAAAAACATAAAAAAATATGGGAATCTTTCCAAAGAAAATGTTAAAGAAAACCATCCCAAAGAATACTTTATAGATTCTATGAAAAATAAATTAGGTATCAGTAAATATCTAGATTTCTTTAATCTTATCAAATTTGATGAGTGTAAAAAATTAAGAAATAAAGTAACCAAAACTAAAAATCCAAATAAATTACTTACAAAAAAGCATAAAGGTAGACCTATTATTAAAAATAAAAACATTTGTGATACGACATTGTTTATTTTGATTTTTCCTGTTACAAGTGGCTTGTATTGCTTTCTCATATTATCTTTTCTATCTTCTTTATAATCCATGATGTCATTAAACCTATAAACAGAATGATAAGCTATCAAGAATCCTATTAAACCAAGGAAAAATTTTAGAACAGAAAACTCATTAAATATAAAAAAATAGAGTGCAGAACCACCTATGTACTGAAGTGCATTTTTAATTAAATTAATCTTGTCTATATTTATTTTTCTTGTATTAAAAATATCCATTTCTTCACCCGTAATTATAATTTTATAAGCCAGCTTATAAAATTATAGAATTCTAGATTTTTTTATACTACTAAAATGTAATAACAAAATTACAGTGACTTTATTGATGAAATGATATATCACAATCTATGCAATAATACAGCTTGTTGTCCACTTCTAAGTTTTTTTCATCACATAGAGAACATTCAGTTTGGTTTGAACTCAACTTGACCTTTCTAATTATTGTTTTCTTCGCTTCATCAGAAAATTTAGAAAAAGCTTCATCACATTTTTTGCAAAGAACAATTATATTTATCTTAGAAACGTGCCTGTTGCACATAGGACAACGAACACTTTTACGCATGTTCCTTAAGCTCAGTTTAAAGTATTCTGAGTATATGTCTATAAAGTTGCGAATTCTCTTTATTACCATAAACATTTTTTGGATAGCAGAAATTTATTGTTTTCTGAAGTTGTGGTGCTGAGCCTCGAGAGGGAGTCGAACCCTCGACCTATTGCTTACAAGGCAATCGCTCTACCAGCTGAGCTATCGAGGCATGTTCAAATATATATTTTCATTTTTTAAATGTTTACTTATGAATATATCCGTTGTTATTTGTGCAAAAAATGAAGAGAAATACATTGAAAAATGTCTAAAATGTTTAAAAAATCAGACAAAAAAACCTTCTGAAATAATCATGGTAGATGGTCATTCAACTGATAAAACTGCAAAAATAGCTAAAAAGTATGTCAACAAAGTTGTTAAGGATAATAAAAGGGGGATTGCTGACGCTAGGAATGTAGGATGGAAGAATGCTAAGAATGAAATAATTGCCTATTGTGATGCTGATTGCTTACCAAGAAAAGACTGGATCGAAAAAATATCCAAATTCATGGATGACAACATATGCATTTCTGGCCCACTTTATCCTTATGACGGAGACGCATTAATGAAGGTAGCATACAAATTCTGGACGAATTTTATGACCAGATTTTTTGGTTTTTTGGGTCTTCAATATATTTGGGGTTCAAACATGATTTTGAGAAAAGAAGTTCTTAAGAAACATCGTTTTAGAACAAACATTCTAGAAGACTATGATTTGGCTAGAAGGATAAAGAAAGTTGGAAGAATAAGATATTTTAAAGAATTGTTAATGCCAGTTTCTTCAAGACGTTTAAGACATGGCTTTCATATAAGTATGTTTAAATTTTATATTAGAAATTTCTTAAGGTTAAGGTTCGGCTTTAAAGAAAAGGTTGGAACTTATTGGAAAGATTTAAAGTAAGACAGTTTCTTCATTTTTTCTATGTACATTCACTTCATTCACAGACCAATCTTCAATTGAATAATGAGTGTCAATTGCTTTCCCGTCTCTCATTTCTTTTCTTATTTCCATTTTACTCATCACCCCTCTTTGAGACAACATCCCCACTAAACCACTATGATATACTGAGACGTCTAATTTTTCTCCTGGAGTTGCGAGTGGTTCACCTCTTGTAGGTATAGGTATTGCCACACTTGGATAAACGGAATTATTTAATGCTGCCATTCTATTGAAGTCTTCTGAAGTATATAATAATAAATCATAATATACGTTATCAGGATCACCTTCTCTTACAAAAGTTATACTGCCTTCTGTTGCACTCCTCACAGTAAGTCCTCTTATATCTCTCGTTTCATAAGGTCCTCCAAAAATTCTACCCAATTTTTCTCTTATTCTCATGACTGTAGTTTGACAGAAAAGGATTTAAATCTAAGTGCCGAGGGAGGGGATTGAACCCCCGACCTCCGGATTTCATATCATCTTCTATCAAATCTCATAAATTTTATGAGACCGGCACTCTAACCAACTGAGCTACCTCGGCATAATTTTTTATTTAATTTAAATATTAAAAAACGTGTACTCCAAGCACTATCCCCAAGACAAGTGTTCCTATTGCAATTAGAAAAACTCCTGTAAGAGTTAAGAACCAATTTAGATTCCACCACTCTAAAGGCGTGTAGTTTCTCATGAATGGAACATAGACTTTCTTTTTCTTGCCCTTTAATCCTCCTCTTATTTTACTCTGATCTAATTGCCTTGAAGCCACGGCAAATGCAAAATCAGAACCCCAGAAACCTATAACCACTAAACTTGAACCAAGAATTATGGCAAAAACAGAGGAAAATATCTGTAATTTCAAATTGTGTGTAAATGCAAATAAAACATAGACTAGGAAGGCTATTATTGCAATAATAAAACAATGATAATATTCTTTCTGCATACTATCACGAAAGTGGGCCCGGTGGGGGTCGAACCCACGACTTCCAGGTTTGAAGATTGCCTTTTCTTCCTGTCATAGCAAAGCTCAACAAGCTTTTATCAACAGATAAAAGCCTGGCACTCTACCAACTGAGTTACGGGCCCATGGTTTTTTCTATTATTTCTTTGAGTCTCTCCTTTTTATTATTTGTAAGCTCAATTAAAAGCTCAAAGCTCCCATCAACATCAGATATTTCTAACATGTTTTTATAGTCCTTTTCATGCAGCTCCATTATAACTTCATTGTTTTTTAGCTCTAATAATAATTCTTTTCCTTCCAAATTTCTTGATTCATCAATTTTTATGTCACCATATTCTAAAAGCTTTTCAGCTGTTCCTTTGTCAACTTTCAAAATTACACTCATCAAATCACCATGAGCGCCCGGGCCGGGATTCGAACCCGGATCGTCAGCTCGACAGGCTGACATACTAATCCATTATACTACCCAGGCATATCTATTCTTTTATTTGTAAGAATATTTAAAAACTTAAAGAAAAGTAGTGGTCGCCAACTTCTTCGGTTTCCCATCTTTTCGATAGTACAGCCGAAATCGAAGCGCAGATTCACTACTGTGTTCGAAACGGGAACAGGTCTTGCCTGCACTCTTTGGTCGGCGACCAATTTCTAATTTTATTTGAAAACTATTTAAAGATTGTTTTAAGGGCTTATAAATGGAATGTTTAGGTGAACTTTTTTCTTGAAGAAATGGAAGTTTCCTGGGGGTTTCCGAATTTAAACGACTGAATTATTCCATCAATTGTTTCTTCATATCTGTTTAAAGCGTATCCAGATTGGATGGCATATTCCCTCCCTTGGTGGAGGGAGGATATCATTCTTGCATTCATTGCTGTACGTCCATCAAATGTTGTATATCTTAAATAAACCGTATTTTCCTCACCATCTAAAGCAAAATCTTCGACTTTCTTTAAACTAGTGATACGGGGGAGAGAGGAGCTATTTGTTAAAGATCTTATCATCGTGACTTCTCTAGTAAGTCTATCATTCAGTTCTTCTCTCAATCTGTCAACAGAAACACTGATATCTGCTTTTCTATCTGGCGATTCATAAACAATTTTCCGTCCAGTATTTAGAAACTGAAAAAAAATTCTTTGTCTTTTCCAATTATCGGGTACTTCTAATGAAAACCCATATTTTTCATCTTCATATTTCATGATAATAGAAATTTGTTAAATAATTTAAAGTTTTTGATTTAAAAGTCCCCAGAGAGGGATTTGCACCCCCAACCTATCGGTTTCTATTTTTGAGCAATTGCTAGGTGCTTAATGCAAAAGCAAAAAGCTACAGCCGATCGCTCTGCTAGTTGAGCTATCTGGGGTTGATTAAATAATTTATTTGAAGTCTTTAAAAGTTTATACTTTTAATTAAAACTCCATATTTATATTATGAAAGACGAGATGTTATTCCCATTTTTATTAATTATCTTAGGCATTATCTTGGGTTATTTTATTTCAAGTTGGAATTTAGAGCAGTGGTGTAGAATTGAGGAATGTGAAGACAATACAAAATGGGTATGCACAGATGTTAATAGAATGGGAAGAGCTCCCTGGATAGCTATAACTATTTTAGTTTTATTTGGAATATGGAAGGTCAAAGAAATTATTTACTGACCGTTACTGTAAAAACCTTCATCTCTTCTTTTTCAGGATGAAGGGAAACTTTGTTGGAATACTTTGTCATGAATTTCCTTCCACGCAAAGCCTTCATAATGGCAGAGGGCAAACGAACCCCTCTTTTCGTCTCAATTACTGGTTTAACTGTGTAATGCAAAACCCTCTCTTCATGTGGGTTGAGCCTTCCTAAATTCCAAAAAAGCTCAACACCATTTGCAACTTTTCTAATCAAAGGTTTTACACTCTCAAATTTACTAATGATTGAGAAGTTTGAAGGAACGAGATCCCTAATAGTAACCCTACTTACTTCTTTTCTTCTGTTCTTAAGATTTAAAGAAACCGCAATCTCTCTTCCGGTCTTGAATTTCCTTCCCCTCACAATATTTTTTGTAAAGCTCAAATCTTCTGTCTGCCAGTACATGAAAATAGAAGCCAAAACAACAGATAATATTAATATATAAGTTGGCCAATAGATTTCTGAATATGTCATACTCACAGTATCACCAGAAGCTAATTGGGTTTCCCACAAATATTTTCCTAGAAACATGCCACTTGGAGTTGGGCCTGATATATAATAGTACCATCCCTCGGGTGTAACTGATTTTAGTTCTATATCAGAAACAACATTACCATTATTTTTTGCAGTTAAGGTTATTACGCTTCCAAACGGTGTTGAAGAAACTTTTTGATCATAAACAACATCCTCTACAACAGGAATCTCAAATGATAACTGCTCTTTGTAATAGCTCTTGCCAGAAACATCAACCAAATTCAAATCTACATTATAACTCCCTGGATTCATATCTTCCAGAGAGAAAGTTTCCTTGAATTCTCTCATATCAGTAATCGCAATTCCTCCTATATTGAGCGTCTTCTGCCTGTTACCAATTTTTATAATTAAGTTAACATCAACTGTTTTTGATCCAACATTATAAACAGCTCCTGATACTTCAACCTCGTCCAAACAACTCGCACAGCTTAAAGAAACATCCTTTAATATAGCAGATGTTACCTGCTTTACATTTATTAACAAAGACTTTTCTATTGTTGATTCCGTGCTAACTCTCACAACCTTTAAGAAGTATTGGTATATATTTGGTAAGGCATCTCTTGATGGACTCACTTTTATTAATACTTTATCGCTCCCAAATGTGGGAACCCTAAATAAAGAGGCCTCAGACAAGACCCATTCCTGTGGAACGCCCAAAACATTTATTGTAAACCAGTCCTCATATGAGGGGTTGTTTATTGTAAGTGTTATATAATCTGTTTTTGTTGCAAGATATTCAGGTTTCATATCCACATCTATAGAGAAATCCTGAGCAAATACAACTTGGACTAGAATAAGAAAGACAATAAGAAAAGACAATAATACCTTCTTCATATCAAAACATTATCCTTACAAGCTTAAATATTTTTTTATTGTATAAGACCCCAGCCAATGAGTCTCCATCTATCCTTGATTCTTCTAGATAAGACAACTCTACCCCCCCTTTCAGCAGACACGGGCAATCTAAGCTCGAAATTACATGTCTCTCCTTTCAATTTTTTGACTATTCCTATTGTTTTAGCAGCCCCAACATTCAGCATCAACTGCTCTCCCATTTTTATAGGTTCTATCTTCTCTTCATTTATTTTGTCAAATGTCTTGATTTTTAATGAAAAACTGTTCAAGATTGGTGGTAATTCACTTCCTGCAACAGAACCAGAAAGAGAGTCTGATTTGGTTAAATAAGGATCAAGCTCTGTTAGGACTCCCAACAACCCCCCTGGTCCTGCTTTTTTCAAGTCTTTGCCAGCCTTTTGCAATCCAGTCACTCTTGTTTTTAATACAGACCATTTTTCCTTTACTCTTATCCCTGGTCTTATCTCAATTTCATCCTCTATTTCTAATTCGCCCTGAATCAAGGCCCCTCCTAAGACTCCTCCCTTGAGTTTTTCAATTTCTGTTCCAGGTTTGTTTATATCAAAAGATCTTATAACCAACATTTTGGGAGGTTTTGTTAAATCCCTTTGAGGAGTTGGTATATTTTCTTGTATAGCTCTTAATAGAACTTCCATATTCACTTTTTGTTGGCCTGAAACTGGTATTATGGGGGCATTCTCAACCACAGTTCCTTTTAAAAATTCTTTTATTTGCCTGTAGTTTTCTAAAGCTTCCTCTTTTGTTACAATGTCTATCTTAGTTTGAACAATAATTACATTCTTTATTCCAACTATTTCTAAAACCATTAAATGTTCTCTTGTTTGAGGCTGAGGGCACTTTTCATTTGCGGCTATTACAAACAATATTCCATCCATCAGGCTCGCTCCTGTTAATACTGTAGCCATTAAAGTTTCATGCCCAGGCGCATCAACAAAAGAAACTGTTCTCTGAATTTCACATTTTTCAGAGCAATTTGGACATTTCTCGCTTGTGCAATAAATATTGCATTTATTGCATTTGTATATTGTAGCATCTGCATAGCCTATCCTTATTGTGATTCCTCTTTTCAGTTCTTCAGAATGGATTGCAGGCCATTTTCCGCTTATTGCCTCAACTATTGTTGATTTCCCATGGTCTACATGTCCGAGTGTACCAATATTTACTTCTGGTATTAACTTTGGGTCTATTTCTTTGAACTCATTCACCTTCTTTTTTCTCTTCTGGCTTGGGTTCTTCTTTTGTTTCTTCTCTCTTATCTTCCTGTTTTCCTGGAGTTTTTTCTTCAGGTTTTGGCTGTTCTTGAGAGGCTTCTTCTATTTTCTCAGCCTCCTCTTTCTTTTCCTTTGGTTGAATTCCCAAAATTTTTGCTATATCATCCCCGCCTTCAATAACTTTAACATTGATCTGAGAAATTTGCTGGGATACAATATTCCCTCTAACATATTTTCTCTTTCTTAAACCTTTTACCTTGTATTTCCCTTTCTTTTTCTTTTTAACTCCTCTAAAACCAATTCCTTTGGTTAAAATAACCTTTTTTCTTAAATCTCCTGATAAGTCTGGTCTCATTGGAAACCCATCTTTATCACTACCCCCAGTAATCTGCAGAGTGAAACCTGATAGACCAATCATAGAACCGTCAAACTTATCTCCTATCTTTAAACCAACCAAAGAAGGTACTTCTTTTTCTATTTGCCAAGCTTTTCTAGTTTTTGGTTCGCTTATTACTATTTTAAATGCCATTATATCACCCCCAGTTTTTGCTTATTAGGCACATTTCCGGGTTGTTAATTAATTATATGGAAAATATTTAAAGTTTATTTTATAGTTAAAACAAAATAAAAGTAGTGAAAATATGAGTCTGAAAGAATCGTTTGCCAAAACAAAAGTTAAAGTTTTACCAGGAGACTTTTTTATCGTTCAAATTTCTTTAATTTACGAAAAAAATGTTGATGATGCCTTGAGGAAGTTAAGAGGTTTTTATTCTCTAACTTTTGATGACGAAGAGATAACTTTAATTTTATCAGAAGAGGATTGGAAAAAAATATACTATCTATTTAAAGAGGCGAGAATCGAAAAACCATACAAGGTAATTACGTTAGATACAATTCTTGAATGGGATGTTATAGGATATGTTGCAACAGTTTCTAAAATCCTAGCTAAAGAAAACATCAGCATCGGTGTGGTTTCTTCGTTTTCAAGAGATCATGTACTAGTTGAAAAATCTGATTTGAAAAAAGCAGTAAGTTTAATAAAAAATTATATTAAAAAGTGCAAAAAGTAAACATTATGAAAAAAGAAAGGTTCTGGGAAATAGATGTTCTGCGTGGAATTGCAATAATCAATATGATAATTTTTAACTATTCTTTTGCACTCGCATATCTTAGAATATATAATCTTGATTTGGAATTCACATATGCTGTATCAATTGCATCAACTTTTATTTTTCTTTCCGGCTTATCATTAACAATAAGCTATAGCAGAATTAAGAATAAGAAACCAAAAGAAATTTATAAAAAATACTTTTCAAGGGGTTTGAAGATATTTGGTTATGGTATTCTGATAACTATTATTACCTTTCTGGTCTTTCCAGAAGCTTTTGTAATTTTTGGAATTCTTCATTTCATAGGAATTTCTATAATTCTTGGTCAGTTCTTTCTTAAATTCAAAAAACTGAATCTATTTTTGGCATTTTTGATTATTACTCTAGGCATTTGTCTACAGAGTTTCAGATTTGATTTTTCATGGCTTCTGTGGTTGGGTTTCACTCCAGAATATTTTTATACGTTTGACTATTTTCCAATCTTACCATGGTTTGGAATCACTTTGATGGGAATATATTTTGGGAATTTATATTATAAAAACGGGAGAAGAAGATTTAAAATCAAAGATCTTTCGAATCTTTCTATTGTAAAGTTTTTAGCTTTCTTAGGAAGAAAGTCTTTAATCATTTATCTTTTACATCAGCCTTTGTTAATATTGTTCTTGTTGATTTTTGGTTTTAGAATATTCTAATGTCCTAAAATCTCTCTGGCAAGTTCAATCTCTTCTTTCATATTCAATTCTTTTAAAACGGCTATATCTTTTTGAGTTATAACCGTTGCTAACTCATCCCCCTCTCTTATGTGCCTTCCAACTATTGGTCCATCAATTGAAACAGCAACCTTATCTCCTCTATCGGCCTCTGTTAAAGTTTTACTCTCGGATTGGATTGATTTGATAACTCCAATTTCTTTTCCATTCTTTTGCAATTTATAACCAGATTTTATTTTACCATCCAAAACTTCCACTCCAACAATTGCTGGATTAGAAACATGAAATGTATGACCAGCTAATATTTTAATTTTACCAGGAAAAGTTATGGTTTCTAGTTTTTCTAATTTAATTTTTTCTTTTTGTTGTTTTATGAAATCATCAAAATTTTCTATAAGTTTGTAGATAATATTACTTTGTATTATCTTAATTGATCTGTCTTTCGCATCCTTTTCAGCTATTTCATCAATATCAACGTTAAAAGCAATTATAGCTTTTCTCAAAGGATCTTTAACAGCCTCTATCTCAATAACATCTTTTCTCAAAACATTTCCTATTTCAGCCTTTATAACAGGAACCCTTTCTTTAAAAGTTGATATCAAGGCCTCCAAACTTCCAAGGTTGTCCGCCTTTAATATTATCCCGTCACCGGTTCTTTCAAATTCTATTTCTTCTATTCCTGTTTGCAACTCCTTCTTTATTTCCTCTATTTGTTTTTCATCATGAACAGTAGCTATAGGACTTCCTGCAATCACTTCATCCAAATTTGGAGCAGCTATCTTTACTCCAGCTGCAGCAGGAACATGATCGATATTTTCAAATTTCTTTTCAACCCTTATTTCTCTTAATGGGTAGGGTTTTAACAAAGCCTTTATTTTTGTTACAACAGGTTCCTTTCCTCCAACTATCAACCAGTCTCCCCTTTTTATCTCCCCATCATAAAGAATTACATCTATTGTTTTTCCCAATCCTTTTACCTCTTTTACTTCTAATATAGAACCTTTACCGATTCCTTTACTAATCTCAAGTTCTTCTTTCAGAAAACTTTGAGCAAGACCAGCTAAAGTCATTAACAACTCTGGTACGCCTTCTCCAGTTATTCCAGAACAAGGAACAATTGCAACTGTTTTTTTGAAGTCTGTTATTCTATCAAATCTCTCAGAATCAAATCCTCTTTCAGAGAGTTGCCCAACTAATTCATAAAACTTTTTATCAAAATTTTGAACAACCCACTCAGGTTGTTTTTTGAAACTCTCTAAAAAACATTCATTTTCATTCCTAATCCATCCTTCCAATTTGTCAATTTTTGTTGCTGCAATAAGAAAGGGTGTCTTAAACTCTTTCAATATTCTTATTGACTCATCTGTTTGAGCTTGAAATCCTTCATTTATATCAATAACCAAAACAGCCAGATCAGCTATTGATGATCCTCTCTTTCTTATAGCTGTGAAAGCTTCATGTCCTGGTGTGTCTATGAATAACAAACCAGGAATTGTTATTTTGATGTTCAACTTCTCTAAAAGAGAACCGCAGATATCCTTTACGATTTGTGTTGGGATCTCTGTTGCCCCAATTGCTTGTGTTATTCCTCCTACCTCTTTTCTTTGAACAGCAGTTTTTCTAATTTTGTCTAACAGAGTCGTTTTCCCATGGTCTATATGACCTATTGTCACAACAATTGGTTGTCTAATCATGCTAATCAAAAATAGTTTATTTTCAAAAGTATTTAAAACGGGACAATAACATTGGTTTTTTAATTCAATTTTTTAAATAATAATTGTAGGTGTGGGGAGTGGAACGACTTTCATTGGAAGAGCTCTTGATGCTTGATGAAACTGGTTTAGACTTAAGAAAAAGAACAAGCAGAAATGTAATAAGATATAGCATAAGGAAATTAAGTGATGGGGAAACGGTCCGCGTTTTTAGGAATTCTCGTTACTTTATGGTACAAAGTCTTGCTGCAAAGGAAATGTATACAAGGGGCCTGAGAAAAGAAATGGAGCATCATTTTAAAAATGGTGATAAAAGACTCAGAAAGATAGCAACTCCTTATATAATGTTTTGGAATGGAAAGGAAATATAAATTATTCTCAATTTATTGTATTGAAACCACCTATGCTAAACAAAATCGTAAAATCTGTAACCATTTTTAACTTCAGTTAAAACAAACTCATTATGAGGAGGCAATATAAATTCTCTGCCTTCTGATAATGGTCTTTCTTCATGTAAGTCTTCATAATCTTGAAGAGAAACTGCAGCTCTGTTCTTTAATTTTTCCATTAAATTAAAACTTCTTACCATTTTTTCATAACCTGGTAATACTTTATAACTTTGACCGGCAGAACTTTCGCCACTTCCATAGAATCCAATTCCACCTCTTTTATTAGTTAAGTCCTCGCCTTTCTTATCTTTCATTACCAATAAACTTACTAAATGTCCCCAGACAGAAACAGTATAGCTGTTACCGCTTTCTATAGAAAATTCTAGACCACCAACCACTTTTTCATTGAAAAAATCTTGAAATATTTCAGTTTTAATGAGTTTTTTTCTATACTCGTTAGCTTTTTCTTGATATTTTTCTTCATTTTCAAATTCTTCTTTTTTGGGCTCTTCGCCAATCATTTCAACAATAGGTTTCCATCTAGGAAGGTTTCTATATTCATGTATCAATAAATCAGCTGTTGCCTTTTGTACCATTTTTGGGAACGGTGTATGAAAAGATAATAAATCGAAATGGTCTGTTAGAGCATCTTCTGGTTTTAAGTTAATAAAACCGCTCTCTATAGCTTGCTCAGTGTAATGATCAAAGGCTTCCCTCATAGCATGCATATATTTTATTTCTGACTCCTTTCCTTTAACAAAAGCTACATTAGAAAAGTCGGGTCTAAAAAAAGTGTCTTCGTGTTCAGTATATTGACCAATTATTTCATCAAATTCTAAAAATTTGGGGTTCTCCTCAACTAAAATTGCTGTAGCAGCTGCCCCCTGTGTAGGTTCGCCCGCACTTCTAAAGGCGTAACTAGCTCTGTCTGCAGCACAAATGATTCTTTTACTACCATTGCTTCTTCCTGACCGAACCCAATCCAAAGCATTTTCTAATGCAAAAGCTGTATAAGCGCATGCGGATTTGCCTTCTGGTGAAGCACAGCGTTTTAATGAACCCTTACCCATCTTTTTTTCAAGAGCACCTATAACATAAGTGGTTATAGATTTAGATTTATCAAAACTAGATTCAGTTCCTATTTCAATTCTGTTAATGTCTTTTGGAGAAATATCGTTTCTCTCTATCAACTCATATATTGCATTAGCAGCCAAAGTCACAACATCCTGATATTTATCAGGAATTGACATCTTTGCAACTCCTATCCCATATAAATATTTTCCGGGATCTGTTTCTCTAGACAAAGAAAATTCAGTTGGTTCTTTGGGGTTGTTTCTGTTAGCAAGTGGAATATATAATCTCGGAACCGAGATTGTTATATCACTGATACCAGCAGTTCTTTCCATTTTATAACCTCTTATATAATCATTTTAAGTATCAGAAATTATTAGAACGGTGGTTTATATAGCTAACTTCGACAATTTATCATTTTTAGTCAATTAACGAGAATTTAATCAATTGTCGAAAAATTAAATTTTTTATTATTGAGATCTTATAAAAATATCTTGAAAGTTGTTGATTAAATTTTAAAAATAATTTATTATTTTTTAGTAGGTTATTTAGTAGGTCCTTTGAGTGCTTTTATAGAAAAACGTTCTATATCTAATGTCTCTTTATCACCATTTAAGATCTCTACAACTTTAAATTTCCTTCGTAATGGACCCCAATGAGAATCAGCATCCACCACCTCTATCTCTTTCCTATAAACATTTTCCATTACAAGAGAACCATCATTTGACTTAAATCCTCTTTCACCAACTTTTCTTAACTTTGTAGTCACTTCTAATAATTTATCCTTTATCTCTCCAGCAACTCTTTGGGCATGTCCCATAGCATAGAACACAGCACTATAGTCTCTAACTTCAGGAATAGTTACTTCTAATCCTTCTAATGGACGTCTTCTACCTAAACTATAAATTGTACTCAATATACTACGTGGTTTAAATGCTACATAAGTTCTATCTTTTGGTACAGAGACAACACCTGCTGATACTTCTCTTACTACAGTAGGTTGTACTTCTCTAACAGATTCTGCCATACAATCTTTTAGAACAGAAAACTATTTAAATGTTATTACTATATGATGATAATTTAAATCTTTCTCTGTTCAACCCAATCTTTAATCTTTCCTGTAAGAACGTATTTTGCCCCTTTCAATTCTTCTATATTTTTAGATCCTGTAAGAATCATTGCTATTTTCAATTCTTGTTGTACCTTATCAATAAATTCCTCAACACCTTTCTTTCCATTTTCCTTCAAAACTCTTATAAATGGTAAAGCCATTCCGCAAACATCAGCTCCCAGAGCAATTGATTTTGCAATTTCAACCCCAGACCTTATCCCACCAGTTGCAATTATTGGTAAACCAACTTTTGATTCTAGAATTGATATTGGAGTTGGGATTCCCCAGTCAACAAAACCTGAAAAGTCTTTTCCAGATCTTAAACCATCAACAACCAACCAATTGGTTCCACCAAAACCTCCAATGTCTATTGCCTTGACACCAGCCTCTTTTAGTTTTAAAGAGACTTCTCTGCTTATTCCAAAGCCAACCTCTTTCCCAACAACAGGATATCTCAATTCTTTACAAAGTTCTTTCAAAGACAACAAAGAGCCTTTAAAATCATAGTCTCCCTCTCTTTGAAACAATTCTTGGGCAGGGTTTATGTGAACACACAAAGCATCTGCCCCAACGTATTTTAAAGAATTTTCAATCTGTTTTGTGCTTAATTTTTTCAATTGAAATATTCCTATGTTACCAAAGATTAGAGCATTTGGTGCGACATCCCTTACGTAATAGGTTTCTCTTAGTTTTGGGTCTTCTATCATTGCTCTCTGAGATCCTAGGGAAAAACCAATTCCTTTTTTCTCGGCTACTTCTGCTAAGTCTTTGTTTATTTGTTTTGCTTGCTCTGTTCCTCCTGTCAGGGCTGCCATGATTAGGGGTAGGTTGAGTTTCTTTCCTAAGAAACTGGTTCTTGTGTCAATCTCTTTTAGGTTTAGCTCAGGCAAAGAACTATGAATCAGAGTTATATCTTCAAACCCTGTTTTTTTGCTCTCCACATTATCTTCAAGACAGATTTTGATGTGGTCTTTTTTCCTTTGCTCTGTTGTCATATTATTGAATAATATTGGAGAATATTTAAAATTTGATAATCACTTTTTCAACTCATCAAAACTAACCCCAATAAACTCAGGATTCTTTATTCCCAGCTTTTCAGTAATGATCTCAGAAGTTAAACTCTCCCCCTCCACAACGAGGAACTCCCCAACATCCTCAATGAGGTTGATGTTGATCGTAAAACTTTCAAAATCCCAAAACCTTCTCTTCTTTTTCAAAACACACTTAATGCCAAATCTTTTGGTCAGTTCCTTTCTCAGCCTCTCAACATCATCAATTTTTTCATACTTCAAAATCTGAAACTTACCCTCTACCAGCTTAAGGTTCACAAAGAAGTCTCCCCTATCGTCCTCAGTTATTTTGAGAACCTCGCCAGCAGGCTGTTTGAAATAGGTGTCAACTACATCAATCTCCTCTGTAAACCTACCTTCCAGACTTTTGAGTTTGTCCTCAACCCCCCTGTAACCATGAATCCTTATCTTCAATTCTTCAGCCATAATGATAGTAATAAGGAAAAATTTAAATGTTTTTCTTTTAAAAGTTAGGAATTATAAATTTTAAACAATGGACAAGAAAGATGAAAGAAGGAAAAAAGAATTAATAGAAGAATTGAAAAAAGAAATTGAAAGTCTTGATTCTTTAAAAAAGAGAAAAAGGAAAAAAGAGGAATGGAAACGGGAATTAAAAAGAAAAACAGGTTATAAGGATTAATTCAAAACTTTATTGTTGTTCCTATTTTCTCATCTCTAAAAGCTCTAACAATGTTCCCGTCAATCAGGCCGTTTATTACTTGTGATTCGATAGCAATTTCGAGTAACTCGGAAACTTTACCAAACATGCCTCCAGTTACATCAGTTGCTGTGGAACCTGTCAACCATTTTTTAACTTGACCAATATTTTTAGAATTTATTTCTGGTATCAGTTTTGCATCGGGGTTTTTGTTGGGATCTGAAGTAAAAACACCATCAACATTAGTTGCATGTATGATTTTTTTGGCATTTAATTTAACAGCCAAATAAGGGGCAATCTGGTCTCCTGACAAAATAGAGCATTTTTGATTTTTATCATAAGCAGGAACTCCGTAAAGAACAGGAACCATTCCTATATCCAATAAACCTTCTATGGCAGAAATATCCATATGAATTAATTTTCCAGAATCCATGACAGCAAAAGATGACGCTTGGCAAGGAATGGCAGGAATTCCCTTTTCTATTAAATGTTTTGTAACTATACAGTCCAACTCATTTTGCAGTCTTTGGGTTTCTGCAAAATCTTTTAGCTGTTTTTCTATTTTTATACCTTTATCAATTCCTGTTTTATTAACAATTACATGACCATAAGAGCCTACCCCATGGATAATAATCAAAGGCATTTTTTCTTTATCATAAACTGAAGCAATCTCTTCTGAAACTCTTTTTAAATTTTCTGGATTAATTTTAGGTATTTTGCTAAATTTATCAGTTATTACAGAACCTCCAATTTTTAATATTATGAGGTCTTTCATTACTAATCCCTTAAAGCCCTTGAATTTGCTTTTTTCTATTACTTATATCTTTCTTTCAATTAAGTAATATGCAAAGGCCTTTAATTTTTTCTTAGCATCCGACTCTGGAAGCATTTTTTCGATGTCGCCCCAAGCATCTTTAACTAACTTTTTTGCCCTTTCCTTTGCGTATTCGATTGCACCATATTTTTTCATTATAGCAATTGCCTCGTCTCTAAGTTTTTGGTCTTTGGTGTGCATGCTGAGAATTTCTAATAGTCTTTTCCTGTCTTTGGGGTTTGCATTCTGCAGGGTATAAATCACCAATAGACTTCTTTTGCCCTCCGTAATATCTTCTCCTAACCCTCCTTTTCTCTCAGCAAACTCTTCTCCAACAACATTCAAAATGTCGTCCTGAATCTGAAATGCAACTCCTACTGATTCAGCAAATCTTCCAAATAATTCTATTTCCTTATCGCTTCTTCCAGCAAGCGCTGCTGCAAGTCTTGCACTCATTCTAGACATACAACCTGTTTTATTTACACACATTTGCAGATATTCATCCTCAGTTACATTATCAGCATTAGATATTCCTTTGTGCCAAGCTATGTCTGTTGCCTGACCTATTCCAACTCTTAAGAGTTCTTGTGAATATATATCATACGCTTTCATTATCCTGTCTTTATCAAAATTTTCCTTGTTTTTAAAAATCGATAATAGGGGGAAGAACAAAAGTACATCTCCAACATTTAGTGCAACGTCTTCACCGAATATTAAATGGAGTACTGGT
>Ga0209636_10002478_pt1 | contig 18798 bp, 7 predicted proteins | sample DeeMarSWOR152_54_FD_187464 | JGI IMG/M metagenome (GOLD analysis project Ga0209636, IMG submission 187464) | Marine sediment microbial communities from White Oak River estuary, North Carolina - WOR-1-52-54 (SPAdes) (version 2) | ecosystem: Environmental > Aquatic > Marine > Intertidal zone >... | reverse complement strand
CAGCCGATAAATTTATCCCGAATCCGTTTAGTTCTGAGCCAGGAACAAGGCTCTATCGAACTGGGGACCTGGTTCGTTATCTACCCGACGGGAACGTTGAATTTCTCGGCAGAATCGATTACCAGGTAAAAGTCCGAGGCTTCAGAATTGAATTGGGCGAGATAGAAGCAGTATTGTGTGAACATCCAAACGTTTTGGACGTGGTGGTGCTGGCACGAGAGGATATCCCTGGAGACAGGCGATTGGTTGCCTATCTTGCTGCCGAGCCTGGTTCTGAACTGAAGGTTGTTGATTTGCGAAATTACCTGCGGGAACGATTGCCAGAATACATGGTTCCATCGTTCTTCATTATTCTGGATGAATTGCCATTGACTCCGAATGGAAAAGTAGATCGAAACGCGCTGCCCGCACCAGATCAATCCCGTCCAGAACTTGAAAGCGAATATGTAGCACCTCGAAATGAAAATGAGAAAAAATTAGCAGCGATCTGTACTGAACTACTCAATATAGAAAAAGTCGGCATATACGATAGCTTTTTTGATTTGGGCGGACATTCGTTGCTGGCAACGCAATTTATGTCCCGACTTAGAGATAATTTTCAAGTAGAATTGCCATTGCGAGTTATTTTTGAAAAACCGAGAATTGCGGATTTATCCGAAGAGATCGAACAAAGGAAACTCATGGGCGAAACACAGCAGCAAGCGCCTGTGATTAAGCGGATTTCTCGTGAGGAACATCGGGTTAGCATTTCAGAAATTCAGAATAATTAACATTGTTTAATCCAAAATTCCAAATGCCAAAATCCAAAGTCCAAATAAATTCCAATTTCGAATTCTCAAATTCCAAAACTTTTTTGAACCGTGAATTTCGCTAATCCACCTTAAGCGGATCAATTATTGATAAGATCTGCCCAAAAGAAGATTACACGAATTAGAAATTGGTGCAATTCGTAATTAGCGGTTTGAAAATTGGAATCTTCCTTAAGCAGACCTTTACTATTGATTGTAATTGATCCGCCTAAGGAGGATTTGAGATTTATCAACCAAATATCGGACAGGTTTGGAATTTTCACATTAGGATAACTGAGGGATACGAGCAAACAATTGGGATCATCATGACAGAGGTAATTCAAGATACACAACAACAGGATGTTTTTGTTTTCCCGACATCTTATGCTCAGCAACGGCTTTGGTTCATGGATCAATTTGAGCCGAACAGTCCGTTCTATAATATTCCTTCAGCCGTTCGATTTAAAGGACTATTGATCGTTAAGGCATTGGAAAATAGCATCAATGAGATTGTACGACGACATGAAACTTTAAGAACGACCTTTGCCAAAGTCGATGGGAAACCGGTTCAGGTGATTCATCCTTTTTCACCAATAACTATTCCCCAAAAGAGTCTACGGAATCTACCGAAGGACAAGAGGGAAGCGGAAGCGATTCGTCTTGCGACATTAGAGGCGAGGAAGCCATTCAATCTCTCCAAAGGACCGTTGATAAGGTTTTCTCTTTTGGAATTGGATGATAATGATCATGTGGTTATGTTTACCATGCACCATATCATCTCAGATGGTTGGTCTATGAGCATCCTGATTAAAGAGATCGCTATTTTGTACGATGCGTTTTCAAAAGCTGAACCCTTACCTTTGCCTGAATTACCGATTCAATATGCCGATTTTGCCATGTGGCAACAAGAATGGCTAACCGGTGAAGTCCTCGAAAAACAAATGAATTACTGGGAAAATCAGCTTAATGGAAGAAACGGTAAACTTCAGGTATTGGAACTTTCCACTGATCGACCTCGACCTGCTGTCCAGACGTCAAACGGTGATAGTGTGGATGTGTTGTTACCTCGAAGTCTGGGAGACTCACTTAAAACATTAAGTAGCAAAGAAGGCGTTACTTTCTTCATGACACTATTGGCAGCATTTCAAATCCTTCTTTATCGCTATACCGGGCAGGAAGATATATGTGTTGGTTCACCTATCGCTAATCGGACTCGGGCTGAGATCGAGGCGTTAATCGGATTTTTTGTGAACACTCTGGTACTGCGGACTGACCTATCTGGTGATCCGACTTTCAGAGAATTATTAAAACGAGTCAAGGAAGTTACTTTAGGCGCCTATGCGAATCAGGATATTCCGTTTGAAAGGTTGGTGGAACTGATTCAGCCTGAACGTGATATGAGTCATTCTCCATTGTTTCAGGTGATGTTCATCTTACAAAATAATCCGATAAATGGAGAATTACAGCTTCCAGACATCAAGATGAGCACCCTGAACATCAATCCTGGAACATCGACATTTGATTTGACTCTAATGGTCGCTGAACAGATCAATGGATTGAGCATATCGGCAGAGTACAATACTGACCTGTTTGATGAAGTTACTATTGTCCGAATTTTGGATTATTTTCAGGTGCTATTAGAAGGCATTGTTATCAATCCTGATGAGCGAATATCTCGATTACCACTTTTACCAGAAAAGGAACGCCATAAAATATTAGTCGAATGGAACAATTATAAAGTCAATTATTCCAGAGGACTATGTATTCATCATTTATTTGAAGCCCAGGTAGAATTTACGCCTGATGCCATAGCTGTTGCTTACGATGGAAAATATCTCACCTATCGAGAATTGAACGAGCGAGCAAATCAATTGGCACATTATCTGCGAAACCTTGGCATAACCATGGAGACTTTGGTTGGAATTTGCATTGATAAATCTCTTGAGTTGATCGTTGGTGTGATGGGTACTATAAAATCTGGAGGCGCTTATGTGCCGATTGATCCCACCTATCCCAAAGAACGCATTGCTCACATGATCGAAGATGCCAATGTCTTCGTTCTATTGACTCAAGAGCGAATAGTCGCAGACCTACCTGACCATTCGGCAGAGGTCATTTGTCTTGATTCGGACTGGGAAAAAATATCTCATGAAAGCACGAAGGTCCCGACGCTGAATGTCACGTCGGATAATCTGGTTTATGTCATTTATACCTCTGGATCGACAGGCAAGTCCAAAGGTGTAATGGTGATGCACCGGACGTTGGTTAATGCCTATAAAGCCTGGGAAGAAACATTTCGACTTCGTACGGATGTATCCAGTCATTTGCAAATGGCGAGTTTCTCATTTGATGTTTTCTCTGGCGATTTTGTCCGTGCTCTTTGTTCTGGTGGTAAGCTTGTCCTGGTTCAAAAAGAGTGGTTACTTGAAGCGGAAAAACTTTACACCTTGATGGTCAAGGAAAAAGTTGATATCGCAGAGTTCGTACCAGCGGTTCTGCGAAATTTAGTCCAGTATCTCGATGAAACAGGACAAAATCTTGAATTCATGCGGCTGCTCATTGCCGGCTCTGATGTCTGGTTTGTTGGTGAATATAAAAAATTTCTTAAATTCTGTAGTTCAAATACGCGTTTGCTCAATACGTTCGGCTTAACCGAGGCAACGATTGATAGTGCCTATTTTGAACGTCGGATTCTGAATTTGTCACTCGAACGATTAGTACCGATCGGAATACCTTTCAATAACACTGAAATTTATATTCTGGATGCGCAGATGCAACCTGTTCCCATAGGAGTTCCGGGTGAACTTTGTGTTGGCGGAGCAGGATTAGCTCGCGGCTATCTCAATCGACCTGCTTTGACAGCCGAAAAATTTATTTCCAATCCTTTCAGCAATAGAACTGGGGATCGACTTTATCGAACCGGAGATCGCGCCCGATTTCTTGCCGATGGCAACATTGAATTTCTTGGACGGATCGACGATCAAGTTAAAATTCGAGGATTTAGAATTGAGCTGGGAGAAATCGAGAGCGTGTTAGAAAAACACGAGAATGTGAAAGAGGCGGTTATCACAACACGAGAAGATACTCCTGGCAATAAGCGGCTTGTTGCTTATATTGTGACCAGTAATGGTGTCCAACCGACAACCACTGAATTTCATGGTTTTCTGAAAGAACAATTACCGGATTACATGGTGCCATCTTTCTTTGTTTTTCTGGAGGCTATGCCATTAACGCCTAATGGCAAGATCGATCGACGTGCATTACCTGCTCCGGATCAGGAGTCAGCCGCGGTTTCGGCAGTCGAATTTGTAGCGCCTCGGACACCAACAGAAGAAGTACTCGCAAAAATTTGGACTCAGATACTTGGCACTGAAAGAGTGGGGGTGAATAACAACTTTTTTGAACTGGGTGGGCATTCGTTGTTAGCAACACAATTGGTCTCTCGTATCAGGGATGCATTCGAAGTGGAGTTACCACTACGAAATATTTTTGAATTTCCTTTTGTGGGCGAACTCGCCAAAAAGATCGATATCGCTTTGTTATCAGATTATGGTCTGGAAGCCCCACCTATTCAACTGATCTCAAGAGATCAGGAACTGCCACTATCTTTTGCGCAACAACGATTGTGGTTCCTCGATCAATTAGAACCAGACAGCCCATTCTACAACATTCCAGAAGCTTTACGATTTATTGGTGCGCTGGATATACCTGCATTGGAACAGACTATCAATGAAATTGTCAGAAGGCACGAATCATTGCGTACAACTTTTCACGCTAAGGATGGTAGACCCTATCAGATGATTCATCCAGAGATGACTATTTCGCTGAAAAAGGTTGACATACGCGGCATTCCGAAAGATGACCGTGAGGAAGAGATTCGACGAATCACCGCCCAGGAAGCGCAACAGCCGTTCGATCTCACAACAGGTCCACTACTCCGGGCAATCCTTGTTCAAGTCGATTCTGAAGAGTATGTTGCACTTTATACCATGCATCATATCATTGGCGATGATTGGTCTTCAAATGTGCTATTTCAAGAGATTGCCTTTTGTTATGATGCCTTCACGCATGGGCGTCCTTCACCGTTGCCTGAACCTTCGATCCAGTACGCAGATTATGCTTATTGGCAACAACAATGGCTGCAGGGCGAGGTGCTGGAAAAACAACTTAATTATTGGAAGAAACAAGTAGGTGGTGCTCCGCAAATGCTCGAATTACCAACGGATCGCCCACGACCTCCAGTCCAGACTTATAATGGATCGTTCGAGAGCTTTGAATTTTCTGAGAGTTTAATGAAAGGGATTAAAGACCTGAGCAATAAAGAAGGTGCCACTTTATTCATGACATTGTTGGCGGCGTTTCAGACGCTTTTGTATCGCTATTCAGGTCAGGATGATATTTGTGTCGGTTCTCCTATTGCTAATCGTACCAAGGCTGAAATGGAGAATTTGATCGGATTTTTCGTCAATACTCTGGTATTACGAACCGATCTCTCTGGTAATCCGAGCTTCAAGGAATTGTTAAAACGAGTCCGTGAAGTTGCGCTGGGTGCTTATGCGCATCAAGATCTACCGTTTGAAAAGCTGGTGGATGCCATTCAACCGCATCGAGATATGAGCCATTCGCCGCTATTTCAAGTCATGTTCGTAATTCAAAACTCACCCAAGCAAGCAGTGGATGTCTCTGGTATGACGATGGCTCCTGTGGAAAGCCATAGTGGGACGGCGAAGTTTGATTTGACGTTGTTCATGCTGGAAGAAGGGAGAAAGTTAAGTGGCGCTTTAGAATATAATACTGATTTATTCGATAACATCACTATCAATCGAATGCTAAAGCACTTCGAGAACCTATTGAAAGAAATAATCGCCAATCCTGAACAAAAGATTGCAGCAATCCCGATACTTACAGAAGCAGAAAAACAGCAAGCAATTGTTGAATGGAACGCAACCAGTCAGTTCGTCCACAAGCTGTTCGAAATCCAGGTCAATAAAATGCCAGAGGCACCAGCGGTGATTTTTGGAGAAGAACTGTTAAATTATGAAGAATTGAACCAATCTGCCAATCAACTGGCGCATCATCTCCAGAGCTGTGGCATCGGTCCTGAAATTCTGGTCGGCATTTGCATGGAACGATCTTTGGAGATGATGGTTGGGCTGCTTGGTGTCCTGAAGGCTGGCGGAGCCTATGTGCCGATCGATCCATCTTATCCCCCAGAACGGATCGCTTATATGATCGAAGATTCGAACGTTGCTCTGTTGTTAACTCAGGAGAGGCTGAAATCGACTTTGCCTGAAAATACTGTCCCAATCATCTGTTTAGATACTGAATGGGGGAGCATTACCAATGAAAGCGATGAAAACCTATCTCTCAATCTGGCGATGGAGAACCTCGCCTATGTGATATACACATCGGGTTCAACAGGTAAACCGAAAGGGACTTTGATTTCGCATCAGAGTTTGATGAATTATTTAAATTGGTGTTTAAAAACCTATCCTTTAAAAGAGGGGCGGGGGTCTCTCGTGCATTCTTCGCTCGCTTTTGATGCAACGATTACTGGCTTATATGCCCCATTACTGGCAGGAAGTTCAGTCTATCTCGTTCCTGAAACAAAGGATATTGAAGTTATCACCGCTGCTTTACGAAACTACAAAAATTTTAGTATTGTGAAAATTACACCTGCCCATCTCCAGATGTTAGGTGAACAGATGTCATCAGATGAAGCCGCAGAACTGGTCAAAGCCTTTATTATCGGTGGTGAAAATCTGACGACAGACCATATTGCCTTCTGGCAGAAAAATGTACCTGATACAAAACTAATAAATGAATATGGTCCAACCGAGACTGTCGTAGGATGTATGAATTATGAAACACCAGTTGATCGACAAAAATTGGGGTCAGTACCAATTGGATTCCCCATTGACAATATGCAAACTTATTTACTGGACACACTGCTTCAGCCCATGCCCATAGGAGTTGCAGGCGAGATGTACATCGGTGGTGTTGGTGTTGCACGGGGCTATTTGAATCGTCCCGATTTAACAGCAGAAAAATTCATTCCTGATCCGTTCAGCCAGGAACCTGGCGCTCGTTTATATAAATCTGGTGATCTAGCTCGATATCTGGCAGATGGAAATATCGAATTTCTTGGCAGGATTGATCATCAGGTTAAGATTCGGGGTTTTCGGATCGAACTCGGCGAGATTGAAGCCGTTTTAGGGCAGCATCCATCGATACGGGAACTGGTGGTACTTCCCTGGGAAGCCGAGCCAGAGGGTAGTGATGTACGCCTGGTCGCCTACATCGTTCCCGATGGCGATCCCATGCCTTCGACCACTGAACTACGAGAATTTTTAAAGGGGAAATTACCTGACTACATGATTCCTGCAAACTACATCAAGCTCGATGCGTTGCCGCTAACACCAAATGGGAAAGTAGATCGCAAAGCATTGCCAAAACCGGATTCAGAACGACCTGATTTAGAAAACATATATATTGCCCCTCATACTCAAGTCGAGAAAAAATTAGCTGAAATATGGAGTCAGGTTATTGGTATTGATAAAATCGGGATTCACGACAATTTCTTTGATTTGGGCGGAGACTCGATATTAAGTATTCAAGTTATTTCCAGAGCCAATCAAGCAGGAATTCATCTAACGCCAAAACAAATATTTCAAATGCCCACTATCGCTGAATTAGCACAAGTAGCAGCAATCGAAACTAGTATCCAGGCAGAGCAAACTCTGGTGATGGGTTTAGCTCCTTTAACGCCTATTCAGCATTGGTTTTTTGAACAAAATTTACCTCAACCAGATCATTGGAACCAGTCAATTATGTTCGAGGTACGCCAGAAGATAAAACCTGATTTATTAAAACTGGCTATTCAACATTTAATCCGTCATCATGATGCTTTACGACTTCGCTTTAAAAACATCGAGCTAGAATGGCAAGCAGAATATGCAAATATTGACGATGTTATACCTTTTAATTGGATAGATCTATCGAATTTGTTAGAATCCAACCATCAATCGTCGATGGTGGAATCAATTGCTGAGCAATTACAAGCGAGCCTTAATTTAGCAAAAGGTCCAATGATTCGCGTAGCTTTATTCGATCTTGGTACTCAACAAAATTCACGATTACTGATAGTAATTCATCATCTGGTAATGGACGGTGTTTCATGGCAGATATTATTGGAGGATCTTCACACCGCTTATTTGCACCTGAGCCAGGGAAATACGTTAAAATTGCCCTTTAAAACAACTTCTTTTAAGTATTGGGCGGAGAAGTTGCTTGAACATGCCAAATCAGAGGAAATGCAACAAGAATTGAATTATTGGCTAACAGTGGTGAATTCAGATTTTTCGCCAATCCCGGTAGATTATCCTGAAGGAGCAAATATCGAACATTCGGCAGAAATCGTTTCGGCTTCTCTTTCCGTAGAGGAAACGAATACTCTTTTACATGATGTTCCATCAATTTATCGGACTCAGATAAATGATGTATTGCTGACAGCAATCGTTCAATCCATTAAAGATTGGACAGGAAGCGATTCTGTTTTAATTGATTTAGAAGGTCATGGTCGAGAAGATTTATTTGAAGATGTGGACATTTCACGGACCGTGGGTTGGTTTACAACAGTTTTTCCAGTTATGTTAGAATTAGAAAATACTTTTAGTCCGGGAGAAGCATTAAAATCTATCAAAGAACAACTTCGACGAATTCCTAATCGAGGTATTGGATATGGCATATTGAATTATTTATGCCAAAATGAACAAATTACTGAACAACTAAAAAACCTTCCACAATCAGAAGTCAATTTTAATTATTTAGGACAATTTGACCAGGCAATATCACACTTATCAATTTTATCACCAGCTCAGGAGTCAAGAGGCCCTGATCGAAGTCCGCAGGGATATAGAAGTCATGTATTAGAAATTAGCGGAAGTGTGATGAATGGACAATTACAAATGATGTGGATATACAGTAAAAATATTCATAAACAGATAACTATAGAAAAGCTTGCTGATAGTTTTATGGAGAAGCTTCGATCGATTATTACACACTGTCAATCTACTGATGAAATTGGATTTTCTGAAACAGATTTTGAAGATTTTGAATGGAGTCAAGATGATATTGATGACATTGTTGGAGAAATCACTCAATTAGAAGGATGAATTTTTTATGAAAATGAAGAATGTTGAAGATTTTTATCCACTTACTCCCATGCAACAGGGAATGTTGTTTCATACCTTATACGCTCCAGATTCTGGAGTTTATTTTGAACAGTTACGCTGTATACTAAGTGGAGATTTCAATGTTAGTGCTTTTGAACGTGCATGGAATACGGTTGTAAATCGACACTCCATTTTACGCACCGGATTCGTCGGGGAGGGCTTAAAAGAACCAGTGCAGGTAGTTTACCATGAGATAAATTTACCTTTTGAAAAACAAGATTGGCGAAATTTATCATCAACAGAACAAGAAGAACGACTGAATCTGTATCTTCAAAACGATATTCGTCAAAGCTTTCAATTGTCAAAAGCACCGTTGATGCGTTTTGCTCTATTCCAATTGAGTGATAATTCATATCAATTTATCTGGGATTATCATCATATTCTAATGGATGGCTGGTGTGTACCAATTTTATTAACAGAAGTTCTCACATATTATGACTCATTTTGTAATGGGCAAGATGTACAATTACCACGGAGTCGTCCCTATAGAGACTATATTGTTTGGCTAAAAAAGCAAAATTATGATAATGCTAAGGCGTATTGGCAGAGGATGCTAAAAGGCTTTACAGCTCCGACACCCATAAATATTGGTCCAGTAGACAATAAAAACGAAGATCGAGAGAAAGAATTCGGTGATCAAGAAATTTACTTACCAGAACAGCTCACGAATATGCTTCGAGATCATGCACGTACCTATCAGTTAACTCTAAATACGATTATCCAGGGTAGTTGGGCATTGTTATTAAGTCGCTATTCTGGCGAAGATGATGTTGTATTTGGCTCGACTGTATCTGGGCGCCCAACAGATTTAGCTGGTGCTGAATCGATAATAGGACTTTTTATCAACACTTTACCCGTAAGAGCGCAGTTATATCCAAAAACTTCGTTTTTATCATATTTAAAGGAGCTTCAAGAACAACAGCTTGAGCAGCGTCAGTTTGAATATAGCTCATTAATTGATATTCAGGGATGGAGCGATGTACCTCGAGGTTTACCACTATTTGAAAGTATTTTGGTTTTTGAGAATTATCCTATCGAGACTGCTTTACAAGAACAAAATGAAAGAAGTCTGATTATACAAAATATTCAATCTGAAGAACTAACAAATTACCCCATTACCGTTGTTGCTGGTCCTGGTACTGAACTAATGATAAAAATTCTTTATGATTATGATCGTTTTGATGATGCAGTGATTAAAGGAATGTTAGGACATTTTCGAAAGATATTAGAAGAATTTATAAAAAATCCACAACAACAAATCAAAGATTTAAATGTTTTAACCGATGATGAACAAAAACAACTTTTAATTGATTGGAACGAGACTAAGGCTGATTATCCCCATGATCGCTGCATTCACGAATTATTTGAAGCGAAAGTTGAACAAATACCTGACGCAACTGCCATCATATTTGAAGAAAAGCAACTCACCTATCGCGAGTTAAATCAACATGCTAATCAATTGGCTTCTTACTTACAGAAACTTGAAGTCGGACCTGAGGTACTTGTGGCAATTTGTATTGAACGTTCTGTGGAAATGATCGTGTCCATTTTGGGGATTCTAAAAGCAGGAGGAGCCTATCTTCCCATAGATCCCGACTATCCGGAAGAACGATTATTGTTTATATTGCAGGATTCTGAGGCTTCGGTTTTAATTACTCAAAAAGATTTTATGCAAAAATTTTCTAAGTCCAATGCTCACATAATTTGTATAGACGAAGATTGGGTGACAATTTCTTGCGAGAGCCGAGAAGCTTTGATGAGTAATGTGACTTCAGAAAATTTAGCATATATGATTTATACCTCTGGTTCTACAGGAAAGCCGAAAGGAACTTTGCTACAGCATCAAGGATTGAGTAATTATATTATTGCAACCATCAATGCTCTGGGCGTAGATAAGTACGATCATGTTTTGCAATTCGCTTCTTTGAGTTTTGATGCTTCTGTATTGGAGATATTTACAGCATTAACTTCTGGAGCAACCCTATATTTAGCTCGACGTGAAACTTTAATGTCGAGCCCCAATTTGATTCAATTTTTACGGAAGCATAAGATAACCGTATCGCTTTTACCTCCATCATTGCTATCAGTTCTTCCAGTGGAAGGTCTGCCGGACTTCAAAACACTTCTGACTGGTGGTGAGAAATGCACAAAAGATATTGTGTTAAGGTGGTATTCTGGACGAAATTTTTATAATGCATACGGACCAACAGAAGCAACAGTCGCTCCTACATTATATCATGTAGAAAATGTATCCGAAACATTGGTGAATATCCCTATTGGACATCCGCTTTCTAACATTCAGATTTACTTATTCGATCGGAATCTACAGCCTGTACCTTTAGGTGTTCCTGGGGAGCTACATATTGGAGGTGTATGTTTAGCACGAGGCTACCACAATCGTCCGGAGTTAACGGCTGAGAAATTTATTCCGAATCCATTCAGTGATGAGCGTGGTGGGCGTCTGTATAAGACTGGAGACCTGGCTCGTTATTTAGAAGATGGAAATATCGAATTCATTGGTCGCATTGATCATCAAGTTAAAATTAGAGGATTCAGAATTGAGTTAGGTGAAATTGAAAACATGATGCTGCAACACCCAATGATACAAAATGCGGTAGTAGTCGTTAAAGAGTATGGTCAGCAGGATAAGAATTTAATCGCTTATTATGTAAATACGAAAGACCAGACTTTGTCCTCAAGCGATTTGCGTAGTTTCCTACAGAAAGAGTTACCTGATTACATGATACCATCTGCTTTTGTACAACTTAATGTTCTACCTTTGAATTCTAGCGGTAAAATCGACCGTAAAGCACTACCTGAACCAGAAGGTAAACGTCCTGAATTAAAAAAATCTTATGTAGCACCTCGAGATATATGGGAAATTGAATTAGCCCAAATTTGGGAGGACATTTTAAACATTCAACCAATAGGTGTAAAAGATAACTTCTTTGAATTGGGTGGTCACTCATTGCTTGCTGTAAGAATGATTTCTCAAATTCAAGAAAAAATAGGAAAGAATATTTCTCTTGCAGCACTTTTTCAAGAACCGACCATCGAACAATTAGCTATGCTCATTCGTTCTGAAGATACAACAAAATCGACCCCCGTTCTTATGCCTCTTCAGCCAAAAGGAACTAAGAAACCGCTCTATTTTATTCATCCTTCAGGTGGAAGCGTTCATTGGTATACTGACTTAGCAAGATATATTGGAAAAGATCAACCCTTCTATGGAGTGCAAGCAAAAGGGCTTAATGGAGAAGAACCTATTCATACAAAAATAGAAGATATGGCAGCTTATTATGTCTGTGCAATTCGTGAATTCCAACCTGAGGGTCCTTATTTTCTTGGAAGTTGGTCTTTAGGGGTAATTATAGTTTTCGAAGTAGCACAACAACTTCGTTCTCAAGGACAAGAAGTAGCCTTTTTGGGTCTGTTAGATCAAGGTCCTGTTATTCCTAGCGAAGAACCTGAAGATAATGCTGCCTATCTTGTTCAGACATTTGGTAAAAATCTCTCTCTTTCACTGGAACAACTCCGAAAGTTAAATGACGATGAACAGATAGAATATGTATTCAAATTAGCAAAACAAGTAAATTGGTTGCTGCCAGATGTCAAACTGCATCAATTCCGTCATTTTATTCTTATGCTTAGAACCCATACTGATGCATGGCGAAATTATAGACCTAAAGTTTATCCCGGTAATATTACTGTTTTTCGTGCTGAAGAACAAACCAATAAAAACATAGATCAAAAAGATTTGGGTTGGGGTGACTTAACGACTGAAAAAGTGGAAATTCATGAAGTCCCAGGAGATCATCTTAGTATGGTACATAAGCCACATGTGAAAAAGTTAGCTAAACGTTTAAAGGCTTGTCTTGATAACATACAAGCGCAATAATCAATAATTAACGTTAATAGAAGTATAACTATTATGCTTATAATTTTTTTTTATTATTAAAAAGCAGGAGGATTTATTATGGTAAATATAAAAATTGTTAGTATTTTCATAATGGTAAGTTCCTATGCAACAGGAATAATTGCCCAAGGAACTATACAACAAGCCTGGATCAATTATTATCAATCTGAGGTAGAGAGAAATTTTGACTATGGTGTGGAAATAGCTATTGATAAGGATGGCAATGTGTATGTGGCTGGGAATAGTAAAGGCTCAGGAACAGCGCTCGACTACGTAATAATAAAATATGACTCGGATGGTGTGCAACATTGGGTGACTCGTTACAATGGGTCCGGTAATCGAGATGATGATGTGACAGCACTCACAGTTGACGATCTGGGTAATGTATATGTAACCGGTTCCACCAGCAATGCAAATGATATGACAGATTTTACAACAATCAAATATGATAAAGATGGGAATCAGCAATGGGCGGCTCGATATAATGGACCCGGCAATTTTGATGATGATGCCAATGCAATTGCGGTGGATAGAAACGGCAATGTATACGTCACGGGAACAAGTATGGAAGGTGCATTTTTTCCTTTTCCAGCTTATGCAACAGTAAAATACAATTGCAATGGTGAACAGCAATGGATCGCGCGATATAATGGTCCAGGTAATCTTTTCGACGTAGCCAATGCTAATGCAGTGGATAGCGAAGGGAATGTTTATGTTACCGGGCAAAGTTATGGTACCGGAGCCTCTCTATGGTCAAAGGCACCAGGTGATATTGCAACGATTAAGTATAATAATAAAGGTGAGCAACTGTGGGTTGCCCGATATAATGGTTCAGCAAATTCTACTGATTTTGGCATTAAAATTGCAATAGACAGCTTTCAAAATGTCATCGTCGTGGGGATTAGCGTCGGTTCAGGAGGTAAGTCCGATTTTGTCACCATAAAATATAATTCTGAAGGGAAGCAACAATGGGTCGTCCGATACGATAGCCCTGAAAAAGGACAGGATGACATTGCAGATTTGGCGATTGATGAATCAGGAAACGTTTATGTAACTGGAACAGTCAACGCAGAGATTTACAGTCCAAATAGTGATTATGTGACAATAAAATATAGCTGCGATGGTATTGAGCAATGGGTTGCCCGGTATGACGGTCCAGGGACTCAGTGGGATAGGGCAAATGCGCTTGCAGTTGATCAACTTGGCAATGTGTATGTCACCGGGCAAAGTATCGGTGATGGGACAGGTTCGGATTATGCTACTGCAAAATATAATAGTGATGGCGCTGAACAGTGGGTTGTACATTATCATAGTATTGATATTAAAGATGATGGTGCAATCGACATTGTTGTGGATCAATCTGGAAACCTGTATGTAACAGGAACATCCGAAATGGGTATGAGTGGAAGCAAAATTACTACCATCAAATATATACAACAGAATAATGAGTTTTTTCCTTCAAAGAAAAAAGGTAGTCATAAAATCAGTGGTAAATTGAATCAAAATTATCCCAATCCGTTTAATGCTTCAACTAATATAAAATATTCTTTAACGATAGCGGGTTTCGTAGAATTGAGAATTTTTAATACGTTCGGGCAGGAAGTCGGTGTACTGGTCAACCAGGAATTATCGGTTGGAAATTATGAAGTAAAATGGAATGCTATACACTGTCTCAGTGGAGTTTATTTTTATCAATTACAGATTGATGGATTGATCGTTGAAACTAAAAAATTGATATTGTTACGATGACTATCAATCAGCTTGAATGAAAGGGACTTATTCCATAACGCTTATCTTGAAGCTGTAAATCAAGCTAAAAATGTAAAAATTAATTTTCTAGTTATATTCAGGGGGTGATCATGATTATGGAATATTTAGGAACAAGATATTCTAAATTTTTCTGATCGGATATACAAGTTGGAGATCTGAATGCAGAAATCGACAAAACTGATGAATCGAAATTTTTTCTTACTCTGGCAAGGTCAAACTGTTAGCAAGATTGGTTCAAGTCTATATTTTATTGCTATCATGCTTTGGATTAAGGACGCAACTCAATCGCCAACGATAATGGGTTTAATGATGGCAATACCAGGCGTAATTATGGTCATCCTTGGGCCAATTGGTGGAACCTTTGCTGATAGGCATTCACGACAAAAAATAATAATTTTTACTGACTTGTTTAGTGGTATCGCTTTTATTTCACTGGCAACTTTTGTTTACTTTGCTCCTGTATCTACTGGTATTATTATCGCGTGGATAATCTTAGTATCAGTTTTAGTTGCTATATTTAGCTCCTTTTTCAGTCCGGCGATTTATGCATCAGTTCCAGACATTGTTCCCAAAGATAAACTTCCAGGAGCTAATACCTTAAACCAATTATCAGATCAGATTTCGATGATTTTAGGACAGGTATTAGGAGGTACTCTGTTTCGCATATTAGGTGGTCCTGTCATTTTTCTGATAGATGGTCTAAGTTTTCTATTCTCCGCTGGAAGCGAAACGTTTATGGTTATACCTCAAGAAATCGCTCGCAATAATAATAACAGTTGGAAGGATAAATACCAGGAATTTAAGAACGATTTCATCAAAGGTCTTCAATACATTTGGAATACTTCAGGATTGCGGGAATTATTTTTTGTTTCTGCATTTTTAAACTTCTTTATGATGCCAATAATAATAAATCTACCTTTTTATGTGGAAGATTATCTTGGAATAGCTAAGGATTGGTATGGATATTTATTAGGGATATATGGTGTTGGGTCATTTTTAGGATACATTTTTGGTGGTGTTTTCAAGTTTTCGAGTAAGAGCAGGGCTACATTAATTATTATGTTTTTAATTTTAGAGTCCTTGTCCTATTGTACACTTGGATTAATTCACAAAGTATATTTTGCAGTAGTGATCGCAGCTCTTGCTGGATTTTTTAGTGGTTTCGTTATGCTTTATATTACCGTTATTTTACAATCAACCACACCAAGTAACATCAGAGGACGTATGTTTGGTGTTTTAAGTACACTTATTGGAAGTATTACTCCACTTGGCCAAGCATTAGGAGGCTTTGTGTTTGATTTAATAGGACGGAATATTCTAATTATGTATGGGGGTTGTGGTTTAATGTTAGCGCTATTATCAATAACGGTTTCTTTTAATAAAAATTTTAGAACTTATCTATCTCATGACTTATCTGAAAATTTAACAACATAAAAATAAGATCATAAAGATTTGTTAATTAATTCAAAAAGTTAAATTTATAGTTTACGCAGGTACGAAGAATTTTTGTATTTTATTTCGTTGGAAGATTAATTTAAAAAGAATTCAATTTGTAAAAATACATAGGTTAAAAATAAATAGATAATGAAACCGGTTAAACAATTTTTGTCGCAAAATTGAAGTAGAAAGGAATAAAAATAATGTCTACTTACTGCAAAGCTTATAGTTTAGCAAAGCTTCGTCAATTCCCGAATTGGTTAGAGAAAAGTGAAAATGCGAGAAAAGAGCCGAAAGGTGAAAATGGTAAACAAATCGAAACTCATCGGGAATTGACAGATAAGGATTATCTTTATTTACATGAAAGTTTGATTGTTACGGATGGCATTTTTGAAGATAAGAATATCATTTTTGATGATATTACTCCCGAATGGGAAAAATTCTGCAAAGAAGTCTTGAAATTTGAAGTACCGATTTTTGAGTCGACTGTAAATGATTAAGAACAATTGTAGTTCAGGAAGTCGATTTTATCCAAACCTGAATTAGTTAATGAATAATTTAAGTTCATGGAATTATGTTATGTACAATAAATGAGTTCTAAAATCCGAGATTAATATTAGTCGTGGGGTTACCTCAAGGGAGGTCGACCTGAAACAATCAACCTTTTTAAATAAAGGAGCAAAAATGAGCTGGGAAGACAAAGAAGATAACACCATTTACAAAGTCGTGGTAAATCATGAAGAACAATATTCTATCTGGCCTGCTGATCGTGATAATCCACTCGGTTGGAAAGATGTGGGCAAAACAGGACAAAAAGCTGAATGCTTGGCATATATCAAAGAAGTCTGGACTGACATGCGTCCTTTGAGTTTGAGAAAGAAAATGGAAGAAATGAACAAAAAAGCTCAAGCAGTTCAAAGTGAATAAAAATTCACAACTGGAACAATGAATTATATCAAGGGTATAAAGTGAAATTAATTCTGATCGTAACACAAGCTGGAGGCTTGTGTTACGATGTATGATAGAATTTGTATTTTAATTCAAATTCACAAGCCAGAGGCTTGTATTACAGCCTTCAGCAGTCTTTTTGAATCGATTTCATCTATATCCTTTTTCAATTTTTGGGACTTTATATGGCAATTATACCACAAAATATTCCCTGGTTCGCTTATCTTAAACCGAACCCAAATGCGAACCTACGTCTCTTTTGTTTTCCTTATGCGGGCGGCAGTGCCATGACATACAGAACCTGGTCGGATTTTCTACCCACAAATGTAGAGGTTGTTCCTATTGAGCTGCCAGGAAGAGGAGGACGAATGCGAGAGAAGCTATACACAAACATTAAACCATTAGTCAAAGAACTGGCTGACGTACTTACACCTTATCTGGATAAACCTCATGCATTTTTTGGACATAGTATGGGAACGCTGATCGGTTTTGAAATCGCACGCATATTTCGGAACAAGAATCTTCCAGGACAAGTTCACTTTTTTGCATCTGGTCATACTGCACCACAGTTCGGTTATACCCACGATCCTATCTATAATCTACCAGATGCACAGTTCATCGAAGAACTCCGTAAGCTTAATGGAACACCTGAAACTGTGCTCAATAATGAAGAACTGATGCAGTTAATTTTGCCCATGTTACGAGCCGATTTTGAAGTGAACGAAACCTACATTTACGAACCAGGACCTCCACTTGATTGTTCAATTTCCGCCTATGGCGGTGTGCAGGATAAAGATGTAAGTTGGGTAAGTTTAGAAGCGTGGCGGGAGCAGACATCAGCAGAATTTTCGATTCAGATGTTTTCTGGTGGCCATTTTTTTCTTCAAGAAGAACAATCTACTATTCTCCAAACTCTGTCAATCGAACTGAAAAGAATATTAGGAAAATTACTGTCTACAAAAGAATAATGAGTATCTCAATAGCTGAAAAAAACATTTCTACAAAAAAGATATCTATAGCAGAAAATGAAAGTCACGTGTGGAGTGTAAATTTAGATCTACCTGAATTACAGATAAAGAAACTTCAACTTTATCTTTCAACTGATGAGCTTCAACGTGCGCAGCGGTTTTATTTTGAAAAGGATCAAAATCATTTCATCGTTGCCCGGGGAATGCTAAGAAAAATTCTCAGCTTCTATATTAATAGACAACCCTATGAGTTTTCTTTTGAATATAACAAATATGGAAAGCCATTTCTCCCCTACGAATTTGAAGGAGATAAATTTCGTTTTAATTTGTCCCATTCACATGGATTTGCTTTATACGCATTAGCACTAAATCACGAAGTGGGTATTGATGTAGAGTATATTCGAGATGATTTTTCTGATTTAGAAATCGCTGATCGTTTCTTTTCCCCTGACGAAGTTGCTGTGCTTCGTTCACTTCCACCTGCCAACCAAAAAGAAGCTTTCTTTTTGTGCTGGACTCGAAAAGAAGCATTCATCAAAGCTCAGGGAAAAGGTCTTTCGATACCATTGGATCAATTTGATGTTTCGTTAACACCTGGACAACCTGCGGAATTGTTGAAAACAAAATATGATCGCAAGGATGTTTCTCGCTGGTCGTTATTTAACCTCACTGTCAAGCTTGGTTTTGCTGCCGCACTGGCGGTAGAAGGGGCGCAGAGATGGCAATTGAAATTTCTG